>Ga0065711_1003525_pt1 | contig 36355 bp, 24 predicted proteins | sample Hoacrofraction12_FD_59098 | JGI IMG/M metagenome (GOLD analysis project Ga0065711, IMG submission 59098) | Hoatzin crop microbial communities from Cojedes, Venezuela - Epithelial fraction 12 v2 (version 2) | ecosystem: Host-associated > Birds > Digestive system > Esophagus > Crop | place... | reverse complement strand
CCCCCCGCCCCAAGACACTAATAAAAAGTAATCAAACTTTCCAGATTATAGAGAGGATCTATACAGCACCATACCTTTTATTCATTATTATCATTAATTATTATTCATTTTACAAAAGAAAACCTTAGAAGCAAAATATATAAAACTGCCTTGTCTTTCAGTGTCATTTATCCTATTACAATCTAAGCTCATATGAAAAGCCATTTGTATGATACTGTCACCTTGCTATTCCCTCTCCTGCTTCTTCTGCCAGAACGGATTGCACATAATGAGAAGGAAAAAATAATCAAGGATACGTCCAAAACAAAACAAAAGAAAGGATCAGTGATGCAGTAACACACCCTGCAACGACCTGCGCCTCAGCTCCCGCCGTTACTACTGCAAGCCACCTGCCGATGCCCAGCCTCTCCACTTAGCTTTTCTGCGAAGTGGCGTTATTTCCCTTGGTTTTCACTTGCTCAAACACATCTTTCCAGGTGCCTACGTTCAGCTTGTCTGGCAGCTCAGCTTACGACTCCTTACCAGCTTGCCGCGGCAGCAGGGGCAGCCTCGCTAGCGGAAGGCAGGAGGGGCAGCAAAGGGGCTCCTGCCTCGGTGCAAATGCAGGCAACGGCGCCCGCTGTCAGGCCGTCCCCGCGAGCCAAGAGGCGAACTCGCCGGCTTCCCGTGTTTTGCGATCAACCCTGCTTTGACGCTTACGGAAAGCAGAGGTGTACCATTAAACTGAAGGAAAGAATAAGAAAGAAACAAACAAACCAACCCAACAAACAAACAGACCACACACGTCACCTCTCTCTGGAATTCAGCCGGCTGATCGGTATAACAACGCTGTATACTCAGGAAACCCTGACGTCTGAGCAGTGTTGGGTTACGGTCGTTTCCTTGCGCGCGCGCAGTACTTCAGACTCCCCAGGGAGAGAAAGCAAAAATGGTCAAAAATCTAAGGAAATCAAACTGGAGGTTGTAGGGGGGAGGGTGGGCAGACGGGGAAAACCTCCAAAAAGAAAAGCCAACTTAAAACATCCCATAAACCATTAATATATTGAAACACCACATACTCATTGACAAGTAACTACTGTAAAGGCTACACAGTGTGTTCTCAACAGGATGGTGCCGAACATTGTCTCCACAGCAGGTGCTTGGCCATCCCAGAAAAGGAAGATTCTGCATACTTCAGAATGAGTTTAATTCCAAAAAAAAAAAGAGAAAAAAAAAAGGGAAGAAAAAAAAGAGGAGGATCTTCACTCCAGTAAGGGGCCTATTAACAGTCTGCTTCGTTAGGAAAATAATGCAGGGTTCACAAAGGTCGTAAGCTGTAAACAGTATCACTGTCCACTTGCTGACAGCAGATTTGGCAAAGGGTTCTCTCTCTACATCTCATGTCAGTTTGAGGGCCTGGAGAGGAAGAAGAAAAAGAAGAAAAGTCAGCGAGACTGCTGCATGTACGAAAAAAACACAACAAAAAACGAAACCAAGCAAACCTCCAAACCCAACAACAGCTTACAATGACAAGCAATTTTGATTTGTTTGCACCCAGAAGCTTCAAACTTATAGCAAGGAATAAGTTGCATCGTGACCCTGCGTGAAAACACGTCTCCCTTGCCAAGGTTTTAGCACGCTTCTTTGCTGTCTTAGCTGCTCCCAAGCAGGAAAGAAAACACCCTCTCTTCAAAGAAAAACAATGGCTAAGGCTGATTTACAGAAACCCAGAGCATCATCTATTTGTTAAGAGTATTTCCAGGTGAAGCACGGAAGGATCCTCCAGCTTTTTGCCATTTTTCACGATCACCCTTTCTCAGCATCACCAAAAGGCTGGACAAATCTTTGTCAGTGTTTGACACCGCCCACCACCCTTGAAGGACAGCCAATGCAGGCTGCTCAAGAGAAGCAGAGAGGAGCCACAGATTTTGTTATGGACTTTGGAGTTCTCCACTTTCCTGCTCATGCAACACACCGTCAACAGACAGGGTCCACCCAGCTTTAAAACCAGGGTTAGGGTCCAGCTTATTCTGTAGCCACCAAACCTCACTGCAGAGGGAGAGACACTGGAAAGACACCTTGGATGCAGCATTGAGATGACTACGGAGGGACACAGTAAGTAGGTAAAACACTGAAAACAAATGAATATTTCAACCAAGGGGGCCAAGGGGCCAGGTTTCTAAAGGTACTCGGTGGCTTAAAGATACAGGCAGGCACCAAGCAGGGTTTTGGAAAGTATATACTTTTAAACATTCCCACAAAATCCTTTCACATCTTCAGAAAGCCCACTGGATAGCCATCTGCGTTGCTGGGCATGTAACTTCTGGCTCTGAAACAGCTTCTGAAACCAGGGCTTAGTCCCCCACACCACTTAACAGCCTGCTGAGGATTTCCCCCAAGATGAACGATTGGTGTTTTTTTAATACGGTGCAAGAACAAGGGGACACTTGCTGAAACCAAACAGCCATTTCAGTTGATTACAGGAATGTCTTTACTCTCAGATCCTGGTATCAGGCACCCTCACGAAAAATGGTGGATTTAGGACTGCTGGATTAATCTGGACCAGCATCTCCTGCAAGGGGGATCACTCAAAGGCTGTCAGAAGATGACTCTCCATCACCGCCCCTCTCCTTTCTAAGGTGCCAGGAACTGATCGTATGATAACATTTTATTAAAATGACCTATTCTGATAATGCTAAAGGCTTGATGGAAATTTAATCATTTTGTCTCATTGTTATTCGAGCAATACCATGACAGCTGCTCCTTGTGCCATTAGGGTAGAACTTCATTCAGCACAGCTTAAGGAGCAGCCAGATTGCGCGTTTCACCCAAACAAAATTTGGCTTTAGCCTTAATTATGTGGAGGGGTTTGGGGTAGACTGTTTTGTGAATAAAGGGATTTCCGACTGGATCAACCTATTGATTTCTCCATTTTCAAAGGGCAAATTAATGCTAGCTGTTCGTTAATGTGACTGCCTGGCAACGACTCCATTCGGTAAGTGTGTCCTGATGGCCGTAACAAGGTCAGCAGAAGATACCCAGACAGGCCAGGTAGCCCCCAGTAAAACCTGACTAGTGGCTGGTACTCGGCTCAAACAAGTGCGTGCCCTTTTCTCTGCTTCCCCTTAAAGCCTCAGTGCCCGGGGGCTGGAAGCGGGTGGCTTCCCGAAGCGCAGCCTCATCCAAAGGCAAGGCTCTGGTCCGACACGCCACAGCCTGGCAAAGCCGGCTCGCTCTCCTGCAGCCACCAGTTACGCTGAGCACGGGTTTAACTTCAGTGTCTGTGACAAGTCTTGCTGACTTTGAATGGAGCCATTAACCAAAAGCAAACGAGTACAGAAAATTCCAATGAAGTACCAGAGTCGTGTTTAACGATTAAATTAAAAATGTACCTAAAGTATTCTACTATGAAACAAAGTGACAAGAGAAAAAACTGGAGGACGGATGCTGACGAGCATCATTTGTGGAAGTGGCACTGCCCGGTATATTTTCCTGAGGACACCCGTCCTCCAGACAGTGCCAACGTTTAGGAGATAGACGCGCAGCTGAGGTGAAACTGGCTTACAGCAGAACCAAACCATGCTCCATTTTCACAGGTCTGTTTACATGCACTTTGCAAATAGATTAAAAAATGAAAAGAAGTAGATCAAAGTCTTAACTGCCTGCTTTCAAATTGCCCCACTGAAGCCCGTAATAGACCCACAAACTCTCGCTTTCTGTCTCACCACAAAAAGCCTGTTAACCCTGAGTTAGCGGCCTGCTGCTTCATAGCAATGAAAACTGTTACCAGGCAGGGAAGCAAGCACTCCAGTTACATCTCTTTTTATCAGTGGTCCTCGGCCAAAATTCCCCAGTGTTCCTGTCTCCCTGCACCCACGTATGTCCAGCTGCGTCCTGACCCATCACCAAGTTTTCTCCCATTCCCGATGCCTGTGCGAAAAGCTCGTCCTCTGGAGTGTCACCCTGAATTCGCAGAGGCAGACGGGGTTTCTCCTCTGGTGAACCAGGACAATGCTGTCCTCCAAGGCCAACACACAGCTCTCCAGGTAAAGCACCCCAGTCCCCACTTTATCCTTTTACCTTGTCTTTGCTACTGGGTCCTGTTCTGGAGGATAAGAGCAGAAGAACTATGAGCACAGGGAGTGATGAAAAAAATCTATACAACAGAGGTCAAGGAGGGATACAACAAAGGTGAAGTCTAGCAGGGCTAGCGGGTTAGAGCAGTGCTTGCTAACTTGCCACCGCAAAGGCACAGAGCCCCCTCTTACGTGTTACGTCCAGCCTGCAGAAGGCCCTGGGGAGACCTTATTGTGGCCTTCCAGTACCTGCAGGGGCCTACAAGAAAGCTGGAGAGGGACTTTTTACAAGGGCATGTAGTGATAGGACAAGGGGTAATGGCTTTAAACTGAAAGACGGTAAATTTAGATTAGATATTAGGAAGAAATTCTTTACTGTGAGGGTGGTGAAACACTGGAACAGGTTGCCCAGAGAAGCTGTGGCTGCCCCTTCCCTGGCAGTGTTCAAGGCCAGGTTGGATGGAGCTCTGAGCAACCTGGTCTAGTGGAAGGTGTCCCTGCCCATGGCAGCGGGGTTGGAACCAGATAATCTGTAAGGTCTCTTCCAACCCAAACCATTCTGTGATTCTATGATTCTTTGTGTGGCATGGTTCCTTGTTTCTTACGCTAGGCTGAACTTCCAAAAAGGGCACTACTGGAAAACGTCATCTACCTGTACTTCTTAAGCCACTCCCTGGAAAACTCAGTTCTCCCTTAAAAAGCTCCTCTGCCAAACCTAAAGCTCATTTTCAACCATCAGGGAGTAGAAAGGAAGGAGGAATTTCAGACCTTTCTCCCAAAGTTTTTTAGACTTCCTTTTCTTAAGACTTTCTTCTGGAGTGCAGTCTTCACAACCACATTGACACCTGGGCTCTGTCACACACACACGCGCACGCACTGAAAACAGAGGCAATTCACTATGGCTGATTTGACTCCCCAGGTACAGAAGGCTTGAAGAAGATACATCTGCTGGACGTTAGAAGAATCCGTAGTACTATATCAAGCCATAGCTTACGCAAGCGTGTATGTATGTGGTTGGTGAAAATAACGACTTTAAACCAGAATCAGAAAAAGCCCCTTACATGAGGGGCAAGGACAAACCCTTGCTTTGTCATGTCCCACAGACGTTTTGAACCCTAGATGCTAAATCTGTTCCTCCTATTTGGTGGAAGAGTGTAACACAAAAAGCAAGTATTTCTATATTTTCTAATTCTTCAACTTGCCAGCACTTACGTGGGAGATGAGATGCCCCTTCCTTCTGTCCTTTTCTCCACCCTCCCATCCTCTACCTTGCTACCAACGGGTTACAAATGCTACTCTTGCTTTACTCTGTGGTTGTGATTTCCCTCTACCAACAACATTTCCTCACCTGTGTCTCACATCATCCCACCACTTAACTGGATGGCCGTCTCCCAAGCCCTGTACCAGTTCGTGCGCCATCAGAGCAGCTCCGAAGGATCATCTGCCGCCTGTTGCTTTCTCCCTTTGATTCCCAACGGTGCCAATTACACAGCACTGGAAATTTCTTCAGAACAGAAAGGTGACGCATCGATGCTCCCCAGAGCGAGGCACAGGTAACGTGCACTGGTGGTAAGTTCATCAGTAAGCGAACATGACAACCAGCACATACAGTTTTTAGTTAAAAGTTATGTGCTCCTTTACGTAATTACAGAATGAGAACCCACACTACCAACACACAGCTCCTCGGTACGGCAGCTACCAAGCACCTCCTGATCTGGCTGGCAGGCTTCCTGAGCGGATTGCACCTTGAAAAATATCTCCACTTAGAGCTGTGTAAAACAAGTGTTTTCCCTGGATGCCACTCTGCAATGGACTCCCCCGGGACAGCAAATCCCCGTAACTACTTTTATTGTCCAGAGACTCGGAATGCAAACATTCTGCAGGAAATTTGTGTCCTTCAGTGACAGATGTGCATTTGTGCTGGTGCCTCTGCCCCCTGATTTGTCACCGCTGCCAGCAGTACGGCTTCTACTCCAGAACAGGGGCAGGCTCAAAAAGCAAAACCTGATTACGTGTGGTTACAAGTTAATGCTCTGCCTGAGGTTTCACAGCTCAAGACTGAAGAGTACGCAGATTTGTTTCGAGACAAGTCAGGAAGATAACTCCTATGGCCAATCCTCCTACTATGACAGAATTGCAGCACGAGATTTTTTTGTTCAGGCAGAATAAAAATGAGGGATCCCGGCGCCGTGGCAGGTATGGCACAGTGACAGCCTTAGCATACACCGCACTGGGATGGCTCTGTGCTGGGACAACGCCGAGGTCAGGGTGCAAAGCCCAGGGGGAAAACAAGAGCTGGCAACTTAAAGTGCTTTCTTTCCTGAACTTTCAGGCATGTCATAACTTCACTTTTTCTCTCTTATTCTACTCATAAAAATAGATCTTTTCCAGTCCAAAATCTGGGGCAGAGAGTGAGGGAGAAGGGTGGAAAGAGGAAGACGGCCAGCGCAGAACTGAGACTTATGGGAGCTAAAAAGTTGCTGTGTTGGTACTTACACAGGCACGTAAAGCATGGAAGTGTCTCTTTTCCTTCTGTTGCTGCTCTTCCACTTCCAAGAAACATTGCAAACCACAGCAGACAACCAAGTATTTTGGAACTAAATGTAACTAAAGACAGCAGATCATTCTCTCACCCTGTATCAGCTCGCTGGGTCGGACGACTTGCTCAGAACTGTCGTGAGGTGCCATGACTATGGATATGCGTGTTGTTCTGATATCCCAGTTGTCTACAGAACCATAGAAAAGTCCAGGCTGGAAAAGACTCAGCATCACCTGGTCCTTAGATTAGGTTATTCAGGGCCCTGTAAAGCCAAGTCTGAAATATTTCCAGCAAAGGAGAGTTCTACTCCTCTGGGCAGTTCATTTTACCCTCAATGGTGGGTAAGATCCCTTCCACCCATTTTACAGATGAAAAGGAGACACCCAGAGAGAAACTGGTCCATCCATGCTCACACACTAAAAAGTGGATCAGGGTTTCCTAATGTATTGGGACCTGATACTGAACAACCAGATTCACAGGAAATTCTGCACTTGCTCGCAAGAGGAGCAGGTGCGTGCAAACTCCACTACATACGTCACCGTGTTGCTGCCCAGACAAGAAGACCATAGGCTGCCACACTTGCTTTTACACCTACAGACATGTTAGCGTGCGGTTATGCCAACTTTCCAGCACAAGCACTGCTGATAACCCAGTTGCCACTGAGAGCCATCACAGCTGGCCGGTTCAATCCTCTGCCATGGCCAACAGCGAGGAGTTTACGTACAGGACAACATCTCTCTACAAGGTCTCCAGGCTTCTTACCTGACAATTTAATGTAAATTTTATCCACTGTCTGTCTTTCAGGGGCCTGAAGAAGGGAGTGGAAATCATGGAAATTAGGGGCCAGTGAGTGAGAGACAGCAGACTGGATGTTCAATGTAACACCTTTTAGGCCGGATACTCCTGGACTAGAGGAAGCAGGCCAAAAACACTTGCAAAATACAACTTCTCTTAAGGGTAAAGTACATCAGCTGGAGTAACAGCACTTTCTTTAGACATTCTGGAGCATTGGGAAGGAAACCTTTGCTATCGAACAGAAAAGGATGGGTAACTACTGCACACTCTGCAAAAACAGAGAAGGATTTTGCTTGCACTTTTGAATCTGAAGAATGAGAGGCTCTTCTTAGAGTAAAAGGTACCTTCATGGCTAGAAATGTCCTGAATGATGGGTTTATAGTGCTATGGAAACGTGCTATATACTCTTTTTTCTGAATGTCCTCATAGAGAATTTCTTTTCCTCTGCCAGGCCTATCCTATCACGCCTATTTTAAAAACAACCTCCTTGCTGTGGAGTCTCTTCATTTTCCTCTGCAATAAGTTGAAAATGACAGACCAGTAATGCCCACACAAGTCACACAAAAGGATTTCCATCATGCTGATACAAGGCAGGACATCCTCTAGCATGACTTACAAGTGGTAGAAAAGGCAAGAGAAGAAAGGTCCTTTTTAAAAATCAGATTTTCTCTACATTTGTGTGAAATAAATCACCTATGAGCCAGAACAAGCAGTCTGCAAAAGCAGGCAGTACAAGGTAAAAAAAATGGGCAAGATATCCCGCTCAGCTGTAAAAGTGCATAAAAGCAAGCCATTCTCCATGGCATCATCTGGGAAATGTGGCTTTTTTCCTGGAGTAACCACAGACAACCGCAGCTACACAGCAGCCTCCGTTAGCCGAGCTGCGTCTCTGTCCCATTACTGCTCAGCAGATGTCTGCTCCACAAGACTCCAACAACTGCCACCCTGCGCGGTAATCTGAGTGGAAAAGCTGATTAAATAGCCCCTGTAGACTGGACCAGAGCGGAGCATTCACACCACCCAGCCGCAGGTACCTGATTTAATGGGGTCAGTGTCCCACACACCGTGTGGGACTCGATGGGAGCATCCTGCTGGAGACTCTCCACCAGCAGCACCGGGAGCCTGGGGGATTATTGTGTGAGCATCCTTCCTTCATCCTCCCTCCTCAGGCCAAGAGAAAGGCCGGCTATTTACATCCTGCACTACCCAAATACGTGCACTCCTGCCGACTACGCTATACCTGTATTCTTAGGCTGTCATCAACACAAGACTTAAGCCTCTCTGGCTGGCAGTTCATCCCCTCAGCTGAGCATTGAATTGCTATGAAAAAAGATCTCGACCTTTCCTCAGCTGCATGACGCTACATTTCTAAAATGGATCTTTTCTTATGCACTTCTTCAAGAAAATATGTTTTATAGGGGGTCTATTTAAAAGTCTGGCTCAAAAGAAGGAATGAAAAAAAGAAAAAAACACCTGGAACCATCCTGGCTATCACGCAACAGCACGTCTGGGGACCAACACTGATCTGCAGCTCTAAATAATCATTGCAGCTCATTCACATGAAAAAGACGATTTGCGAAGACTCATTCTGTAATAAAACCTGCCTGCTGCTGATCCAGGGAGGAAAGCACTGGGGAGACCAGTTGATGCTGCCTGTTCTAAAAATATCAGTTTGTGCTGTCATCTGGTGAGAGTATGTCATCCTGTAATCTTGGCATCTGCAGGGACAGCAAGTTTCTGCCTAATTATTGCTGCTGAATCACATGACAAAGCATGAGGTACTAAAAAATATATCTATATAAAACACCAACAGAAGAACACCCAAACCACAGGATCAGACCACTGTCCTGGCTTCAGCTGCTGTATACTCACAACACAAGCCTGCGGAGGCAATCCTGGTTTTTACAGATCTTTTCCCCGGTTAATAAAACCCCAGAACATAAACCTAGATTAAAAAAACACCAAAACCCAAAAAGCCCTACTCCCAGAAGGAGTAAGCGATCATGTCTGCGTGTCAGCTCCTGCTGCCTTCACACAGCAAAAGCCACAGCATCCCTGCAAGCGCAGGACGAGCCCCTGCGTGCATGGTGCTTCCAGGGGCACCGCGGCCAGTGGGACAGCACGGGGGATAGCCCCAGAGGGGTCCGCCCGGCTTTCCCCTCTCCTCCTATCCAGTGGCCACAAGCACTGAGTTTGCTCCCGTGTTGCTGGTGTGCGCCTGGGTAGCAAGGAGCCTGCTCCGGACAAGGCCCTCCTTGGAGTTAATGGGATCTCTGTTCCCAGTGAAATACATTTTCTACATAGGTATTTTTGTTCGAAGACTGAACTTGGCACGCGTGATGTTCAGCTAGTCTCAAAAACACCTTTCAAACTTGGGCTGGCTGAAACTACGCTCAAATGTTAGAAGCACGCCACCGCCTTAACCACTAACCTGTTGGAAATGGAGCAGAAGAATTTGCTGCTCCTGAATTTCCTTTACATTTTTTAAAGGCAGCCAGCCTCATCTCGGCTCCGTGGAAGGAACCTGCCAGCCCTACCCCTAAGACCTCATTTTTGAAAATAAGAGAGGAGCAGCTATGGTCCTAAGCCTGACAGCATCCTCAGGTAAGACGTCCACCGATTCTGGTTTCCACCTTTCAGCTTTAATGTGCAGAAAACAAGGTTTCTCGTAAAGAATAAAAATCATCTTCCTCGTGGCACATTGTCCAGATATCTCTGATTCGAAACTCCATCCAAATGGAGATCTTTTCACTATATCTACTTCATCTTTTAAGATGGTGGTATAGTGAATGGTAAAGCAACCTCAGACCTATGCATTCATTTTTGGTATGAATTTCACCCAGAAACAGTTTGAATACCAATTAACAAATCAGCAAGTAGTCGAAACTGATATGGACTAATGAAATACCAAGAGGTATTTCGTTACGTTTTCTAGGATTTTGCTTTATCAGAGATGTTATTCATCAAATTCTGCGAATGTTACATGATGTTGCTGTTAGTAGCTTGTGCACTCTACTGGTACAGTAAGATGATGTGGGACCTAGATGATGCCAGGGCAAAATGAGTGACTTCAACTGATCTGTGAAGTATTTTACTTGCAACTTTTGAACAAGTCAACGTGACTGCAGCACAACCCTGTTACAGAGCCCAGAGGCATCCTGCTAAACGGCACACCAAAATCTCCCTCAGAAGATGCAGCTAGATGAGTTTTTCAGACGGTGAAACCAACTCAAGGAGCCCCTGCCCTACTTGCGCTGAGCTGTCCTCCACCCCTTGCCCAAGCCCTGCCAGCATCGCTGCCTGCACAGAGCCGTTGTAAACTGGATCACTGAAACGATCGAGGTAAAAACTACTTCTTGGATGGGTTTTGATGCCAGAGGAAATGTTTGTCCAAGTGGTAGCTGATGACTGGCTCCTGACCTTCCAGGCAGCAGTAAATGTCCCAAACAGTCTCCCCTGCCAGTCTGTTTGGGACTACTCTTTGGCAAACGCCAAGTCCCTTGGGACGCGCTGGCTGAGAAGGACCACGGAGCAAAGTGCAGAGCTGTGGGAACTCCAGGCTGAGAGAGGATCCATTAATTTCAAAATAAAAGGTATTCTAGAGACAGGCGAGGGAATAGCGACATCTTTATTTATTGATAAACAAGCTGAAAAACCGAGGTGGTGATGATCTGAGTGGGCGGACAGCATATCCAGTGCTCTTGGGAAGCAGGCAGAGAGAGAGGAACAGCGGTCCAGCCAGCTTGAGAGGGGAAAATTATGGCTGAGTGAATAAAGTAAGGAAAAAGCATATTGATTTTCTGCTTTCCTTCTTGTAAGAGACAAAAACTAAAGTAACCCCAAATTCGTTTATATGCCTCAATCGCGGACCTCTGAAAGACAGGGCACGGCCAGCCTCACGGGCACAGGGCCAGTGCGGTGGGACCAGGCAAGGCTCTCTCCAGGGACCGTGTCCAGGCTTATGCGCAGCAAACGTGCACAGCCACTAAACTCGCAATGGTGGCGTCTCCTGCATGTGTTTTTTCACTTCCCCTATGAAGAAACTGTAGTAGATTTTCTTCCAAAGTAAACCCCCTTCTATACCTAGAGTATGTATAAACTAAATACCTATGTATCCAGCTTCTTTCTTTTCTTCCCAAAAACTGACTCCAATGTTTCTCTTGTTTTTCACAGAAAACACAGGACTCGCTATTCCCCGGTACGCCAGTGACCCACTGCAACTGCTTCTGCCTGCCTGCGAAGCCCACCCGGCCGCCCTGGTGAAAGGGATTCAGCGTAAGCAAGCGCCAGGCTGCTCTGCTGGAAGTGTTCCCCAGTCTTCAGGCCCGTAAAGATTCATTATGGAGACCATGAACGCCGCAGAGAGAAGATTTTAATTCCAGGGTCCCTATCGCTACAGCGAAGCGGAGAAGTAACTGAGAAAGCAACCCAGAACGACTGCATCCGACGTCACACAAGGCATCCCTAATCAGAATCGTCACAAGACGCTCACAGGGAGGCAAACTCTCAAACAGCGCTGCTTAACAGAGGAGGAAGGGTGCATGGTGAACCAGCTCAGCAGAAATCAGCTGCGCTTGCACCTGATACCGGAGGCACGCCGCAGCAGCCGGTCCGCTCGTCAGGGAGAGGAAAAGAGGCTTCCACAGACGACTGGACAGTAATCCGCTGAGGAGAGCTGTCTCGTTCATAAATCTGTCCCCCGCAATGAGACTCTGCTCACACAGATGTGTCAGTCCCTTCATTCAGAGCCTGAAAAAGATCACGGCGGCTACGCTTTCCGCGAATGGCACCGGCCGCGGTGAAGAGGCAGCGGCGAGCATCGGTGAGGAGTGGCGTGGTGTGCCTCCTCCACGCTGCCGAGGCACGTCTCCCCACAGGCATCTTGTACCCACACACAGCAAACGAAGCTACGAACACAGGAGGCTGCTCTATTTGCCTGTGACAAGCACAGCTGTCAATAACATCTATTTTTTAGGCCCCATTTGGCAGATTGTACTGCTGGATGTTTCACAGTGGTAAAGTTCCTACAGCCTTTTTTCTTTTTTACCTCATGCAAAAAGGGTTTTTAAATCCAAACAGCTCATGCACCTGGAGGAAGACAGAACTGGTCAGCAAGAGTGATCTTCTGCAAATTATGGCTTCCTGGTTCATGAGTCAACTCTTTTTTTTCCCCTTTCCTTTCTTCACTTCTCCAGCACTAGAACTGAAGGAGAACCAGAATTCAGCTGTGGCCCTGGCCTTGCCAAGCTGCCGTCTTGTGCAGGGTCATGGTGTCCTCTGCAGTCCACCTCCGCAGCCCATCTCCTGGCCACGCAGTGCAACGCTCTCCCTTTGAGCGAGAAGATGTGAAAGAACCCGAGGAAACCCTCCCACTGACAGAGAAAGGACTGTGCAAACCGATCGCTCCACCGGAGCAAGGAAGCTTTGCAGAACAACGACTGAAAGGAGGACTCCTGGGCAGTCTTGTTCTCCCTGACAGACAGCAGATCACAGCTCATGTCTCCTGAGGTACTCCATGCACACAGGAAGACATTCCGGAGGTTCACCACTGCTGCTCATCTACCACAAAGCCTCCCTTTGAACATGTAACTGAAACAGAGAATGAAAACTCAATTTAAGATGAAAGGGGCAAATTATGCATCATAAAGTCAAATGACACCAACTCCTTCTTTCCATCTTCCATCTCGAAAATAAGAAAGTTGGAAGTAAGCTGCAAACTGAATGAGTGCCTCGTTTAACCTCACCACTGGGATACTCCACCTACCATTCTGAAGTTAACAGAACACTTTCAATAATTTATAGCTAACCTTTTATCCTACCGTATTTTGAAATCTACTCCCTTATACTAATAAATAAACAAAGGAGAAAGGACACTTTGTGTGGCACCTACCCTATGAATCAGTGAGTATGTATGTGTGAGCAGGCAGAGGTATGGGCAGGAGCCTGCAGAATCACAAAAGGATGACAGAAACAATGTTTACAAGTTCAAATGCCCCCAGCTGTAGAAAAGAAGCAATGGAAAAAACCACATCAATCTGGAAAAAATTAATCTGAAGAGACTAACATTGGAAAAGCACCTACGTCAGAACCCGAACATACAGACGTTCTCTTGGTGGAGTCCAAAAGAAAATGATACCCGTCCTACTCCTGGAGGGGGGGGGACGGGACACCAACAATTTTTGCCTATTTAAAAAAATAAACCCAGGACATTCCTGGGACCAGGATCCCACCTTTGCTATTTCAATACATAATTCCTCCATTTGCTACCATTTTCTTTTTGCCAAGAAACACAATAAGAAACCCTTGAACCACTTCGCGAGGGCTGCTGCACCACAGCAGCAATAGAACTCTAATTCAGCCCAGATCTGTCCCACACACCCAACCCCCAGTGTGTGCACTGATCTTGCAAAGACACTCTTCCTCCTCCCCTGCAGTACTACTGCTGCACTGACCAGAAAGCCCCTTGCCCCGTCCCTATGTAACAAAGCTTGGCTACGTGCAGCATTGCAGAGCAGAACCCATCTGTTGCGACTTCAAAGACGACAAGTTGGAGCTCTGTGATTCCTAAAACCCACAAATATTCCACCTTGGTTTGCCTGATTTGTCATTAATGTTTCTAATGCCTAAATTAAGGAGGACACATAGCATCAGATGCATGCTGACAGTGTTGCAGTCGAACAGCTTTTATAGCTTAGCCTTGTTTCCTTCCACACCTCCAAGAGTTTCTTGGTTGCGCCTGATGCATACCAACACATAGCAAGCCATCACAAGCCAAATCAATATTATTAGTGTGCACTAACTATTAAGAGTTTGGTGCAAACTCCAATAAAACTAAGGAACCAAGTATTTTACCACATCTATGGGACACTGACCTGTTTGCCCATTTTCCCTGTTCTCAAAGATCCTTCAGCCTGGTACCCAACTCTGTGATGAAGCCTGTTTAGCACCAGTGAAGTTCCCCACATTCAGACTGACAACGTTCTGAGCTGAGATGAGAGAATCAAAGTTAAAATCCAGCCCATCTGCATCCATGAGTTCACTGCGGATAATGGACTCCATGTCACACTCCAAGCTCCCATTGAAAATATCCAGGTCCAAGTCACTTGGGAATTTCTCATGTCCCATGACCGGGAGGTTCACGCTAGAGGAGTACAAAGAGGAGCCTGAGAGCGGGTCAGAAAGTGTTTGCATAGACTGATTGACAGGTGACTGCTGATGTTTGGTGGATCCCAAGCTGTTGGAGTCACTCAAGCCTATGTTACTGATGGAACTGGACAAGGCACGGCTGCCACTAAGAGAGGAGTTGTGGGACTGGTGCTGGTGATGAGGCAGGCTCTGATTGACCAGACCGCCCTGGCTGGACTGCGCGGCAAACGACATCATGGGGTCATTGCGGAGCATTATATTCCTGCGGGAATTCTGGGCGGACACAGCTGTGCTGGCTTGTGACATGAGTGGGTCTGACTGTGTCATCATGACATCGCTGTGACTAAGTGCATCAGAGGCGAGGAGATCCTGCAGCGTCTGGTTGTTGTAATGAGAAATGGAAGAGAAGGTGGTCTGCTTGTTCTCCTGAATGGTCTGCATGGGCGACTGGCGGAGGGAATTCAGGGACGACGGCCCGAACACAGCATTGTTGAAACTACTTGACGGGGAACCCAGCCCTGAACCTTTGGAACCATACGGAAAACTGGAGCTTCTCTGCATTATCCCTCCTGTGGGCGACTGCTGGGAGGGAGGGAGTGTTATATTGTCCAAGAGATCATCCATGAGGTTATCTGTCAGTCCATCATTCAGATTCATTGTCCCAGCCATATCAGTCAACCTAGGCAACTCCACAGTACACGGCTTGTTTACCGATGGGGACAAGCTCGACGGACTACTGTACAGCATGGGAGAAAGCGGAGCGTCGTCATCTTGAACATCATCTAGTTCGGTGCTTGCCAAAATCGGTGACAAGCGCCCGCTGATCGTACTGGCATTGGAATTGGTACGGGAGCGAAAATCTGTCCATGCATCCAGCTCGTCGCTGCTGCGGGAGGTGGGACTCCCTGGCCACTTGGAGAGCTGAGCAGGGCTGTCCTCGCTCGTCTCCTGGGCGGTCTGCAGGGCTGCCTTTTTCTTAGCCGCCCGCCCTCTGCTCTTCGTGTACTTGTTGCTGTTGTCCATTGACACAGCGCGTCTCCGGGGTGCCTTGCCACCTTTTCCACCATCTGGATTGATCATCCACCAAGAGCTTTTCCCAGTGCCTTCATTCTGCACCCTGACGAATCGGCTGTGGAGTGACAAGTTGTGCCGGATTGAATTCTGCAGGAAAGGAACAAAACAAAATGTCAAGACCAGCAACCCACTTACGCTACGCAAAACTCAATCATCAAACCAACATCACATGAAAACAACGTGAATAAAAGCACTGGGCCCTCCTGGACATCACCACGGGTTTCTCAGTTGGTGGATACGGGGGGGCTGGAGCGTGCCTGCAGCGTGCCAGCATGCTGCCGCAAAGCAAGCCCTGTGCTTGCACCAGCTGTGCATTCCTGGTGCCCATCTCCACATCCCCAAAAGCTGCATCCTAAGGAAAGGAGTGTGACACAACTTCATTCCTGCTAGTAAGGAGCTAGATGTTTCTCCCTTACTTTTGACTCAAGACAAACCTCTATACTATCAGCAACCTTGCCATCAGTTCCCTGAAATAAAAACTGCAGATACACTGCAAAAATCTGACTGGAGGGGTAGTCACACTCATTGCAGCTTCTGCAAATGTCTTTTTAATTCTTCGTGGGCATGTGTGTTGTGTATTTGCTATAACAATTCTTGAGAAAACTGTAAGTGCTGTTGCTCCTCTCCCACAGGCACTCTGTGCATGACTAAGCTGTACTCTCTCTCTCGATTAGAGGCACCAGACTTACGCCTGTACTGCAGTAGCTGGCCAGCCATCACCTCACTATAGTATCCTCACAGGCTTCTAAACATGATGTGACACGGTACATGATAAGATCCCTGTCCCTGTAAGCTGCCAGACACGGAGCTGTGTAAATCTGCTGTAGACAGTCGGATACCCTGCGCGGCACCGGATGCTATGCAATACAGGACGTTCAGGGCAGCCCATGCACAGCCTGCTCTCGCCTATTACCCGCCTGCACCAGTCAGCAACATCTACCATCCAAAAACCACGTTGGCTCAAACCGATGACAACCACCCCAGAACGACAGAGGCAGAGAACACCAGCCCACCGGTGCCCTAGTGAAATGACTCCAGATTTAAACCAAAATAACTAAGATGAAAATGGCACTCCACTCATCCTGCTTGATCTTGAGCTTAAAATATGTCTCAAAAAGAGGACAAGCAAGTAGTATTTGTTACGGAAAATGTTTCCAGGTTTGGTTTGTTTTCTTCTCCACGTGCAAGTCAAAAGATTTTTGGAGCTACCCCATATTCCTTTGAAAAAGCAGTTGTGCTATTCCTCCCAGTTAAAGACAATCAAGTTTAAAAAGTTATATGAGTTCTTTTTTCTTCAATGTTGGCAATTACCAGGTGTATCTATAAAGAGGATAAAATCACATTCGTTCTACCAGCATGCTTTAAAAACACCAAGTCAACAGGATCATAGCACAATTAAACCACCCAGGGTAAGAGTCCTTCATTTACAAAGCAGTGAAGAAATTCCAGATTTAAATGGGCAAAGAATGAATCAAGCAGCAAATCATTCAGAAGCATCTTGACATTTGCATCTTTAGAATAAATGGATGTTTGACATCAGCGAACTGGAGGCACATCTGATGTATGTACAAAGAAACAGCCCAGCTTTCTTTAAACAATTCTTTTCAGTATAAAATGCCTTTTTCTCCCCCTGTTAAGTGTTGTGGTTTTTGTCAGATTGTGAAATGGAAAACACGCCTGAAGTTCTTCTCGCACGCAGACAGCAGACGCGGTTGTGATTATCACTTAATGAAAAGAGAAATCATATGGACCATGGTTCAAAACAGCAACTGTTATGTTTTAAACAATTTGCACAGAACAGCAGACCAAATTTTGCAGATGTACTCAAGAGAAGTTTGGGTCAGTGTCTCAGCTATAAACTTGTCCATTTCTAAGGGACTATCATGTCATCAAAACATGGTGGATTGAGTTGCAGTATAATAGTTCTTCAGTCTAAGGAAGGAAAGAGCTTTTTATTATTTAACTGATGACATTTTAACTATATTTTGAGTCTGCCAACAGTCTGTTTCTAACTTCTAATAACTAGGCGCCACTGCTTTCTTCCTCAGGTTTCTCCCAATCAGCTGGAGAACTGCTGTTTTTTTGATAAATAACCTTTTTCAATATTACAGCTTGTACTGCATCAATGCCGGTAGCTCTCATGTTTATCCCCTGTGACTTTCATCAAAAATCACTTGTGAGAACATCTGCATGGGGTTCTCTCCTCCCAAAGAGCCAGTGACAGGATGAGGATGACCAGAGCTAGACTACCAGACCAAGCCAGGCTACAAGAGCCAAACAAACCATCCTGTTCCCCACCTAAAAATGCTGGGTGTAAGAACACACAGCACCGTGACATGACTCTTGCTAATGAAAAAATCTTAGAAAACACACTAAAGAAACACCCGAGGTGGCATACGCAGCGTGCCACATAGCTTCAGATATAAAAACATTCAGCCAAAGTGCCAGCAGCTAACAGTTTTCAACCTATAGCATTCTTATAAAATGGCTTATTTCTGCTGGTGGTAGCCGTAGTATGAAACCATTTGGCCTACAACCATGAAAAATCCTGAATGGTAAAACTGTGAGACTGAGGCACCTTTCAGGAGGAGGGCTCCTGCATGTGTGGATATGTGCGTGCACACGTGTAATTTTCTTCCTATTATATCTTTTTGCTCAGTGTTGGTATTACACAAATAATAAAAGCATGTAATAATACTTTTGATTTTAAAATTGGTGGTTATAAAAAAATCCAAGCAGTTTGTTTTCCTTTACATTACACAATATGCTACTTATACTTCAGCTTCTGCTTTTCTTTACTTTTCTTCTGTAGGAAGATTGTTTTCTTAAGCATAATTATGGGCCAATTTATTTTTGTGAACCCTATCTCCACCCTCTGTTCAAACAGTGCCTTAAAACCCACTTCTTCACGTAACCTCCCCTGCTAACCTCTTCAGCAATAGTATCTGAGTTTCTTGGTTTCTTCTTGTGTTGGATGCTCTGCCAACTCAAATTAGGGCTGGATCCTGTTATCCTTTTGCATGCAAGGTTTGCTACAGAAGTCACCAGGACTGACAACTCACATCAGTAAAGACTGTTGCGCTGTGCTACTAGGCTAGCAATCTGGATGGAGATAACCGTATTTTCTACCTGGTTTCTGAGCTGTCAGAGAACGTCCCCATCTGCTTAAAATATAGGCAAGTATCATGGGACAATCTCTGCTCACAACCACGTGCATTCGTAATCTATGACCATGCAACAAACGGCAAAGGAGGTGGGGAAGCAAAGAAAATACGGTTTATCATTTGAATCCACTGCTGATCAAACTACTGGGGATTTGTCTTTGACTTGTGTGGGAGACGGACCAGGCCATGATGATGGAAACATAACACATTTTTCCATGCCAAAATGTAATGAGAAACTTTAAAAGATCTATAAAGCAACTTCCATCAATCTGTCCTAGAGACCATATGTGGACAGGACAGATGCTAGCCAGGCTGCAGACACCTTGGAAAGAGCTCAGATACCACTGATGGGCACAACATACGGACTGTACGAAAGCAGAGTAGAAAAGAAGCATGATGAGCTCCTCCCTTTATTAGTGTTAATAGTGTTACTATTTATACCGGACTTGAAGAATGCTGTGCGCTCTGCAAAGAGCCAGAAGACTGAGGTTCCTGCAGATAAGATCAGGAGCATCCCAAAGAGCACTGAGCCCAGCCCAGCTGGGTCCCACTCCCCCGGGAAAGCGGTCCTGCAGGGAGGAATGACCAGCCCTTGAGATGAGGAAAACCCAGGGCAGAGGAACACCTGAGGCAGGTCAGACATGGTGTGAGCAGAGGGTGGTACAGTGCCACAGGCAAGCAGTGCTCCTACCCTGCCTCGGCTTCGGCTGATGGCCTCAGAATGGGTGCAGCTGGGTGCCCGCTGGTAGCCGGCACAGCAACACAAGAGGTGACAACACCTTCCACAAACTTGGGGCCACACTCTCAGCTTTTATAAATGTCACTCCACTGCATCACATTTTATTCAGCTAACACTCCTTGAGGGAACCAGCCACATTTTGCTAGCCAAACAAAAATAAGAAAATTGGCTACCATGTCCTAATTACACGTGTCTCTCTTGATATTTTGGTAAGACTGCAAATGGGTAAGCTCCCAGCGAGGACCCTCAAATGTCTCCAAAGTGCTGTATACCTGATTTGATACAAACAACTGAATGAGTCTCCCAGAAAGGCTGCACTGGGCGTGATTTCAACACTCCACCCTGGTCAGGCAACAGCAGCCAGCGCTTGAGCCTTTAAACAGAGAAAATTCCCCCTCCCTGTGCCTGTTTTGGCCTCTTCCAAGCCGTGTTTACCTTGTGGAGCCCGTCCATTAACTCAGACACCAGCTGCAAGTGCTTCCACTGCAGCACAGAGTCTTTTTTGTCTGGAAGCAACATGTGGTATCAATTTATCATCCTCAACAACGCAAGAAGGAATCCACTCACTTTAAAAATAAAAAGAGAGTTGTGTAACTTAACTCTTAAAAGCCCCCCCTGCTTTAAAAAAAAAAGAAAAAAAGCCTAAAGATTAGCAAGATGAGGTGCAGCTGGTGGCCGCCGAGTCCAAGTTACACACTGCTCTGTTTTTATTTCAGCGTTTCATAGTGAGTGGCTAATTCGTTACTTCAGATATAGGCTGCTAAACTGCAAAGTTACGGCTACAAATCAAAAGCGGTTGTTTATTTTAACAACTGGGATACTAGGACACAATGAGAGAAAAACAAATGCTATCTGCAGACCCATAAATGCTGCTAATGCTTACTTGGGAGGATTACACTTTATTTTATACTGTATTAACATATCTGATGTTCCAACTTCACCATATGAAGTTTTCTGGTAGCCGCACAGTAGAGAAAGGCATCAGATCTAACCCCACTGAAAAGAAGCCATGAAAATAGCCCCAACTTATCAGCCTCCAGCTGACCTGAGGGAGCCCCGCTTCTCCACGGCCCTGCTTGAAAACTTGAATTTCAGTTTATGTTACCTTGCTCAAAATGCTGTAGCACAAACCTCCTTTTGGAAGAACACCCCTACAGAGGGCCTCCACCAAAAATTATTTCTTCAAGAAAAGCAAAATGAAACATCTCGCCATTCAATTGTGCTGAAACAGGAGGCTGTGAACAATCCAACGCATTTTGCCCATCTGTCCAGACCCGTGTCTGTGCCTTCTCATGAAGTAACTCAAAATCTGCTTCAACTATCAGTTCTGCATTTTGTTTGCTTTAAAATCCCCAATGAGATTCAATCGCAAGTAAACAAGAAAACAGATACAGTGACTCCACAATTATGAATAATTAAAGTTGCCAATTGTGTGCATGTATGTAGGAATTTCTGGTGAAAGGGATTTGTGAGTCTAGGCAAGGAGATCTTTAGGAGTACCAATCTGTCGGTTCCATACAGTCATTTTCTGCCCAGCTCTGTCAGGCTGCAGTGTCACTCTCCTCAAGGAACTCTGAAATCCTCAACCCAAAGAGGAATTTCTTCCTCCTTCCCACAAGTTTTTGCAAACCAGAAAAATATATATAATTTCATAAAGTAGTGACGATGCTCTGGAGATGCAAGAACTAAAACATACGGGAAAAGGCAAGAACTAAAACATACGGGAAGTCCTCACACAGTATCTACCCAGCCATGCGGTACTGACATACACCTTTTTCTGTATAAAACCAAGTATCAGGTATTCCAGATTGTTCTATCTTCCCTAAATTATGGAAATTGCAGGGGGAAAAAAAGGCATTAACCAAATTACACACAGAAAAAGAAATCTTTCCTGACACCCAAATGTTTTTGATGCTCGATGCCCGGTGTCGTCTGCGAGTTCCTAAGGCTGCTCCCGCAAATCCCACCAGCTGTCCAGCAGAAGCAGGCGGCGAGAGCGCACCAGGGTCCCACCGGGGACATCCCGTGGCACCCGGCTTGCCAAAGGCCACCATCCCCACAGGCCTGGAAAGGACAGCGGGATGACACGGGCTCAGCTCTGCCACCCAAGCATGCCCTCCTGCAGGAAAAGGAGTAAAAAAAAACCCAAACCCCACAGATCCAGGGGGAAAAAGTCAGCTCAGCCTCTGAAGGGTGGCACTGCGGATTCCCCTCCTCATCCTCTCCTCAAAGGAGTATTTCTGACCTTGGTGGTAGTGGAATGGCTAGAAGAGGCCCCGGCTGCAATTAGCTCTCCGCCTCTGCCCCGTCATCCCCCACCCCTAGGAAGAGCAGAAAGCCTGAGGGATATTAAAGCTCCTTGGGAGAACATGAAGTCCGGCGAAGATTTATCCTCTGAAATGTGCTGGCTCAGATGGGCAGGCAGGCTGCGGATCTGTCTCCGTCCTGCACGCAGGATGCTGCGCCGTGCCAAATTACGACAGGAGAAGGTGATTAGTGCAGGGAAAACAAACCCTCCCTGACGACACGCGCCTCGCTCCCCGCCACCCCAGCTGCTGCTTGCCACAAGCAGCGTGCCCGCCGAGGGGGTTTGTGCCCTCCCTTTCACGAAGAAAAGCATCCCAACGCGTGGAGCTAAGGGAGCCGAGTCACGACTCGAGTGAAAGTTTTTCCTTAAAAAAAAATTTAAAAATTAATTCCGGCTAAAACAACTGCTGCCTCACTCTTTGCAAACAGTGATATTGCAAATCGCTACACTGACGTAAATAAAACTTAGCTGAAAATACACGCTGCCTGGAAATTGTCTCAGAGCATCACGCTTCCAGTTAGCAGAAAAATCTCCAGTTATTTTACAGTCAGACGTCCTCCGACCACAGAGGGACTCTAATAAATAACATTTGTTTTGCTGTGAGTAGAGCATGCCAGTTGCCATTTATTTTTTTCCACTGGGTGTTGGGAGACGGGAAGCAGAGAGGGGGGAAAATGCTGATATTTTAACTAATGCAGCTGCAGAGCAAGAACAAGGTCGGGCTCTCCAGCAACTCCTCCCGGCATCAGGAGTCACGTACCCTGGCACCCTTTGCTATAGGAAGCCTCCTAAAACATCAAGTATTAGCCTCTGCATGCTATGCCGATGCTTTTCCATTAAAACGGGATTTGGGAATCAAGAGGCAGGTACCGTGATCAGGAGGTCGCTAAAGGCACCTTGACAAGAGCCGCCTTTTTCACTCCCTTCCACGCGCTTTGTATCACGGCTGCCCAAAATTCAAGTGCACGACTAATTCCAACCAAAGGATTTAACTTCATCAAGAGTAGGAATTTACGTTAAGGCATTGCTCTCGCAAGGTGCTGAATTCCTGAAAATCCCAAGGCACTTCAGCACCGGCCTGGCTGGGACACGAATGCAGCCAGAGAGAGAATGGAAGGTGCTGCCCCTCACTGAACTTAAACCAAAGGAACTGCCTACAAAAAAAGCTGCAATGGACGCACATGACTGGGTTTTCGCCGAGCCAGATCAAAACAGTTCTAATTTCTGTTCAGGAGTGGTGTCACCAGCAGATAACATCTTTATTTTTTATTTTTTTCTTAATGGAAAGCCCCAGCATTTAAAGCGTTTCCACTGCAGGAACTCTGGAAATGACACCACGCTGTATTTGTAGACCCCTTTCGGCACAGCATCGCTGCACTTCTCCTCCGTGCCACAGAGCCCCAAGAGAAGCGCAGGCACACACAACTAATCAACCCAAATATTATATGTACATTAACTCTCATCAAAATAGCTACCGCTGTCATCAGAGCCCCAGTCCACCAGCTGCTGAAGCTACTGGAAGAGTCCTCACAAACCTCAGTGGTCACCCAGTTGGACCTCAATGAAAACAATGCAATTTTACTGCGAGGCAGACTTCCACCCTGAAGGCTTTGGGTTTGTTTTGCTAGAAAGAAGAACTAGAAGGGGGGAAAAAAAATTATTCCTCCGTCTTTTGTTTCTTAGATGCAAAGATCCCAGCGCAGCCCTCACGCGGCGTTGTGGAAACCAGAGTGCTCAATTCTATTTTCGCTCATTCTCAGCATATGGCCGTTACTATACATCAACTATTTAGGAACACGTATGGGCGTTCTTTCATGCCTTTATAAATAAATGTGAGTGATGCTACTGCTTAGAATAATTCACTAAAAATAGTAGCTTCCCATGGAAGATCGCAAAAGCTTCTCATTGCTGAATCACCTATTAGAAATCTTTATTTTCTGAGAATTTTTTGTGGTCATGTGTTGACTTTTTTTAACACTTCCTAAGCCTGTGAAATGCAACTAAACCAGCAATAACTTCCACCAGACAGTGGCGGGGAAAGAGTAAAGTCTATGTGCATGGAGAAGGCTTTCCAGGGCTCCTGCCTTACCAAGGTGCAAGGCTGCCTTGCACGCGGCTCTGTGAAGTGCTAGCTCTGAAACGATAGATTGTTCAACAGCACGTCGGATTAATTGGAAGTGTTGAGCTGCGCACATCGAATTGCAAATCTGGTGACAGTTACGGCTGACACGTGACTGATGAGAGGAACAGATGTGGTACGCTGTCGCCTGACCGAGTTTGATCAGGCCCGAGCAAGTCCTTCAAAAGTTGGCACAGGCACCTGAGACCTTCTCGCGAGAAAGACTTCAAGCAACCTCCAAAACAGCCCCCAGCATTTCTGCTATGTAGACTAATCTGAAACAGGACCCCTCTCCTGTGCTATTTTAAGCATGTAATTAGTTTATTATTGAACCAGAAGACATTATCTGATTTTTTTAAAAAAATGAGTGCATTTTAAAACATGATGTGCTTCAGTTGGCAGCTGACGTGGCAAAGGGAACGAACGGTCCTGCTCCACAGACCCGAGCACCAGGGACACCCCTGAGCATGTCAGTGGGTCTGACACGCTGGCTTTCAGGGACAAAACCCCCCTGGGAGCCTCACAGAAGGGCAGCCGGGGTGGGAACGCACAACTGCGACTCCAGGTATTCGCCGAGTTACTGCAGTGCCGGTGCCGATGGGGTGTGAATTAAGACATGAGGAATGAGCAAACAGAACAACTTGAAAAACAGGTATCTCCTCCTTCACAACTTGGGACGGGGTAGCTATGGCACTACCAATAAATACCTGCGTGCTCTTCAAAACATAATGGTAGCTGTAAAATATTAATGCCTTTTGAAAGTAGAAAGTGATCGGTTTTCCTTTTGAGGTATTCTGATGCACATTCTGCTTTCGTCCTGAGAATAACGCATGGGTCTTCCCTGGCCATTTCCTTCTCGGTTCCTTACGGTTTCCTACATTTTCCCTCTGCGCTGGAGAACATATTTTAAACACTGCATTTCAGAAAAATCGTACAGACTTGCTTTCTGCATACGCAAACCAAGCTCACACCATGCCAGATGACATGGGTGGACAAAAACACCCAACTCCTCACTGTTTTCACAAGAACAGCAGTAAGGCGGGTTTACTTCAGGAGTCCTTCCCCAGCCCCTTCTTGAATCTGACCTCCACGGGCACAGTGCATGGGGACACCCAGCCCCAAAACCAGCCCTATCCACCAACTCACCGCCAAGGCTCATGACTTTAGTTTCCATGCTGTGACACCCTGTCTGCAACCTTCAAGTTGACAGCATCTTATTATTATTTTTTTTCCCTTTGGAGAAAGCTTTACAGACCCTTAAAATATAACTCTCCTCACCCAGCCTGGGCAGCTCCCAGTGAGCCCTCGACCTCCGAGCCAGCGAAGCCAACCCCCCTTTGGAGCCGGTGGGGAGGAACGGGCACCTCCAGCAAATGCCACCAGCTAGTCGCCCCGTCTTCCTCCGCAAGCGTCTGGCCCTCTCCGCCAGTGGAGGTGGATCCCACTCTTCACACAGGGAGGTTTTGGGACTGCGGCTGCTTTGGGACGTTGCTCCCAGCACCTCCCAGGGCATGGCGGCTTCAGAGAGGTCGTCCTTCCTCCAACCAAACTCTCCCTCTACCCCTCTGGATCCATCCCAGCCTCACCTAACCCCACGTATGAATTGTTTGAGTTTTCATCGAACCTCACCTCACTCGGATGACTTGCTTGTTACTGGTTTCACTGGATTTTTTAAATTTTATTTTCTGTTCACTGTAAAATATACCTCAGAGCTGACAAAAGGGAAGATGACACCTATTACGTGCCAATGAATCAGCCCTTTGCTACAGCAAGCAGGACATTCCTGTTTCACATGCAACTGGCAGCAGCACCATCCCAGAAACCTCACAACCCAGGTAAATGCACAGGTATGAAAGTCACCAGGTTTTTTTTTAAGCTATTTACCTAATCTGAGAAACTAAGATCACTGTCATCGATACAATCACAGTCGCAAGTGCTAAATGTTGAGCCTAAGTTAGGCTGTGTCAAAAGGCTTCGGCACTTCCCGGTGCTTTGTTCGTGCCCCACCCCGACACCAGAGCCCGAATAGCAGAACGATGAGTGGAGGAGCCCTTTCATGTTCCTGGTTTGAACCTGTACACATGAGTAATCTCTCCTGAGGCCAACGCTTAGGGCACGGTGGGGCCACTGTATCACTCAGTACATAGACTGAGACATTTTTCAGAGGTAGCTGCCGAGCCATGAGGGCAATGGGTTTCAGGACCTCAACTGCGCCAACAGCCAAGGTCGTCACCAAGTTCTAGGACAAGAGTTACCGACCCCGCAGATTGCATTCTGGTTGAACTCCCATTGTGGGAATGACTGCACAAGTAGAAGACACTTGCATCTGGAAATTTACAGCCTCAACAGGCACACAAAGAGGCACTGATTCAATAAAGATGCTACAGAACATAAAATTGAGAGGCTTGCTTTGCTTTCATTTGCTAGCACAAACCAGCCTTGCCTTACCCGCCCTTCAGGACAAGCATTGAGGCAACCTCTCAGTACCCTGAGATGGTGTCACTTCACAGACACCATCCCCTGCTCTGCAAAATTGTAAGTATTGATTTGCTGAATCAAAATCCACGCGTCTTGGGATTGCAGTAGCTGCATGTACTCCGAGACAGCCCCACAGTCCCTGCAGATAGGTGCTCTCTTACAGCATCAGACAGGCAAACGAATTTCTGCTTCTCAGAGAAACTGGTCACAGACCCCAGGTGGGTTGGGTGGACACATGTCACATCCTGCTTTTAGGAGGAAACTGCTGAGTTAAGTTAGTGAAACTACACTGCTGGAAATAAGTCCTTTCCTAACACCTACATGTTCAAGACACCACAGAGCAAATTTAAAGGACAATGCTAAGAATGATGGTGCTATGTACATCATCATTTTTTTATGACATTGTTCACAGTATTCATAGCTCAAGAACGCCAGGCCTCCTGAGCATGCCAGGTATCATTTTCATAACGAAGGTACACAAGAAACAAGCACCTTCAAGTTGCAGCCGAACAGAGGAGGACACAAAGAAAGGAGCACTGGCAAAGGCTCGTAGCGATATTCACCCTCCTTCTGGGAAAGGGAGGGGACCCACTGCCAAGCACCCCGAGTGATGTGTATGAGGATACATTATGACTGGTCCGCTAATACTTTTATAATATGAGGTGATAAGCAAAATATAAAACAGGCTAACACAAACTAGCTTTATGCGCTTTTTTCCCCCTTCTTTTTTTTAAATTGTTTCCTGGCATTAAAGTTTAGAGGAGAGGGGATATTTAGAAAAACAGAAATGAACCAAGCTACTTTTTGGTTAAGATTAGCAAAGCGTGAAACAAAAAATTCTGGAGATGGAAGAATTGACACTTGTCTCTAGTCAGACTTTTTTCAGAGCTGGCGGAAACTCATTTTGTTTGTAGGATCTGACCACGTGCCCTGTTGCAAAGTGAGATTCTCACCTACATAGGCCTTTGCATGTTTCTAAATGCATACCCTGTGAGCTCCTTTGTAGACCTGAACAGGAATATCCTCAATGTGTGCGGTTAGATATGCACCAGTCTTTGCCAGGCTTTGCCTTGTTGACAAGGATAAACAAGAGGAGACACGCAGAAATTTCCAATTTTGTTCACAGGCAAGTTTCAAAGCTTGCAAAAGTTAATGAAAACCTTCTAGTAGTTTTGTCTCGGGCTCTCTTTGAGGTGAAAATGCACCATACTAATTATTTTCAGCAGAAATGGGTTCTTGGTGGCATCCAATCACAGCTACAACCCCAGCGTCCCTTCTGAAGCAGAGTGACAGCTGAGTCACTAACGTTAAAACAGGGATGAGAAAAGGAAAATGAAAAAGAAACTAGGCTACTTCCCCTGAGGAGCTAAATACAGTATTTAATGGCATCTTTTTATAAGGTTAACAAATCAAATGCTTCAGTATGAATTGCTGCCATCATCCCAGCTACAACAGGATGACCCTGGACAACCTATCTCAGTCTAGGTTTTCTGCTCCTGTGACACATAAATAAGGAGGCAGGGGCTGGAGGCAGCCCATGCTTCGCCGTGCTCTGGGGAGACGGGCAGCGATACAGCCACGCTAGGTTTCGGCAGGACAAACGGCAACACTGACAGCAGAGGGGGAAGACAGCGGGAGGGAGCAGATGGGGTACTCGTCTTTCCCTGCATCTGCAGCAGTGGCTGTCTTGGTCCGCCCCTGCCCCCGTGGCACGCTGCCTGCACGGGCAGCAGCAGGCAGCACTTGGGTTCCCCTTGTTCAGCTCACGCTGAAGAGTTGTCCCCCCTGCCCTGCTGCCCTTAAATGAGCGTGTCAAAAGCAACTGAAGCCAGGACAGCGAGAAACCTTGAAGCTCTACGCATAGAGGAGCATCTTTCTTCCAACGCTGCAGAAGCGTTGGGCACTTTTGACTCCGTATCACTCGTAAGTCGCATTTTAATAAGTTGCATTTTAATGAAGTAGCTTAATATAGGCATACGCCAGAAAACATCTGTCCAGCAGAACAGTAAAGACCGAAGCTGATTTTCCAGCAAACCAACCGCAGCTGCCTGACGGGCCTTCTGTATTAGGAGACCCTGAATGTACTCAGAAGGCATTGCGGCGCAACAGGGTGAAACTTCTGCTCATTTTCACCTCCCTCCTCCTGCTCCCGCACCACGCTTGTGAGCAACTGCCCTGGCTCGGGGCTGCGCCGGGCGAGCTGCTCTGCAGCTCCAGGGCCCAACAAACAGTCCCCGCTGCAAGAGCCAACAACGCAGCCACAAATGCAACGGGAGCACGGGGCGGTTCGAAACGCCGCCTCCTCCTCTGATAGCAGTGCCATACACGGGAGTGCGCGAGATACCGGCATGCAGGGAACCGGGCCACCTGGGCAGATAATTCCTGGAAAGATCACGCGCGCTTGGACTAACCTTCCTCCTTGGGGCCGATGCCAGGGAGCACGCGCTAGACACCAGCGGTACTGCATTTATATGTGCTTTTTGGGAGCCTCCTTCCCTGAGTTCCAGAGTCTGGTTTAACTCAGCCCTGATTCCCAAACTAGCAAAATTTCTATTTAATTAATCCCACGCATGCCTTCAGCAGCCTCTCTGTTCAGCTGGCTTAAATCACCCCGTCCATGCCTTATCACAAACTCTGGCCATGTTATTACGATTACTTTAAGCATAATCTGAGCATGATGCTGAATAGCAAGTAATCACCGTTTGTGCAAGAAGTCCAGCTGACCTCTGCAGAACTCTTTGCGGGAGAAAATGTTTGCAGGATTAGGACCAAAGACCACAGACAGGGTCATCTCTTGCCTCTGCCCACCCCCTCTCCCTTGGCTTTAGCATCCAGTACACACTGTCCTCTTTGCTACTCCGACACAGTCCTTAAGGCTTCAGACCTGAACGAAGAAAAGCAGAAGGAGCAAGCTCTGTGATTCAGGGGTATTTCAAAGAGAAAATAAAGGGCAACTGTTAGGCAGAATCTGCCAGGAGAAGGAATCGGTCCGTGAGCCAAGAGGCAAGAGTCCATAGTCTTTGAATTTCAAAGGCTTTCAGGAAAGACGACCTCACGGTACTTGCACAAGCTACTTTGAACGAGTCACAGTTTGGCACTCTGATGGTTTTTTCCTCCTCTCCTTTTTTCCACCTAGATAACTTTGGGTTTTTTCACTTGGTGAAAGGCAAAATAACTTGAATAACTTTAAATAACTTTACTTCACCATTTATGGGCACTTACACATCAATTACCTCTGGATTGCTGCTCTATATTGGAACGGTGTACATGCTTGGAGAAGAGTCCCTGGGAATTCTAGCACCATAAAATGCCTTGGTGCTTGAGCCCCATCCCATCGCTCTGGTACGCCGGCCTGCAAACACAGAGTGCTTTCTTCTGCCATGCCCCTTCGCCGTCCCCCACTCCCTCCCCAGAGTCAGGACACTGCTGGAACCAGGTGCAATGCTGTTTGCAACCACACATGTTTAAAATAAAAAATGAAGTCCCGTACAAAACCAGGATCGCATCTCAGGCTGCCTGTGATCCAGCACCCTTATGCTGCCCAAAACCACAAAGTCAGAGCTTGCACGTTTAGAAAACAAATGTAGAAAAATGAAGACAAAAACTGTAAGTAATCCCTTTTAAATGCAGACAGGGCAGGGAGCAGCTGCCAAGACGTGCTGGCGCTAACTGGGGCCTTATGAACATTTGGTTTTTTTGCTCCCAAGTTTCTGCCCTGAGTCCTGGGTGGGTGGAAGCCATCCGGGGACATGGGCAGGCACAGGAGAGCCCCACACCAGGGAAGGGGCCAGCTGGCAGAGCCGGAGGAGGCCACAACGTTTGGTGACGCCAAGCAAACGACCCAGCGGACACTGGGGTAATAAGGCCAGGCCTGTTCACTCGGTCCCAGGCATGGACCGAGAGAGGCCAGCGTGATGCCACATGTGATGGAGAGGTCTCTGCAAACCCAGGGCTCTGCCTTGCAGAGGAGCAGTGCCGGCTGGAAGGTCATAACAGCGCCAGAGCCGAACTCTTGCAAGTATTAATAGTTGTCACATGCTCGTCAGGAGGTGCATCTACCCTTTCATGAGCACACACTGCCAATAAAAAGTCTTATCAACAGCAGATCTGGGACACCCCAAGAGCATGTTTTCCTAGGAGAACATGGGAAAAAAAAAATAAGCCACAACTTTAGTCTTGTTGATGACCGGTCCCTGCGATGTGCTCAATGTCGTCTGTCAGGTACTGAATCCCCCAGCTCATGCTGACTCTTACTGGAGAGAAATGCGACAGGTACATCGGGCAGGTACATCACAAAGGTACATCAGAAAAGGCAGGTACATCACCTGCCTACTGCTGACAACCGGATTGGGTTCACTATTCAAGAACTTCTGGATCCCCACGTGTCAAACGACAATGAGCCCTGCTGTTTTGGTGGGTTATTTTGATCTTTTACTAGTGCCTGGAGAAAAGCTGTGGGGAGAGTCCCGCCATCAGCAAAGTGTGCAGGGGTGCTACTGAGAAAAGGAAACAAACTGGCTGGGAAACGTCACGGTGTTGAGCCGTTGTCCTGATGCACGGATTTTCAGACATTGCCACACACACTGCAGCGAGGTCTCCACCCCAGAGCCCAAGCACTGCAACACAGGCACTTCACTGGCCAAATCATATCAGTCCTCCAGACTGGCAGTGGGTTTAGGAAACGGTCTTCTTCAGGAACAGGAAAAATTCAAAGAACCAGCAGGCCAGGATCCATGCTCCTCCACGGCTATCCCAAAAAGTAAGGCTAAAATGAAAAGCCTGGGACAGGCGTCAGCAGCTCTCAGGGGCCTGACGAGCGCTGGGAAGGAGTGCTTTCCAGCACCAGAGAAAGGCTGGGAGTATCACCTTCCCCTGGGTACATAGCAACAGTTGCTAGTATTGGCAGGCGGCGAGATGCAGCGCAAGACGTGAAGGTGACATCATTTGATTATCACCTCGCTTCCCTCGGATTCAATTGGGTTCCAGTAAGAAATTATTTTTAGAATCGCTACAGACAAAAGCCTTGAAAACTAAATTATTACAGATTTGGGTAGAGAAGGCTGGGGACTGTATCTCTAGCAGACAAAGCCCTAACAAGGCCCAAGTATTTGGAAACTGAAACCACAGCAGAAAAAAACATGTACATATTAGCAGTGAAGGTAATTAACATTCTGAAAAACACGCTTAAACGCAGGGTAGATTCTCCATTGCATTAAGTATTTGCATTTAAGGCTAGATATTCTTCCAAAAGGTGGGATGCAGCTGAAACTGCAGTAGGATTTGCTGTTGAAGAACCAATGGGAGCTCTGAAGCTTTTATTGAGAAGCCCTGCCCTTAAAACCTTAAGGTTTGCCTGCTGCCTGTACTTGGGAAGTTCAGTTCCACTCTGCTAATACAGGCAGTTGCAGTTACAAAGAAAGTTAAGAATTACTAGAGGATATCACGACATACAATGTAAATATTCCAGGAAAAGCAGTACAGGAAAAAAAAAAATAAAAGCTCTCCAAAATGTTAAGCCAGAGGTCCGCTGCTTTCGCCCCGGACAAAAGAAATGGGTAACATCATGCCTTGTCACTCTGTGCCACTGAGAGCTTGAAATTAATTGATCTTGCCTCCAATTTCAAGTTTGCCGTGGTGTTTGTTTAGGAGAAGAGGTTCACATGACAGGCTGGAGGATTTGAAGGAGACCTTTTGCTGAAGCGGTAGCAGCACTCTGGAGATAAATAACTGCAGGGATTTCTGGGCGGCTGCGGGGTTGCCAGCAGCAGTTCGCTGCTTGGCCGTGCAAGGCACTCCTTCATTGGGTTTATGCAACTACAGGTATTAGTATTTACAGCAAACGGCTTCTTTTGACATCCCTTACTTTGAATATTTGATATCTTTTATGAATTTTAATGGACCGTTGTACTGTCTTCTGTTTTTTAGCTTGTCATTTAATATGCTTGTACAGTGACAGACTAATGAACTACTGAGTGATGTGAGGAACCATGTGGTGTGTCACAACAACTTGTTTTATAAAATAACAGGGCAAAGCTTTCTCTACTTTTGTAGCAAGGACAGATTCTCTGCTCTGCTTGCCCCAAATGACAGCAAGAAAACATGTTTTGAGCAAGAAAGAAGGGGGAAAAAAAGCAAGACAGAAACAAAACTGCACTGTCAGATTTTCATTTTGTTACAGCCCTCGTAACCAAAGCCAGGAACGCTATGCAGCGAGGGGCCCTGGACTATCACATCATCCCCATGCAAAACTTGTGACTGACGTAAGCAATTGACTTGTCTGCTAATTTGATTTCTACAACTCACTGCGCTGGGACGTGACCGATAAGAGCTGACTAGCCGTTCCCACAGATAAGGATTTTGCAGAGCCCTGCATGCCCCACAGTGTGGCCAACTCCACCCGTTTCTCTCTGCACTGCCACTGTCACCCACAAATCTGAGGCAGACGCACAGGACTCTATCAGCAGGACCATACGCATCTGCAGAGATAGCAAAAGCCAGAGACTGCCACCATCTAGCCAAATAAACAACTTCAAGCATTGAAAATGACGGGGCAGGAGAGATCCAGGAAAGGACACAGTTCCAGCCTCCTAAATTCAGAGTCTGTTGCTTCAAGGAACACCTCTATGCAGGCGGCAACCCGACAGCCACAGGTTCCTCCTGACAGAGAAGTCAAAGTCAAGCAGGACAAACCATACCCAAAGCAGAGGAGATGGACTTCTTCGAAACCGATGCATCTAGACTGAAGATTTTTACGTGCGTGAAAGGCCTCGGATAAATGCTTTGCTAGAAGGCAAAGCAGAGGAAGACGGACGATAAAAGGCAGGCCAGCAAGTAACCCGAGTAATTTGAAAATATTTGGTGGGGTAGGTGGGCAATAAATTACAAACCATCCGGCCCGCAGAGATTTATGAGAGGCTGCCTGCCAACGAGGCCAAGCAACTCCTTCTTCTGGAGTGGGACAGGCAAGGAAGCGCAAGGGGAAAGACTGAGACTCTTCTTTACTGGAAAAGTAGATTTTTAAAACCCCCAGAGAAGACAGGACAGACTCAAAAGGAGACTGCTGAGAAAGCTCAGGCTTCCTGGAGCTCTGCGCCTCGAGCTGAAGGCTGTGCCGGTACCCATGGCCATAACTGCCTCCCACAAAGGATGTGCCACTGCTGCTGGAGGGCCGGGAGGTGCCTGACCCTACCTGCCCAAGCACCATCACCCCATCCTCCCCAAGGGTTGGCATGGACTTACTGCTTCCCATGGGGCGTGCAGGGGTCGGCGCACCGCGGAGCGGCGATGGATGCAACTCTTTGCCCTCTTTGGAAGCACCCACCAGGGCTTGGGGACCGCAGCTCTGTGGGGTGGCACTCGGGGACCCCCAGGGCCCGTCAGCCGATGCCGCCAGCAGCCCCACAAAACAGCTTGCTCAACTAAAAATGCGGTTTACTACTGACAGAAGGGAGGCAGCATAATGTTTTCTACAACCGATACAAAAGAGGACATATGTCTCTCCGAGCTCGGTCCCGCGCCACCACATGTTTCGGGAGCTGCCGAGAAGCTGAGATTCCCGCAAACTCGCAGGCAGGTGTCTGCTCCCAGTGAGCAGCTCCCAAACAACTGCCTCCTTTCTGCCTGGAGAGGTCTTTTTAACTGTTTATGGTTCCTTTGATCTGTTCCTTCTTAACACTGGCAGAACAAACTGGAGCTGAGAAGGTAGGATCTTCCCAGTTAATAGCTTCAGCATTGTATCTTAATCCTCCCTGAGGCATCTTCCCAGGGTCATTTTACCAGCAGCCACCATCTTGCCTGCTTGGCTGTTTTTAAAACTGCTTTGCTATTAAACCAACCCCACACAGCCCTACAGTAAATATCCCAATACTGGGTTGTAGGCCCTCTCCATACCCGGCAGGAGAGGCACACGGCGCTAGGGATGAGCCCCGCTGCCCACCTTCAGGCACCTGGGATGTCCCAGCTGGGAGCTGAGGCTCCTCAGGCATCCCGAGACCTGAGGCTTCCTTCAGAGCACCCGCGATCAAAACCGCCCCGCCGTTCACGTGCGGCACGGAGGCACCTGAAGTTACACCGCCACAATTTTTCTCTCTCCCCCAAGGTTGTTTTTTCCTTTAGCGTCTCTTTTCCCATCGCTAAGATTGCAAGCTCTGTGAAAGCTGTTCTCCTCTTCGCGTGCCCAGAGAAGTAAACCAAATGATAATAATAGCATACGAAAAATGGGAAATTTGTCGCAAGTCCATGGTATCTCTATTAAAGTGACCGGAGGCGCAACGCTCATGCCCCAAACAAGTGGAGAGGCAGGCGGGCAGGGAGGTACGAGAAGAGGAACTAGTACTAGGGACACAGGTGACAATCCATCTGAACCAATGCGAAGGGGCTACAGGCTTCCCTCCTGCCCTTCTCGAGCAAACGACTTGTAACAAACAATAAAGGTTTCTCTACCAATAAAGCAGACAAAGCACTTAATACCTGTAATTTTAGCCTCAGAGAATAAACCATTTAATTCTTCATTTTTTTAATTTCTTTTACTTCTGAAAAGATCACTAGCTCCTCTCTCTGGTGCTTCCACAGCAATTTAACACTCATCAAATGACAAGATAACAAACTGGTAAACCTCAATCCAAAGGACAAATCTCTCTACCCTCGTTCAGAGCAGAAACTTTCCTATTCAGCTCCCTCTGAGAAAATCCAGCATCAATAAATACAGTGCTTTTCCGACCCTCTTGATTTAGAAAAAAAAAACCACCACCACCACCATGTGATGCAGCCTCAAGGCCATGGCTTTCTAGAAAGGCCAAGTGAAACAGTTGTTCCTGAAGAGTTTGTCTGACTGCAGAAACAGGGTCACCCCAAGCAAGGAGCAGCCAGACGAGTGCCTTAAAATCACACTCACAGATGCTTCCTGGTCCTCCACGAAGCTAACAGAAGGAAGTGCAACCGCTGCGGCCAGCGAAGGAGAGCAGGGAGATGGTCAGGAAATACAGGGACGCTGCCACAATTTTTACACTGACCATACTTCTTCCCGACAGCTCCTCGAAAAGGCAAGACCACCTGGCCATCAACAACGGCCAGGAGAAGGGTCAGGCCAACAAAACCCCTGCATCTCCGTTCTGCGGAGGTGGAAGTGTGACCAGGTGGCAGAGCAGGCACGAGGCAATGTATCAACTGGAAAACTACCATGAATGAAAACCCAAGCATTACCACAAGAACACTAAAATCCAGGGGGGGTGGGAGGTTTCTGTGAAAATACTGCAATATTACCTTTATGTGGATGACTCTTCACGCTCGCCTAGACTGAGTCACCCTGTGAACTGCCTCGCGGTCCATCTGTCTGCCAGCTCCTGGCTAAACTTGAACATCCTGTGAGTAAAATGAATGCATCAAAGGCTAAAGCCCTGCAAGGTAACAAGGTTTTCTTTGTCCAGCACCTCCAGATGCACCAGCAGTCCTTCCACTCTAGCTCTTACATATCCTGTGGGTCTATATTTGGTATGTTTGTGACTTTCAGAGCCTGTAAAAAACCTGGTAGACTCGGTCTTTGCCTCTCACCCTGCTTCTACGAAGCTCCTCAATCCATCCCTCCTCACATACTGGCGACATCCCCCCGCAGCCCACTCAGCCCCAGCATCGCACCACTGCCATTCGCAGAACACACAGAGCCAAAACAGCGCTTTGGATGCCGACCTTCGCCAAGCACAGCCAACAAAACCGTCCACTTCACTTGCGAAGCATCACTGTAACACGCACTACATCTGCCGCTCCCCCAGTGATCTCCACGCCCCTTGGTACCATCCCCAGGTTGGAGATGCTGCACCATCACCTGCTTCCCACACTGCAGCATGCCCTCCTCCACGCACGGGTGAGCACTCGCCTGCACCCGGGCCAAGTCTCCCTGGAAAGAGGCTTACAATATTTCATCCAAGAGATACCATGGGGGG
>Ga0065711_1002127_pt1 | contig 36357 bp, 20 predicted proteins | sample Hoacrofraction12_FD_59098 | JGI IMG/M metagenome (GOLD analysis project Ga0065711, IMG submission 59098) | Hoatzin crop microbial communities from Cojedes, Venezuela - Epithelial fraction 12 v2 (version 2) | ecosystem: Host-associated > Birds > Digestive system > Esophagus > Crop | place... | reverse complement strand
TTTTTTTTTTTTTTTTTTTTTTTTTTTACTTGTCAGATTAGAGCCACCAGTTTAGAGGAAGAGCTCCAGCAGGTAATGGAGGAAGAAAATAAAAATGCTAACTCGATGTGTTGATCTTTCTGGTTGCTTTCATATGACTTTATCTGATACAACTTCTGAGTTTTTATCAGGTCTTTTTATATTGTTTTCTTCCTGATTGACACTCTCAGGTTATTCTAAAACCTTGGATCAAGTAAGGTAGCTAAGATGTAGTAAGCGGATTCTTTCATGTTGAAAATTCATTGTCAGATTTGCTACACAAAACATCCCCTCATTTCACAGAAGAAATAACACCATCTCTTTCAATATCTTGTTTTAGGCTTCTCAGTGTATTTCCTAAAAGACTGATGGACAAGATACTTTGACTGACATGAACCGAGTTTTTCCTGACATTCCACGCACATGCAAAATCTGACAGCTGCCTTCCAAACATCTCTATGCCTCTGAAGTTCCAGTAAATGCTTCTTCTGGGCCCATCTATTCTGTGTGCTGCACCAGTGATGACCAAAACCCACAGAGCTGGCATGCCCTGTCTGAAAGTGTGAGTTTTATCTTACATAACATAGCCATGACTGAGTTATTGGAAGTGAGCTGCACAGAAGAGTCTGTGAGTGACACATCTGTAAGTGTCATGTCTGTCTGCTAGTCGCAGAGATGTTTTCCATTGGACTATGTGGTAAAATAACCAAAATGCCTTAGTTTTATGTTTCTATAGTACTTTTGAGATTCTGTCTCCACCATGTGCTAGTCAGCCAAATACTGATCACGTGAGACAAGTGAATTCACAGAAAAGTCAGTATCACTACGAGGACAAAACTAGCTCCCATGACAAAAGAGCAAGTAGCAAGTACCTGTCAGTTGTTTAGGCAGTACCAAGCTTTTGTTTGTATATTTAAGTAATTCGCTCATTTTGTTTGGGCTTGCCAAACTAGTCTATTTAATCGTGGAAACTTTTCTTGAATTTTTGGGTAAATAGGTAAAGTTGCATAACCCTGGGCTTACAGTCAGAACATAAACCAAATTCCAATCCAAATGCTGGTTGGACAAACTGGGATTTAGTTCTTACGTTAAAAAATGTTAATGATTTTTACTTATATTTTTTTACAATACACACACATTGTGATTTCAGCTGAGCTGGGAAAGAGAAAGTAGGGGGAAAAAAAGTGTGTATGGGAGCCCTCTCTGGCAATGTTTTTTGCCCAGCTCAATCGAAGAATTGGAAATCTTACGAGACAAAGATGGAAAGCAAATATTCTTGCAGCTTGATTTTTCAAAGCAGTGAGCTATGGATAAGACTATTTTTCTTGCGGTCAGATGTTTATCTGAACTGAAGTGAAATGCTATGCTAATATAAAGATGTTTATTTGCATATGCTTTTTAAAAAAAGTTTTCTCTGGAAGTTCACTTCTGAAGTTATTGACTTCCTGGTAAATCATATTCTTTCCTTGCACTAAGCTAAGAGGCAATCAAGTCTCTAGTGCTCAATTTGACAATGTGTTTATTTTACCTTTTTGAAAGCATATTTTTGTACTTTATTATCTACTTCAAAAGTAGGTACATTAAATAAAAGGTTAGGAGATGATGACTGTACTTCACAAAAGAAACAGTCATGTGGAGTTGCAAGAATTCATTGAGGTCAATGCTGACAAGAAATTGATAGAGCAGGTTGAACAGCCTATGATTTTTTTCAGTATATTTTTTCCAGTGCTCTAATGAAATTACTGTCACCATTTGCTGACTCGTATATGTGCTCTCTATCTTTCTGTGTGTGCTCTCTATCTTTCTTTTCATCAGGACATTGTTAATCTTATTTCTTCCCTCACCTAGCAGATTTCAAATGTATGTAACTAGGCAATTCATCAATTTTTTTGTCTTTGACACAACCTTTTGCTGATATGCGCGTATATATTCTGATCTTACTATATATTGCCAAATTAAAAAATTGAGGAAGCCAAGCTGAGAGAGGAAAAAAATTGCACTAGCAGAAGTTTTTTCTGTAACTTTTTCTCCAAGACTGCCTATCTTTTTTAACACAGATGTTATAACTAAATGAATTTAACATAGAAAGTTCCTAGGACACAAGGTTTACATTAGAAAACTCGGGTGTTTTGGTATCACCTTGCTAAGAGGTGCACCTTCTTTCATTTGCAGTAGTCTTAGCCTTGTAGACAGCTGCTCTCCTACTCCCTTTATAGTGCCAAGGGTTGCAAGTCTCATTATTAGATATTATAAAGTTTCTGCACTTCTTCTCCAGCCCATATGAATCCTTCTCTAATTTCTCCTCTGTGTTGGAATTGGCTCTGGTGTGTGTATGAGCTAACTACTGGCATGCAGCCCTACATTGCTTTGCTCTCAACTCCCCAGTGCAATTTTACCTCTTGGGGGAACTGATACTTCAGAAATGGCAGTTCTCCAGCCAGCGCAGGGACATATATTGAAGAAGAGCTCGTCTATGAACTCCCTAGAGCATTACAAGGATTTATAGACTTTCAGTCCCATGGTCAGGCAGTTGCTTTGCCGTTAGCTCCATGTGCACAGACAGGTTGGCCATTGCTAGAGATGACCCTCCCTTTCAACACCTACTTCCTAAGCTCTATCAATCATTCAGAAGACTACGTGTTTCCTTGATTTTCATAATGGACAAAGCACCTGTCCCTGCACATTACTAGGATTTCACTGTCTCGTTCAGCTGAGGTTCAGCTTGTTCATTGTTGCCTTGCTGGGTTTCAGGCCTAGCACATTCCTGAATATCTGTATACAAAAACCTGCAGTTCTGAACTTGAGTCCTGGAGTCCGAGTTCAATCACTCTGGTGAGGTTCCATCATGGCGATGTCCTGGAGCACAAGGTGTTTGAGATCTTAGTGCTGTTCCTGTTCTCCTTCAAGCCACCAGCACTTTAGACAATATAAATCTTCAGTAGTTTGGCATCATGTGCAGCCGAGTAGACCATGAAGACTTTCTTCATTCCCCATCATGCCGCCTTCATCACTGCATCCCCATAAACACCTCTACAGCTCTTTTGGAGGTGACTGTGTGGTATAACATATATGAGATGAAAAATTTGTTATGCTTACTGTCAACTCCAAGCAGTGATGCTATAACCATTAGCTCTTCTGATACGGAGTATGGTAAATACATGGCTGGGTGGTTTTAGTATTCCTATTAATCGTGACTCCTTTTTTTTGGCTGGAATTTCATAGTTACGTAAACACAAGTGTACTACATGGCTCCTGACTCACATAAGGACAGCCTGGTCATAGGTTGGGAGAGGATTAAAAGGGAGGAATGATGTCCTGGAAAAGGCAGGACTGGAAAAAATATATGTAAAAACACATTTGTTGTAAGATCAAACATAACCTTCTGCAGACGAAACTTCAATCGTTTTACTACTCATGATGGGATTTTGGCTGGCTGTCTTGGATTCTGTAATTTATTGTGTCTCACTAAACAACTTAAATCAGGAAAACTAACCCTTGAATAACTTAGTATCTGAGTAATCACAAACACTGATTTATTTTCAAACACCTCTGAGGTGAATAGCTTATGTAACCCTCATCTCATTCTCTAGTGCTGAGACTTTATCCTTAAAAGTGTCTACAAAGTTTTCTGGTGCCAACAATGCCTTGACTCACTGTACCTGAGAGACTGTCTGATCCTGAGACAGACCTGCAATGACCAACCTGTCTAGTCATAAAGGGTGACAATGCAGTCTGGCCCTTTCCCAGCAAAATAGCCATTACAGTCAATCTGTGCAAAGATCAGCTGTAGTCTGAATGTACAGTGGACACAGTTTCTCAGAAGATCTGGTTTATCTGTGTATAGCACAAGTGCATAAATAAGTCCATCCCTGGAGAAAGAAGGCCACCAAAATGAGTTGTGGGTTGGGTGCATTGTTCTAATGAATTGTTTTGCTGAGCTACCCCTCTCTTAGCACAGATTTTGGAAAAATAAAAGACAGTTTTGGCAAAAAAGTTGCTCAGTGACAAAGACAGCTAAACATAACACACCATGGTGAACCAACGTTCTTCACTGTTTAAAACATGCAGCTGTCGAACCAGAATTCATCTAGCTTTTTTTTCTAGATCATTACTAGCACCTGATGCATTTTTAATAACTATGCATAAACACAGTATGATCCAGAAGTGTGTCAACAGAAACTTATTTTCCTCCTTTAAGGAAAGAAGAACATGTCCAGCTTTTTTATATCCTGAAAAAGTAGTCACCAGAACTAGGCACGGCATATGACCAGTGACTTCATCAAAGTCATAGGCATTTTTCAGCATAATTAAAGAATTCCTTATCCATTGAGACTTCTACAATCAGGGTAACTGTAACAGAAACATGCCACTGAAACATGGCAGGAAAATGAACCTCATAGAGAAATGGGCTGAAGCATTTTAATGACCTGTGCTCTCATCAGTCTCTTCCATACACAGTATATACAGAGCCTGGAGTCTTCCCAGTGCAGGTGACTGGGTAAGCATGCCTTCTCAGAAGATGGCTCCTGGAGGGAGTAAAGGTGGTGTTCACTTCTTGTATAGCAGTCAAGGGAGATAGCAGTGACCATCCGCTTGAAGCTGAGTCTGCTGGGTTGCAAGAATAGAAAAGACATGGAGTCAGAAGGAAAGCAAGCAAAAGAGCATGACTGCCTCAGAAGTTAGGCTACTTTGTGGGAGAGGGAAGAAAACAGGAGAAGTTTTTGTATCCTGGAATTTCTCAGCAAAAATATTCCACAGTGAAACTCTGGATTAAGTTTTGCTGTTTTGAAAATGTGCCTGAAGCATTAATTGAAATTTCCTATCTTGTAACCAAGGATGCAATAGTTTCACTGGAACAGGTCATATGGTGGAGTTACGCAGTCTTATTGCTGCCATTTCCACAAGGCAGAAGTGAAAAAACATTATTCATTTAGGCTTTTTGGGCTGTGGCTTTTAGTTCTAAGGCATTGCATCAGAAGGATACTTGTTAATGAAGAAATGTTGATACATATGTTCAGTTAATAACCTGGTAAGACAAAGCATGAAACCTTTCTTCTTGTTCACTCTTCTTGATGCATAAGACCATCAGGATGCAATGTGCCTGAGGAAGAAGGCAAGTCTGCTCTGAGGGGCTTACAGTGCTTACAGACCTGTTCCTGCAAAAGTCCATGTTTATTCATCAACTGGGGAAATGCTACCTATGTCAGAGATATTATCTGCATTAGTCATCAGTATGTGCAGTGTTTGCACAGTCAGGCCAGCAGCAGAGGATCTCGACTGGAGATTTGGGGGAGACTTGCTCTCTCTACATTGGCTCTGTGAGATGAGTGTTAACTTCCTCTTAATTCAAATTTAACATTAATGATAATCTGATCTGTAATAATATGTTGACCTCAGTCTCATTTTGATCTGTGTTCTATTTTTCAATTCTGTACATCAGCTCAGAAATGACAATACAGCTTTATTTCTCATCCCATTGACTTGCTGACTCATTCCTACCACAATATCAGTTTCCAGGGGGTGTTTCTTTAGCATCTAAGGTCAGGCAGGTATGGGTACTTTCAGACTAGCACAGATGAAGATTTTGATGGGAATTAGTTTAGGAAAAAAGACAGAGCAGAGCAAAATGCAGATTTGAGATATGCTAAGTATGCAGCATTATTTCACAGGACTTGGAAATTGCAGAATACAATGCAAAGGATTACTGGTAATTTCTGCAGGAAAGGTCTGCACAGCACAACGTCCTTCTGTGCAGAGAACCACCAGCTAGCTCTGAATGACTCTTGTTGCAGGTCCAGCATCTCTGAATGGCTGTTGCTCTGCCTGGCCTAATAAGGCTGGCCACTGACCAGTAGAGAGACTTACCCAGCACCTTCGCCGTCCTGGGTCTGTGTCCTTTCAGTGTCTCCGTACAGCCTGCGCCGTGCTGTGTAGCCGTACTCCCGGTGATCCAGCTGTCAGTGTTGGTGCTGATTTAGGGACAAGGGATCAACTCTTGCATATTAAGCCCAGAGGCTCACTTCTACCTTTGTGCTTTTTGCTATGACTGGCTCGCATGAACCTGAGTTACTCATGCTTTGCCCAGAGAAACCGATCTGATCCTATCGAGGTAAAAATGTCCTTTTTTCTTTTTAAATTGATGTTGTTTGCCATATTTCCAGGTTTGGTTACTCTAGAGGAAGGTAAATTATGCAGTGCAGATAGATTTATTTTTTTATCTTTGGTCAATCAAAATTTTCTGAAAAACCCTTCACTTGAGATTGAATAAAAAATTCTGTCTGACTTAAAAGAAGATATTTCTCCATTGTTTTTATAGGGTTTGAAACATTTTTTCTCCTTTTTAATAAAATTGAACTGCATGCTATAATACTATGATTTGTTTCTAGGACTGGTTCTTTCTGTAGGTTTTTTTACCCCAGTAAAATTAATTCACTGAAATAGGATTGGTTTTCTGCATCACTCTAATTTTGTAATACTATAGGCAAGTCACTTGCATCACTTAGTTCCTCCTTATGCCAAACAAGGGTAATATTCCATGGCCAAAGAATATGATGAGCCTTAATTCATTGATAGCTGTAGCAACTTTCAGAAATGTGTTGTATTCCCAGGAATATTCTCAGTTGCATAGACCTACAAGGGAATATTCAGAGTTAACACTAAAGGACACTAAAGAAGAGCAAGATTTTGCATTGACAATAAAGGCTAAGTGCATGGCGCTCTCTGCCAATGCTTTAATTTCAGAAATTCTTGTCTGGAGATGTTTCTAGTTCTAAATTTCTGAAGGATGACTAGGATTTTAGCTGACTGACTTCTATTTGACTTTTATGGGAGATCTGCATTTTAAAACACCGTGCAATATTTTGGAAGTTCCTCATAATGTCCAGGCTAGCATTATTTTAAATCTGTCCTTGGCAATAGCAAATGATGTTATTAATATTCAGTTGTTACAAGACAGATTCAAACAAGGGGGGCTGAGGGATGTTCCTTGGCGTGGGTCTCGGTTGTTAAGAAAGTAATAAGCCTTCATTGTCTCTGATTTTATAACGGACAATAACTATTAGCTGATCAACAGAAGAAATGTCAGGTGTGGAATCAATGCTGAAGAAAAATATTTCATCTGTTTACATTTACGAAGGATCACTGATAAAACCTTTGATCCCATTAAGGATATAAACTCTTCACATATACTCAATGACAAGTCTGATGAGCTAGCTGAGCTCCACCAGCCTCGCTATGCTTAGTGAATGTTCAGCTAAAAAGGGATCAAATTGACTCATGAATTTCAAGATTCCTAGGAAATTACCGTTGTGAAGTGACCCAGTTTTTTGATTAGTGTCATGAAAAGACAGGTCTCACTGAGAAATAAACGTAATAATGTCAACCATGTGCTTAAGTTCTTCTCTCCATTATACACATTCGCTTTCAAATTGTTTTGTCATTTTAGCATAAACTGTATCACTTGCTTTCATCTGAGAAACACAAGCTTAGCACAGTTCTGTGCAGAAATCAAAGATGAGCATGGAAAAAAGGCCCCTCTTTGCCTATTGAATCATTGATCAGACAAGCACAGCAGATATTTGCATGGATCCTTAGTAGTTAGGTCTCAGTAGCTGCCTTCGATAATTGTTGGAAGGGAATGAAGAAAAGAGGAGCAAAGTTAGAGATTTCATCTAACTGCTTTTTGCAGTAATTGCAGACCTTCTTATAGGTTTCCCTCTCACATCTGTCCTTCTTCAAGCACAGGGAGGGTCACCAACTCATAATGTTATTGATACTGTCATCCCTTCAGAACTATCTAGTTTAAACCAGAAACAAGAAATCATGAAATGATCTGCCTTCCCTTGTTAACAAATGAGTGTGTTGAGGGCAATTGGCTGACCGGGTCAGGAGGAGATTGAGACGGAGAGGGAGAAGCAAAGTGAAGGTTGAGAAGTGCCACTAGATCTGAATTGAAGTGGGACTGGTTTCTCACTGTATTATTCTCTCCTCAGAAAGCCATTTGACGAAGTTGGAAAGTAGATATGCAAATACTATGAACTCTGAAAGATTTAGGAAGTCTTCACAGTGACCGGGCCAGTGGTCAGTCACTGGCTTTTAGTTGGAACCATGGTGTTCCCACTTTCCTATGTCACTGAGGGCTCATCAGCCCCGTTCAACTGTTGGGATGCAACCATCCCTACCTCCATTTCTTACCTCATGTCTGTGACATTTTTTGATTGTTTCTTCCAGTGTTTTCAGCTCTTCCAACTCTCTTTTCTCTGTTCCTGTTTCCTCACATAGGTGCAGAGAACTTTCTGTGCTGCAGAGGCCCACAGCACGACCAAAGGATTTGAGGAAAACTGCCTCTACAAGGAGAACATCAGTTCTTTTTCCTCCCCACAGAACATCCTGTGTTCTTCCCTCAAGACTCGTGACAGCTCAGTGGAGAAGAGCCTGTGAGTACGGCCAGATAAAGCAAAGGAGATTTGCCTTAGTAAGAGCTGGATGGGAAAGTCTTCCTTGACTCGTGGGTTTATAATCATCACAAATAACTTTACTGCAAAAACAGAAGCAACACAATTTTATATTTTTCTGTTAAAAAGACTTAAAAGTCAGATGAGCTGAAAAAAAGGGGAAGAAAATCTCTCCAGATTCAGTAAGTGAAAACAAAAGGAGGGAATATAATAATGTACAATCACAGCTCTTCCTCAGTGTGGCAGCAGCATCTGTTAAAAAATGCAGGACATTTAAAACTGGCAAGGAGCTCTGAAACCCTGGTTGAGCTGCAAAACTGGACTGTATCAGAGCAATGATGGCTTCGGTCTGTTAGGATAGTTTCCCATAAAGTGCTGAAATACCAATGTCTGTGGACTCTTGTTTTCTTCCCCTTCCCCTTTTCCTCTGCTTTTTCTCCAGTGCTTGCAGTTATGTTAAAAACTAATGCTCAGTCCTCTGAGGTACCCTTTTGACCAGTGTTACAAGCCACCTGGTGATGGGCTGTAGTAGAAAAAGCAGTTGCTGCTGGAGGTGAACACAAGGTGAGATAAAAGCTGAACAAAAATATGGCATTGTTCTTTTTAAACTGCAAATTCAAGTCCAAGGTGTGAACAGCATAACCTTCAAATAATAAATGTGCAGACAAACCTTTCGTATGCACTATGAGAACTATTTTGGAAGACATCACTGCAAGCTGCACGAGTTAGATGTAGTGATTGCATAGATGTAGGCTACCCTAGCTACATGTCTTTTCAAAACCAAAACAGAGCATTTCATGGAGAGCGTTGTTACCTTTTCACTGCCTAAGTTAATTTTGCTTTCTGAGGCTCCCCCATGTCTCTGCTCACAGGATTTTTTCAGTTCTTCCCATGGCACGTGCTTTTGGTGGAGATTTTCTCTTTTTCTCCTGCAGAAATTAAGCAGCTCATTTCTGTATGGTGTAATTTGAACTAGATGACCCTCAGAGGTCCCTTCCAACCCCTACCATTCTGTGATTCTGTGATTCTGTGAGGTGGAAAGTAAGGAACTCCCAGGGAAAAAAACCTTCTTTGTAATAATCACTAGCCAAACAGTTTCAGCTACCACTGGTATGAAGAGTCTCAGCTGGTTAAACTGCCTACATTTCTCTTCTAAATAAATAGTAGAATAGCCAAGTTAAAATCATTCCCCAGATGTTACAAGTACGCTGGAATTTATTTGAAATTATCTAAATACTGTACACTTCTTATAAATTCATATCTTGATCCCAGAAGAGGATCCAGTGTTCTCACCGTGTTCTAATAAATATTTAGAAAAGTTAAATTACTTAGAGATATTGAAGTATCATGCAAATATGTGCAAAGTATAGACACTCCCCAGCATAAAACCCAACCTGCAAAGGTCTTTGTCTGTTTAATTACATTTTGATTCACCCATTTAATAAAGAGGACTTGTTTTTTTAACCTCTCTAGTTCCAAACAGAACTTCAGAATCTATTATAACAGAATGGAGGAAGAAAAATCCTAAACCAGGGGCATTTAGTCACCTGAAGAGTGCGAGAGATAGAAAAGGAAAATGGATATACAGCCTTCTAGATCAGTTTGTAGGCAATTTGTGTTTGAATTCCTCTTAAATCAATTTCTGCATAATATCAGTGGTCTGAAATGACGCAAAGTGGTATTGGAAACCAGCCTCCTTTTGCAGCACGGAGAAATCATCTCCCTGAGTCCTTGTTATTCTTTAAGTCATTTGTTTTACCTTTATTTATTCTTTCATGTTGTGCTCTGCCTTCTGACGAGTGAAACGCGAACAGGAATTGGGAAGGAACAAGCTTTGAATCTCTACTGCCAGTGTGCTTTGTAGATTTGTGAAGAAGCAGACCCACATCATAAAACCAACTGAAAGCCACAGAGGTACCTCTCTAAAAAATGTAATGGACTGTACTGAAAGCCTAACTTTGACTGATGTGAGGTTTGGGACTTTATCCAGGTAAGAATTCATGCAGCAATGAGCACAGATAAGGCAGATGACCCAGAGTAGGGCCAAACTGTTTACCAGCAGATGTGTTTTTGAAAATCTTCCTTAACTGGTCATGGCAGCGGAAAATACCCTGCTGTTAAACGCATCTGCAATCCACTGCGCTCCCAATCCACCTACAAAAATTCTGACCTTTAAAGAAATGATGGAGAAGCTGGTGATTTTTTCCATGGCATTGAAGCTCAGTCTATTTTAGGCTCCAAGGCAATTGCAGCCCTTTTTGCTCCCTATTTCACATCACTTTTAAGTCTTGTTCTGGCCACTATGAACCCTTCAGCACTTCTCCCTGTGCAATCACTCGAGTCAAGATCTGTGATTTGTGATTTGCAGATGACATGTACATTTCTTGGCTGATGGCTGTTAAAGCAGTTTGCAAACCTAAGGCAATAAACTGCAGGGATGCAGTGGGAGCTCTCCATTGCCACACTAAATTGCCGTTCTTATGCGAATGAATAGCAAGTTTCTCATTATTAAGATTGAAAATAAACAGTTGTATATGTCCAATGTTGTGAATTTCTGCATTAATATTTTAATGAAATCATTTTGTCAATTTCCATTATATACCTTCTGTGGATGAGAAAATCTTATTTAACTAGTCTGTGTATCAAAAACAGTGACGTAACTTGCTGTATAGGAAAAAGAAAAAAACAAACTGTTTCTGCATTCACCAAGTGTATGTGCTTTAATCCCTTCAGTATGGAAATCTGCTACTGAGCTTTAGAGCACAGTAACAGTTCCTAAAGTGTTAACACAATTATTTATACATTTCTGATCATCTTTCATTTAAATATTTATAAAATACGTACTGGGAAGTACATACCTTTTAGAAAACTCAGTTTCTATGACATTTTCTTAAAATATTTGCTTCTGTTTATCTTAAGATACCTAAAAAGAAAACCTGCTGGATCTTGTTTCAAGTGACACTGTAAATGTACAAACAAAATGTAATCTTAAAGAGAAAATAATATGATTACCATCAGAAGGATTACCATGGTTCATTGTGCAGAGAGCAGGAAACACAAAATCATTGTTTCAAATACTCAGTCTTAGCTTGCAAAAAACCAAATGTATCGAAGTGCTTCAATCTTAATGTGCAGCCTAGAGTCTACATATTGTATAAATTCCTAATCCTGTCAAAATGCAAGTCTGAAGATTAGCAGAATGTATAATAAATGTGTCTATGTCATTACACATAAAAATAGTATTGCTAAATCAAGTGTGGCCCTTTATAAATGTAAAAAAGCCCAACTTAAGCAGATTTGGACTTTATAATTCTACAGATCTGAGGAGAAAAAAATCAAGATTGACTAAAATGGATTCCCTATTTCTCTGATATAAATCAGTTTGCACACACACAAAAAAAGCCATTGGCATAGATTTCTTTAGAAAATAACTTAATATTTATTGAGATTTCTTGTACATTTAATTATTAATGTCTGCAGTGTTACAGTATTTCTATGAGGTTGCTAATACTGACCCTGTACCTGTTGGGTTTTTTCCCCTCTCATACTATTTTCTCTACAACCATGAAAGTATAACACTTGCCAATTATTTTGTGTGACAGAGTCAAAAACACTTATGGTTTCGTTGTCTGTCGCTAAGTCTCTTATTTGTCAGCATTTCAGGGCTTGGCTGACTGCTGTCCTACAAAATATTGTTTAGTTTAATCATTTTACAGTTAGTGCATTCAGTACATTTGTGATAAACGCATACAGAACTACCATTTCTTAATGTCTTAAAATGAGTCTTGTAGAATCTTCAGTGAAGCCAGAAGAAATTATAAACCACATACACAATTCTTTGTTTATCAGTAGATATAACCTAGACACAGTAGTGGTACCCTTATAAGGTGTAGTGATTTGAACTGTTAAGGTAGAATATTACAGGCACCTTCCTATACAAAGGATCTTGTATTATATTAACCCTTTTCCCTTAATGAGATAGAATAACTAGGATAATAGAGAAAAATCAAATTACAAACCCACCCTGTTACATATATTATAAATACGAAGAGCGTTAGGAAAAAGTGTATGAAGCCACACCTTTTACTGAGATGTGACACTTTTGCATGTTATAAAATGGAAAATAAGTCAATAATCATCTAGTTGGTGGAAAAATTCTTTCAGACAGTCTTTTTCCTCCCACGCCTTTTAAATAAACCAGCCAGCCAGAGAACTCAGAATGACTAAAGTCAGTAGAAAGCTGCAAGATGCAGCACTATTGAACTCAGTAGTAAAACTCTCACTGACTTCAATAGAGGCAGATTTCTCCCCAACATTTTCAAAGGTGCCTGGAGGGTGTGCGTCACCGACTTAAGGAGTTTTAAGGAGGTATTTCACACTGCTTGAAAATCGTATCTTTCAGACATGTCTTATCCAGACGCTGAGATGTAAAAATAACTGGTATAACAAGCATTAAAATAGGGCAGCTTCTGTTCCTTAATGATGAAAATAGCTCTGATCCCCCTTTTGTGATCAGCTGGCAATTTGTACCAGGTTTGCACGTTCTTAAGTGTACTGATCCAGATTCTGAAGGTCTCACATGCACAGCAACCCTCCAGTCATTGAGGACAGCAGGAGCTCTGCCAGAGTCAAGACTTTGGGACTAAACATCGAATTTCCTCTTAGGCTTATTATTTCTTTCACTTGAGGAACTAAAAATGACCAAAAGAACTAACTTTTATAGAAAGAGCTATCATTTATAGCAGGAAATGAAGTCTCCTCATAATCTAAGTCTTCAGCTAAATCAGGAGTGTCTCTAGCATTGGGTATCTTGGACAGGGACTACTAACACACCTCTTGGGCCAGACGCATATAGGCACTGGTAGAGGAAGTACTGAAGGCTGAGTTTCAAAGCACAGCACAGTAATCTCTGTCATTATTTTCACATTATAAATTCACTAGGAGACTCTCAAGAGTCAGGTCTCTCCTTTTGTGCATGCCAAGGAACTTCTTTCTCATGCTAGCTGTTTGGGGAAGGAACACTTCTGCCTCTCGTCTGCTGTCTGGGAACAGGGTCATTACCCAGCCCGACACTGTCCCTCACACACCCCCCTCCAAAGATCCCCAGACCCTCCATGCACAGCGCAGCACTACTCGAGCAATTCAGTGGAGAGTAAGAGGGTGATCCCTAACTTGCAGAGATCCATTTCAGCCTTTGTTCCACCCCGGTGCTATACCAGTGAGGCAGTGGGTACTGTACCACTCCAGTTCTTGGAAGCAAAGCAGTATAGACTGTCTCCTACAGTACAGAGGGAGGTAAAGAGTAGGGTGTAGCATTGGTGTGGTAGGTAGCACAATACTGCTCCATTATTTGCTATGCCAGGAACTCCTTGTGTTTCAAGTTGCAGTATGGCTGTGGGAGCTGTATGGTGCTCATGAACAGGTGTTCAGCAAGAAAAGCAAGCCATGTGCATATCAACTTATACTTCGAGTCAGCTTCAGGCAGTTCTTTCTTTTTGTACCTCCAGTGAAAAAGCTCTCAGGGCGTTTAAATGACCTTATGGGAGAGATCCATCTCTTAAGGCAAATATATCACCTATGCTTTGTTAGGGGAATAGGCAGGAGAATCCCCAACCCCCCAATTTCTGTTCCTTTAAGGAAGCCAACCTCTTTGGAAAAGGGTTTGCTGTCATGCTGAGGTCTGTGCTAAATCGGAGCAGACAGGTTGTTTCTCACATACAATTTCTTTGGAAAATGGTAGCCAAACAGAAATCTTTTATGGGAAAACAAGAATGTGGATGAGTTTTCAACGTGGGTAACAGAAATAATAAAAAAATTTTGTTCCAATGTTATCAAAACTAAAAATTCCAGTGTTGGAAACATTTTTTTTTCTTTTTTTTTTTTAATTTGGAAATACAGGGTTTTTAGTATTAACTTTAAAAAATCTGAAAACAAAAGAAAATATCGGAATCACCTCGAAGAACTGTTCTGGTTGATCGTAACAGAAAATTTCTTGGTCTGGATAAATCTCCTTGTCTATTCCTTCAGTATTTGGGGTGTTTCCAGAACAGAAACCAAACAATCTCTAAATAACACTGCCTGTTCAAAACAAGTCCTCACATGCCACTAAAAATCGGACCAGCGCTAGTGACTCTATACTTACTAGCAAAGGATTTAGGGCGTTAACATAAGAATAACATGTATATAATAAGCAAATAAAACTGTTAAATCATTAAAAGGCGACAAATACTTTGGCTTTTCTGCAGTCTGAGTGTCTTCATTAATGACCACTGAAGGCAACAAAATTATTCCCTCTTTGGTGAAGATTTAGATATGACTGAATATTTTTCTTTTATTATAGGAAATGCTGCCATGTCACTAGTACCTCTGACCAGCAGAGTGTAATAAGCAACAGATTCACTGGGAAAATACTTCCTATCTGTTAGAAATAGTTGACAGTTTTCAAATAGATGATGCATGATTTAGGGTTGTTGGTGAGTTATGTACACTGGTTTTCACATTAAATCTATCACTGAATACAGATTTATTGTGGTAACAAGAGAGTATAATTTAATAGAGCTGCTAATATTCCCTCTCAGGATGTGTAGTGGTAAACATACTCATTTAAAAAAAAAAAAACTACAGTGCGTTTTTAAGTGTGATGTATTCGTTACAATATTCATTAAATAAGGAAATGAATAGCAATCAGAGAAAGCATGGTGGATGAAGAAGGAACTGTAGTACTGAAGAGTGATCTGGGGAATAGCTCTGATATAGTGATTGTTTTCTTTCAGCGTGATCTTTAGTGTTGCCTTTTACCCCAGAAAAGCTTTCAGATCACAGCTGCTTCTGTATTGATGAGTATGGGGAGCAGGACAAACTCTAGCTGTGAATGTTCGATCAATCTTTATATAGGTAAAATTGCCACTCTCCAGCTGATTTATGTAATGATTTTAGTTTGTGCCAGGAAAGCTCTAACAGAAATCCACTCCTGTGCAATTAATTTTTTAAATCAAATACACATCCTTGCTGCACAGGAAACTTATGCCTAAATTTTGTAGGCGACAAGACAGTACTTCTTGAATAAATGATGCAGAAACTGGTTGAAGTTTACTTTGTTATCCAGGAGCCATAGCTGCTTCTTGCCTTCTTCAAATGTAGTCTATTTAATCTCCTGTAGTGTGGGAAATTATGTTCAAAATCTCTGTGATCCTCTGTCCCCAGTAAGTTATGCAAGTAGTGACAAGTATACACCATAAGGTCTTGAGATTATATCTGCAATGTGTGGCTACAGACTGTTGATCAAGAGAGCCTGGAAGAAAAACATTATTTTCAGGTGTGAAAAACCGTCACATTTATCAAATAATTTCTCTTGCATTTCTCCCACGGCTTTGTAGCCTATTTAAACTTGGGGGGGTAAGTTTGTAGCATTCATTATGACTGAAAATTTAGTTCACAAAATCATGATGTTCTCTTTATTAAGTGTTGCTGTTAAACAGTATTAAAATAAACACAATGTGGTTGGCCTTTTGAAAGGTTCACAGGATATTTATTTCTTTGCCTAGTCTCTTAATTGTGTCTGCTTTTAAAGATTCTGATATGCAAGCTAATGTTGCTGCTATATGCCTTATTTCCCACATATTATCTGATTTATCTGTGTATATCTTACAATTTACAGTTCTGTCTGGTGTGTATAATTGAAATGCTTAGAGGTAATGTAAATGTCTTTTGACAGAACTACGGCTTGAATCTTTGGCTGGTAGGTTTTCCTGAACCTCAAAACAAATCAGAAATAAATTCTGGCAGATAGCCTGGCAGTTTTACTGTACCTAGCAAAAATACATTCTGTAAGACTCTTCACCCATGTCATTATATGAATTATTAGATAGAATAACAAGTTTCAGAAGCTGTAGCAAGAGATAGTCCTGTATCAAGACACCCATACTAAAAACGGCTGCATCACCCACTAGTCCTCTCCCAATCTGATCTCATTTTATTTAGTACCTTCAGCCCCAGTTCATCACTAGTCCTTGAAAAATACTTAGTGTCCATCCTTTAGAATAAGTGCTCTTATGTTAATAATTTGTAATATCCACTATTATGACATGTAAAACATTGGGCAGATGTTGATCCAGCCATGCTTGCAGCTAGCAGTGGGTTAGGAGTCCTAAAGGGGCCCTTCAGTTAGACTTTGGGGAGACTCCTCATGTAATCCCAAGTGCAGGACTCTCCATGAGCATGGTATATGTGTGCAATATGGGAAAGTGTTCTTACTACTGGTGGCCACAGAGTAACCAGCACTTTGGGAACTTCAGAAGGTGCTGGGATTTTTGCTGGAGGAAGGCAGTTTCCTGCTGCATCCGTGCAGCCTCGCTGACCAGCAGAGCTGGCAGATACATGAAGCAAATTCTCTCTGCATCCCTCCAAAATGCTGCACATGTTCAGAAGTGTTTTCCCACCCTCTTGCTAGGGGGTGAGTTGGCTTCATATGGCCTTTCACTGTGGGCTGCATCTATTGGGCCCAATGCAGTCCTGAATTTTCATCTGACAAACTATTTTTACTTGTGCAAGGTCATTTACTTGGACTGAAAGATCTTCTGAAAGCACCATGTTCATGGTGCAAATAGCACTCTTCCCTCCAACCAGCCAAGGAATAAGCTGGGCAGGAGCTGGGCAGAAGTTCAAGCAAGCACCATGACTCCACTTCTGGGTGATAGTTTCTATGTTTAGAAGGGAGTTTGTTAATCATTATTCCATTCCTCTCTACATGCAGGTCCTTTTCAAGGCACTGAGATATGAAGGCTCAGATTTTCAGAGGCCCTGATTTCAGCAAGAGCTGCACTTCTGAAGATCAAGCCACAGACTCTTTGTAACAGACTGATCCAAGGGAAAAAAACCAAACCTGCAGGATGTGGGAGTCAGATTTTTCTATGGAAAAACTGAAGAGGCTTGTGTCATTTGCTCCTCCACTCCTTTGGTCACAAAGCCAGTTCTGGATAGAGAGATGGAAGTGTTGCTGACTTTTCTTTTTAATAGAAGTAGGAGACGGATTAGAAACCCAGGCATTGAAAGGTGCTTTTTTGTAGTTTGTTGGTTTTTGGGGTTTTTTTTTTTTAAGAATGTCCAGTGCTTGGGGAAGAAGCAGACAGTCAGCAACATCAAAACCTGATGTGATTCTCCTGAAAGACACTCTGATGCACTGGAAATGCCACATCTCTGCTCCTGGGACCCAGTGCAATTATCTGGGGAAAACAGAATAATTTCCATACTATTGACTTGCTGGTAGGGCTAGGTCAATGTAGCCTGATGGTTTTCAGCAGAAGGCTCCCAGTAGTCTTCAAAAACACTGACAAGTCATAGAGCTGTTTGTTGCTGCTTGTGAGGCAGGAGGGCATGGGACATCAGCTGCCATGGATGAAAAGGTTGTAGGTGATGTGAAAGGGAGTGGAAGCACACTCTACTTTGCTTGCAGACTCCTCTGCTGAGGTTCTGAGGTTTGCAGCTATGGCAAAACCATTTACTGCCATCAAGAGGCAGCTATGAGAGAAGAATATGAAATACGCTATTCCTTATCCTGGAAACATACAGTGTTTCCCAGTGACCGATTCATTATTTTTACCCTGTCCAGCAATACAGAAGAGTGCATCAGGGATCTGCCTTTCTCTGCTCTGAATAACTTAAGTCAGGCTGCAATATGTGAAATAATTGAGCTGACCAGAATTTACAGCTCTAGGTGGAGTTTCTTCTTTCTGTTGAGTTTGTCAGTCATGACAAGAAGAATTACCACATGAGCATGATTCCAAATGTATGTGTTCATTTCTTTCTCATCTTTCATCTTCATACTCTTTTATGACTTAGTTCAGCTCTCGCATGGTCCAGCTCTCTTAGACAAGAGCCTCTACAATGATTAGGTATCATCTTTAAAAATTAGCGCAACAGACAGATCATGCAAGCCATGCTCTTTCATTTTTTACTCTGATCTTCACATAGTAAGTCCCACATGGCTTTCAGAGAGGCCTGTCTTCTCTAATGTGGACTTTGTTGGGCTGTAATTTATTTTACTTAATTATTTATGGCTACATTATGTATATTAGCTGCACTTGTCTAAATAACAAGGGTTGCAGTGGAAGACTGCCTGTTCAGCTGATTAATTCCTGTTACTTTCTGCATTTCTTAAGGTGATTTTGTGATGAGTTTAGATTGCTGCTTATTCTTCCTGGACTTGTGTCTAGCAGGAACACTCTGGGACAACAATAATAGGCATAGGTAGAACTTGGATAAAGGGATACATAATATTGGATCCGTTTTGCTCTTGAGGATGATTTCAGAAGGATAGGATTCAGAAGGATAGTTCTAAGATTCTAGAACTGAATGAATGAAAGATCACTCCAAGCTAATTTTTTAGTAAAAAGTGCATTTAAATCAAGAGCTCTTTTTATTCCTTACCGTCACAATTTTGAGACTTGGCATTTTTTGGATTCTATTTTTCATTCACAAAAATAAGACAATGTATAACATAGTAAATGGAAACTTGCCCAGAAAAGAGAAATAGATTGGAAGATTTGTTTCTTGTCTGACACGTGCTTTTGTCTGCTTCTCACTGCTTGCTAACAGCGTGCAGCCATGGCAGACAGCTAACAGACCAAGTGCAGGTTAACCATTTTAATATTTATTGATAGGAAAAATACCCTGAGTACACTTCTAATATGGATTCCTTGGACATAAGGGCATCAATGGCTCTATAAAATGTAAATATGTTCTTAATTACCTCAAGTGCCCCTCCTACCCAAGTGGCTCTTTTGCGTGAAACACATCTCACTGGTAATGAGCACAAATATTGCTAATGGACTGTGAAAGGCATATTGTGTAATTTTTTTTCCTGGGTACCGCACTAGCGGTGTGTAGAGTTCACTTATTTTATTTAGGAAAGTTCTCAGTTTTTTGAATTCCCCAGTAAGGGAGCACTTCCCAAATGAGAACCACCACAGTCTTATTCTGACTGTATTCCTGTATTTCTTGCAGTCTGTCTTGGGCTCTCAATGTCAGTAAGACGAGACAAAAGCACTTTGAAATGTGTTATAGCCTCTGTTTTTTCCCAAAAGAAGTATTTTCCCAGAAATTCCTTTCCTTTTCCTGCTCCCCAGTTCTGTCTCAGAAATAAGCTCCATTCCTGTGTTTCAACCTCTCTTGGGAATACCGTCTCACACTTCTCCATGAAGGTCTGAGCTTGTTCATTCAGTTCATAGAATCATAGGTTGGAAAAGACCTCTAAGATCATCAAGTCCAACTATCCGCCCAGCAACACCTTGCCTGCTAAGCCATATCCTGAAGTGCAGTAGCTACATGTTTTTCAAACACCTCCAGGGATGGTGACTCCACCACCTCCCTGGGCAGCCTATTCCAATGCCTGACCACTCTTTCAGTAAAGAAATTTTTCCTAATATCTATTCTAAACCTCCCCTGATGCAACCTGAGGCCATTGCCTCTTGTCCTATTGCTAGTTACTTGGGAGAAGAGACCAACACCTGCCTTACTACAACCTCCTTTCAGGTAGTTGTAGAGAGTGATAAGGTCTACCCTCAGCCTCCTCTTCTACAGACTAAACAGCCCCAGATCCCTCAGCCGCTCCTCCTAAGACTTGTTCTCTAGACCCCTCACCAGCCTCGTTGCCCTTCTCTGGACACACTCCAGCAACTCAATGTCCTTCTTGTACTGAGGGGCCCAAAACTGGACACAGTACTCCAGGTGCAGCCTCACGAGGGCCGAGTACAGGGGCACAATCACCTCCCTGCTCCTGCTGGCCACACTATTCCTGATACAAGCCAGGATGCTGTTGCCTTCTTGACCACATGGGTGGCCAAGAAGTTCTTAAAGTTCTCCACTTTAAGGTGGATGTTACATCTTGACAGCTGCTGGTAGGAGAAGCCCAAACTCTGAGATACTAGGGAGGAAATTGCTGGATTTGGAGCACAGCTTGAATGAGGCCCGTGGTGAGGATATTACCATGAAAGGAGCTGTAAGGTGTGAGAAATGGAGTTTGCAAATTTTTTTTCAGAGCAGAGGCTGCAGAGTGAAAGATGTATAATTTAATGGGCAGGGAAAAGAAAAGGGCCACAGTGCCTGTTTTGAGAGTTGTAGATGGAGGTAAATTGGAAAAGAGAAATTCTCTACCCCACACTGCTACACACAGACTTAGAAAGTGTGTACTGATATTTTCGAGTTGTGCATGGCTTTCTTGAAAACCTGCGTGAGGGCAGATAATGAAAAGCTCTGAAACCTGTTGCTTCTGGAGAGGCTGAGATCTAGTCCTGGCTCTGCAGCATTGCTGCCTGTAAAAATAGGCCGTATAATTTTAAGCCTTGTTGTCTTAAACTAAATAAAGCATGAGTAAACATGGGCTTGAAATGGGAAGGGTGCATCTGTAATGTTGGCTCTGGAACAGCCTCTAGTCAGGGTAGTGAGGGCTGGCAGAGTTAATACATCTAAGGTGCAGCTTCAGTTCTTTGAGAAGGATTGTGTGATGACTGCAATTAATGGCTGTTCTCTCACTCAGAAGGGTCTTTGTAGCCTTCTGTTTATTTGTAAAATAGGCGTACTTCTACTACTGGTAATTGTAGGAAGACGCATTCACTAGATGTGAAACCTGCAAATGGTGCAACCGCAAGTAGCATGGAAGTGTCTATGTGTAAGTGAAAATTATACGTGTTGCTACCAAGAGTTTGAGGGGAGTTGGAGATGTGAAGGTGTCTGACCCTCGTTTGTTGCTACTGACATACCTTAATGTCCTCCATACACTACATGATTTTTCAGAAGCATGCGGCTTCTGATAAAATGGTGCCCGTTTCTCCATTTTCATTCCTTGCTCAAAAATCAAGGAACTGTCTGGAAAGTGGGCAGAGCAAGAGTGAGAGATGAATGAATCGCAGAGTGAGTTGGTGAAGACTTTCTAAGCGGTTCTTCTGATGATTTCTCTCAGCCTCAAGAAGAGGAATATCATGGGACAAATAATTTTACTCTATCATAGTCTTACAGTGACCCTTTTAACAGAGAGGATTAGGTCACCCTGTAGGCTACGTTACCCTAGGCAATGACCTGGTCTCCCCTGTTATGGTCTCTTTTGCCTATGTCAACGATGCTGTGGTTTGAAGTTCTGCAGTGCTTCTCGTGGGGTGCCTTGGGTGAGACTAGGTTACACTGCTGCAGCCACTGCACTGAATGTGGATAGGTGACTGTGACAGTAGAAAAGAGTCAAGGCAAAGAAAAAAGACCTGGGGAGGGAAAAACAGAGCAAAAATTGGGGCAGAAAGCCAACTGATCTAGAGAACTTTCTGAGTCCTTTGATGCAGACCGCATCCAGTGCTGGAGAACAGAAAATGTTTCAGAGAGGAAGTAGATTTACCCTTTCTACAACTGTTCTATAATCAGATGTAATAATGTATCTCATTTCCTTCTTCTTCCCCTCTCTGCAGATATATAAACTTGGTAGTAGGAAGTTCATCATGCTCCACAAAATCAGCACATCTATATTTTTATGCCTTTTAACTCCTAGTTACATTTCGTAACAGAAGAGTTGAGCATCCCAGCAAATCATTTATGGTACCAGAAAGCTGTGGGAGAAGATTGCTTACTCCCTAATTCAGTGTGACCCAAAGAAGTGAGAGAAATAACTCAGGGCTAAGTTGTTTCCTCTGGGGTGTTTTATACTGGAGTGGCCCACAGCAATAAGTGCTTAAGTGGCATAAGGGAATAGAGGAAGAGTATATAACCAGGGATGATATCTTTTCTAATAGCATATTTAAGAATTAAAGAATATGACTTAGAAAATAGGATAACTGAAGCACAATGAGCTAGAAAAGGAGCTTTCTCATTAGGGAACAGACTAATGAAAGACTAAAGTTACCAGCCATGAGTTTTACTTAGGAGTGATTTTCTTTTTTGGAGATTCACCAGCCTCTTCCATGCTTCCCACAAGCTCAGAAACAGTCACATTGTCACATTTAACGTGGATATATATACTACTCTGGGTTAAAAAAAAAAATAATATAGTACAACATGTAATGCGCATCTAGCAAAACCATATGGGGCAATTATCTCCACTTGGATTATGAACCTTGAGAAAGCATAAAGCAGTTCTTCAAGGCTCTCTGTATCTAGAGGTATCATGTAAAATACCTAGAGGAACATTTGTGTCGTTACACAAATTCATTTTTCTAAACATAGAGGAATTTCTATAACAATTTTGGAAATGTGCATTAGCATGTAGAATCATTATTGTAATAAAACTTGATCTGTTGATTTTACTTCCATGGTGGACTCTTTGCAGTCTGTATCATTTCCACTCCACTTGACTGATGGTGGAAAAGCTTTTTTCATGGTTTATTTAGCAGAAAGTCATTTTGATTAGCAAGATGAGTAATACTTTACAGCTGTTTGCAATTACTGCATCTGTTCTATCAGTGGATTCAAATATTGGAGGCTATATTGACAGAAACGTGAAATGCAGTAGAAATGGGTACAAGAGGGGACACACAGACGCCTATGCATGCTTCATGGATCTAGTCATGTTAAGAGAAATCAAACAGCATGTTAGTCTCTAATCTGTGCCACAAACTCAGAGCTGGATTTAATAAATTTGAAAAGCAGAATTTCTTGTTTGCAGGTGTAGAGGTTTAGTAGAGATTTTGTCCCAGACAGCTTAGTGTAAAAGCTACACACTAATTCTGCTCTGCTAAAATATTGTAAAAGTTTTGCCACTCACTCCAAAGGAGATCAAAACTGGACCCCACACAAATGGGAAAGCAAAACGAAGTATCTGAGAACAGCTGGAGACTACATACAGTATAATACACAAAACCTTATGCCTGGAAGCTTAAAATAAGAGACAGCGTTTTCAATGCTTCTGAGCTTATTCCTCCAAATACACAGCTCTCTTCTATGATCTATCTTCTAAAGAAGGGCTTGGTTTATTTCAAACCATCTGGTAAATTCTTGCTTTATACTTTGCCAGTTAAGTGACTTTGCCATTCCATTATTCCACATTAGCGGGAGTTTAATGCAAGGGACAAGAAAAAGAGATGCCAGGGAAGCTGGAGGAAATAATATCCCTGTCCTGGTCTACCACAGTGGGGTAAGTTCTTCATTTAGTTGAGAATGGGAAATGTTTTTGTGTCTGGCTCACACTATGTTTGTAAGTAAGCTCAGTAATTGTTACAGAAATAATAATTTAATGACAAACTGGTATTCCCATCTCACAATTTTCTTATGGGCAGCGTAACATTTCTTCCCTGATTTTAATGTTTGCATTTCTTTGTATTCCACAGGCTACTTTACACAAGCCATTTTGGTCCAAGACTGTTCTTTGTATGCAAACATCTCAGGGCAGGATCTTAAACTTTTTGGCTGTGTGAAATCTCTGTGCACTTAGTGATGTAGGTGAGTAGGCGATCTGGTCTAATAGTTTTGTTACCATCTTTCAGGATGAATTTCAGAGTCCTTTGGATTTATCCATTCTCAGGACATTCTCAGAAGCCTGGTGACTAAAGTAATTTCATGTGTCTGTAGCATCAAATACCTCCAGAGCACCAATTTCACTGCATCATTCCCCATGATTTGGTCCTTCTGTCCAGCTCTCATGGTTATTTGTGTTGTCATTTGATTTAACATCAATATCACAGGTGACTGAAATATTCAGAGTCACCTGTGATTGCAGGAACAATGTCTCTAGCCGTTTGGATTTGTTTGGTACTTCTTCAATAACTAAACACAAAGGAGGCATTGCTGAGTGTTCTGAACTGATGTTTTATTTGTCAGGATAAAGAAGAGCCATGAGACAACGACCAGAGTTCTGCTGAAGAATGTGAGGTTTGCTGCTGGCCGTGGGGTGGAGGCTTTGCCCTGGGTACGGCTGAGGTGTTTCCGCAGCAGCACTGGAATGCAGCTGTGGGAAGAAGCTCTGCTCACTGCCCCAAACCCTGCGAGGCACTGCTCACGTGCAGCTCCCTCTCAGGTCAGCTGTCATCCCAAACTGTCTTCCTTTTTCTCCATATTTCCAGCACACGCTCTCTTGCCAAATAATAGTTGGGTGTATAAGTGATAAATGCATTTCCTTTAGGGACCCTGGAAAAAAAAGGTGTTTATCAGAGTTTTGATTCCCCACTAAAATTGGGTTGGGAAGGCTCTTCTATGTCATTAAGCATACATACTGTGTCCATCCTTGGATATGGAAATAATATTTTTGTCTCAGCCTTGTGTTTAGAAAGATTGATGTTGTTTACAGTGCTTTCTATGGCTTCGTATTGTATCAGAGTCCTGACATTCATCAGTGAAATTTATGTGATGTATTAGCTTGTCCATTTCTTTAGGTTACACAGAAATGAACCGGGCAGATTTTGATGTATGTCTGTATATGAGACATCTTAATGCTACACTTCTTTCACCCATTACAAACTACTGAAAGTAAGTACATTCTTATAGCAAGGATTAACACCAATGCCTGTAAGGGATCTTACTGAAATTCAGTGTTTCTCATTTATAGGCAGAACTGTCTTTCTAAAATACTCTTCCTGCATCTGAAGCAACAGCTGCAACCTATAGAGGAAGGAGTCTGCATTGTTTACAAAGAACAAAACTGTACGTGAGTGGTCACCGTAGTTCTCCCAAATACTTTGTGAAATCATTAATATGTCAGGACTTTGTGTCAGTGTCTCATTGCATATTTACAAATGATGAAGGAAACTTGTTCTCCTCACAGAAGGAGGCCCAAAGTCACCTGAAGAGCTAAACTAATCCGCCTTACTTCCCCCAAACAGCATGAATTCCAGCCTTTATTGTATACATGTAATTGCTGGAGTATTTTGAAAGCCACATAAATGAGGGTAGATAGAAAAAATGATAATTCATGATTAGATAGAAAAAAATGAGAATTCATGATTATCAAATGAAATAAAGTACTGTGTGGGAGAATACCAGTTACTAATTAACAGAATTGAGAAGAAAGGACTAAATTATGAGATTTTTAGAGTAGACTTTAATGTGAAAAACTGTTCCAAAAATCTGGCTGAAAATAAAAACCTTTCGTAGATGTACATATATATATATAGAGAGAGAGATCATTATAGCTGCAAAATTTAGATTTAGGTGCCTTCGCAATCACAAAAAGCAGTGCCTACACTGTAAGGTTAAAGAGTCTTTCCCAGCTCAGCTTGATGGGCATGTTGATGCAAGTTTGACAAAGAAAACATAATTCATTTTTCCCAGTGATGGAGATTTTAACACTTGCTTGAAATAGCTGATAATCTGGCACAAGAGAGTTAAAGGGTTGCTGCACAGTATTTCATTTGACTAATAACAAAAGCTGCTTAAAAATTCTAAGAACTGTGTTTGAATTACAGTGAAGAAGCATTGTTTTAATGATTTTTTGCAACAACTGTAATAGTTGGTTTTTTTCACTCATACCATACCATTTTCTGTTCTTCACAAAGAAAAACAAGAAAAATGGCCAGATAATTCATTTGTCTTCACTAATACTGTTCACACATGGGATGGGAGACAGGTGGTGAGAAGGATCTGCGTATAGCTGAGGAGGCCGTAACTGAGATGATCAGAAATCTCCCATGGAGGCAAGTCCAAGAATGTCCAGATAGAATCCAGGGCAATGCTTTTTCTTTCATGTGTCTCAACACGTTTTTTATATCTACTCATATTCCTTCTTTCTTACTGTCACAACAGTTAGGGGATGTAACTACCCTTTACCCATTATCTTGTCTCATGTGTCACACATCACCCTGCTTAGGAGAATACCTCATGTAGGAGCACTGTCTGGCACAAGTTTCCCTGTGCAGCCTTCAGGATTTTAGCTGCCTTTGCAGTGCCAGGGTCACACAGAAAAGAGGACTCGGAGGTCCCTAGGAGGGTGCAGTTGTTTCCTGCTGCAGAGAGGAGATAGGATGAACCCTCTGAGCTCAGGCTGCCCTTAGGGGTTCAGCAGGGATGCTGGGGCTGTCCCACCAGACCGGTATACAGACAGCCGCAGAGCACACTGGAAGAGCTTCTTGCAACATATATGGCCTCCTCAGCTGAGCTAATGTGCTGAGAGGAGTGGCACCTTCTGGCTATCAAGAGTTAAACCAGGTCACAGACTGACACCAAGATGTGTCACCAGTACAGTTTCTACTGGTGGTACCTACCGCTGTTGCAAGTACTCGGTAAACTGCCCCTGTGGTTTTGGCTGCCCCAGCAATTTCAGCCTGTTTGCCCAGCTGTGGAGAACAAGAGCTAGCAATCTCTGTGCTCCCCAGACAACTGGCAGTGCAGGGATTTGCAGATGTGCAGTGGCCTTCAGCAGCAGCCGAAAGAGATGGGCACTGCCCTAGTGGTGGAGCAAAGGGGCAGCACACAGTCTTGCTCTCAGTATGCCAGTTGTATGGCGGAGAATCCCTTAATGTCATATACTCCAGAGGGAATGTAAATAGGTCTAGGAAAGTCAAAATGCAAGGGAACCTAACCTGCGCCCAGCATCCCTCCTTTCTGAATTCGGCATTGCAGTTGAAGGCTGAGGCTCTGTGTGAGGAAGAGCACAGAGAGAGTCTCACACTTGCCCTGTATAGATGTGTGCATAGGGTGGGAACAGACCTCGGGCAAGAAGAAATTCCCCCCACCTACGATTAAGAAGCAACTTCTCATGTTTCATTTGGATTTTCTCCCTCTGCTTTCTGCTTTGATTTTTATTTTCTTTCCTGCAGTTCTTGTAGATCTGGATGTCTGTGAAATAATATTCCAGCCAGTCTGGGGAGCTGTAAATGTTGGCTAATTAGTTCATAGATTGTGCTCTGAAATTAACAAAGTTTTATCATTGTCAGGCAATGTGATTTTTACCATTTTGGAGACAGAGAAGTCGCATCTATCTGCTCTGCTAGACAACTTTTGTGCCATGTTGAACAGCTACAAAGGCACACTTTTTAACTAGAATTGTGATACTAGATTATGATTAAAACTGAAACACATCAGGAATCATCAGATTTCGTTACATAAATATTAAATAAGATTTTTTAAAAAAATAATCATACCAATCACATCTTAAGTGCTTAAAATGGGACATGTGATTTCAAAGTGCTGAATGTTGATTAAAAAAAGAAATGGGAAAACATTTTTACACTCAAAAGTGGATTATGTGCCCTCTCCAACATTAATTTTCAATTTTACATGCAAGGCAAATTAATATTTATTTATGAGTGGAGTCTGCCTGTATCATGCGAGATCTTTGTGCACTTTTGAGGTCATTTTTGTAGTTCAATATTTTCCGTTCTGTCACACATTCATTCTTTTCATTTCTTGTTTTTTTTTTTTTCCTTACCAGTACATAAGTGAACACTTCTGACCTGCACACCACAGGGGACATACAATTCCAAAAAGGGCAGAGACAGATGGAAAAGTGGAGTTTCAACCTTTACAGATGAGAATGTGTGTCCATTTAATAATAAAAACCCCCTCAAAAATATTTTCAGAAAATTGAAGTCCCAACAATAGCTCACAGGAGCTATGGGGCAGCAGAGAATTATTCCATGATCAGCAACAAAAGTAATGGCTCAAGAACCTGTGCTGCCACTTGATAGCTGCATACACACAAAGGGCCAACCAGTGCAAGATTTAGGTTTCTGTGACCTGCATCTTTACGATAAACGAAGCCACTGCTTAATGGTAAAAAAACTATGAACTTGAATAAAACAGAGAAAAGGGCAAAAGGAAACAAGAAGGGAGAAAGAAAGGCTAGGGAGATTAGGAAAGCTAACTGTCTTTTCCACTAGAAAGATGTTTGGACAAATGAAGATGATTTGTCTACTGTCTCACCCATTTGCATTTGTCCCCTCCTTTTGCACAGTAAATACATACCTGAAGAGAGATGCCCTAACTTTGGTGTGCATTCCCTTCTTGTTCTGAGGATGGCCTTGGGTGAGGCTATATTGTACCTGCTTCCGACAATTAAAATAGCATTGCCTTGAACTGAATTTGTTAGCTCAGAACATGAGAAAGAATTGTGACTGGAAGAAAGGAGTCATGTTTTTCTCTCTTGGACTCTTCACTGTTGGCCGCTCCTGCTTCTCCATTCCCAGTGGTGAGGAAGACTCACCCAGCCTCAGTGACCTTCACTGACAGGCTGCAGACCGCAGTGGTTTTCCCGCTGCTGGGGAGTTTTTCAAACCTATGGCCCTGCAGACACACAGTCCTACTTCAAGAAGATGCAAAATGCTCACTGCCATCAGCTGCTAGAAGCAGAGCCAACCCTGGAGCCCCAGAGTTTTCTGGGGCTTTACTATGGCACGTGGATTATTGGAGTGGGCTTACTGGTCAGGAGCTTCTGCTGTTATTTCTAGAGAGACCTGTAAAGATGTCAGAGCTTGAAGGAGAATCAGCGCTCCCCTGGCCTAAGCCCTAAGGCCAAACCTTCAGCAAACTGCTATGAATTCACCTACAGAAAATGGGGCACTTCTGGTCTCATGTGCGAGCACAGCCTTTGCATGAGTCTATACTGATCCCCACACACCAGCTACTGTGAGCCCAGAAAGTCTGTGGGAGCAAGTCAAGGCTTTTGTAAGTACCAGTTCAACTACTTTGGATTTCCTGGGAATATGTTTCTTAAAAAGATGGTAGAAAAGACCTGTCCAGAACTATTTCTTGTCTACCAAATGAGAGGCATGGATGGATTTTTCTCTTCCTTACCACTTCCCACCTCTCAGTAGATTTTTTCCCTTACAGTCTCCTGGTAGATGTTCTTTCTCTTACTGTGGTCTTTCCAGCAGGATCCCTTACAGTTTATCACCCGGAAAATGCCCTTCCTTCCATAAGTCTCAGCTTGCCCTTTTCCTTTGCCACAATTCACCTGAACTCTCCTTATTGATGTAAAATATAAAAGACATAACTTGCATTACAGGAAGGCCTGCAAATTCTATAAAAAATACAAAGCTGAAAAAAAATGGGAAACAAAGAAAAGAATTGAAATGAGGTGCTTAAAAGGTTTGTGAAAGTGTGAAAGGACTTACTTCAGCTGTCCAATATTTGTCATTCATTTAATCAATTAATTTACTTCTCACAGCCAAAACACTGCCATTAAAAAGGCTTACTCAGATGCTTTACCCTGTTCATATTGATTCATTTTCAGTGAAAATATCAATATCTTTGTATAGATTTAGACCTTAAAGTTACTTAATTATTGATTGAGAAACAGTTGCTCAGACTGAGCAGGCAGATTTCTGTTGTGTTCAACAATAATAAGAAACCAAGGTTTTACATGGATAAACATTGTGTAGGACCATCCTTATTCAGTGTGTTACTTGTCAGAGGGGAGAAAAGTCTACCAAAATGACTCTTCTGTGACCTAGTGTGGTCAACGCTTCCCATTTCATTCATCAACTATTGAAAACTAAATTAGAGAACTGTGTACCCCTTTCAGTAATTGTTTCTTACTGTCACTCTGAAGACAGAATGAACTTTCCTGGTGAAAACTGTAATAGTAAATAATATATTCAAATGGTGTTGCTTTTCTGGCAGCCTCCAAGCATGTTTCCGAAGTATGTTGAGATGTAACTGATTTAAACATTTGGTGGTTTTAGTGACCTGTGAGTTCTGCTGAAACAACTGCTGGTGAGATTTTTGCAAGCAGGAATCAGAGATGAACAGGGTTGGAATTTATTCTCACACGCTGTAGCTAATTTCTTGGTTTGTAAGAAAGCTTTTTGCAGGCACTAAATGTCAGTTCTGGAATGATTTTGATGCAAATTAGGATGAAGTACTCTCTGCTTTTTTGTGTTTTTTTTTTTTAATTTTCCAAATAATTTAGAAAAGAGCACAATTGATTAATACAAAATACACAAACATGGTTAATGGTAATGATTCCACATTTACAAAATACTGTATTTGACATTAATCAGACTTCACTGTCTGTCTGTTGAGGTATCATTTTCAGTAGTTCTGTAGGTGGGATGGACCAGTTTGAAAATGCTCGAAGCTCTACAAGACTTTACTGCATCCAGGACAAACAGCAATGGGAAGTTGGGCTGGAAGAATGCAGTGATTTGAACTAGTTATCGGTTTTATTGGTGATGACAATGTCAAGGTCAGTCTATCTGTCTATCAAGATCTTCTGAGTCAATTGGAGAACCCAGTCACCAGTAAGTAAAGGCCATATCAGCCTTATATGTTTAGATCCTCAATTCTGCAAAAAGTAAACTGGACAATAAATGGAAGGCCCTTGATCTCACGTGTAAACAAGAGCTGTCCAGTGTACAGCAGGGTCAAATGAAGTCTTGAGCTGATGATGTTTCCAGAAGAAAAAACACCCTCATCAGCATGGCTTTTCCCTGGATGTTCTGAGTTTTAGAGGTTTGACAATATCACATTCAGAGGCATGACAATATGAATTTAGCTAAGAAAAATGTAGTTTAATAATGTCTAAAATAATTTGTTTGACCTGCAACATGTATAACTACTAAAAAGAGTAACATATCCAAAACAGAAAAATATGAGAATAGGATAGTTTTATTCTGCTTTTGCGTATTCTACATGCCTTTATGAAAAACACAACATTGAAAATGGGAAAGTTGCAGAGTTCTGAGGCATATTGTGTCCACAGGACCCGATTTTGCATAGTTGTGATGTTTGCAGTTCAGTTGTTAGGACGCTAATAAAGAATAAATCTCACGATGATAAAAGGCATCTGTGTAAAACTGGCATGTGATCAGAGTCAGGCCAGGTTACTCTGTATTGCAAATTGGCCAAGAAGATAGTAGATCATTGCTTTTCTTATGTAAGGAATGATAATTGGGCTACATTGAGAAAGATTGCTTAAGACATACCCAGAATATATGAGCCTATTTACAGTATCTCTTCAGAGCAAATCCTCCATTTCAAATGCCAGATTGAGAAACAGAGATTAAATTTGTGCTTTAATTTGTTTTGGTTTTGTAATGTCGATTTTCTATTGATTTTAATTACGTGTCATTGAATTCTGGGTTGCAAATCGTTCTCTCTGTTCTATGTATGTGTGAAGGGCGCAAAGCGTTCTCTTATAAAGATCATATTCTTCCCTGACTCTGTTCTCCATGTGCACTTTTGCCTGCACATCCCTCTTTTCCCCATGGAGTTTGTATGCAGAATGATGTGGTACTCTGGCTATCCTGTGTTCAGCAAAACATGACAAATACGACCTGTACATTGGTATCTACATGAGTTTGGGGCAAATGCAAATGTCATTGATAGGGCATACATAGGAGTTTCTTTTTAATCATGCCAGGGAGCAACACTTGTTTTAATGAAGACCTGCACTTTATTTTACCCTATGCCATGGATCAAAGAGGAAGTCTCCAGGAGCGCGTAGAGCCCGGGAAGTAATTGGGTTTAGAGCAGTGTGAGGAAACTGCCTCAGCAAAATCTTCTGTCTTGACAACTTCTTCTTTCTGTGGCTGGTGTCTCTGGAGAATACATCATTTTCTATCTTTACATGCAAAGATGAGAAAAACTGATTGGAGTCTTTAAAAGGAGGAACTAACTGTTAATGCCTGTATTCAATGGACTGTCTATTATTCAGAGCTGGGAGGTAGATCCAGAGCACAAAGACAACTTCCTGCACAGGCTTATTTTTTCCTCTAGGAGGAGCAGACCTCAGATGGATGGAAAGTTTAAATCAGCTTACATTTTTCAACACTGACAAATTTGACAAAGATGGCCTGTTTCTGACAGGAAACTAATTTCTTTATCATAAGCTTAAAAACAAGCTCAGTGTCTCCTTCTTGTGTAACATCTATGTACTACGGTGACTCCTTGGGTTACCTGAAGAATAATTTGTTAAGGAACGTCTATCCAGGGAATAATCAGTTCAATTTACTTACTTTTGATTGGTCGTTAATGTGAAAATTTGCAGAAGTTAATTAATTTCCCATATGGTTCTCTTCCTTTCACTGTCAATATGTTGATGACCCTGTGTCTTTGTTGGCTCTGCTCAACAGGTGGAGCAGCAGTGTCCATCTCAGGACATTCTTTCAGCACTGATCCAGAAGTGAGAAAGCCCTTCACGAATCACTATATTCTTCTAAAATCCTGCAGCAAGCTGTGTCTAAACACAGATGTTGCATATAATGAAATGACAGGCCTATCTTCCATATATCTGGAAGACAGCGTCTGCTTGGAAGCAGGATATTCTTAGGACCCGATTTCCAGATAGCCTGTGCTTGGAAAATATGAGTCCATTGAGCATCTAACTTTTGTGTGACTTAGAATGATTATTTGTATGTGCAGGTATGTTACTTTGCTCCTAATTTATACACAGTCTTAGAATGCTATCAGGTGCAAAGTTATGCATCTGTACACAAGCCTTTAATGCGGTTACTATTCATTGCTATGATGAAAAAGATTTGGCTAATGTGATGTTTTTTGCCTCACATATCCTTGTTATTGGTTTGGATATTTTAAAGCTCATTATTAAATCTTAAAATCCCAATAACTGAACTGAGTAAAATAGCACAGCGCTCTGACTTCAGTAGAGAGCGCCTGATTTACACCAGCTGAGAATCTGATTGTTGCTTTTGAGCTATCGTAATTGCTTTAAGTGAAACAGCCAAAGTAATTGGTGCAAACTAATACAACTGATGGAAAAAGATTCAGTGTTTGTCAATACCAACTATGCTATGGAGAACCTAATCAATGAATTAGTCTATCAATTAATTAGTCTAGGCAGAAAATGACTCCCTGTACTGTTAGTCCATGAAAGGATCAATAAAGTCAAATGTCTAGTTTAATGTTTCTCACATAATGATTGTATTATGAGAAGAATAATGAAAACAATGGTTATACGGTTTTAATTACAATTTTCAAGTGTTCGAGTAACAAAATGATACCCAGATAGGTCTGTTAAAAAGATAAGAAGCACAAATTTCAGGATTTTAATGCTGTAAAGTTATTTGTTCTCCTATCTGTTCAAGCTGCATCTTCAAGGGACTGATATTCCTACAAGGAAATGACAGGGTGGCCTAAGGATTCATGTATGCTGAGCCACCATTTTTTCAGTTCTACGTGGGAAATTGTGGCAAGAACATCTGGCTTTTAGGCCAAGTCCTTCATTTTGGCAGGGGCTAGTCTGAGCCACCTCTCTGGGATGACTTTGGCAGTTCACAGCTGTTGTTGTGTCAGCATCAGAAACACACTGGACAGAAAACTGAGAACTCAACCTCTTTCTGGTTTAATTGGCTGTAGTCTTATTATTTCTGCTAAGTGTGGCCTGGTCACCCACACTTTGAATTTTGCATATTTATAATTGACTTTACAGCAAAAATAAGCAAATACATTTTCTGTTACAAACTGGTAAAGTCCCTAATTATGAAGCCTTTATATTCTGGCTGTTTACCCTGTAGTATGAAAGAGAAGTAGCCATTCTTGCATTCACGCACACACACATTTGGTGGGAATGAATTTTAAAAGTAAGCATTGCACTAGGGCAAAAAAAAGAGTTTTGGATATCACCTGTATAAAATGCAAAGAAATGAAAATCATGTGGAAACTGAAGTCACTGGCAATTAGTCAGGCTTGGAGGCTGATGAAAGCAGATTTTACAAAGTGGGATGAAAAAAAGTCCAGATTATCTGAAAATAAGATTTTACTGAAAGAAAAAAATTGTTGTAGTAATCCTGCGATAATCTGCTGTAATGAATACTAAACATACGGCAAATATCAAAATAAGGGTATCTACAGTGAGTGAATAATTACTGTTTTGAAATGATCTAGGCTTTGGTGATCATGTAGATTACTTTTAATGTTGGACATAACCTTGTACATTTTTCAGTCTGTTTCCAGACTACAATACTATCTTTAAAAGCTTAGTCTTTTACAGAACAATAATGTGTTACTTCATGTTTCATATTCCAGTATCAATTTTTCTATTAAAAATAGATTGAATTTTCAGTAACTAGTGATGATTTGTTCAATAAGAGCTAGCTGGATGAAAAATTAATGTCTGCAGTCCTCCTGTTTTGCAGGGATTAACTGAACTAACCAGAGTAAAATTTAAATGTGCATGCTTTTCTCAGTTTCAGCATATTCTGCCTAAAACTTGTACTTTGTACATGCTTTAAAGTATCAAAAAATAAAATAATGGCTCACTTCAGTGTAGCGAGTGGTCACTTCCAAGCTGTTGTACAGGGAGTCATAGGAGATAAATATCCATGTCACTTTTTGTCTTCCAGAATGCTCAGATTTGAAGAAGAGGATCCCACCGATACTGCCAGTGTGCTAACATTGCGGTTGTGTTACCTCTTTGCAGCAGGTGTCTGGAGCCTGCGGAACAGCCTCCCAGCTGATGAAAAATTGGTGATCGAGAGAATAGATGTATTTAACCTATCTTTCATATGGGCAGCCATTGTGGGACAGGGGAGGTAAACATCACACAGACATTCTTCCAAAATTCACCACGTAACAGTGGCGTTATGCCCTAAAATACAACCTTGTCTCAAGGATTGGCTGAGTCAGAATAAGACAATAAACTTCTCCTATTTAGCCAGCTCACTTCCTAGGATGAATGTCCCTGAAAGAACTCTTTTGAATCCAGACCAAACAGAGCATGGCATGGGTTTCCTGCCAGTGAATATCTACAGGTTAAGAAAAAGCCTTGAATGGTTTTAGGTAGCCTCAATATCCCACAACAGTTGCTGTAAGAATATATTAAGACTGGAACTTTTTTGGGGTGTGAAGGAATTGCCTTCTTCAAGGAAATAATTGTACAACACTGTCAGCAGGACATTTTTAATGCAGGTGTGGAAGGTGTGCAGATCTAGGGATCAGTCTCTTATAACGGTCCTCTATGAGAAAAACCAGTATTCATCTTTGCCAGACCCTTAATTCACAGTCTCACTAATCCTGATGTGGATTATCTGGATAAACTTTTAACTGGGTATTAAACCCTCTGATGAAGGTACTACATTTTCTTAAGAACCAATATGTTCTAATGCAGCTAAAGATAGATGAAGTAAAGATACAGCTGCATTTATCATTTCTGCAGCTGGTGGCAGGTGACATCAGTCTTTACAAGGACACTTCTGGAGACACCAACATGCATGCCTAAAGATAAGAGGCTATTTTAAAAAAACTTTATGAACAATCAAATGAGAAAGAGATGTTTTTTCCATGGTGTGAATCAGAGGAAGAAACTAACCAAATATGCTTTAAAGCCAGCGAGGAAGGCAGGCAATCTGGCTGCACTCGCTGATTGCCCCCAGCACGTAGACACATCTATTTGGCTTTTCAGAAGGAGATACTCATTGTCGGTGGGTGAAAAGGTACCTGGAGAACTCATGCAGCACATTAACAGAAATCTAGTTATCTGTACTAATGGTATTTTGCTTGGGTGGGGAGTTCCACTGCGTAAAACAATGGAGTGCTGCTCCACTGGATCTGAGCAATTACAGAGGGGCTTGAAGTAGCAGTGCAAAGGAGTTTAGCTTCTTCAGGCTTTTGCAATTAAAGTCAGCCAGCGGCAGCTACAGGGTTGGCAGTTGCAGGCAGATGTAACACAAGCATCGCCATCAGAAAACACTGGCCCAGCTCCTTACCCGATTCAGGATGACTCACTGATATCCCTGCAATGAGATTGCACTGGAAGAGACAAGGATCCCGCACTTTGTTTACCAAACATTTCCAATCACTCTTCATATTAACATAGTGCTTGTGTCCTATTTATGGACAGGGACCAACTTGGGCTTGGTACTGAGCTGCAGACTTTGTGCCCCAAAGAGCTTCCACCAGTCTGCCAGCACATGGGGAGGGCAAGGGAGCACGCTCAGCTCAGAGGGAACAAGAAAGAGCCTGATAGCCTGTAGTCTTAAGCACACCCCCTCACTAAACAGCTCTCCTTTTTTTTTTTTTTTTTTTT
>Ga0065711_1003353_pt1 | contig 36358 bp, 26 predicted proteins | sample Hoacrofraction12_FD_59098 | JGI IMG/M metagenome (GOLD analysis project Ga0065711, IMG submission 59098) | Hoatzin crop microbial communities from Cojedes, Venezuela - Epithelial fraction 12 v2 (version 2) | ecosystem: Host-associated > Birds > Digestive system > Esophagus > Crop | place... | reverse complement strand
GGACAAGGTCCTGTGCAGCCTGCTGTAGGTGACCCTGCTTCGGCAGCAGGGTTGGACTAGATGACCCACAGAGGTCCCTTCCAACCCCGCCCGTTCTGTGATTCCGTAGGTGGTTTGCAGAGTGTATTTAACTGCTCCTCTCTTTCCTAATACAGTTTTAGCTGGCTGTCTCTGTGCCATTCTTTTCTTGCTGTATCTGAAAATATAGGGCTAACAGCTGGTGCAGACACATGTTGTTATACCCCCACTGACTTCATTAGCCTACACTGATTTAAATCGATACAGGATTTTCTTTCTTTTTTTTAAGAAAAAGAAAGAAAAAAAAGCCAGAATTGACTTTGCATGCTGTGGAAGGTGATGTGCTCTGACACAGAGCAGTGCTGGCATGGGGTTGGATCAGAAGCAGAAAGGACTGACAGATCCCTTTTCTTAAAGCTGGTTCTTGTGCCACTGCCACGGTGACACAGATATGCCTTGTGCTTTGTGTGCGCACTCGTGTGTTATGTGCCCCTTGAATACTAACGCATGATTTTCTGGGTCTGTAATTAGAAAATCCTGAGTTCTTCCTGCACTTTCCAGCAGTCAAGCTAAGAGCTAATTTTGAGAAATATGGAATCAACTGCTGTATCTCTGGATCCCAGAGCACATTTCTCCGAGAGACGCATTCCTGGAGACAGTAATATACCACAGTCATAATTTTGCAAGGCAGAACAATAGCAGCATCCTCATACATCAGGGAGAGCTCTTTTATGTGGTGAGGTCGGCACCAACCTCACTGCTCAATAGGAGATTACACATCAGCTACAAAGTGCCAAATGTGTGAAAATGAGTCGGTGTTTCGTCCTGCCCAGCTCCCTGTGCCCAGCGGGTCAGAGCTGGGCAGCCAGGAGAGACTCCAGCTCCATGGCTGGGGGGGGGGAGGTCCCAGCACCTCCTCAGCAAGCTGAACCCTGACTGCAGACATGACTTTCATGACTATTTTTAATGCTCTCAGCTTCTGGCTGTAGGTTTTGGCACACGCACTCCCTCGAGGCTCTCGCATGATGCTTGGTTCAGCACAGATTCATGGACTGGGCTGAGCTGTGACCTTTGTTTGCTGGGGTGGCCCCTGCTCACACACAGACCCTGTGCAAAGGATGCAGGATCACATCTGTGATCTTCATGGCTAAGAAGAGAATGAACTTGAGGTGTACTAAGGACAGCTGAAAATAATTACTTTCTAACTGCTCTGGTGGAGCCTGGCCCTCAGAAACCTTTTGATTTGTGTGAATCAGTTTCCTAGGAATTACACTCAGTCATTGATGTGATGAACCGTAATACTGTTTTCTACAGTTCTGTGGCCTTTATGTCGCCGTGTTTTGAGCCAATACAATTCACATCAATATGCCAAGGAAAACTTCCTCAACATACTTCTCGCATCTGTTCAGTAGTTGGTTTTCAAAGTTAAACATCCCTGCTGTTTCACATTTTTTTAGATGCCAGCAGTGATTAGACATTACCATGGGCTAATTGCTTATAGAATTTCAGTTTTTACCTTGCAGCTGCCTTGAAATTTACAGCTGCAACAACAGGAACCAACCCCATGCTCTCAGCCAATACAAATTAGTCAAAAACAAAACAAAACTGGTTTTTCTTCTGTTTTGTTTGCAGCTGTTTTTCCCAAAATTGGAGAGCTACTTACACACACCCTCTCCTGCACCCCCCATCTGAACCTTATAAACAGGCATTGCCCAAGTCTGAGGCAACATATATTCAATGTCAGCCCAGAGCTCAGCAAAGGCATCTTCTCCACTCAGAGAGAAATACTCACGTTTACGATTAGTCCTCTGGATCTCATGTATTTTCTCATAATGCTAAATTCCTTGGTTAAAGATTTGTGTGATTTGTATTTTTTCATGTCTTTGATATTGTTGTTCATATCAGATTTATGCAAACAGAATGCTGTAATTGCTGCATGTACACCTTGGAATCAGACAGGATTGCGAACACATCATGGGGAGCAGCTGGATTTTCAAGCCCCTCATGCTGCAAGCGCTACTGCTCAGCTCCTGACTGCAGCATGTAAACCATAGTTCAGAACTTCACGTACAGTTTTTTCATTAATAGCATGTGTGGTGTTTAAAAACAAGGTACGCAGACAAGCCCCCAGAATGATGCCTCTTTGGGGCAGCATTGCTCAAGGGTTAATGCCTTTCTCCCCAGAATGAATTTCTGTATTAACCAAGCAGGGTGTGTAATCTCCCTTTAGCAGAGCAGCTGTAGCTGACACTAATGTGTTTCCAGCCTGTCCTGGCTTCAAACAGCTCTCCTGGCCCAGGCATTGCCACCCAAAAGAGCAAGGAATCACCTTGCTGCCTTCTGCAAATTTTGGCATGCCGTTATTAGATTCAGATGCTGGAACATGTGCTAATGCTGGAGAGCCTACATCATGCCTGCGGATGTTTGCTAATCCCAAATTTCAGAGCCTCTCTGGTCTTGCCAGAACATCAAAGCTTAGCAGAGCATTGCAGCACAGATGAGGAAATTACAAAGGGGCAGTCCATGGCAGGTAATGGATTAGGCTCTTGCAGAGGAGTGAATGTTTGGATCAGGAAAATGATAGGTAATTATGAACAGTATGGGACTTGAGATGCTTCCAGGATTAATTCATATCTAGCTGCTTATTCTCTTGTCAGCATTTCCTCTGCCCCTTTCCCTGTATTCCCTACAGGCAGAAATGCGAGGCCAAGCAGCTGCCCTGGAGGGAGGAGGACCTGCTGCTCATCTTCTCCTATTCCTCCCATTATGGGTCTGCCTCCAGGTGCTGTGGGGCTCAGACCTCGCATGGGCTCTGGAGGCTGTCTGCTCCATCATTAGCAACTCTTCATCTCGACTGTTACAAAAACATATGGGAAATCAGTCCTTCTGCCCCATTTTGTGGGGACAAATCCCTGAGCAAAGATCAGCAGGTGGGCTCAGACACACACATACTCCCACGAATGCTAGTGAATGCCAAAACAAAAGTAGGAATAAGTAACCAAATCTTAAGCCACCTTAGGAAACTCTGTTTTTAAAAGTGTTTATGCGAGTATTTGTGAAAAGATGTTAAAATAGGCTGGGCCAATTTCAGTTCCTAATTCTAGGAATGGCCTTGAAACGAAATACTAAACTGCTGCTTACTGGACGTGGACAACGTAAGCTCAGCCTGGCTAAGCTGGGAAGTTGATTGCTAGACAGCATAGGCTGGGGGGATTGTGACTTGGCCTTTCTCTCTCCGTGCATAGTCAGAGCCAATAACAAGCCACTGAAAAAGCTGCTTGAAGTGTTCATGTGTTAGTGAAAGCAGAGAGGGTCTGTAGCAAGGGCTCTCCTTGCCTTCTGGCTCGGCAGATGCGTGTGCGCACTGGCTGGGCCACTCAGAGGGACAAAAATACTCACAGGCAAAAGGTCGTACTTGTACTGTAGAGATCTGCGACGGCTAATAAGGCCAGAGCAGTCTCCATGCTGTTGGAGTTAATGCACAATGTGATCTTTGCTTCTGCATTTTCCACCTAGCATGACTTCTAACAAAACCTGAAGTAGCCCAGCTACTTTCTGCCCTCTTGTCTCGAGCTACCTCTGCTCCACCTCTCCAAAACCCTTCGCCCCTTCTTGACGCTCAGAAATCAACAGGGCCTCCAAAGCCGCGTCATTCATACAAAAACCTTCAGTGGAGTTTCTCACCCCCGGTCCTGAGATGTTACACAAGTACTGTATATGCTAAGAGAAAGGCTTCATCCTATTTCCCCATGGGAATTACTTGGCTGTATAAAGATTTAAGATATGCTATGTAGTCCAGGTGCCTTTTGATTTGAGTTGTGGCTGTGTTAGTCATACAAGAGACGAGGTAACATATTTCATTGGAGCTGCTGGGAGTAGACCGTGGCCAGGAAATGAGAAAATGTGGCCGTCCCTCACCTGCATTTTCATTGCTTTCCTCCCTCGATGCTCCAGTCTCTCCTAACATATGGGGAGGCATTCAGCGGCCCCAGGAAAGCATTTGTGCATGTGCTGTGCTCTCTCTGGAGACTCAGTAATACCTCGCTACTGTTATTAGCAAGTAAATTTATTTCCTTAGCAAAAAATGGCAATGCTTGTACTGCAGTACTGGTGGCTCTAAAGCTTTGACCAGTAGGTCATTACATTATCTGCACCCCAAAGCACCAGTTAGTCTGTTTATTGCTTTTCTTCCTCTCTTTCTCTTTTTGTCATGAGCAAGAAATAAGAAACTGTCCTTTCCCCTACTTACCTCATTAGGACTTTAATAACTGAAAGCACATTTTTGGCAATTAAAGTTGGCAGTCATCAGGGTTTCTTTTTTTCTAAAACAAGTCTGAACCTTTGCAGCAACCTCAACAAAAACCAAGGTTTTTTCCCTTCTCTTTTTTTTTTTTTTTGGAAGCTCAAAAAAAGAAAGTCCGTGCCACTGTTGTGTAACGTTCTCATGTAGAACAACTAACTTTCTATACAGCTAGCAAAATTAAAGAGTTTACAGTTTTTCCAGCTGTTTTCTGTGATACAAAGTAAACAGTAAGAGCGATAGCCTGCCTTGGAAATGCTCCGTGCAAGCCACACAATTGGATTCCAGCACGATAAGGTTAGGTTATGCTGTCTGCTGCTGCTTGTTGTTCTTCTCAAATTTCTGAGTCAGCAAAAGCATCAAGGAGAAAACATGCTGATATCTTACCATCACCCATTTTCATTCCTTCCCCATGCCAGGAGGAATGCAATAAAATTGATGTAGGGACATGGGGAGTTACCGAGGAAGTTTTTGTGGCTTCTAGAGGAGAAGCATTGGGCTCTGCATTTTGGGGGGAAAAAAAAAAATCCAAACTCTTGTGGTATTTCCAGAAATAAAAACTTGCCGAATAAGCGAGCTTTTACGCCTGTCTGTAAGGTGAGCTGTGCAAAGCAGAGTCCTATCCATCAGCACTGTGGGCAGAAGTTGCTTGGACTGGCCCTTGCTGTGAAATGCTCCATGGATGGATGTAGCCATGGGTGCTCTGCCCATGCTGTGGTTAGACATCAGGCAGCTCTGGTCTCAACACAGGCTAGTTTTTACCCATCTGCATAAATCATTCCTTGCAGAAGGCACAAAGCATGTGATTCCCTCCCCATCATGTGGAAGTGGGAGGGATGGTGAGCTGGAAGCAGGTGTGGGGCGCGAGGCATGGAAAGAGGCTGTGTACCACCAGGGGTGGTTTGATGCTGCTGTCCCTCTGGCCCGAGAGCCACACTGGAGTAAATGTCAGTACATCTAAGAGTTGGAGATAGGAGTTGAACTGGGGTGAGTACAGCGGCATGGCACAAAAATACTGTTCTGAAATAGACCCAGATGGCAACTAAGCACCAAATTTAGGTGGCAAGCACGTGGTTGGAGTATCTAAGCTAATACCTGCTCTGATACTGAGGCAGTGCTCTCCATGTGGGAGTAAGCTAATGGAAAGCTCCATCAATTGTGTCTGCAGGTGCTGCAATTGCACATGCTGATGAAGAACGAATGTAGCCAAGGACTTAAGATGAAACATCCTCTGAAAATGGATAAACCCTTCTAGAGCTCAGAATCCACTTGAGAGTATCTTGCTGAGGGAAAAACAATCAACAAAGTGAGTCTATTTTTTATCCTAGGGCTGAGCTTTCTGAAACAACCATGGCTGTTTATTAAATCCAAGGCAAAGCCACAGAGGCTCTGTACTGCTTCAGCTCCTGTGGAAATCTGCAAGCCTGAGGTGCTTTTACAGGTCTAGACATCACATACCAGCAGGTCCAGCAGCTGGAAAGGTACATTTCCTGTGAACACTGTTATTTTATTGTTGAAGTTCAAGTGGAAAATCAAGTGAAAGATGGCAGTGCTGCTAGCATCCAATTCTACTTCTCGGTTACACTTTATCCTTCCATGATCTCATCAACTGGTGAGAAATGACAGGGTCTGATGCTGGTTTTGTGCCAAGGGAAATCATCTGAATCTGAACATAGCCTTCCAAAAAGATTTTTAGCGAATTACAAAGTTTTTTTCCCCTCCGTTGACGTGAAACAAGCCCTCTCCTGCCTCCCCCCACGCCTGTCTTTTTCTATGGCTGCAACGTCTGGTCATGCCCTGCTCCACGGAGAAGAAGGCAGGCATGTCTGAAATGTTTGTAGTTGTTGTTGCCAAGATACAGAAGACTCATTGGGTGCGCCAAGCTATTAGCTACTGAAAGTGTACCAAGTCAGGGACTACAAATGCGCAGACTGACAGGTCACTTGCTAATGAGAAGACCGAAGGCAACAAGCAGTATTTTTGGAGCAATTTTGAGTCATTCCTCTAGGCAGACTAATCTAGGAGACAAAATCATCTGATATCAATGGTGGGTACCCATGCAGCTGAGAACAGAGCATTAGCTCCAGTGGTTTGATCTGGTTGGCATTGATCAAAGTTCTCCAGTGAATTGTGAAGAAGGGGATTCAGCAACTACGTTCTTTGCAGTCTTTCCCTCTGAAATCTCCAATTCTTGTTGAATCAGAGTCTTACGGAAGAAGAAACTGATATGAGGAGCTGGAAGAGAAACAGGCTTCCTGTGCCCAAAGATTTTCTAGATTTCAGAGATTTTTCTGTTCTGTTTCAACTCAAACTCAAAGCCTCCCAAAAAGTTCTGCAGAAAGAAGATTGGAGGAGGCCTGTCCAGGAATAATAGAGAGCCTGAGGGCAAGGCCATTTGTGTGGGCTTTGGGAGGTGCAGCTTGCTCTGAGTCATGGTGCAGGCTCTTGGCTTTGGTTCTTCCATGTTCCTGATGAGCTACCCAAGAGGCAGGCAACTCCTTACTCTGCAGAGACTCTCTGGGCCTTCACTGAGGGATACTGGCCAGGAGCTGAGATGAAAGTCTCATCAGCATCAATACATTATCACAAAGTCTTTTGATGAGCTGACACCTTGCAGTGTAGATGTTTCACTGGCAGAGTCCCAGCCTCTTCTAAATACAACACTCTAACAGGCTTAGCAGCAGTATAAACACCAACTTCGATGAAAGATATTCGAACAAATATTCTAGTATTGTCTCTCAGTTTAATGGTGCTTTGATGGTATCATCCTGTAAAGCAATACAGCAGTTTCCTGCTAGACTGCTGAAGCTTTTTATCACATACAGCTACTGACTGCAGTGCATTGGGGTTTATAGATAATTAAGAGATGCATCAGGACAGAAACCCTTTAATCACTTTAATACTCTTACTCCCCTCAGCCTTATATGTATGTACCATGCACAGTGCATCACATAAATTTATTTAGCCTGATAACAGCTATACAGAGGAAATTTCCCTGTAGATAGGTTTCTTGGAGAAATTCCTGCAGCTTTCAGAAATGCACAGCCATAGGCATTCTGTTGTTGAACCTTTTCAAATAAGGTTGAAATAAACTCTATTACAAACTAATGATTCCTGCAGTGTTATCAGAACAGTGTTGTTAACGTGCCACTTCATCGCTGTTCTGCCCGTAACTTCAAGCTTCCTTAAGTGTTCATGCATGCATAAAACCCTTGGTTTCCCTTTTTCAATATACAATTTTTAATCTTCACAGTTGGATTCATCTTGGGTTTAAGCATGACCTTGAAGGCTGTATATCCAAAAAGCTAAACAGAAAAATCCCTGATATATCTTGTTCATTTTCTTGATTTTTTTTTTTTTTAAAGAAAATCGGTTGATCCTAAACTCCTGACTGTTGTAAAAGACTAACAGTGACTAAGGTTGCATTACTTTATAACCTTTGTATCAGAAAGAAGCATGTACTACATTAAAAGCCGTATTGTTTTAAGTTAAACTTAATATTATTACCATGGAAAATAAAGGGAAGCATTATCTCAAATACAGTTCACCAAGAGAAATACCAAGTACTGGAAATCTCCCATCTAATTGCTGCACAGGTTGATAATGGAATGATTAATATGGAGACAAAAAAAAGTGCAGAGCATTGGACTGGGTATGCAAAAAACCATCTTCAAACTAAGAAGTAGCTAATAATTTTCAGTGTATTCTGAAGGAACAATGTAAGAGAACCGAAGGATGGAAAACCTCACTCCGTGCTTTGAATAGGTGTGGGCAGAGGAAGCACAAATTGCCAATGCTGGGATATTCTTAGGAGCCTTTAAGGTTACCATCATTGGTGTGTCTCACCCTGGGACTGTGAGCAGGGGACCTGCCCCACTGGGGACAATGGCAGACCTCTCTGTGGGCGAAAGAAGGGTCATGCCCTGGCAGAGTACATTTTGCCTATTGAACTGTTCCTTTTTCCTTTCTGAATTATTGTTTGTTAGTATCTCCTTCCTGCAGAGATCCCTGGACTTGGTCTCAGCTGGCGAAGGGTGGGTTTGTAAGTTGATTCCTTTATTAAGCAGAATGCGGGACCTCTTTGCTGTTGCTGTCATAAAGTCCTGCACAAACTGGTACCAACTCTCCTGCTAACCAGAAGGCTGATCTCTACTATCAGTGAGGAGCAGCTGAGCTTTGAGTTCACTTGTTAGCTTTGGCAAGCTCAGTGATTTTTTTTAATCTTCCAATAAGGCTTTTCCCCCCCCTCCAAATGACTCTGGATCCTTTATTAGAAGGATGTTGTAAATCACTCCAGAAGCTGGGGGGAAGGAAGTTAAGACACTTGTCCAGCTTCTCAGCATGTATCTGAAATACCTCTTTTGCTCCCACCAATATCAAGGATGTTTTCACAAATTACACTCCAAGTTTTTAGGAAATGGACATGAATTTAATAGCTTCCTTAATACTGCTTTTTTATTCCCTCTAGCTGGTGCACATGTTCCTTGACTCTCTTTATGGTATGGCAACCTGGAGTTGACTGTAACTGCATGGACACCTGTAGAAACTTGGCCTTGAATGTACTCACGGCCTCTTGGCAGGCCTTCTCCAGTTAATCTGGGATTGAACCAGCAGTAATTGACTTTCAGGAAAGGACTAGTAATTTCCCTTTCCAAGCCAAGTGCTAGACTCTGGCAGGACACAAATGCTTGTGCTGGAAGAAGAGCAAGGCTCATACTTGTCTGTCAGCTAGATCTGCACTGTGAGCAGAACAGGCAGGGCAGGACGTTTGTTTCCCTAGTTCCTGGTGGAGTTGTATCTAAAATTTTGCCATATTCTTTGCTTAGAGCATGACAGTCCCAAGTTCCATTTGCTCCAAAAGTGGAACGCAAGGGGCCATAGCTCCAGCAGCATCACTCGTGCCCTGGGACCAAAGGCAGGACCACCCCTTCATGGTGGCCAACGCCTGACTCCATGGGAAAGGTGGACCTGGACCCACCTTGTGCCAACAAGAGCAGATCAGGCCCCTTGGCTGTGAAACTCTCTCTATCGTCTGCTCGAGCTGTGGGTGGTGGTGACAAGCAGCTCGTCGGCTGCGTGTTAAACCCAGCACCCCTCTTCATGCTATTAAGTGTATTCTTCTAGGCTGAGTAGATTACCACTGGACATCTGTAAAACACATTTATGTGATTAGAATGTGTCTGTAGACAAAGATGGGTTAGCTCTAGCTACCCTCCCAGTTTAGCCCCAGGGTACGTTTCTGCTGTGGATCGTCTCCAGTGACGAACAGCATTCCAGAGTTAACAAAAGGCAAGAGAAGCATTTTTGGTCTGTGTTATCCATTAGTTGCTGGAAGCTTGTGCCAAACAAATTCTCATTGTTACAGTTGATTTGTGTGTAGATATCAACGTATATACCTCTGAGAGCAAGGGAATTCTGTATATAAGAACCAGTGTCCAACAGTTCACTTTTTTATGGCTTTCCACGCACTGTGCTGGGTATTGCACGTTATTAATACGTATGCTTTCTGATTGCTGAAACCCGGGGGGATACATTTGCTTTTCCTCATTCCTCAGACTTGCAAAAGTGCATTCAGTGTTCCAGTTTTTGCATGGTTACTGTCTTTACTGACTTCGTTGGATCATTCACAACATTGTGTTAGGCATATAGACGTTTTTGGAAGGACCAGAACCTTATTCTGATCTTTTCAAAAAGAAACAAAAAAGCTGTCGTAACTTTGGGACAGATGCAAAGCTTTTGTTCTTGGTCCCTGCAGTGCCTAGCTGTGGATTCCTCAGCCATGAATCCTGTACCTCTGTACCATAATTATTTAAGGAACAACTACATAAGAGCTGTATACAAAGGCAATAGAGCACCCAGGGACACACTCTACCCTCCTGCACAAAGATACAGATTAAGAGCTGCTTTAGACGAGTGGCACTGCTCACGGCACAGGGGTCATGCATCATTGCTACACCGAAATGCATACACTGAAAAATTTGACAAACACTAACAAATTTCCAAGTTCCTCATGGTGCAAGTAATTTTTCTAGTTTTTAAAGATAATTTGAAGAAAATAAAGCACCAAAACCTTTTCTATTGACAAGGGCCTCTTAAAACTGGGAATCAAAATTACCTTCTAGCAACAGCTAATCTTTGGCAGACAAATGTCTACTGATCCCATTTTTGGAATTATTTATACCTTGCTCTCAGTCTATATACGAAGTATATTGCTAACATAGCATTCATCTAATTTAAAGCTGGGAATGAAGCCATTGTGTATAGTAGAAGGTATAAGTGGGAGAATCCAAAGATATTGTTTTCCAGGCCATATTTGTTTTTAAATCTGAGACATGCTGCAATCTGGTTATTCTAAAGGGTGACGGGAAGAGGGAAATTTCTCAAGAAGTATTTTTATGAACATGAAGATAAATCACCTTCTTCAGAGCTGAGTTAGCAGTAGTCAAAGAAGCCATAACTCCCGAGCAGGGAAGGAACTCCCTGTAACCCTTGTTCTGCGTGCCGGCCGTACGCTGCACCCGCAGAGCATTTGTTTAAAAGCTTAGTTCCACCAAAACCTAGGGGAATCCTGGTGAAAGGGAGCACTAATGACATCTGAAGTTACTAACATGCTATTAAAAGCAAGCCTGCTGTTTAAAGTTGGCAGTGCATGGATCTTTTGTGGTTAGAGGAAGAAGAGCAACAGATAACAAGATAAAGATATCTACCAGAGCTGACTCACAATATTTGCAGAGCACAAAGGAGAAATGGAGAACTGTGCTGCTATGAGCAGCCCTCACTTCATCTGTCCTTTAACATTTCAATTGGTTTGAGTCATGCCTGTGCTTCACATGTGCAGTTTAACCACTAAAGGGCCAAGCAGAAGTCGTGCTTGCTTCTGGCCATCCAGCTGGGTTGGAATTTGATGCCCATCGGAGCCAAATGCAAACTGCCCTCCAAGAGCAACTTTCAGAGACATCCTAGACTGCAAGTGGTGTTTGCTCCTAATGCTGTGATGCTCCAAAGCTCCAGGGAGAGGCTGAGCAGGGCCTTTGGGAGAGGAGAGCGTCACTGCAGGAGGGTTCACACTTCTCCCAGTCTTCGCACACACCCCATTCTACATTACTGCTGTGGGACAGCCTTTTGATGGACACGCTATCTTTTACAGCTGGACAAAGGGGCTCCTCTCCTGGAAGAGATCTCCTGGGGAGGCATTTCATCTACCATCCAATCCCTTCCTGCTGGCTAAGCTCAGACAAAAGCACTGAGGGATTAACCCTTGGAGACCTGATTCTGTCCAGACCTTTGGATGACTTTGGTCAGGAACAGCTTTGCAGATTTTAGGCACAAGCAAGCACGAGATCATGTCTTTAATTTTGCTTTTTGGTGTCCACAGCTGAAAACAGGATCTAAAGTGCCAAAAAAATCAGAGCAAAAATAGGGAACAGAAATGTGTAACTCATCTAAGGTACTAGACAGTGACAGACTATATAAAATGTTATTGTTCAACAAACACTGTCTCTAATAAACTCCATTTACTGGTGTTAGCAGCTTGGCAACTTGGAAACCCCAAACTCCAGTTAAGTAAGGAAACAAAAAGCAGAGCCATACGATGATACCCATAAACTACGCAGCTGGTTTCTGTTTTAAGAGATATTCTACTTTCCATATTAAATAAAGCTGCTTAGAGTGCAAAAAATACCATATGGCTTTCTGGAAAATGAGAACCAAGTTCCAAAATAAAAAATCCCTGGCCATGTACAGCCATCAAAAAAAAAAAAATAATTGTGCTTTTTCTCTAACTAGCTACTGTAACATCGGAGAGGAATCCACCTCAGTGGAGTGAGGAGTGGGGGAGACTTTTGTTCTCAGGAGACACTTGGACTTTGGGAGATGCTGCAGTGGGAGCTGTGATGCTCACTGCCCCTATGATTTGCATGTAAGGCCAGGTCCCGCATCCCTACCTGCCATAGGTTTCAGTAGGAATGGAAAGACCTCAGGGTTTTGCATGAAAAATCCTTAATCCTTTATAACAAGTTGACCTTCTCTACCATCCTTATTGGTTCAGTTTGACCTCATATGCTCATTTCTGGTTATACCCGAAGATTTCTGACTAAAGATGATATAAAGAACTGTAAAAATATTGCTGTACTTCATAAATCTTGTATATACTTGTGAAATGAAGATATATGAAGTATTGTTGTATTTGTTTGAAAGTATTTCAAACATCCCCTGATTAAATCTTCAGTTCAGTTACTGATGGCAGTGAAAGAGACGGCTGCTAATTTTGCCTTTGGTTTGGCCAGTCTCCTCATGTATTTTACTTTCCGTGCTTGTCTGCAGTTTGATAATTCTGTTACCTTCAAAGTCCTGGAAAGCCCCCAGTTCTCTGTATTGCAATCAGCAGACTAGACAGCCTCTGACAAAATAAAATTGTGGCACTGGTCTATCAACATTGCCAGCAGTTGGTTCTACTTGTGCGTACTGGTTATCTGTATTTATGGCCAGGTAAAAGTAGCCGAAGTCCTCTTAGCATGTTTTTTGTATTTATAACTCTGCCACATGCTGGCAGAGTTCTTCTGTTGTGCTGGTTTCTGTACATACGCAAGTCGCGGACCCAGGGACACACTTACAGCAATGGTGTTCTGATGTCATGGACTTCTGATATAGGCTGGAGAGGTCAGATGGAAATATTTGTCTAAATCCACAGATGTCTCATTCTTCTCTGGAGGCTGGAAGAGACATCAGCAAAATTGTAATCCAAGTTTAGTTTGGATTTTGATCATTTCTAATGCTTCTGTGCTGTTTTCATCTGAAATTTCAGGTTTGAAGTCACCTTTCCTGATGTTATCAGGATTCACAAAGGACATGTGATGTAGTAGTCCCCAGTCATTGCTCTTCTGGTGGGACATTTCTCTATGAACAGCTGCTCTTGTGGAATCTGTCAGCAGTTTTTAAAACATCCAAATGATGTTTTACTGAGACTTTTACAAAATAATTTTTGAATGTAAAGCATAATTGTCTTCTATCATTTGCTGTCATAAGTAGCCTTTGTAGAAAAACAAACCAATTTAAGCAGCAGCACTTAAATTTGGGAAAGAGTTTTGGCAGACTGAACAGTTTTAGGAAGCAAATCTTTCCAGAGGCCAGGATGTAAGTAAGAACACATTTATACACATGTGGATTAACATGGCAGAGATGAAAAAAAAAAAACAAACAGTCAGAGAAAGTTGTTGGCATTGCCTATCAGAGTTGGAGACTGTTGGTGAACTGCTGCCCCTTCTATGTAATTCTGTACACTGCTTTGGACAGCACAGCTCTCCAAAGTCTTTGCAGGACTATAGTACCATTCACCTTGTGCTTACAAAAAGATTATGAGGGGGCAACAAACCTGCAGGGAAGGTGGTGGGGAGACTGCGGTTGCAGGATTCAGCCTACAGATGGCCTGGCTGGGTGCTGAACAGTGGTTGAAGTCTGTAGGTGGTTTCCTTCATAAAGAGCTGGTTTAGGTTAACAGTCCTAGACCCCTCCGTGCACAGTACGTGGGCTGCAGTGACAGCAGTCAGCATGTCCCCAGCTAAAGAGAGAAATACAATTGTGAAAATACAAAGCAGCCTCTGGAGGGCTGAAAAGTGGAAAAGGCAGCATGGGAAGGAAAGAGGAACAGCCTGGAGGGATTCAGGCTTTCAGGACAACTGGATAAAAAGCCTTACACAAACTTTGTAGTAAGAGGCAAGAACTGGCAACGGGGTTGGGGGAGATAAAGATGAAATGATATCTTCTTTCCATCTCATAGTGAGGAGATAAGGACAAGGTGAGCAAGCTGGTCTTTTCAGGAGGAGAGCCCCATTTTCCAGATCTGCTGCCCAGGGGTCACATGAACACATCAATCTCAAAGACGAGGTGAGTGATGTTTTCAGCTTCAGTGAAGAAGAAACAAGGAGGTTTTCACTGGAGCATGCAGGACTAGGACTGCAAGTCTGGAGACAGAAAATCTTACTAATTACAGATTAGGTTATTTATGAAGTGTGGGGCTTCATCTTGCAGGAGCCAGTGGTGAGACAGGCAGCTCTAACCCTAGAGAAATGCCTCCTGAGAGCCAGCAGCCTGGGAGATAAGCACAGAGAGATCCCAAGAAAGGAAGAACATGAGTCAAACAGAGGAAGAAAAAGCAAACAGAAGCTGTCTGGAGAACTGAGCATCCTGGGTCACACTACGTCCTGTGGAGAGACCATGGAGAAATGGTCCATCTCTGAGCTATCATGCAAAGGGTGGGGAGCAGAGCTTTGCCTTGTCCCAAAGCTTTCAGTGACTGCAAGAACTAAAAGAAGAAGCAGCAGAAGAAAAGAACAGCACAAAGGAAGAGGCTTGCCGTGTGAATTTGTCAGATCCAGACTCAATAAATCCATGAGGCAGAAGAGGGCTGCCAACCATTCGGCTGCATTCACACTTACGTTATTGAATCAACAACCTCTTCCCCGCCAGCTGGACTGTCATCTGATAAGCAGAAAAAAACCTAGCTGCAGAAATATAGTAAAACCATTCTGAGGGCAGTGGAGGAACGCAGGCTGGTGATAGGAAACCTCCAGAACAGGCAGTGTTACCCCTTGGGCTTTATGAGAGCAGCTGGCAGAGCGGAGTGCCACCTCCAGCAGTGCAGGAGGAGGCATGGACGTGGCTGCAACGCAGCACCGCAATACCCTCAGCTTACACCCAGGACGATGGTCCCTCTGCACCTTGTCCAGGGCGCAAGGCTTTGCCAGGCCTTACTCTGCAGAGGTGGATGGATTCAGGGAGAATTCTGTTTAGTCTTGATGGAGCCATTAAATAATAAACTGGCAAACCTTCAAAGAAGAGGCATTAATGCACCCATAAAAACCAACATACACTGGATCAGCAGCCGCATAAAGGAAAGAAAAAACTTCTAGGAAAAGTAAAGCACGGCTTATCTAAGTGGAGGAACCACTTAGCCGAACACTGAAAAGAAGTCTCTCACTACTATCAGCACTTCAGGACAGGCCAGCTCATCTACCTGGAGCAAAGCATCCCGTGGCTGGGAGATCAAGAGCAGCTGCTGGCAGCCTGAGCCAGACAGGAGCAGCGTCGCCAGCCAGTTCGGGGGAGCTGGCTTTCCAGAAGAAGAGCAGGGAAGAGCTGTGCCCGGAAGCCTGAGGATAAATTTGCCACAGATTCAGAACCCTCCTTCGGCTTCCTGCTTTAATTCTTGGGATGGATGGTATAAATCAGCCTCAAATGAAGAGAGGCTGAAAAGACATAAAATATCTTCGGGTATTAAGCCAATAACAAATCAAAATGGATCAAAGCAGGGAGCTTCTATGTGTAATAAACCACTGCACTGACAATTCGAAGATTAATTCTGCTCTGATTCAGTCATGCACTTGCCCTCGTCCTGGCTGCCTCTGTGTCTCCTGGCCTCCCTCCAGCACCCAGGTCTCACCCTTGGGTCCATTGAAGGTGCTGACACATCCCACTTATTCTCCTCAGCCAGGTTGCTTCAACAGCCACTCAAGAAGAGCATGCCACTTCTGAGGAATATGAAACGTATCTCTTCTGGCCCCTTTGTTCCTGCCTGTTCAAGATTGAGTCATGACATCTGCACTTTTCAACAGCCCCTTTTTCCCTCATGCTGCCTCCAAGTGCAACTGGAGGAAAAAAAAAAAATCTGCATCTGCCCTCCAACAGGTAAGCAATCGGTTTTATCCCCAGTGCAATGGTACAGTCTGTCTCAGACATTAGCCGATCCAAAAACTGATGTCTTCATGGTGGAGACCTACAAAAGCATGGCATGGGCTGCAGCTTATTTTCAATGGAATAAACATTATAGATATGACTTCAATTTTTTTAGAACTGCATATGTGTTCCTTGGGAAAGGGAGAATCTGATCAGACAGGAAATGGGAACTGACTTCATCCCACGGTTCAGACAAGACTTAATCCAATCCCTTTGCATATCTGAAGGTGCCTATACAAACGCACCAGAGACTCCACCCTTCTACTGAACTCCGTTTGAGTAAGAAAGTGGACGTCGTCTTTGGACGTCCCAAGTTTATGAGTTTCCCTCAGCCCAGGGAAAGGGGTGATATATTTTGACATGCGGCTTATTCGGAGAAGCCCTAGAGATCACGAGGCTTGGAAGCACCACTTTGTCAAGCCCCAGCAGAGAAAGTACCAGACCTGTGGAGACTGCCGAGTGCGGCTTCACTCCATGAAACAGCACTGCCAGGCACCAAGGAGTCTTCTAGGGAACAAAGAGTTTGGGGAGGGGGAAAAGGAGGCAAGTAATGAATGTACAGGGCTGGAAGGAAGGAAAGGAGTAGCCTGAACTGAGAGGCTTCAGTGTATAGCGGGTAACAGGAGAGCACTGGGGAGAGCTCAACGCATATTGGAAGTGTTTTCGCATGTCTGATCCAGACTGAGTGACCCTGTACGGCACTTGGCATCTTTGGTAGGATCCAATGGTAATGTCGTTTAAAGCGAAAAGAGCTGTGGCCAAGTTTCAGAAGCGTGGGTTCACAGCGCGCTTGCACCTGCAGTCTGCTATATTACACATGCAGTCACTGTAAGCACATAAGCAGATTAAATGCAGACCTTAGCTGTACTCTTGGCTCGTGCACTTCCAGGCAAATGGTCGGCACTTATTTAAAGCTGTTGCAATGTGTTGTAAGTATATAGCCTTGCTTTCATCATGCTTTCGAACACACCTTTTTCATAAAGAGTTTATTTCACTACTTGACTGATATCTAACCCAATCCTTGTGGCAGAGGGAGAACATGTTGTAACTGGCAGTACCGATCATAATGACCTTGCTCCTTTACCCCTCATTTGCACAGCCCTTCCTGACACAGCTGTGATATTACCAGCCTGGGACTTCGCATCTCAATTTTCACTGTGAGTAAGCCAAGATGGTTTTTCAATACTGTGCTTTAATCATGTTGCATCCTTTAGCATTAGTGGAAAGAGGGCTCTAAAACGCTGGCCCAGTGTACACCATGATGAAAGCACCACCTCACCGCTATCCTGCTAAAACAGGTACAATCTGAACTGGGACAAATGTTGGATATCTCGTTTCTGGGAAGCAGATCCAAGCACCTGAGTTGTACCAAATACTGTTCATCCTTTGTATCCTTGCTTACTTACTCTGCTCTTTTCAGTGTGCATTCCCTGCTGCATTAACGCTCTGATGCTAGCTAAAATTGCCTCATCATTTGTCTATTGAATTAAAAGATCATAAGGGCATTAAAATGTTATTTAGTATCTGCTGTTTACACAGATTGGTCATTAAAGATTCCAAGCTCCATTTGGCTCAGAGCTTACAAAGAAACTCATTAAGCTAAGACTGCAAGGGCCCCCATTCAGTGAAGCAACTAGCACACACTTACATCCCATTAAATTCAGCGAGTGTTAGGCTCAGCATTTTGACTTTTGCCATTTTGTTCTTCAGACATTGCAGCTGTTTATAGTGGTTATTTTAAATTACATCTTCTCTGATGCCACAAAAAAACCTGAAAAAATCATCAAAGCCAGAACACTGAAGGCCATTTTAGAAAGCATCTATCCACCTGTACCATGAATAGGCCAGTATTTATACACACAAGCTTTATACTTGTAAGCGAAACTTACAGTGTGGGCTGTGCATTGCCATTTGAGAGGAGGCAGTGACTGGGATACACCTTGACCATTGTTGACTCAAGTGTTACCTTTCTGCAAGGCTGAAAAAATTAAACCAAGTCACAGAACACCTGCATCACTCATTTATTATGTTATTCAATAGAGCTTTCTGTGTTGGCTTCTTTGTTTCTCTGACTCCGTTGACACTATTGTAGATTAATTGGCACCACTGGAAATGTTCACAGCTGTCTACAAGATGTTGGTGAGTGCATCATGTCAGTCAAGCATGCTATCACCAAGGAGATGAATTTATTTCATTCTTCAGGAAGACAGTTCTGTAATGTGACCTAATAAAATGAAATCTTTCAGCAAGAGTTGGGAGAATATCCATCAGTCTTCGGGTTAAACCCAAAAAGCCAAGCTAGTGCTGATACTTTATTATTTTAACAGTTATGCACTGGAATTTTAATGAAGTGGTCACAAGACAAATCTTTGGATGTATAGAGCTTCTTACATGTCTCCTATCTGGCCAAAATGAGGGTGAGTTTATACGTTTTATGTCTGTATGCATACATACAGAGGTATGTTTTGTAAGAATTATAACAGTAGAATCGTGTCTAGCAGGTAAGGCAAACATTATTCCCTGATTCATTTAAACATTTCAGACAAAGCAACTCCAACACGTGCTTGAGTTCACTGCTGTGATTTTGTACCTTGCTGGATATGCACAGGCTGAAGCAGTCACTTAACAGTCACTCTGGATTCAGACCTGGTCTATATGTATACACAGACATATAAGAGTGTATATATAGGTTGACTCAACAAGCCTACAGCCCAAGCTGGCACTTCCCCTGGTCACACAAAAGCAGTGCTCTCCTTTTAGGCCGTGCTTGTGGGCGAGCTGAGGCAGGTAGTGACGGCGGGGCTTGGCCATCAGGCAGTAGGCAATGCTGCCCACCTGCAGCCCCTCAGTGGCCATCTACAAACCAGTTCTAACAGAGCAAGTGGGATCTTTTCAGATTGATAGGAATTTCAAGGTGCTTTCACTCTGTGATTAACAGGAGTCCAGCTGTTTCTTCTGAGAGGAGAGCTTAAGGAAACTAGCTGATGCTTATAGTGGCTCCTTTTGGTTAGAAGGTGATCTGTGATATATGAGGCTGGAGTAAAGGAAGGATGTCTGTGTTCCTGGGAGAAAGCTTAGCACCTAGACTACATTAGGCCTTTTCTTGCACAAAGATGGAAGACCTGAATATGTGTGTTCATCCCAGGTAATGAGTTTATGTACGTATTTTAACCTGAAATGTTGATGGACTTCTAAAGCTCTGTTCTATTTGGTTCTTCAAAGAAGTCTTTGTGGAAAGTCTTAGGTTATACTTCATGAAAAAGTGTTTTTCTGTTTTTTTGCTATAGGCTTTTCATAACAAAAGCAATATAATATATCCTTTTTAATGTTATATTGACTTACCATAACAGACTGCCTGTTATGTGTATCTAGAATGGAGTCATTACATCCTCTATCAAGTTTCAGAAAGTAGTAACCTTCAATTATGTCTACAGAGACTTGTTTTCAAATGACAGAGTAATTTATCTAAGAACACTAACCAGATTCATTTTGATTTAGTTCTACAATCAAAAAAGAACTAAGCTACCCAGAGCAAAAGCATTTGACCAGCTATGAAATTTTTGCTTTTTAAAGTCCAGCCTAAATGTCTTTAGAGTGCTTGATCTATGAGACCTCCACTTAAAAGCATATTACAGCCTTATTGTTGTAGTATTTCTCTTGAATGATGAGTATTACTTGCAAATAACAGTGCATCAATGTCAAGCGCCGGTACCCTCTCAGCATTTGTAAGTTTTTTTGGAAATAAAGTATTAGGAAACCTAGGCAGTGTATGTATGCTGAGGAAGTATGAAAGGGGAAAGGGAAATTGGCTCATCAAAACCATTTTACTTTATTTTTTAATGCAAGTCTGAAGAATGTCTCCTGCAAAATAGTGGTTTCCTGAATGCCATGAATGTTTCTGCTTTGGCAGCCTGTCTTAATTGTTCCTAGCTCTTATTCATTCAAAATAAGTGCTCTTAATAACATTCAGTTGTGACTTATAGCCTTCACAAGAGAGAGGTGTGCAGTTGTGTCGGTGGCCTGTGCTCAGCTGAGATGTATACCTGTGTAACTCTTGTAGTAGCTGTGATTCACAAACCCAGGGCTGTTTCATAGCAAGCTGTGATGATGTACTGTGTTACTGGAAGTGAGTGTGCATCGGAGATGGAGATTTGTGGGGCAGTTTGAAGAGGTGGACCTCAAAATAAATGAGATGATCTGGAAACATGCCCTTCTCATTAGTTGTTACTGCTGCAAAAGCAGCTGAATCCCCACACTGTGCATGGATTTCTTAGTTCTTTGCACAGGAAAACCACCGCAAGAAGCGGTTTTGATGCTCTCACTAAAGAAGCAGCAGAACTTGTGCTGCAAAAGAGAGGACACAAAAGGCCCTTGGAAATGGGACTCGTCTTTGAGGAGAGCAGGGCTGTGTTTGTACCACAGTGGGCAGTGCAGTTGTCCTGCAAGTGAGTGAAGCTGGTTCAAGGCTTTTCAGTATTTCAGGCATTGCACAACTCCATGGCCCTAAGGAAGAACATTTTAGCCTGTCTCCTTGGGCTCTCCTCTCCTGCTGTTACTGTGTGTGGGTAGCCCTTTCCTTCTGTCTTGAAGTGATTGCTGCTTCCTATAGATAGGCAAGCAGCCGAAAGCCTGGCTCACCAAGACTCTGACATTAGCAAGGTGGACAGACATGTCCCACCCGCTGTACGATGCTCTGCACTGAGCTGCTCTTCTGCTCATGCAGCTGCCTGCTCGGCCCAGGCAGAAGGCTGGCCCTGGAGGTGCCACCTTGGTTGTGTAGAATGCCCGTTGCTGAGGCGCATCCACCCTTTTAATCTCTCTCCAGAGCATACAAACAAGGAGCAATCTACTGTCTTACTTTTCGATGTGTGAAAAAGAATTGAAATTAAATATATATTCCATAATGCACAACACAAGTCAGGAGCATGCTTTGATGCAACAGTTAAGGCAAAGACCTCAGTAGGAGTCAAAGAAATCTTAAAAATGGACAAAACCAAAAAAAGATACTTGAATATTGCAACTTTAGGCTATAAACTAATGATTGAGCACATGAGGTCAGAGAAAAATGTTCTCCAACACAGCTGGTGAATAATTATTGATTAGGAGTGTTCTAATTTACACAGTAATGCCAAGGACTATATTTGACTAGTGTGGACATTAATCTCCTGGCAGAGCAATGCTCTTGTTCCTTGTGTTCTGCAGTATTGATCAAATGGCTTAATACATGCTAGAACATCCATATTCCGAGTTCAGTCATTTGTATTGCTATCACATGTAATTATTGCTTAGGGTATTGATTTCTTTAAAGGTCTTTCAGAGTTGACAGCCCTCTTGCATTGACCTACTCGTAAACTTTGTTTTAGACTCTCAGCTTCCACGCAGCAGTTGGCATGCCATCTGAAAATCTAGCGTCTTTCTTCACAGACCTTATAGATTAATGGCAGAAAGGTCCCTAACTCTCAATTACGTTAGCACTCTTGCTCGCAGTTTAAAGAGAAAGGGGTGGGGAAGGCAGAGTACTTGGTGTTCTCAGACTGGCTGCTTTTATCATTGAAAGCAGGGAAGTTTAAGTCCCCGCCCCTGTGGGACTTCATTAATACTTCTCCCAGGTGAACTTAGCCCCTCACAAAAGGGGTCTTTGTATTTTGTCTTTAACCAGCTCTTTGTTTGGGCAGATATCCAGGCCAGTAAGAGAAAAAAAATGTCAATATTCTCTGTTGAATCAGTGACTTTTTCCTGCCGTAAGTTTCGAAAGAGAGTTTCAGAGACAATATGGTTATAACTGGACATAGAAATAAATGCATGGGGGTGTGTGTGTGTATATATATTCACATGAAGAAGTAGTACAGAATTTGTATTGAAAAATGTAAATTTCTCTTGAAGAGAAAAAACTAGACATTGGGGACATTGTTTCTTTTTAAAAAAAAAAAAAGAAACACAAACTAAAAATACCACAAGTGCTTTGCCCAAACAGATATGGGCCTTACGCAGCTGAGCAACTGTAATTCTTTACCGTACCTGGTAAGATGAAAATAGCTAGAAGTTGCCCTTAAACACCCTGACCTGATACCAACTTTTTTGCTACGTGTATGTGGCTATGGATGAAGGGAGAAATGCAGAACTCTCTTAATCCAGGCACGCTTTCCAGAGGGTAGAAGTTAATGGTGCCTTTGGGAGCATTCATACCTGTGAATTGCTGCCGGCAGGATTCACACCGTTTGTTCTGCAGGATGGACTGGGACCACCGGCAGCAGCTCTGCGTTTTCTCTCTGTGCAGCAGAAGTTTTCCTGCTCCTCTGAACTGCTGCACGTAGGTCCTGTATGAGCTTTAAGTGGCTCAATTCTCTTAATTTTTCTTCTGGCCCTTCTACTGACAATTGATATCCCAAAGAGCCTTGTACTGGTAAGAAGTTCTGGAGAGAGGCTGAAAACAGGCAACTTTAATATGAGCTTCTTGTTGGGCTTGCAAGAACAGAGGACAGACACAGTGCCACACAGAGCTTGCTGGTGCCACCATGTCTCCCATCACCGTGATATCTGAGCATCTGTGGCTTCAATGTGGTTATTCTCCTAATGCAGAAGGTAGAGAAATACTACTGCCCTCATTGTGACAGTGTGGTATTAAAGCACTGGGAGGCGCATCCATATTCATCAAAATATTTCAGTGCCTAATTAAGGACAGGACAATAAATACAGCAGTTTAAGTCTGAGGCTAGCATTCTACCTGCCAGACTAGTTTTCTTTCTCTGAAACAGTTCATAAGTCACCCTTGTAGGTGTTGCAGTGAGGTTCCTCTTTTTTAAGGCAGACATTTGTCTAAATAAATTTGTTTCCCCCGGTAAACTTGTGTCATCTGTAGGTAGGAACATGGAAGGAGGAATAAGGAAAGTGCTATTGGTAGGCTAGCTCCCATTTCTGAGTTTGAATAGACTGTCTCCTCCTGGAAAGACCCCCTACTTCTGAGTGTGTGATAATTTTTTTTGATATTTTTTTCCTTCCTCACATGGGAAGAATACGCAACAACCTTGGAACCATTGTGCTTTGTTCCGCTAATCTGGCACTGAATGGAGACCCATCACTGGCATGTCTTTTTCTAAAGAGCAAAAAGAAGAGAAGGAAAAACAAATTTTAAAGACCCAAACAACTTGCATTTACTTCATCTCACCAGAATGTAAACTAAAGTGAATCTTTGATGTTACATGCACAGATGTTGTAGTCAACATATCTCATGGCAAACACCAAGCGAGAAGTGACGGAACGGCAGGAAGTTGAGTAGACCACAAACATCCATGGCTACAGGGATGGCCTGGAGCCGCAGCCTACACAAACACAACGATATCGCTCCATCCTTAATTAAAGCAGTTCTTTATGAGATATGATAGAAAATTGGTGCTGTACTTGGACTCTGATTTTTAGCTGCAGTTATCGATGTTAAAGTAAGATTTGGGGCCAGCAGTCAATGTGCAGGCACCCACCCAGAGGGAGATGCATTCATTGCAGGCTGCCTGCATGCAATAAGCTGTGGTATCCAGGCTCTCTTCAAAGAGTTACAGATTTTTGGATAACCAAAGAGCTAACACATGTCAGTTGTTTGCCCATGAATTTCACCATTATTTTATTAGCTAGACAGATACTCCTATTTCACAATTTATTATGCTTTCTGTTCTTGGAGTATCTGTGAGCAGGGAGTATATCTTCCTCTTGTCATACAAATAAACTTTTGCAAAAATTACTTTAAAGGCTATTTGGACTTAATCACAGACTTTTGACTCCACATATGTTATGCTCAGTCTTAATGTGGAATTTAAATCAACCAGTTCTCGGCAGTTGCATTCGTATTTCTGGTCTGGGATTTGAAGGTGCAGTGTTATAGAACAGTTGGCTGCATTGGAAAGGGGTCAAGGTAGGAAACTATATATGGAGATCTGGGGGGCAGTGTTGCATGAGAAATAACAGAAATTGTGAAAGTCTGTATTTGGCAAAATGCACCCAAAAAAGTCCCCAAAACTTTTATTTGTGGGCCAGCAGTGCTTGGCTTTTCTCTTGCTGCATGTGTTTGTACAGTCCTGCTATGAAAATGTGTGTTCCACCTTCATGTTGTTCACTTAATTCCCCTTTTGAATCCTGAGAGGCTTTGGGACCAGTGCGTTGTACCATGTCAGTGACAGTGCTCTGTCCTTCGAGTGACTGCTGGGGCTATGCTTGAGCTTAGGAGCTTTAAAATTCTTACTGCAAGCACTGATGAAGCAAACTCCACTGGAAAAGTCTGACTGGAACGAACTCATTTCAAATGCAGTCATAATGCTCACAGGTGATATTTTTTTTTTTTGTGCTCCTTTTCCATTGCCTGTATGCTTCCTTGTGTACTGCCGTGATGAGACACTATCATGCTGCATAACGAAAATCCAGAGTTAGACCCATGCAAGAATAAGTTGTTATGTGTAATGGGTGTAGTTCGATTCTACTGAGTGCATCAGTAATGCTATTGCCATTGTCCTCAAAATGCTCTTTTAGCTTTTGATGGTGGATTGTTCCGATTTCTCCAGACTTCAGAGTTTAAATTTAAAGTGCAAGACTGTAGGAGAATGGCCAATGTATTTGGATCCAAATATCACAAAAATGTGTATAAAAATATATCTGCAATCTGTCAAGAAATTTAGCACAATAGCTGTTAAATGTTACCAATTTATCACCAATATTAGTATCTCTGTGTGGGGGGAATGTTTCATATCTGTACTGCTGGGAGTTGCAGTGTTCCCAGTGGGGGGTCAGAGGGGACATGCTTGGGACAATGCACTGTTTCTAATCAGCTATACAAATGTTGGTGAATGGCAGCAGATTTATCATCCAAAATTATTCCCTCCAAATAGTTGGTTTTTTTTTAATTGGAATACCAGGAAACTAGCCTTTATAAAGTGTTTTATTGAAATCATCTGGATATACTCTACCTAATAAAACAGTAGTCTATGGCTGCTGGACTTCCTGTGAGAAAGAAGGATTAATCAGATATGCACAGACACTATAAAGGGGAATGGAAGCTGTATCAGTTGCTGTAACATAATGGAAAATATGTTGGATCCAGGCGTCAGTGGGTGTAAGATGGCCTGAGCACAAGGCTGGTTGCTGGAGCCATATCCACTTTCCTCAGCTGAAGATGGCGTATTTGTGTTACGGTTGCTCACAGACTCGAGACAAACTCAGTAGGAACACTGGTACAAATTTTTCGGTAGTTATTTTCCTTCCCTTGCAGTCAGCAAAAGCAATGTTTGGAAGCTGTTCTGGGTGGAAGTCATTCCAAGTGAGAGGCTTGAACCGGACAGCCTATTGTCTGCTCCTTACCAGAGCCTCTTGCAAAGAAAGATGTGGTGCATCACGGGGATCTTCGGAGATGTGCATGTTGAGCCATCTTGGATGACTCATTGTCTGATCTATGCAGAGCAACTTTGGCTTTGCTGTATGCAAGAAGGAATTGTGGAATTGTTTCCCATTGTCTGATCTGTGCAGAGCAACTTTGGCTTTGCTGTATGCAAGAAGGAACTGCGGAATTGTTTCCCAAGTCTGAAAATGAAGAAACAGAGTTGCCATTCAGAATGTCTGATTTTTGCACTGTACAAGAAAATAATGGCTTGCCCATGTGTCACTGGTCATCTAAAACATAAACGATGCTCCAGAGAGGTGCAGAGAGCTCTCTTTCAAGAGCCACTTGTATAGTTTAGGTCTGTATTATGAAAAAATTTCCTTCTTGGTTGTTCTGCATATGCTATTGCAGTTGTCTTGTTGCTGTAATATCTAACAGCTCATTAATCATGCCTTAAGTGACATGGCTAATATGTACCCTGTATGTTTCTCATCCAGGGGCAAATATCTGCTTAATGTTTTGATTTTAAGGAGGGGTTTGAGGTTTTTTTTCCAAACCTGTTTGCTGCTCTGCCTTCTGGAGAAAAAAGACCTGATTAAAAATGCCTTACTTCTCTCTCGGAGAACTCTCTCTTTTCAATGGATGAGAAGGAAAGTCAGAAAAATTAAATTGGTCAATGCTTTTATGCAGATTCTTTCTTTCCTTGCCTACTGAAGCTAGCTGGGGAAAAATGATTTTGCTTTTCCAAGAGCCAGCAAGTTAATTTTAAAAAATGTGGACAAGGTCTGTCTAAGCATTCTCCTTTCCCTGTTACCTGGTGGATAAAGTGAAAATGCTTGCAAGAAGGAAAGAAATCCATAGAAGACCAAAATGATGAACACTGTGAGACCGCAAGGAGACCGGGCTGCAAGGCAGACTGATATGGGAAAATGTAGTGTCTGGCAGCAAGATAACAGGACTTGTGGTGTCTGTGGCCAGATTGGTTTTGATGAATGACCAGCTTAGTGGTGTTGTCTCTATGACTCACTTCTTAGCTATCTAAAGAGGTCCCAGCTAAACAGCGCTTGCAGTTTTACACTCGACAGTTTTCTCTCTCCCACTGTGAATTCATAGCTGGAAAGCCCTTGAATTAGCTCTGTCCAGGGTAAAATTTTGTGTTGGAAGACTTGTTTTATATCAAAAACATATTTTTCCTATTTGGAAGAAAAGAATTTCTAAAAGTCTTTTGTAACATCAATCTTAAATAAGCAATAGATAATGTGGTGCACTGTCTCCAGCTAGTACTTGTCTTCAAAGGCTGGAGCACTTAAAATGTAACAACGAATGGGCCATTCACTCATTTGCACCTTTCTGGAGACGCATACATTAGCAGTCAGTCTGGAAGTGTCGTGCAGTCATGGATTCTTGCTCTGAGCTTATTTTGCCTTATTTATCCCTTGCCCAGGCCAGGCTGGCAGCTGCCTTGGGACCCGATTACTTCACTCAGTGGTTCCCAGACAGGGAGAGCAGCCTTCCTGGCGAGCGGGTCACTGAGGCGGGACAAGTTCAGGGGTTTTCTGTGACTTCACAGCAAAGCAGAGACCAGTGAATAATGGCTCGCCTCCTTTTGGATGCTGGCAGCTAGAAACTCTTCTTCTTTGCTTGTGACTACTTCCAAATGGGGGAAAAAATTCTTTCCTGGGCCACAAAGCACTGTAAGAGTGATGGTTACTGTGAAAATCTTCAAGTCCGGTGGATCTGTCTAGAGGTCTAATGGTTTTCCTGCATGAAGGCATTCAGGTGACATAATCCAGGGTGTTTAAAGTGTGAATTTAAAAGGATATTAGGCTGCATTGCCTTGTAACTATAGCTTGTAAAACAGCTTCAGTTCTGAAGAAAGGTATCTGCCCTGAGCTCTGATGCAGTCTTAACTCGTCCACTGTGAACTTGGAGTGATTTTGCTGAGTGTCCCTGCATAGCTGAGGAGAGGCAAGATGGATAAGCAGACAAAGGAAAGTGCTGAAGATTCCTCTCTCATCAGCTGTATTAATTGTAGATGCTTTCTCAAGCCAATCCCCACCCACCCTTCCCCTCAGTCCTGGCGGCCTCTTTCATTTCCCTGCCCCAGACCATCTCCTTCATCCTGCTCACTCTGTATACATCGCAGTTGTGGAATTGCATGGACATTTTTTCTGGTAAAGTTGAGGTCCCTTATGCCCCCACGTGAATTTTGCACATAATTTTTCATATTCTTGAACTATGTCCACAAGCCTCCGAGTGCCAGTATAAATCTCTGGGGGTTTTTTGCTCTCTGATTGCACAGAGTTTGTTTCTGATTTGCAAGGGTTAGGAGAAACAAGCTGCAGTCCAGCTGTAAGCACTATGCATTTTTATATGACTTTATTCAATAGCACCCCTGAGTAATATTTACAGTGCCTTGCAGTGGGCTTCCAAAGCTTGACTCTTGCACACACGCAAGCAAGACAAAATATCTGTGGAGAACTATTAACTCTTATATCTAACTTCGGACTAGTTCCTCAGGCTACTAGGGGCAGAAAGGCAGGCAAGACCTTAGAGCTAGAGCAGTCACCCTGCTTTTATTGGTCATTTTCGTCCTGTTGAAGACAAAGTATTTTTTGGCATGTGGGTGACATCTGATCTTCAAGGACCAGAGGAGGCACAGCTAATATAGGGATCGTCTTCTGCTCGGAGTACAGTCAGTGGCTAGAGAGGAGTCCTCTGTGCAGTGATTCAGAGACTGGGGTGAATCTGGCACCCTACAACACGCTGTTAAAGAAAGGTGTCAGGGTTGGGGTTTCTTCTGAGACTGCTCCCAAGCAACCACCTATGAATCTGCTCGTGAGTAGGACACATTCAATGGCGTCTGTAGAAAATGATGTAACCTCAGGCAAGCTGTGAATAGAAGTTTTTATCAACGTACATCCCAGCCCTTCAGTAGCTGAAGTCACTAACAGGGGGTACAGGCTCTGAATCAGCTTGAGTGACGAGTGAAGGAGGTTTTTTTTTAAAAAAAAAAACCACTATGTTTTTGGATAATTCGGTTATATTTGTTAATAGCTTTGCTCTTTTGAGCCTTTCCTGACGTTCTCCTGGGTTTTGCCTGAACTTCTGTTTTAATTAAAACCAAGGGATGACATATTTTCCCCTGATTCATGGCTAGCAAAAGATGTGAGGGTAGAGACTTTGTACACGCACCATCACTTGTGCAAGAGGGTGCTGTGTTCAGGTGGAACATACTAAAAATGCAGCCTCTGCTTGTGGCATCAGCTCAGCCTTCCCACTGCCTACCAAGAGCAACCACGCTGCAGCAGCTAGAACGGTCGGGATGGGTAAACCACTGCTGCAGAGAACGAGGGGAGGTGTTCTGTGCTTGGAAAAAAGGGTTCTGGGCAGAAATGTTTCATTGTGGCTTTTGGTGTGAGCTCAGGATGGAGTCTCCCATTCTGGCGTTTGTGAGGGGGTTTCTTCTTCTCAGCAGGTTGTGGAGACCCATCTTTATTCCCTGCTGTTCCCTGCATTTTGGTTCGTTGCTCATCTAGAGGTAGCACTGTGCCAAACTTCTGAGTGATGGAAGTTGCACCATTCTCTGTGCTGTAAAAATTCCCAGTCTCTGTTTAAGGAAAATTTTTTGTCAAATGTGCCCAGCCAGAAGCCAAGTTTTGTTCTCTGCAGTGGATTTGGTATGCAAGGGCTCACAAAACGTGCTGCTTCGTCCTCACTGTCAAGGGCAGCAGCTCTGTTTTTGGTACTGTACGTGTCATAGTCTTTATTTGTGTCTTGGTGTGTTAGCTCTGTCTCCCAGTCTTCAGATCTGTTCCCTGGCACAGGCACAGTAGACATCCTTCCCACCAGCTCATTTCACTTAAATGCCTCTGAAATACTGCAGACCAGAGAAATCTCTCCTGGTTTGGGTTGTTTTAGACTAGAATTCATTTTTGCCCACCTTTTTCCTACACTAGGATCTGTATGTCAGTCCCTTTTTCCTGCACTGACACTGCAGGAGTTCTGGCAACATTCATGTAGATCTTCTGATGTAGTTGACTCTTGTAGCGTGTTGGAGGATATCAAATTTTGGCTGTTAAGTGGCTGATCTGGGAGGTGGTATGGCAGAAGAGGAAAGCTGGTCCCTCAGGCAGGGGAGAGATCCTTTCTGATCTCTATTTAATGAAGGTGGGTCTGACTTTAAACATACAGAAGTCTAGTGAACCCTCAAGACAAGGATGTGGAGTGACTTGTAGCTGAGCCTTTTATTTCCCCCCTTTCTGCTCAACTACTTCCAGCTCCCACATTGTTTCGTTGCCTGAAAGACAAGCTCTTGTTATCATAAGGGAACATGCAGTGTGGGTGGCTTGGGAAAGCAATGCCTATTTGTGCCCAAGTCAGACAGGGATGTGGGGAAGTCTCTTCTTATTTGTTTTAAACAAGAGATCCCTTCTTACTATTATCTTAACTGAGGGTGAATAACACAAACCCAATGAAAATGCACTGTATAACCAAGGCATGTTCTGCAACATGCTTTCAGGGGTTGAGTCCGACGTTTGAAAACTGTTGGTATTTCACTGTTTCTCTTGGAAATACAGCAACAAAGCATTCTCCATTGGAATACCTTGAATAAGCTGGTAAGATTGCTTGAAGATGGCAGTCACCGACCCTAGGGCAAGCTGCCCTCCAGTCCTGCTGGGCACTGCAGCCGCTAGCTGGGGCGCAATGGCCAAAAGATGTTGGGCTGGCCTCCACGCGTCTGGCTCTGCTCCAGTCCCCTCCTCTCCTTCAAGGGAAAGGGGAATTTCAGAGGTGTGCCATATACGTAGCAGAATCAGCTTGCAGTGTACAGATCCTCTGCAGCTGCTGCCCTGGGGAGTCATGTTATGCAGAGGCGACGTACAGTCATCTTTGCTTCCTCTGCCCGGGTTTTGCACCATGTAGCTCATCCTGACCTTCGCCTCTGCCCCATCTTTACTTCACTAGCTTGTTGTGTTCTCTTTGGCAACTTCCTGTGTGCATTTTAATTGATTCTGCCTCCTCCTGTTCTTCAGTCTTCTGGCTACTGTTCATCTATTCTTCATGTACAAACATAAATAAACAGGTGAAAAGTGGTACAACTCCAGATCAGAGCTTAGCCAATGTCTTCATCTTCAAAGGCTTCAGCTATCCAGACCAGGAGCTGCTAGTCATGCCCACCTTGAGATGCCTTTGGTTCCAAGGCAGTTATTTTCGTCTATTGGACAGAATCCTAGGTTTTTCCCCTCTGGTTCAAAGGCAGGGCTCTTACCTCTAGAGCCGCTCACCACTTGGAGATTATTTAATGTGAATCATTTTCCCTTTGTGCAAGGTCTTTGTTGCTAGAATGGAATAATCAACTTCATTTGTTTTTTCTGTCTTCCAAGAAGAGAGTAGAAGCAGTGTCTGGGCGTTGTACGCACATTTGGTGAGAGGCCATTCTCTGTGCTGTTTCAAAGAGGTAACTACAATGGTAGCTTATAAATCATTGGGGAAGTATAGGACCATCCCCTCCTAATGCGGCTTTTTGCAAAGGAGTGCTGATTATTTGCTTCCTGATACTGTAATTGTATCTGGTCTGAACTTACCATACGGATTGCATACCACTGTGATTGTGTATTTGCCTCTCTGAGGCTGCCAGATACATACAGGGAAGCATGTGTGAGCTGACCTCTAGCCAGAGGCTCCACAGTTGTGGTTTCTTTCCCCTTAATCCCATTTCCAAGCAGTGGTATCACAAAGACAAAGTTTACCACTTGAACTATCTCAGCCACACAGAGGACAGTTGTGCTAGGGTACATTTCATCCTGGAGGAGGATAATTTGGCCAGTTAGTTTAGCTAGTGTAAGTGGCATCACCACTGTGAAGGGATACACTAGGTTATAGCCAGAAGGTAATGGCTTAGGTGTTGTATTAATAGACATAACTACTAATGACACTTTGAGGATTAGACACAATATGGCTCACATTTGAACTTAATAAAAAATCTGGGAGCAAGCTGGCAGAGATCAGTTCTAGTTGTGAAATATCTGTAATTGTTACTGTCATAAAAGGGGTTGACTCTACAATGCTGAATGATGGTTGCTTACACAAATGAGTAACACCAAGGAAAAAGCTGAACTGTTGTGCTCGCAATATTTCTTCACTTACAAACAGAGGAAGCAGTAGCTTTGGGATTAGCAACACGTAACACAGTACAAGAACAATACTATGTTTTCGGCTGGTCAAAATATTGCAGGGAAAATAATCTGTTGTTGGATTTCTCTGAAATCAGCAGAGAAGGCACCTTTGGGGCAAGTCCCATTAAACCCACCAGCTCCGGGACAGGTCTTCCCTCTGGCTGTCGGGTTCAGTTCTCTGCCCACAGCAGGCTCGTGTTCCTGTCTCTTGTTCCCAAACCATTTGGCTATGAAGTAAGCAGGGCAGATGTCTCCTCAGCTAAAATTGTTCTGATTTTCCATTGAAAAAATCAAAAAGGAATGAAAGTGAGTCTGGAGTGTATTGGTTAGGGGCACTCAGCTGGAAGTGGAGATACTGGGATCCAGGCCCTGGGCATTACATGGTATTGTTTAAATACAGAATAAATACCTAGGTTTGGCTGTCAGATCCTGCTGTGCTGGCAAGGCACCCACGTACTTTGGTACATCTAGCAATCTAAACAGATGTCTGTCTATCTAAATTTGGTATGACCTGAGTGAGATGTTTTCTAAAGTATCCAGGACACCAGAAACACCAGGTGTACGTTGGCATTTTTAGATAACAGCTTTTAACAATTTGTGATCCTAAGCCATTTATAAAAGCAGACTTTAGACTCCTGGGCACCTTACTTGTAAGTCAATTTAATGTCACTCATTGTAGAATAGAGCAGGAATTCAAAGCAAAAGTTCCTAAATTTCAAGCTAATATTCTAACCGGGAGACTATCTCTGCAGAGATGATTTTCATTCCCAATGGAGAAAGGGGAGAGGGAAGACAGAAAAACATTTGACAAAGGGGAAGGGAAGGGGAAGCAAGGAAACACTATCCAGTTTGGTAATAGTTCTTTCTTTTTTTCTCCATTTAAACCTTCCAGATACAGACAATCCATAGAAGTCACGAGTAAAATTCACATAAAGATAGTAACTTAGTCTATCTAAGAAAAAGTTATATCTCATCATTTTTAAATTGAGAAACTCTGTGGTATTGTTACAAAATTTCCATGAATATTTAATAAATATTCAAACAAAGCTGTTTCTTCATATCTGAAATGAACTCTTGTTAACTTTGTTTTGAACTTTATTTAGCTCTGAACTTTGAAAATAGGTTGTCTGTAGGTTTATGTAACTTTGTCCATGATGTTTAGAGAAGGGACTATATTTAAATCCATGAGCTGAATTTTTGAGAGATCTGGCATTCAATTTAGCCCCGTTACTCTCACAGCTGGCCTGTTCCTTGAAGGGCCGTAGTCAGATATGCCCAGCTTCAGGGACTTTCAGCTCTAGCTTCCCATTGCAGCAATGACTCTGACTGTAATTTCTGCCATCTTTACCATTTTACACTGGATAGGGATAAACAACATTTTCCCACATACTAGGTGACCCCTGGCGCCTGCACCTTGTCTGTGTGCTCCATCCAGCCTGGTCATTCATTGCTGCCTGACGTTGGGTACCCAAGCACCCATGCTGGCATCTGGGAGCACTGGACACTCAAAGTCCTGCGCTTGAGCGCGTTATTCGAAGTGCAGAGTTGCCTCAGTCCATCTCTGAAGCAGTCCTTGTGTCTTTAGCTTCATGCAGGCAAAGAGCTGATGGAGACACGGCTGAGTGAGGAGGGTGTTAGCCTCTGCTGCGCATGATTTGGCCAGCATTGTGAAATCAAGTCTTGCAAATCCAGTGCTGTAATTGTGCTTCATTGTGAAATCAAGCATCATATGCCCACATTTGTGCTTTGTGTTGTGATGGAAAAGACACTCGCCAATATTTTTGGAACTGCCTTGCTTTGTGTGCCATTCCCAGGGTCTTTTCTTACTCTTCACGCATCTGTATTTTTCTTGCATCCAGACTGTGCGGTTGTATATAATCCAGGAAGGAAACATTTATCTGGGGAAACGTAGTATGTTAGTGTTACCTATCATTAAAAAACAAAACCAAAAATACTGAAGAGCAAGAAAACTTTGCACGTTTATAGATGGTTAGGAAGAGAGTAGGGGAGTATAAACCCTAAAAAGCATCTGCATTTGTTGGGTGCGCATTACAGTATGAATGTAATGTTCAAACAATTCAGTTTTATTGCACATTCAATTACCCCGGCTCACGAGAAATTTTTGCAAATTAAAGTGAGCTAGTGATTGTCCCCCAAATAGCACTGAAGTAGGCTTTAATGGCTCATACACACTGTGTGCCTCTCAGCATGACAGCATGAGTTTGGCTTTGCTTGTCTTACTGTCTATCTTGGTGTGTCGGTAAGTATTGGAAACTGGAGACAGATAAATCTTTCCTTAAAATATGTAGCTAACATGAGAGAAAACAGAGCCAACCAAGCACTTTATAAGCTGTTATTGTAACTTTTCATATCCACCAGGTTAGAGGAAGGGGAGTGGAAAAAAAATAGAAAAAAATGATGTATTTTGGGGTACATTAAGATCATGATTACCCTGTAGTCCATCAGTTGGTTCTGCTGTATTAAGTAACGCTGTTCTTTTCTACTCCTGTGTATCTCCGATTTTGGCACTTCACCAAGGGGGGGGATCCTAGCTTTGGTGCCCCTGTACCCCTCCCTGCCAATGGCCCAGGTCGTCTACCACCGCCTTCAGGTTTGAGGTGAAGGCTTCTCTTTTAAGTTGGGCTCTCAGAGTCAGACATCTACACCTCCTCTCCTCCCTGCTTTAGGGTGATATTCTTTTGGCTAGATTTTAAAATCCACTGAAAAAGCTGCTGTGGTTCTTGATGCCTAAAGGGGAGCTTTTGGAACGCTCTGCATCATTGGTTTATTTGCATATGCCTAGAACCGAGTTCCTCTTGAAAAAGCAAAGAAAAAAAAAATCCCATTTAACCTCTCAGGAAAGATTTATCTCCTTGACTTTAAACAGAGAAAATAAAAAGCTGTAATATAAATACATCCTGAACTTCACCAAATCTTGTTTACCATTAAAACTTCTGAGCTTGCAACTGCAGAAGCCGGTGTAGTAAGCAAAGTAGAGCCATATAGCACATACTTAAAGCAATTTACAGTACTGAGAATCTAATAAAGTTAGCTGACAAGATAATTGCCAAATTATATGAATGCATTACCACCACTCTCACACAAATGCTCTTTAATTATTTTTTGGCATCTGAGGAAAGGAAGAGAAATGCTGAGTTAATAGACAACAAGTAATCCATCTGTGTTTGTTTTGGTGCATCCTGGATTTGTGGAAGATACCGACAAGAGACGTTGCCTGGGGTACAATGACCTTTGTGCACAGGAAAAAAATTGCTACTCACTAGACTAATAGTGCAAAACAAGAGAGTTGCTTGTCTTTGGATTATGACCCGGTCACCTAAAGCATGTGGGAAAAATGTGTTCAGATAAAGGCTACAAAATTGTTAACACTTTTAATTACGTTTAGATTACAGAGCATTATACAACTAGCAGTGTCCATGTTATTGAAAACCTTATCAGCTGCCATTCAGTGAATGGCCCCACTAATAAAGTGCTTCATGGAATTTCTGCATGTATTTGTGCCTGGTGTTTGTCCAGCCACGTCTTGGGGGTTTCCTTCTGAGGCATCCATCTGATCCTAATCCCAGCCAACAATAGCCATTTTATTCTATTATACTCTATCACACAGTAATTAAAGAAATTATTTCCTTGCTCTCATCATCATTGCCTGTGTATGCGTCACACAGATGAAAATAAGAAAAATATTTCTTGTTTAGACAGTTGTCTGAGGAGCTATTCAGCCACTTGTCTGTTATGCTTTCTTGATCCATTTAGAAAACGACTTCAAATTACAATGATATGGAACTCTTTAACAGCATCATTGTCTGATTTCATTTTCTTTCTTTTTAAATGAAGTCAGCAGTCTGTTCTGTGAGGGATGAAGGTAAAATGTTCTTCATTTACAATACCCTCTTCAAAGCTTGCTGCTTCTGATGGTAGAAACAAAGGGTTTAATGAAAACTGACTTTAATTAGAGCAAGAAATACTGTTCATGCATTTCTTATGGATTGAACAGGTAGATGAATAATTCCTGTTGTGAAACATGGCTCGCTGGCAGTGCAGAAGACCAGGGTTAAGTGACTGTGTACCTCTCCCTGCTTACTGCATTCAGCATCCCCAAAGTGCTCTGTGGACTCAAATTAATTTGGTAATGAGAACTTAAGTTGGAGTCTTGGTACTGCAGAAGCCACCAGACAGGGGATCAGTGTTAGCGTTCAGCATTGCCACTTTGGTGGGAAGAAGGGAATGCAACAATAAAAGAGGAGAGCAAAGAGGCATGGAGAGGACCTTGGAGGAGAGGTAACTTATTTTGTAACTGTGCCGTGGCCTCGTGCAGAGCACCCTCCTTATCCATCTAGAAAGGGTGAGATCGTGCACACGTGGGCCTGGAGATACCTGGCACAAATTTGTGTGATATCTTCTGATACCTGGCACAACCAGGTTCTTCAAGAGAATAAAAGGGATAATCCTTTTCAATTGCTTCAGAGAGCAGGGAAGTGATGACAGACAGTAGATATCTGTTTATTGAGAGTTGGTTGGAAATCCTTTCCTCCCAGAATCCAAAAGCTTGGATAGTTTCATGGCCCAAATATACTGGTTTAGGTTTCCGAGGGAAAGCTCCCAAGAAAAACAAAGCCTTGCCCTGAGGTCTTACTTGAAAGCCCTGTTTTTTGACTAGTGGGGATGGGAATATACTTGGAAAAAGCTTTGGATGGTGATTGTTGTTCAATATCAGTCAGGAGGTTGCACCTTCTTTCTTTCTTTCTCACCGCC
>Ga0065711_1029396_pt1 | contig 36370 bp, 16 predicted proteins | sample Hoacrofraction12_FD_59098 | JGI IMG/M metagenome (GOLD analysis project Ga0065711, IMG submission 59098) | Hoatzin crop microbial communities from Cojedes, Venezuela - Epithelial fraction 12 v2 (version 2) | ecosystem: Host-associated > Birds > Digestive system > Esophagus > Crop | place... | reverse complement strand
CTTTTTTTTTTTTTTTTTAATTTCCTGGAAGACATTTTATTGAGAAAGGGAGGAACTGCCTGATTTCCGTCTTTGCAGCCCATTTCCTGTGGTGATTCGAAGTCCATTGGAAGGCGAGACAACAAAATCCTTCATAAAATTATGTGCATATATACCTTGGAAATTTTGTTATCATCTGTAGTTTTAATGAAGCATCTTTCAAATATCTTGATTTACCAATCATTTCTTGCTGTATGTGGGTTTAGTTTCCTATAAAAATTATTACTGATTCAACAATTAAAGTAGGTATAAAAATTGAACCACATTGTAGCGTGACATCTCTCATACAGTTTACTGTTTCTAATGATCATTCTGTAATAACCTGAAAATAATGGAAGCACCAAGAACACCACAATTTTGGTATGTAGTAGGCTTCAAATCTGAGGGTCATAAGAGATTTTTTCATAGAACTGCTTTTTCTGCTGAGGATTATTCTTGCTGATGATTCCTATACTCAGAAGAATTGCAGTAGTTCTTAATTTGTCCTGTTTTGAAGTGCTGAAAGCAACATTAGAAATTCATTGATGTGTTCTTAGAACTTGCTTTAACACTTTAATTTTTCTTCAACTTTTGTTCACTTGTATTTTCTAAAATCATGAAAAGACATCTGAAAGCCTTTCACTTTCCTTGTTAGTGGAAAGAATGGAAATGTTATTTCGCTGTCTTTCAAATGCGAAAATAGAAGTTTGCGAAGGAAACAAATTTCAGAGAGTCAGCAGTTTTGTTATCACGGTGAACATGATTTTTTTTTCAGGGGAGTGTTCGTACTCAAATGCTTTTTTCCCCCCTTTATCTAAACAAATGATACGCTTGCAAGCTAGGTTTTAGAGGTATGAAATTAAATACAGTGAAAATTCCCGTTCCTTCCTTTTAATATTAGTATGGGAGTCAAGCACAGCATTACTATTGCTGTCACATAATGAGATGATTACTACCTATGGAAAGGCCTTATTAGATTAAAAATCACTTGGTAGAGCAGCCTCACCTTGATACTTAGAGACGTCACTTGCATGAATTAATTTATTATCAGTCTTTTCAGCTAGTAAATGGAGATGCATAAAACTTGTGAAATTTCAAAGCTAGTCAAAGTGTTGAGGAGGCAGAGTACTCCTGGAATGGAGTCTGTCTCTGCAGCGCTAGCTGCAGAGGCACCCTTTTCAATCTTCCTCAGCTGCTAGTGAGTCCTTCTAGCATTGGAAGAGCTGGCAGGTCTCATGCTCCTGGTGGGGGAAGCTATTCTAACAGTTGATGGTCTTCAAATCTAGCTTTTCTTCACGGTCTGTGACAATGTATGTATCCTACTACTATTTTCATTGAGTAGATATTAATTTTCCAAAAGTCCATATTCAAAGATGGTATATAAATGCATTTTGAAATTGCAGGTATTAGGACTGAAAAGAAATTAGTGGAAGTTAGAAGTCCATACACTTTTAGGGATATTGTGATCTTTGATCTCTCTGCTTGAAGGGCTTTTGTGAATTGGTGAGTTTGTGTGCTTCATTTTTTTATCTGTGTTTTACAGAAACAGTACAGGATATTTTTGTTGGGTAGGTGACTATCAACATTGGGAGAAGATTTTTTATTTTTCTGTTTACATTCTCAATGCTGTTAATATTGCTAGGTATCTGTGATGAAGTTTGAATTGGAACCCTCAAGGAACTGCAGACCACGAGCCTGCTTTCTGGTAGAAATGCAGAATGGGTGAGTGTTGGATTACTGATCTAGCTTCCTCTGCTTCTGTTCAGGCACTGCAATCATGTCGAGGTTCTGTCTGTTCTTGCAGTTCTCATGTTGGTAGTATTAATCTTGTTTCATCAGCTTCAATAAATAGATATTTGTTTTTAAAATAGTAAAGCTGTTAGTTAAATCAGTTATAATGATTCTGAAGCAAGTCAATTTCATGAATCCGCGGTAAGGCAATATTAAGTGTAGACAGTGCAACTAGCGCAGAATTTTTGGAGGGGTACACCTAGCCATCATCAATCCTGCAGTGATATACTCCATTGAGCATTGACAGGTAAAGAACTACATGGCTGCTCACATCATGTTGTGCTAAATTAAGGTAATATCTTATAAAATTGCTGCATTAGAAGACAAAATTGAGAAGTAGAGCAGCTCCCCTTCTTTTTTTTTCTTTCAGGCAAGGGCATTGAGGAAAGAAGAGGAATCAGAAGCTGAATTTGCATTTTGAATATCTTACTGTGTACGTTACTGACAGTCTTTTGAAAAACATGACATCTTTGAACATAATACCTTCGTATTTGTGTGGGGTATTATTTTGTAAACTAGAGTAAATGGAGGAAGGCAAGACAATCTTGTACTTGCTTTGTTTTTTTTCTTGCATCCTCTCGCAGCCAGTGCATGTGAGAGGGTGGTCATATCTGCAGCTTCTGTGCCTCTGAAGACAGCAGAATTAATTGCCTGGTGCTTAATGGGAGACTTTCACTAACACAGATTATATCTATGTTTTTTCCATATGTGTATGAGTATATATTATACATACTACTTTCTATATGATAGACTTACTGCTATATACATATGCATGTAATGATAGTGTATTATATAATACTGACGGGTTTAGTACTGTAATTCGTGCTAGCTTTCTTTTAAAATAGTAATAATGTGAATAATGGCTGTTTAATCACCTACTCCTCTTGGCAGCTGTTTCGACAGAAGACTTAATGGCATAATGTATTCTTGTAAGATCCTGTCGTACTCACTTTGCAGGTGTTAAAGAAACTGATGTCATATTTTACCAACAGCACCAACTGGCGTACAGCTGTCTCTGCTTGAATGTATGTAAAGGTCTTCAGAATCTGGAAAAAATGATATATTTCGAAGCATAAGGAGTGACTCAAAAAGCTTAAGCTTGTCATGTCAGTAGTGTTTGCAAAGGGTGGAGTTTAGACATTTTGGTATCTAAATATGGGAAGGTCTGTGACGGTGATATTCCTGGGGGAATTTTAGAAAAAAGACTTAAATTTAAGTTCTGTTAAACTTCTCTCTTCAGAGTTGCTTTTTCTGTAGAAGTAGCTTCTAGCTCCATTTTTCTTTTACCGCTGATGGGAGGTGGCTTTTTTTTTAACATGCTATTTCCTGTGGGGAGCAAATACACATGCTAAATTCTATTAAAACTAATTCCAGGGCACACCCACGCATGCAGTAATTATGATTGTGAGCATCTGAGGAAAATGAGTGTATAATATGTTAATTAAATTTTAGTAATACAATTTTAGTTATAGATTAGATAATTTTAAGACTTTTAAATTTCCTTTTTATTTTCATGTAATTAATATTAGTGTAGCTATTTTGATAGTACATTGCCTTGTTAATGCGAGCTATGTTGGGGTAGGAAAATGTACCAAATCTGGAAGTCTGATCAATTAGAAAAATTGTTTTTATCTTGGTAGACTGTGTTTTACTTGAAAGTCACTTATTACTTGCCCAAGAAGAAAAAATTCATCGTGAGAGTGAAGAAAACTGTTTCGGTAGTACACTGTATAACCTTGGTTTCATCTTTCTCGTTAACGTCAGTGGTGTACTGAAGTTTGTTGTCTGAATCTCTAGTTTGTTTTTTTTATGGTAAATTTGAGCTCGCATACATGTTAATGTTATCTGGGAGCCGACCTGTGTTCTGAATCTTAATGATGCCCAGCTGTTTTTGCAGTAAAATCACCAGGTTGCACAGGCTGGAGTTTTCCCTGTTCTGTTTAGAAGTCTGTGTGGTCACTATGTAGAAGTCAGTAGCGATTTTCATGTATTTTGACATACAGTTTAGAATAACTACACTTTGGCCAATTAAATGTATGGCTAGAAATCACAGATAACTAAAAATATGACAACACCGCCACTAGCGATTACTATATTGTGTACATTTAAGGAAGCCTGTGTGAAAGTAGCTAGCTTGAATACCGTCAGCATGAAGTTTGGCTCAGGATAAGTGTTTGATTGTTACCTATTTTCTTGGGTAACCTACCGTGAATCTCTTACTGATCTCTAAACTGCCAAAGCAAAATTACTGGTTGTACAATCAAGTTTAAAACTAGCCCCAGCGTTTTCATGTAGCACTGCCATCATAGCAATCTTTGTACAGCATCCCAGCTCCTGACTGCTACCCAGTATTGAGAGGTACAGTATCAGGCTCACTTTATCAGGCAGAACTATTGTTTCTGGTCTGCCAGATGATTATCTAGATGCTGTTGGTATTTTCCTGAATTTCAGTGTAGTGGGATTTAATCATAGTCCACAAAAGAATATGCGCCCATTGGTTTTAGAGGAGCACAAGTGCTCTGTTGTTAGCAGGACAAAAAGGCAGCTCATCTGTGCCCGCTTCCTCCATCCACTGACATTGTCACATGCTGTCACTACTGAACACTCCCTTCCAGCTCTCTGCCAGCTGCCTCTTCTCTCCTGCTGCCTTGGGTTTCCACCTTGATATGTTCATCTTGCTTCCGGCTCTCCTAATATGCCTTAAACACTTGCAATACTTTCAGCTCCTGTCGTGCCGTCTTCAGCCTGAGCTAATCAGCATTTCCTTGAGGAATTTGCAGCAATTGTTTCCCATACGGAAAAGCAACCAGGTCCTTTTTTAGCAGTTTTCAATGGGGAAGCAGTTAACAGGGTTTGGCATAGAAATGGCTGTAGAAAGGCTGCAGTTAGCCCAACTGGAGCCACTAGCTCTTTGTCATCCCAAGTTGTGTGCGAGTGATCAGTGTGTTTTGCAGAACCCATCATTTGACAGTCTTCAGTTAGTGGACGCAGCTGCGCTTTGGATTGGAGAGTTTTGTAAGAAGTATCTGCACCGGGGTGCCTCCAGGCTAATCCCACCACACTTCTGGACAGGTTAGCGGAGATGTGGGGACCTTTGCACTGGAATGCCTATACCAGGCAGAAACCATGACTGTGAGTACATGCCAATGTATATACCACAGCGTGTATGTATTTTGGAAATCTTGATACCAAGCCATCAAAGCGAATCTAAGCTGACAGTGTCTCGGCCCCGATAAGCTGTATGGGAACTCTAGTTTTGTGAATAACGTGCACAGCTCTAGCTATCTCAATTACCTATTCAACGGAGATTTCTGCCAGTCTCACAGACTTTCACATTCTGTATCCACAAATGGATGATCCATCTTTAATTTCAGTGGGGACTTCTAGCAATAATTACCAGAACTCTAGATTTGCAGAAAATGTTAATCAGGAAAATGCAGGTATTGGATTTTGTTGAATTCAGGTAATCTGTTAATTGACTGGAGATGATTCACTGCAGGTTGTAGTACTGAACTCTGAATATGCTTTACAATACTTCACTGTTTCAAAGATTTATGGACTTGTCATTTTATCTTGTATGAGGAATTGGATAAAATGACCTTGGAAGGATATTTTCATGATTGTTTTTAATATGTAAGGGGAAAAAAGCAGAAAAAATTACCCAAAGTACTGCTATACCATAGAAATAATTTAGAACTTCAACAGTGTTGTCAAATGTCTGTGCTGTAAACAGGATTTAGACAGATATAGTCTGCATAAGGAGATTCTGGCTTTTTACTTCTTTGAACATTAATAAAACCTGAGTCCATTCCCCATTTTAAATAATGAATGAGCTGTTTTCTTAGCTCTTGCTCACATATATACCCTCAAGTAATATGTCTTATGCAGTAAATAAAAGCTGGAGACATTTTTTGGTTTATTTCTTAATGTCCTAGGACTTATATTTTATGTGCCAATATCCACACTCCCACGGGCATGTATTAGTACTTGGAAAATGTGTAGGAGAGGTAGGCTGCTGCACAGAAAATGGGAATGCTGTCCTTTGTTATTTCTTTGAATATGATAGTGGTTTCAAATATAGCAGCAACAGAAATATCCTATGCTTCTTTTCTCAGAACTGCCTTGAAAAAACAGTTCCTGCATTCTACGCAGAACTGCATTTCTGGGGTGAAGCTCTGGTGCAAGCCTACATTTCCTATAATCATATGTCCACACTGGCCTTAAGTCTAAATGTTTCCGTATAGTCTGCATATAAACTATATACAGAAAAATACTAGGACTTAAGAAATCAAATTAAATGCCTTTTAGACCAAGATGAAGATCTTGGAGGTTAAATATGAATTTTAAAAAGAAATATTCATGATTTATTTCCCCCTCTGTGAAAACTACATTTTGGTTTTATTCCTTTTCTCTTTTGCATTATACTTTATAATTACTATTTTTACCACTTTTCAGTAAAATGCATGCGTTTAATTCTGTCATAGTCTACCATTGCTAGTTTTTGTTCTACGTTATTTCTCATTCTTAAGTATGCAAACTGCATTTTATGATCAAAGCTGTTGGTCCAGGTTAGGTTCCCTTACATTGCCCCTAAAGGACTCCTGTGACAAAGACATACCCAGAGATTTGAGGCTAGGTCCAAGTCACCCATTTTTCTGGCAACACAGCAAATAAGCAGTGGGGCCCTGGCTCGGGGTAGAAACAGATAATGGTGTGGCTAGAATACCCTCTGCTGATGAAGTCAGGCAAGTAGTCCTTATAAAGCTGTTCTAGCTGGTTAATTTAGAACCATTCTGCAGCTGCTTCGTCTATATTATAGAGAAATGTTGGCCCCAGGCTTACTGGACTCAAAGATAGTTTCTGTACACTAATCTGTGACTTCTGCATCAGGGATTACTTCTGTGTAGCTGACTCTACGACAGTGAGAAACAGTGGTAATGCAAGTTCCTGGCTGAGGTGTAGGGAAAGAACATTAGCTGTGATCTGATTTAGGTTACAGTTTAAGAAACACTAAAGTGTATACTCTTGGCTTGGTCTCATCCATGGTATTGTGTATTAACTATTTTGACTGTCAGGGGAATAATAACATTTGACATAAGTATAAATAATGCGTATGTCAAACATCTGTTGCTGCGGCGCTTGAGAGTCTGCAGCCTGACTGCCAGGGCATTCTCTTGGTGTCACATTGACAACATGTAAGTGACAGCTGGAAACAGCATTCTGTCAGTGCTGTCTCTGTGTCAGCTACCAAACCACAAGACACAGACTTAGAGTAAATCTTTTCTGTCAATACATATTTTTGAGTAACTGTTAATTAAATCTGATTTGACTTTGCTTATTAATCTGACCCCCGGATCAATCAATACATGCCTCTCTTCTGAACCTGAGTATTTCTTTGTGTTTAGAAAAAGTGTGTTATTAATACAATATTTCAAATGTCTTGTGCTTTGCAGATGGAGCACAGAATACTTGCCATATTCAGGAGGGTTTCCAACATTATTTTAGATCTGAAATAATGAGTTAGGAGAAACAAACAATATCAAGAGAATAGAGTAGGGAAGAACTTAAAATAAGTTATGAGTAGTATGCACCTATGTATCTTCTTGGTGTAGCAGGGATGTTTTTAACTATTCTTGTTTTGGGAAATAAAAGCCCGACTCTGCATCAAAGTAGATGTATTGCATACTGAACTTTAAGAAGCAGCACTCTGATTTTTTTTTTTTTCCTGTCTCATTTTTTGTCAAAGATTTTAGAATGTGTATTGTGTACTCAGAGGAAAAGCAGGCCTTAATTGAGACAGCAGGTTCCAAGCTGATGTAAATCAACATATTTCTGTTGAAGTCACTTTTAACCATTCCAGCAGAGGATCTGGATTCCACACCTGTGTGGACCTGACTGAGTCATGTCGTGAGTCTCTAGGGAAGTGGATCCTTTTGAAGACGTGTGTTTATTCAGCCTGCCTGATTTTTGTTTGATTTTCCTAGGGAGCTGAGTGTCACTGAGGACGTGAGACCTTACAAGGGTCATGAAGACCTCAAGGGCTTTGTAATGTCAGCTCCACTTATTTTCCTTCTCAAAAACCAAACTTTTCTGTCCTGCTGTCATTTGTGCTCCACCATGTTGAGAGGGAGGATGCATTAGTGATGTTAAAAGCTACAGTGTAGAAAATTCAAAGTTTGAAGTGTCAATTACTACTCACAATGTGTAGTTAGAGAGGGAAGTTACTAAGCAGAAGAGAGGTCTGAAGCCCACTACTGCCAGACGTTCATTTTCAGTGATGCGTTAGTCTCTGCTGGCTGAGGTTTCCAGTTCAGTTATGATGCAGGGTATTATGAGACTTTTGAAGGCTTTGTGCTCCTAAATCAAGGTCTGTTGTGTTGGCCCAGATTGAGAAGGGAAGAAAGAATTCCAGACGCTGGATATTTAGTGCTGTGACAAGACATGGTAAGCAGAAGAGGTTGGTGCTGTAAGGATGATGTGGATTCACTGCTTGTAGGCTGCTGCAGCCTTGCTGTGGTAGTAGAATTTAGTCCTTTTGCTGCCAAAAAGTGGGCAGGTCTCCATCCAACTGAAACTGTAAGATTGATGCACTCCATAGGTATGGAAAATGCTGGCTTTTCTCCGCGGTCTAGAATAGAGGGGTGTTCTCTGTTACCCTTTTCTTAAGACAAAATTATTGTATGTTTTACCCTTTCTATGGGGTTAAGCCCATGACACTACCTTAGTATCCAATTTAACCGTCTGAGTGGGTTAAGAGGGGAAGATTATCTGTCTTCTCATGAAAGCTGGTAAGCTACTGAAGTTCCTTCCGGTTTTCAAGATGTTGCACTAGCATTATGGAACTGCAGCCAAGCAATGTGGGAAACACAACTGCCGTATCAAGACAGAGTGCTTGCCAACCCACCCCACATGTTGAGTCCCCTGGGAAGTCACTGATCAAACCAAGTGATAAATCTGAAACTATGCCAACTCACTTGACAGTAGGTTCAGTTTCTTCCCAAATTTCTCCTGAGGCGACGAGGCTGCTTTGTCTCCTATGTTCCCTTTCCTAGGCTATGGGAAGAGGGGATTTTTTTCCCCTTCATCAGCTTCCAAAGGCAACTCTCCACAGCTTCTAAGTTCCAGTAATTAAAATGGTGCCACCAAAATGCTGTCAGCAGATCACAGAAGAACATAATGGAATCAGCTCCCTGGATCCCAGAGGCCCATTGAACTTGGTGTTGCAAGTGGGAAGTTTTTTCTCAGCTTGGTTCCATGTCTGAGGTCAAAGTCCACTACTTGATGTAGTGTTTTCAGTTTAGTTCAGTTTATATGATGAATCATACATAACAAAAGAACTGGTATCCCTTGAGCTTTTATATTAAGTTTATTCACAAGTAATCCTAAAGTTGATTCTTTTAAATTAATCCAGTACTAACATTTAAATTAATTTTTTTAGTAGCGAATCATCATATTCAAGCTACAAAATGGAAAGAAATATAAAACTATTCATCTAAAATGAATATTTATTAGACAGTTATCATTTTCTTCTCAATAGTTCTCCATGCTTAGCTCAAATTACTTTTTGTGTGAAAGAGCTGTCATGCTATTTTCTTAAGTGCTATTTTACTTTGAGAACCTATCAGTTGGTTTTTACATAAGTGAGTTTGTGGTATGAAGGAGAGTAACAATTACCTTTTTAAGGTAAATTGATGTTTAAGATGGTACCATCTTCTTTTCAGTGTGTGTTTTGGAAGAGGAAGTAGCAGAGTAATTTTAAAATCTCAGAAATATCATTAAGAAATATTCAAGAATCAATTTTTAAATATTAAGATCTTTCAATCTGTTACATATCTCAACATTCTTAACATATCGAAGAAATATATATAAAGTTTTGCAGGAGATGGCAAATTGTGATAGTTACTAGGAACTCCTGCTTTCAGATACAACATGCCAGTGCGCCTTAGATCTCTGTGCACTAGGAGGTTAATATATCTCATTTGGAAGTTTTTGTTATATTTTGAAATCGTGTCTGGTGGCTTGCTATTTTTTTTTCAAGAAATACAGAATCATAGAGTCATAGAATCATTTAGGTTGGAAAAGACCCTTAAGATCATGAAGCCTAACTGTTAGCTTAACACTTCCAAGCCTACCACTAAACCATGTCCCCAAGTGCCACGTCTACACGTCTTTTAAATACCTCCAGGCATGGTGACTCAAAATATACTCTTGGTTTTTAATGTTGTCTTGTTAGGTGAAACAGGACTTGCTACACATAATCATTTCTCTGTTTTCTTACTTTACTAAGGCCATGTTCGCAATAGGTGCCTAAGGTGATGTATGTTGGAGTACATTTATCCTACTGATGGGGGTAGGTATTAAAGCAGTACAAACAGCAGTGCATAAATTAATACTTCACCTTGTTGTTAGATGGCAAATCTAAAGGTATGTGAATCACAGCTATATGCCATTTAAATGCCTTTGTGTCTTCAGTTTTGTTAGCAGTTGAAATCACGTAAGATTCAAATGTAAGCCAAAGTCAGAAGGTAACAAATAGTAATAAAGCTGGATTTTTTCTTAGTAGTTAGCTCCTAATTTTGTTTATGCTGGGTTCTGAACTCTGTGAATCTGTTCTGAAACGTTCAGCTGAACAGCCGCAGGGATGTGTCTCAAAGAGATCATTGACTTCATAGGAGTGCAATAATACAGAGTTAATATGCAGTGCAGTGTCTCATCTATGCGTAAATTATATCTCTCATCCAGTACTGTTCCCCACCGGAGTCTGAAGGGTTGACTTTTCCGGAAAGGATATCCGATTCTTCTTTCTTTGGTGTTAGAATCATAATACAGAGAAGAGAGTTTGACAGTTCAGGGTGCTTATGTGAGCAACGCAAATCTGTTTTTTTATGAGGTTTAGCAAACAAAACATGGAGTATGAAATTTAAATCTGACACGTAGATGTCTTACATGATGCCTGGAAGTTTGGTAACTATTTATCCTAATTTTAAAAAGATTCCTGAAGCTGTGGTGTCTAATTTAGTGTGCATGCATCAATACTGCATTAAAGATTGCTGAGAGATGCAGTATTTGTTTCTTGTCCAGATCCAGGACAAGATCATATTTTGGTACAAATGAAATAGCCAATGAATTGCATCAGGATTTGGTAGAAAAACGAAATATAAAAAGCCACCAAATATGCAAACAAAACTATCAGAAAACTGTGGTTATTTTAATGACTGATTGTTCAGGACCATGAATAAGGTACCTGTGGGTTTTTTCTCTCTTACATTTGATTTTTTTTTTTTAATTAGATTTATACATTTACTCTGTTTCTCGAATGGTAGTCTTATGTGAAATAAAGCATCCAGTGGTGCTGTTGTGCTTGTTTCCAATACAAATTTTCAGGTGAAGGCTTTGGGTTTAGTGTTTTTGGTTTACTGTTGAAATTACTTGATTTTTCCATTATACAATTGACTTTGGCTGTTGATTTGATCTGAACCTTTTTTCGGTGCTGAATTCTGCTGTCAGAGTAATGTGCGCCTTTTGCAATTCTTCAGCAAATCCTTCACAATTTAGATTGTGAAGTGCTTGAGGCAGATGTATTTATCTTCATGGTCAGGGCTAAGTAGACCATCAGGATTAAACAAATAAATAGAATAATGATTATTAATAATCTTAGTTCCTTGTAGATTTTTTTCATGGAGAAACTGGGAAGATTAATTAGGTACATGTTTGTACAGTGCTTTCAAGATGTAAAGTAGAATGTAAGTGCCAGGTATTATTATTACTGAAAGTCTCATAGGAAGAAAGGACATGTTTATGAGGAGCTGTAGCTACATGATGATGAGACATCACACATTCAGAGTTTTTGGTGTCTGGCACATTATCTTTTCTACCCAGTAAGTAGCTGTACAGGAAAGATGTGCAAGGGCAGTTGTTTACTGAAAAGAAGAAAAGCCCATGCTTATTTTAGTATCCTCTGTGAAATTAAAATTCATGATAGGTCCAGAAGGTTGCACAGGTAAGATTCTTGCGATAGTGTTGGTTGCTAGGAGGTATGTTCTAGATAAATCAAATAGGGCTTCAGTAGGAGTAAAAAAAGTGAATCTCAAGAAGTATGTGGAAGCTTTTATCTTGACAGTAGGAATAGGCTTTGTTAAACCACCGCTGCTGCCAGGACTAGGACCGAGGGAAGCATCTCCAAACAGAGATTGACCAGAAGTATCCAGCAGGCAGCTCACTTGGTTAGGCTGGGATGCGAAAGGCACGGGAAGGAGGTTTATAATCCAGCCTCTCAGGACCTGCTTGTGCCTGAAAAGGTGTTTGCATCCTGATCAGTGCCACCCGTGGGTGCGTGCTGCATCATCTGCTGTGGCCATTTCAGTGGTCTTATTTCCTTTGGGCTGGAAGTGACTACTTTTCTATACTGATGAAGAATGCGAAAAAGAGTGGTTTTGTGGAGTGTTAGGTAGGTAGCAATTACACAACACTACCACTAAATTCAGAAGGATTTCATATCCCACTACACTGAAAGAAAATTGTGCTTGAGAGAAGGCGTCTGAATCAGGAGTAAGCCTGCTACATTAGAGGGACGACTGTTCTTCAGCTTCATGCTCTTTGCTTTTATGTATGGGGAAGGAAGACACTGGCATGCTACTGAGGTCAAAATGAAAAAGATATCCTGGAACAATACAGGAAAAAAAATCCTTGCAAGTTAGTACTGAATTGAAAAGTTGCAGCCCAGTTAAATGATGCCTGTGGATCCTGATGTAGTTCTGCAGCATTGAGAACAAGGCTTTACTTACACAGCAGGAAGAGATGACCTTGAAGGCACCAGATCTCTCAAAGATGGGGCAAGGTACCCTGCAGCTGTCAGCTCATTCTTTACTATAAGCCAGTGTAGGTGTGTTGTGGTTTAGCCTGTCTGGATGCCAGGTGCCCGCCGAAGCCACTCTGTGACTCCCCTCCTCAGCTGGACAGGGTAGAGAAAATATGACGAAAGGGTCATGGGTCAAGATAAGGACAGGGAGGGATCACTCACCAATTACTGTCACGGACAAACCAGACTGAAGTTGGGGAAATTAGTTGAATTTATTACCAATCAAATCAGAGTAGGATAATGAGAAATAAACTCAAATCTTAAAACACCTTTCCCCCACCTCTCCTTTCTTCCTGGGCTTAACTTTATTCCTAATTTGCTCTGCCTCCTACACTCAGGCAGCATTCCTCACACTCTTCCCCTGCTCCAGTGTGGGGTCCCTTGCATGGGAGACAGTCCTCCATGAACTTCTCCAATGTGAGTCCTTCCCACAGGCTGCAGCTCTTCACGAACTGCCGCAGCGTGAGTCCTTCCCACAAGGTGTAGTCCTTCAGGAACAGGCTGCTCCAGTGTGGGTCCCCCACGGGGTCACAAGCCCGGCCAGCAAACCTGCTCCAGCGTGGGCTCCTCTCTCCATGGCTCCACAGGTCCTGGCAGGAGCCTGCTCGAGCATGGACTCCCCATAGGGTCACAGCCTCTTCCAGGCATCCCCCTGCTCTGGCGTGGGGTCCAGTCTGGGCTGCAGGTGGAGATCTGCACCACTGTAGGCCTCCATGGGCTGCAGGGACACAGCCTGCCTCACCGCGGTCTGCTCCACGGGCTGCAGGGGAATCTCTTCTCTGGCCTCTGGAGCACCTCCTCACCCTCCTTCTACTCTGAGCTTGGTGTCTGCAGAGTTGTTGCTCTCATGTATTTGTACTCCTCTCTCCGGCTGCCGTTGCTCGTTTTTTTTCCCCTTCTTACATGCGTTATCCTGGAGGCACTGCCACCATCGCTGATGGGCTCGACCTTGCCCAGCAGCGGGTCCATCTTAGAGCTGACTGGCACTGGCTCCACTGGACACGGTGGAAGCTTCTAGCAGCTTTGCACAGAAGCCACCCCTGTTCTCCCCCCCAGCTACCAAAACCTTGCCACACAAACCAAGTACAAGGTGTTTCTAGATAACTTGTTATTTTTGTGGTCTACGTGTGTGTACTTTGCGGAGTTCAGTCTGTATATGCTAAAAGCATCTCATGTTAGAAATCATGTTACAAGGATGAGAATAGATGCCTGCTTCCTGGGTTGGTTTGTTGTTTGTTTAATTGTCTAATGGCTTTGCCCTTTGCTGTTCAAGTCCAAGCCACACCTTATGGTTAGAGTTTATCGAGCATCTTTACCGTGCTCCATAATTCCTGGCATGGTAGACTGTTCTTTCCTTTTGCATGAATGATGTATTTTTCTTCTCAGGACGACTTCTGTGGTTCACCTTAGCTAGCATGCGAAGTAAGCATCAAACGTTGTACCTGCTCTCTTTCCTTTTTGATTCAAGGGCATCTTCCATGCATGGAATATTACAGAAAAAATCTTTATACTGGGAGGGAATTATTGGTGTCTTTGTGCAGAACTGTTCTCTCAAAAAAAATTCGCTTCAGTTCTGAATTTTGACAGGGGGATTTACTGGAAAGTCACTTCCCAAGCATTAGCTTTCTGCAGGATCACACTTGAAAATATGAAGTGTTTTATTTCTTTCTTGGTACTGATGAATTTAACCTACAATTTAATACCTTTATATGGCTTAATACACACTCTTAACTGGAAGGCTACGATCACGAAGGCATTTGTTTACAGTTTGTTTACTTCTCATAATTTGGCAGTGTGGTAATGGTTGTACAGAACCTGCTTTGTAGCAGGAAGTCTTTGTGTCCACCTCTTAAGGAAAATTAGTGATTGGTGAACGCTTTTGTGGCAGTGCATAATGCTGGGACAGCTGCAGATCAATGTGCCCCTTTTCAGCTTTTGGCCCTGTTTCTGTATTTCCCTATTGCAAACAAATTAGACACCTTAAGAGACCCAGTTGTCTTGTGGCATCACACCCCTAAAAGCTGTACTGCTGAAAGAATAATACAAAAACTCTGGAGGGAAGCAATTTTCAGAGAACAGATTGTGCAGCAATAATCTCTTTACCCTTCTGTGTTGCTGTGATGGGATGAGATCCGATAAAGCGGTTCGGTATTGTATTGGGTCTTCACTGTCTGGGGTTTTTTTGCCCCTCACTCTCACGTTCCACAGACGTAAGCTATTTTCTCAGTGCTTTTATTCACTTTTGTTTCTGGAAGACAATGTCTGAAGAGTATCTCTGTTATGTCCCGTGGAACATGTACATCAAATTTTCTATTTGAGGAAATTTTAGAATTATTAATGTAGCAAGAAATCTTCTGAAAACGCATTCTCCATCCAATTCTTTTCCCTGCAAAAACAAGCATCTGAAAGAGAGCAGGTAGATAGGGTGAGTTAAATGGCCTCAACCTCAGCGTTATAATGTTGGACTGTGAATATTTTATTTTCTGAAAAGTATTCTCTCTTGTTCACTCTTCTTGTATACCTCATTTTGTTGTTTAAAGGAACAATGACATAAACAGAAGTAAAAGCTTTGGGGAGAAATAAGATACTAATCTTTCAAAAATCCAAGATAGGAAATTTGAGTTAGAAATATAAAATACAAACAAGCAAAAACCTTGGGCAAAATACAAAGATCCCAGTGCACGGTTGAATAAGTTTGTCTTTAAGTGAGGACATCAAAAACATTCCTGAATGCCTAGCAGAAAGATTTTCTAAATTGTAGGTGTTTGAGTTTGAAATCCAGTGAGCTGAGGTTGACCTGCTGTTCTTGGGGTAGCCACTGAGATGGCAGCATGGGGCTGTCTTTGCTCAAACTAGGACTTCAGTTCTGTGGGCGCATTAGGGAGGCACAAGCTAGTGTTGCTGCCAAAAGGAGAAAACCTCCTTTTACTTGTTTCCCAGCCCCTTTTTCCAGCCTCCTTGCTGCCCTCATGCTTGTAGTGGCAGTTTCACACAGCTGCTCTGTGAACTGGATCAGAAGGCTGGTACAGATTAAAATTAGCCCAGTAAAATGAGGTGCAGTTATTTTTAACACTGAGGACTTCACTGACCCTGGCTCACAGATCTTACACCAACAAGGTCTTCTACACGAGGAAGAAGATAGGTGGAGAAAAGCAAAGAATGGGGCTGTAGTGTTTTCTCAGAGTGCTGTCTGATTCTGGCGTGAGTCTAGAAACACAGTTTAAGAACATTCAAAGAGCCATGAATTATGCTCAGGCTAACCCATGGATTCATCAGCTGTATATCTGTGTTGGATCTGGTGGGTTTGTTGTCGGTTTTAACTGTTTTAATATGTCAGGGAGAATTCCTGTTTGTCAAATACATGTTTATTTGCACCAGCTGTTTTTGTGTTGCTTTGTGGAACTCTGAATACCTACTAGGTATGTACGTAGTATACATAACATACACATAAACAGAGTTTACTCAATGTGATTCTAGCAATTATAGGTGCTTTTGAAATAATTTTACCTTTCAGTACTCAGGACACTTGTGAAAATTAATTATGCATGCAATGCAGGAACTCTTCCTTTAAAAATAATTTATTAGTCAAAAATCTGTTAGACTTAGTTGAAATTGCTTAGGCTGGGTATGAATAAAAACTAAGAACCTCAGGATGTAGTCTGTGGAAAGTTTTCATATCCTTTCTTAGGCAGGGAAACATGGCAGGTATAAAATCTATTAATCTGTGCCTGTTATTTGGCATGGGGCCACAGAGGGCTGTCAGCGTAAGTAGGAGCAAATTAACGAGGCAGTTCTGATGCTGGCATCATACTGCGTTAATACAAGGCTTCAAACTAGATAATATGAAACCTGAATTGAGAGTGTAATATTTAGGGCTCCACAGTTGGAGCCGTTCATCGTGATGATTACAGCCACGCCTGGGATTCTTGGCCAGTTGGGTTAGTTTGTTTTACATGCTGGATTTCTGATGAAATACTGACCCGGCGGGTGTGCATTAGTTAGGGCAGGCAGGCTGCCACAAATAGACTTGCAGCTTGTTTATAATGACCAGCTGAGGAGAAAGAAGCCTGTTGAGGAGCAGAGTGAACTTGGTGGTTGTGCCTAGGGAGGGAGTGTGTTTGGAGAGTAGCGGATTCACCAGGGTTGCAACAGTAACTTGTTCGCAAAAGCAAGGACACGGGCCCACGTGGGATTAAAGATGTAAAACAGTAAGGATCTGTGGTGTTACGTGCAGTACTCAGTCTCATTCTTTTATCAAACTAACAGCAGATCCTTTGGATGCTTTTATTTTCATTTTATTTCCTATTATTTAGCAGCTCCTGCAGCAGTGTCTGTTAGTATTTAACCTGTATACAGTATGTAATTGGTATGTTGATGGGTTGTGTTTCTCTGGTAAGGCAGGACGTGCACATTTTTCAGTGGTTTAATCAAGATGGTAATGTCACAACAGCATCGATTTAGTGACATAATAATCTTTGTGTTATGAAGCCTGATAAGACCCTGAGAGGTACCATTGCCCCATTCAAGCAGGTACTCTACGCAAGCAGGCAAACGTCTCCCCTTTGAAAACTTTACAGTCAGAGCCCAAAATCATTTTACAAAATTTGCTGGCCTGGACCTTGTGTAGAAGCCAAGCTGGTTGAGGTCGTTATGCCAGTGTGGTTGTATCTGGATGCAGACATACACCTAACTTACATGAGAATTAATAAATGAAGTCTTTCAAACTGAGAGAGATGTGGTAGATATTAGTGATGATGAGACCCACAAACATTTGCAGAAGCTCTATCTGAGCACTGTACTTTCAATGCAAGGGGTTTATGTTTTCATGTCATTGATTATTTCTAGCTCTGCCTCTTTATTTTTAAGCTTTCCAGGCTGTTTTTAGAGTGTTGCTGTCTGTGTGCTTACTTTTTCAGTCACTGCCTGATTTACATGTCATTTGAGCCAAAAAGGGAAGGTAAAGTGTAGCTAAGGAGACTAGACAGAGGCAACAGGCAGTGTGTCCATGAGGGACAACTAATGAGAACATAAATTCAAAATGTTAAATTTTCATAGATTTTGCTTCTAATTCCTGTTAATTCAGTGTAAACTTGCTGTTTAAAAATATCTCATTCTTTTCAGTGTTGTTGTGAAATGATGATGCTCCAGAGGCTGGTGTGCAGAATAAGGATTCATGGCTCCAACTGCTGTATCTGAGCCTGGTGCCAACTTGCTGTTTTCCAGTTGGCAAGTCATGTTATCTCTCCGTACATTCACTCTGGGGTCATAATTTTCTTTGACATAACTGTGCCTCTGCCACCATACTTTTTCAGATCTGTTTCTTTGTAGGTTTTAGTGTCCAGAATAGTGTATGGTACATGCATGGACATTTCTCACAGTATTTGGGTTCCATTTCATAGTCATTTTTACATAAGAACATATGCAGATATTCTGTATGCTGAGTAAATTCACTAACTACATTCATCATTGACATAATCTCCTTGCTACCTAATTGATTTTAGGAGTGTGCACAACAAAATTCTTGGTCATTTTTTTAATCACTTAAACTATACAGACTTTGCTTATAGTTTAAAAGATTGTTTAAGTGTTTTGTGATCATTTGCTTGACCATTGAAAGGTTTCTCGGTTCTGTATTGACATCACATTACAGTGATCTTCCCATGGAATATATAAAAATAACTTAATGCTTGTCATGGTTTCTAGTAGGCACAGAGATTTCAGTTACTAGAAGCACCAAGCTTGGAGCAGCATCTCCCAGATCCACTGTGATTTACTTACTTGTGTCCCATTTCTTAAAAGCAAGCAATAAGATAATAAAACTTTTAGTGTATATTTACATCATCTTAATTCTGCCTATCAAATACAGGTATTTCAGCTGAATTGCTGAGTGTCCGATGACTACTCTGAGCGTGTATAGCCTTAGTGTGCTCTTTAGTTTTAAGTGTGCCATTGAAATTCTGGGCTACAGCTGGCGTCAGATTGTGTTATCTTGTGCTGTATCAGATTTTGGACAGAACTGCTCTGTAATAACTGGGCGTAGGAGGTAATGTGCCAGGAGTGTATGGCTTTCTACCAGTGGTCCTGGATAAGTGACATCTAATAACTAGTGCCTGAGCTCGGGTGAACATTGTAACACAAATGGTAACGATACCAACTTCCACTCTTCTTGCATACCCTGCAGAAAGCTACCACAATCTCTTTGCATGTAGTTGAAGCATTTCTTGGGATACTTTCTGTTGTTTGTTGAGGAAGGCATTAAAGTACAGGATGATATGGTTGAAGTGATGGTAATTTGATGTATTACATTGCAGTTTTTGAACTATGTATTTGTCCAGAGTCGCTACTACTTAGCCCGGGATAAATCTTCCAGTCAAGAGAATGCTTTGAACTGGAGTTCTAATAGCTATAGGCTGTAATTTTTAACTTCAATACCCCAACACTTCATGTGAGAGATAAACTATGGGCTACTTTTTTACAGAAGTTAACCCATTCTTAAATTATCATAACCGACTTGCACTTTTCATGTCTCTCTAGTTGTTCACAGTACTTCAACAGTGAAAGCAACATTCACCCAATTGTGAGGTATGTATCAAAGCTCTTCTAATTATTGTAGACAGCTGAACTGCAATGTGAAGACATTGTCTTATGAACAGTTGGCCCGTCATGTTTTGTTTCCTCCCTTGTGTAAAACATCTTATGGAGTTAGCAGTTCTGCAGGGTCTGAACTTGATCTTAACAAGAGGAGACGCAGTAACACTTTAAATGAAGGGCTCATATCAATCATGACAACAAAATGTACAGATGTTCTTTATTAAGAACAGAGTAATTAAATTGTTTTTCTTGTATCAAGTACAAGGAAAAAAGCCACTGTAGTTTAAGCCTTTTTAATACCATGTTATCAATAGCTAAAATCAGTTATGTTTCTATATGGGCAATTTGGCGGGTGGTTTATTGTGATGTACACCTCCCTAGAGATATTTTTGACATGTTTGTTAACTATAAAGGAGACTTTGTGGCATACCAGTCATCTATTACACCTGTATTATTTGTTCAGGAGAAGTATCTTGCAGCTTAGGATTTAAAACAATGATGCTCGATGATGAAGAGAGGTCTGTTTCTTGAGCAGACTGACATAAGTCTATGTTCTGCAGGATGTGGTGTAAAGAATCTGGATCTGAGGAAAGAGTGCAATTAATCTCATTCCTCATAAATAGGTGATGTGAGGGCATCCTTAGCAGAAGTGGCAGTGTTGTTGAGGCTTTGTGTGGCAAACTGGCTGTCACACGTGCTCAGCAGGACCAAGGGCCAGACTCAGCTAGCTGAATGCTCTCAGAAACCAGCAAACCCAGAAACTCAGAGTGCCATCCGCTATTTCTGAAAACCTGACAAGCAAACTGGTGTTCTTGTAAGCATGGAGTCTGCATGAATCAAACACAGAGGTCTCGTGAGGAAAATGGAGTGTAGATACACCTCAGGAGTGTGTGGCAGTATTTTTTAGGTATACAAGATTAATACAGTTTTATTTCACAGTAGCTTTGGTAGTGATCTATTCAGTTAGTTGTCTGGTTCATTTGGAAGTACTGAATTTGCAACTGATTTTGAATTGGCAACAGCACACAAGCCATTTTCCTCTCCTCTTAGTGCCATTGCACTTCCCATCTGCATGGCTTGAGAGTCCTCGCAGTGCTTATCATCGCTGGGGCATTGCTAGGCAGAGCTTAGGTTCTTTCTGTAGGTGTCTTTCATCCCTCCTTGCCAATACATTTTCATAGACAGCACCTGATAGTCTAGAAGTTCAGGTTTGTTTCAAGAACAGAGCTGCCTCAAGAGGGAGACTATTCGACATACTAAGATCTACGTTCAAAGTCAACTAAATGTTATGAATTTTGAGCTGAGCAGATTGATAAATGATTTTGGAAAGTGACAATTTCACTTTGGTTAATGGAGATATTCATGTAAACAGGTATTTATTGTACAAACAACTATAAATCTTAGAATGGTTATCTTAGAAAAATTCTGTTTTAGTTTTATAAACATGCCTTTTCTTTTATACATACATGCACTGGAAAAGAGAGAGCACCACTGTTTGGATCTTCTCTAGAGTTAAACTATTTGTATGATTTGCAATACAGGAATTTAAAGTCAACACTTCTCCGTATTTCAGAAGTTGATTTGTGTGGTGGCACTGTCAACATGCATTTTGGTGTTAAGAAGAAAAGTGAAGTTATGATCTGTGAAGCATATCAATGTTTGAGGATTTTAGATTGAACTCTGAGAAGAAATCCAAGATTATGGAATTCACTGTGAAAGAAAAAATAGTCTGAGCTGCTGTGGAAGTACGTGTCTTGCAGCTTGACTCCAGAGTATTTCATCAGTAGGCAGGGCACCAAGGACCTTGGTGAGTAAGCTAGGAAGAAACAACTAAAATTCTTTCAAGGATTTTCTGGGCTTTCATCAGAACTTTGCTAAATTGAGATTGCTTCCATGGGATATTTAGATTTAGAGACACTGGGAGAAAATTAAAAAATACGGTTTTCTCAGCAGATGTGAGAATTCATTTTTTGAAGGAGAGGAGGTTCCTTTTCTTTTGATGCTTAGATCTTGGCATGTGTAGAATAGCTCATTGTAGTTCCTCTCAGTAGCTGCGTTGGTAGCACTGGGGGAATTGCTGATTATGCACACGATGTTCATCTTGCTGCTGCCTCTTCCTTCTCTCTGCTTTGTCTTTTGTGTCTTTTCATAATCTTAAGCTGGGAGCTCTGAAGGCAGACACTTTCTCATTTGTTTACACAGCACCTTGCAAACTGGACTACCTGGTACTAATTGGGCCATTCACAGCCTGCTGTATAGAAATAAAAAAGCAGACATAGCAGCTTGAACTAGTTTTTCTTCATGTTTAAGCAGAACTTGATTCCAAACACCTTCTTTAGTCTGGGTAGTAGCCTCTTTTCTTTTGTGCTCGTTCCATATGGGAAATGTTTAAGTAGTATGTAACTTTAAAGTATTAGGTAGCTGTTTCACAATGTAATAGGTTGCAAAGACTCTGCGTGAATCCAGGCTGCTTGGTTAGTCTGAAATACTGTGTCTTTGAACTGGTAAATACAAAGCAATCTTTCTGGCCAGAATATTTAATAAGCAATAGTTTAGATAATGTAAATGTATATATTGGCATCTGTTGCAGCACTCAAATTTATATGCAGCTTTAGCTTTGGGAGGCAATGGTTCTGGAAACTTACTATTACCGTGCTTCAAAATAGCTATCACTAGTGCTGTATACCCAAATATAGTTCTAAGAGCGAAGGTAGGCCTTGCATGGGGGAAGAACTGCAATTATGTTTCATGAAAGATTTCCGTGTCTGAGAATTAGTATCAACTGGGGGGAACTTCTGGTAATGTGTCTCAAGGAGTCACTGAACTATGTTGATCCTCTGCTCCAAATGGTGTCTGTAATGAGGACTTCACTGGTGTCTGGAGATTAGGCACAATAAACAGGCATAGGCTATGGCATGCGCTAGGGTGTAATTTTTGGATTTGTAGGAGAGCTGGGCTAGATAATTACCCTAATTTCAGTTGAGGTAGAGGGACATATTTGGAGTATAGCTTGTTGCTTTACTATCCTCTCTATTAGAAAGACCACAAGAAAACATGATTTCTAGGACTTTCAACAGTATGTGTTTGTGTATGTGCATTGTGCCTATTTCCGTAACATGTCAAGATAATGTTTTCTGTGCTTTTGTGGTAAAAATCTTGTCTGTATTTAACAAGCTCCACTGATGATTCCTGTTGGTCCTGAAATCAGATAACAAGTTGGGTGAAAAGCTGAATATTGTTACCTAAAAAGAAAGGGTTGAACAGGAAGAAGAAAATCCCCCATATTGTAAAGAATAAGTTACCTTGTCTTTGGTTATGTGTAGCAGGTAGTCGAGTCCTGTCTGATAGAATTCACATAATAAATCATTCCAAAGCTGATCATCTACCTCTTTTTGTGATGTTTCGTCACAAAAGGGGGCAAGTAATTAAAGGAATGGTCACCCTCAGAATAACATTCTTATTTGATTCTATGACCGTGATTCAATTGATATAAGTTATATGGATTTGTGCTTGCAAAATATTTCATTTGTACACCTTTTCTTACCTGACCATGAGGTTTTAACTATTCACTGGTAGAATATCTCAATAATTTTTCTATTAGCTTCATTCAATCCCTTTGGACAGAGAGAGGAAGGAATAACACTTCGTTATTAAAGGAACGTAGCTTATTTCAAATCATTGTTGTGTGAGAAATCAACCCCTCCAAAGAAAGAATCCAAATTAAACTTTAGTTCCACTTCCGATCTCTGAAGCTTTGGGGAAAGGAACAAGACTGAGTTGTAATCTTGAGTGCTGTAACTACCTGTGTAGAGAATCTTCATTTGTGCTTCTTCAGAATGGCATGGCATAGTTCAGTGCCTCTGTTGAAGGTCGGTGTCTGAGTCTCGTCAAGCATACTGTTACGTTAAATTACCATTCACTACTATGAAATGTCTTATGAGGATATAAATGCAATTTGTAATTTTCTACTGTACGTTCAAGGCCACAGGTTGAGGATCCAGTTAAAATGTTGACCATAGCAAAATTAGTATAGCCTTCCACTGGGCTGACTGTCACAGATGTTTCTGTGTGAATCCTCAACACCTATAGTCTTCACCTAATTGAAAACTGCAGAAAACAGGAGCATGTGAAAGGGTATAAGGGTTATGCTTGGTTAACTGATGTGTTCTGCAGCAATGCTAAATAACACACAATTATCTCTTCTTTGATTTTCGGGTATGTGGCCTCCACAGAGGTATCCCTACACTTAACAAATCAAGCCAACGTCTCATGGAAAGTGGCCATTGATGACTAATGTGCATGATACTTTCTCAATGAAAAGTGGATTGCCTTTTTGTTCTCCCGATTTGGTTATTTTCCCTCTCCCCCCCCCCCTTCCCCTTTTTTTAAAATAGAGGATAAAAATCTAATCTGCCAGAAAGTTATTTCAGGAAAATGATATAGAAAAGAGAATACATTGCAATAAAATGTCTTGCTGGGTATAAACATCAGAAGTGTGGATATTTTCACTGAGTTTCCTGAAGATGACTAAAGTAAACACCAATGTTAGACAATCTCCAATGATATATAAGCTTTCATTTACTTGTTTTTCTTCCCTTAGGAGTAAGAAATCTTTTCCTTAAGTATGATTACTTTACTTACAGTTATCCACTGTTCCTTTCTGTAGTAAAGCTATGGTAGGACAGAGAGAATGCATTTTTCACGTTTGCATCTTAGATTTTTTTTTCTAATTCACTAGAATCCTAGGCACACAGACATAAAATCATATCTTTCAAAGAATTCGATTAATGCATTGTATTTCTGTACATATGCTCCTAATGTCGATAATTTAATCTCCAGTTTTGAAGAATGTGAATGATGTGTTGATGGATACAGCTGCTAGCATTGAGAAAACTACTTCTTTTAGTTTCAGGTCAAATTTAGAGCTGTTATAACCAAGAGCTTGTAAACTCGTACTTACTGAAATCAAGATTATGGTCATCCGTGAAGAAAGGGATAGTTCTCTTAGCCTTAATACTGTGTTTTGTACAAGCAGAGAGAGACTTGTAATCTCAAGTGACTTTGTACACAAAGACAAAAAGAAAGCAATGTTATTTTCATTCCTGATTTGAAAAATGGAGATGCTATAGCTGGTATGTTTATTCCATGTGTAGTGATTGCTGTGCTGAACCGGGCTGAAGGGCTCAACAGTGCAGAGATTAAACAGATAGCTCATAATTCAAGGTTACAGCAGGCATCGCTGAAAGCAATACCTGCTCAGTGACTTACAGGAGCATTCTTCCATCTGCTTACCTCTCCATTGTACCTGACCTTGCTTCTACTGTGGTAACTTTCAAATGTTTCTAAAAGTGTTCCTTTTGTATTTGCACATATGACATGAAATAATCTGCTAATTCTCGGAAACAACTGCGTGTTTAGCTGTGTGGAGTTTAAAATTAGCAGTCCTGAGTTCAATCCACATTTTTTTCACAAGTATTCTGCATTTTGTTTAATGAGGACCTTTGTCTCAGAAATAGGATTAGAGCAAGTCTACAACTGTGAGGGCTTTGTAGAGACCTTTTGCTCAGGACTACACACTGTCCACTTAATAGTGACTGAGGATGAGGGGTTATGCTTTTCAGGAGAAGATGGAAAAAATGTCGTGTTTGGGACTCAACTAAAACAGGTGAAGAAGTGTATCTCAGTTGAATGAAAGTGAAGAGCTGAAAATGATTTGAGGGGTGAACTTGCTCCTGTGCGAACAGTCACTATTTGTTCTGGGGTCATTCTTTGGTGATTACTTTAGTCATTACTCTGGTGCTTTGATCAGTGGTTGCTGGTCCTTACTTGGAAATTTCCTTATGCTAGCATGCTCTCCTGCTCTGAGTCTAACTGTTTTTGTGGTATTAAGTCCCATCGCAATATTTACCTGCCTATGTCTGCCAAACACTTGTGGGTTTCCCCGCTGCGAAGAGAGTGTGGGTGGGATTTGCTAATCTGAACAAATAGTTATGTGTTCCAGTTAATTTAAGCTATTCTTTAATGTATAATGACATGATTTTGTTCTGACAGGTGAATGTTGTTTCTCTAGATCTGTAGTGACGTTGCTCCATTTTGACTTTGTGCTGTCAGCTTGGTACATTTATCCTGACACTGTTGTATTTCATCTTGATACCATATTCTTGATTTGACATTGCAATGCCACCTCCATAAATTTATATTGACGTTCTTAACTCATTTTCTTGGTGTTTTTCAAAGTGAATGAAAGCCTGACACAGTTAGACTTGGGAGCAATATAAAGGCAAAATTGTGGAGATGTATCATAGAGGAATGAAAAGGGCAGAGATGGTGCTCAGTGGGGAGGAACCAGGTGTGTGAGATGCATGGATGGTGCTTACAGGGAGCAACGTGACATTCTGGCACGGGATCATCTTAGAGAAATAAATATATTCTACTGGCATATTGTTAATATAGCCTGAAGTTTTTCAGCTCCTTTGCAAAGACTCCAAATGAAATGTGGATAGTCACGTCATAGAACGTGCTCTGTTCTTATATACTCTCACCGTTCAGCGTCACGTGATCATTGTCTTAGCACTGCATGGTAACTGTTATGGGAGCCATCATTTCCCCATGATATCATTATTGACTTAGAGCTTCACATCAATGCCCAGATTTCAGCATGTGGTAGCTGAACAGGCAGAGAATACTATCCTTTCCTCTTCTGGGTTTCTTGGTGGCTGTCTCTTAAGACAGCCTATCTGCTGTTCAGGTAAGACAAAAAGCAACAGAATATTGCATGTTCTCCATGTGTGCAAAAGGTATCATTGCAACTTTTATGGAAGTATTTACTACAAGGGGTATATGCCCTTCAATATATCCACTCTCTCTGCTATTCAGTGCATCCTGACTACGTTATGATCATGGTGTGTGTAGCTCTGCAGATGCATGCTCACTGTAAAGCTGCAAAAGACTGATTTGAACATCTGTCGTGGTTTAACCTGGTAGCCAGCAGCTAAGCACCAGGCAGCCGCTCACTCACCCCTCCCCTTCCCCTCAGCAGGACAGGGAGAAGAATGGAGAAAAGGTAAAACTTGTAGGCTGAATAAAGACAGTTTAATAAGATGACAAAGGAAATAATAATAATAATGAATATGCAAACAAGCTACACACAATACAATTTTCCTCACTGCCCGACAACTAATTGTGTAACCAGTCCTTGAGCAGTGATTGTGGAACCCACAGGTTTCCCGGAGCTCAAGAACTTCATGGATTTTGCTGAACTTGTGAATTTTGCAGAACTTGCCAAGATCATGGAAAAACACCGAACTCATGAAAACTTTGAACTCTTGGAAAAAAGAGAGGATTCCTGGCCCCAGCCAACCCTCATTCATAAACTGGGCATGACATCTATGGTGTTGGATATTTCCATTGGCCTGCTTGGGTTAGCTACCTGGCTATACTCCCTCCCAGCTCCTGCACACTTGCTTATTAGCCGGACATAGGAAACTGGAAAAAGGTGCTTGATTTCTTAGCAACAACAGAAAACATCAGTGCTATCAACATTCTTCTCATATTAAATACAAACCACAGCAGCTACTGGGAGGAAAACTGACTCTATCCCAGCCGAAACCAGCACAACATATCATCTGTCTCGTGTATTTTGAGATTTCCTGTGTGGCTGATGAAGTGCCTTCGGATCCTCAGCCCCAGTAGTGGTGGATGAACAGAAAGTATATATGCTGCTTTGTTATCATCAGGGTTTATAAAGACTTAGGTTAATAAGAAAATATTTTAAACTTCATGTATATTGTCTAATGCACTATTTTCTGTACTATGTGTGTTTAATGTAAAAGTAGTTCAAACTTTTCCATAAAGTGTAGGGAATAATATAACCAGGATATTGAAACATTATCAAACTTAAAATTGTTAAGTTAAAATAAATCAGTTTTTTTTCAGAAAAAAAAAGAATGATTTAGTAATTTAGTGCTTAGGATGTTTTTTATCAAATCTGTTGCCAAGTTATTTTTTTTCTCCAAGTTTGAACACACTTCATCAAAATAATGTGAAAATAGAGGCAAAGTTAATGACATCCTTGTATCTCCATTTTGCCATCATCATAAAATCCTGAATCCTGCTCCAGATGATTAGTAAATAAGATGAAGTAATTTAGCTGAGAGAATTGACTAGCTACAGTGCATGAACTGTAATTGTGGTATTAATGTCAAATAGAGTTAGTAATTTCCAGTTATATTCTGCTCTTGAGCATGAAGTACTTTTCCCTCTGAAACCCATAAGAGCTGCATGCATGCAAATAATTGGAACCTAGGTCTTCAGGCCCCAGCCAACAAAATGTATTTTGGCCTGTGAACTGGGGAAAAAATATTCATGTGTTGCCTTATGCTTTTCTGTGAAAGGATTCTATAATATAGGTCATAAAGGACATCTCTGGTTGGAGGTCAAAGTCTGACTGGATATAAGGAGAAGCTTTTTCGCCATTGAGATGGCCAAGCATTGGGACAGGTTGTCTAGAGAAGCTATCAGTCTCTGTCTTTGGAAGTTTTCAAGACCCAACTGGATTAAGTCTTGAGCAATTAGAGTGCAGATGTAGTAATGTCATAGGTCAAAGGCGTTATAACATTGAGACCTTTTTCCTTTTTCGTTTGTATAAGGCAATAAAAGCCCTGTTCCTGACTCCATGTTGATCTCTCCAACAGGGTCGTCACTGAGGCTCTCCATATGCACAGTGGTCAGCAATTGCAGACTGGAGAAAATATAAAAGAAATTTCAAGAGTGTCAGTTTACTGTGCAGTTTCTTTGTAATAAGGTTGCTAGGTTCTATTGGGCAGTAACAGGTTAAATATAGCATGGGATACCAGCGAGAATGGACTCATCTGTCCCAGACTTTTCTGATGTTTCTCTAGTATTCCAAGCTGGAAAACAGCAGTTATGCCTTGTCATATAGATAGTAATTTATATTGTGTGTATTCTGAAAATTAAACAACTACAAATTTTGTAAAAGCAATTAGAAAAGAGGAAAAAACATCCAAAGCAAAACAGTGTTTTTTATAAGAATTTTCTTGTCAAGAGCATATAGCTCACTGAAGCTACAAAACAGAAGTTTTCGGGGAGGAGAAAGGAAAGCCAAATTATTCCGGTATGTCACAATCTGTACAATTAAAGGGATGTATTTGTAATGTCTTCCAGAACCTGTGAGATCTCAATGGAGTAAAAGTGAAGAGGGGCTAAAAGAGTCTTTAGAGTAGGTTTTAATATGTCCACTTTAATATTAGCATGAATAATACTTTTTAGGTTTCAACTCTGCTGAAATGCTTTTTCAGTGGTTTATTGCTGGGCTTCAGCAGTTTGCAGTAGGGTGGGCAAAATCGTAACCTGACAGTAAAGGTAATTTCATTTAATATTTTTTTTTAATTTGAAAACTTACAATTGCTCAGGAGTTTCTGCTTGTTCTTCCCATATACTTACAACAGCTATTACTAATGGGTGTTTCTCTTTTCCACCTATCCATCCCTTATTTTAGGGAGGCAAGTTGTTTAATTGTGCAGCATTTTTTGACTCATCTCCTCATAATTCTTGTTTAGTTACTGGGCAACGTGTGCTGGTGTTATATCTAAATGATTGTATCTTGAAAGGGAAATCTTTGCAGCTGTCAAGCAATAGTCTAGCCCACAAAATTCTGATTGATCACTTCCATGTGGTACTGTTGCTTTTAAATTGGTAGGTAGTGTTTTACCAGCAGCACAACCTTAAAGACACCAGTTTTATTAAAGCCTCTGGATTAGGTGCTCAATGACCAAGAGTTCCAGTTTCAATTAGACTAAACCTGAAGGAAATTACTGGCCTGCTGCAAAGGTGTTTGGAACAAAAGAAAATGAGAAGTTGCATATTTTCCATTGAGCATCGAAAATAAATTGCACTTGGTGTTTCCAAGTGGTCGGGGAAAAGCTGGATTGCAGCCAGGCTTGGTTGCAGCTCATTCTGCTGCTTATAGTCCTTAGTGGCAGTGGAAGAGTACTATTTAAAATATCCCACGAACTTCAGGATGACTGCAAGTCAAGTTCCCTGTAGAGGGGTTTTGTAATCATTGTTTAGTGCAGAACTGCAGGAGAACTCAGTACAGAAGATGTGAGTGTGGGAAAAGCCTGATACTGCCAGATCTATGGGGAACCATATGAGTACTGCTGTTGGTAATCTGCCAAGTGCATCCGTAGATGCCTCTAAATGTAGGGATTTTTGCTATAGGGTTGCTATTGAAAATCTCCAAATGTAGCACAGCTGATGCACCAAATTTGCATACCTGATACACTGTTAGTCCTGAAGAGCACTGCTTGCGCAGGTCACTAAGACAAGAAGCACACAGCACGTTAAACTTACCAGAATTTACATTTATATGGTGGTGTGTATTTAACAGTTTGGGGTTTTTTTCCCCCTACTGTTTACCGTAAGATAGCATCTGAAATTGCCTGGCTTTATGCTGTACTTAAACCAGAAGACATCTGTAGTAACTGTTTGGTCATGATTATAAAACTTTGACTAAAACTGCTATAGAATATATTATAGAAACTATAAAACTGCTTAGAATATATGAAGAATAAAACTGTGAACTTTTATTAAAGAGTGGTGAAGAGGGGAAAAAGGAGAAGAAAGTGTAAAATGAAATATTAATTTACACATTTATTAAAATATAAATATATATTTCTGTTATACATTATGCAACCATGAGAAATGTTGGACTATTTTGCTGAAAACAACTGGTAATGTTGTAGGCCCTAATTCTGTAATTGCATTTAGGAGAACGTTCCTTCCTTTTGAAGCCTTTAGGACTTCACATTGGTGCAACGCTTGTCTTTACAGATCAGTTTGCCAGTAGCTGAGTCTGAGGACTGTATTACAGCATCAATTTTGAGCAGAACTCTCAATTATTCAGTAATAAAATCCGCTTTAAAAAATCCCTGGCAGAGTCTAGCTGTTTCCAAAATATGTTAGTAATTTATTGTGAGATGGAACATGAGCATTTTAACAAAACAATTCCCAAATGATTGAAATTAAGAAAGCCAGAACCTTTTTTTTATAATGCGTGTGATAGCTTTCCACTAGGATAATTGTAGTATGTCATCTGATTTTTTAATTTTGTAGCTTCTCTCTGGTTTCATTGTATTTCTTTTCAGAGCTATAGTGTGTGTTTTGGGCAGGGGAGGGAAAGGATCAGTTAGCTATCTGATTTTTAGTAAGAGATTGAAGTAACTTGATCTCAACGTGCTTGATCCCTTAATACCCAAAGTATTATGGAATTATATTTTTCATAACAATACATTATCAGATATTTTCCCCTCATATAGCTGAAATGTGAGGGGAATTTCTTTGCCACCTATGGAAAGCAAAACTGAATCTGTAACAACACAATATTCAGAGAAGTCTGGAGTCCAGTTCTTGTATGAATAGGAGAAAGCCTTTGCAAGTAAAGACATGTAACCCAGTGCATGTCCTTCTCTACTCTGATACCACGATCAGTAGGTCTTTGCGTAGTATTCTATACTAATCAGCAAAACAATGATGTGGTCTTACACATAAATGCTGTTTTGCTTCTGTCAGCCCAATTCATGGTTTTTCAGCAAAGTAATGTTGAGTTACATTTTCACCTGATTACTGTGGTGTAGTCTTTCTGAACACCACCACTCTACGGCTCTTCACACATCTCTGCCCACTGCATAACTGTGCTCGGGAGGTTTCAAACAGGAGTAACTACTGCTGATTGCTCCAATGGACTTTAAAGAGACAGAAGGGAGGTAGTGCACAAATGACCTATTCCTGTATGTTCTGGGAGGCAGCTGTCTTACCAAGTAAGTTTAACAGTCTCAGAGGAAAATCCTGCTGGTGAACCAAAGGCAGGCAGTACTTAACTGATTTTAAATATAAAATACTACTGCCATAATAAAATAAAAAAATAAATATATAAAAAACCCAAACAGAATTTCTTGTGGATTCTCAGCAGTTTTTTATTTTATGTGACGAGTCCACAGACAGTAGAGAAAAACAGGATGCTGGAGAGAAAACAGACTTGAGCTGAAGTAAATGATACCTTTTCAAGTTGGAAACAAATACTCAGGAGCTGCTGAGCTTAGTCTGCACATTAGAGCAACACCTCGCTAATCCTCTCACGTTATAATTACCTCACAGAAAATGTGCCATTCTCTTCCTGCTGTTTAACAAAGGTTTAACAGCAGGATGTTGTACCGAGGGCTCATATTCCAGTTGACTGTATTGACTCGATGGAGTGTTCTATATTACATTTACTGTAGAATTATGTTGCGGCACAAATGTTGTGAAACAAATTACAGTGGTCAAAACAAATGAGCCAGATTAACTAGCATGTTCTAGTTGTTTTGTATTGCTCTAGTCATGCAAAACAACTGTAAATACAGTGTAAACAGCCACAAGGACCTCAATTATTCTCCTACTTGTTCATGCAGATTAGCATGATCTTACTCTATAGCTAAGTGATTTCAACAACAATTCTGAGAACGACTGATGAGGTTCATTTACACCAGTGTAAATCTACAGCTTCTGGTTTTTGATTAAAGTTTTATGTATCAAGCTGTTCATCACACCTTTTAAATGTTGCTGTTTGTGTAACTCATAATGGAAATGATCTCTATGCAGTTAGGGAAATCGGAGTAAAAGCTGAGGGTTTTTTAGATGTTTGTTCTTGTTGCATATAAAACCTGTATATCAGCTTAAGCAAAGCTTCCAAGATGCTAATTTAATACATTATTGAAAAGATAATGGGAAGAGAAATTGCCTACTACCAGGTAAGCAAAGTGAGATAGAAATGTTATATCTTTCAATACTAATATGAATTTTGATTCATTTTAGAATCAGTGATAGAAAGTTTTCACTAAATTGCACCAGAACAGCTATCACTAACTTTATGGGTTTCAGTTTGTAGTTACAAGCAATCAGTTACTTGAAAACTTGCTTGTTCTTGAACTTTATTGGACATCCCATTGGTGGGAGGGAATCGCAGTAGTGCACAGTATTGCAATACAATTTGGCTCCTTTTCACGTTGAATAGCACTTTACTTCATAAGAAGGATTATTGATTTTTAGGGGGCTGTTCTTTAAGGAAATTTGTAAGTAACTTGGTAAGGATGCAATCTGGGCCAGTGTGTTTTAGATGTTTTGACTAATAAGTCACGAAAGACATTCAGGAGAATACCTGAAGGATTTTAAGCTCCGGACTTTCTCATTTGCAATGCTACCTTCCCTTTCTAAGACTCATTAATGAAGTGCTATTGTAATAAATCTTACTTAGGTAAAGAGAAAATACATTGACTGCAGGGACTGGCAAACACCTGTAAATTATAGGCTCATTATTATCAACAGGATGTTTTTGTGACCAACAGTGGGTTTCATGTTGAAGAAGGAAGAAGTTTATTTTGCAGTCAGGGAGAGGAAACGTGGTCTGAGCATGGGAAGGTAAATGACTGAGTCACAGGCCATTGTGTTAGGAGAAAAAGGACTGGACATTGTCTCATGTAAACTGTGTAGCTTTCCTAATTTTAGCAGATCTACCATGACTACCATGCGTGAGTTCTTGCATATTCTTGAAGGCAAATAAAACTCTTTAACAAGTCACACTGATCATGTCATCTTGCCTCTTGTAGTCTGATAAAGTGAGAGCCACACTGACTTTCAGCTGTTCTTGGGCTCTTCCCTTTTCTGATGTAGCACATAGCATCACCATGGGCCACTGGTACTAGTCTCAATGTAAGTCTCCAGCGGGCATGTGGGATATCTTCTGAGGGTCCACCGAGTTTTGGGCTTCACAATGTGTCCTTAATCTTCATCTTCGTTTACTTGACAGTTTAGCCCTTTGCTCCAGCCTTCCTTGTTTGACGTCGTAATTGGGATTTCTTGCAACACCAAATTCTCTCTTGGTTTCACCTGTTTGCACTAACAGCAGTTTTTTTCTTTTCATTATTCAAATTTTTTCATAGTTATTCCTCTCCCTGAGTTATAATGAATAGCGTATCTTTTAATGATCCACTGTCATTGCAGGATATCTCTTAGTTCCTTCTTCCACACCTTGCCTGGTGCAATTAATAGTTTTGTCGTCAATACCGTTAACTCCAGTTTCTCCAGGTTTCCTAGTACTGCATAATCCTTTTCAACTAGACACCTAACTTGTACTATATGGCTGCTTTCACTGTCTTCCAGTGCCACTATGTTTTTCTTACATAAGTAAGTTTGTATTCTTAACATACAGACTCCCTGATCACTTCATTTCAATTTTGTTGTTCTTCCTTCACAGGAAGACTCCTGGAGTCCTGTGTCCAGCTCTGGAGCCCTCACTGCAGGAAAGACATGGACCTGTTGGAGAGGGTCCAGAGGAGGGCCACAAAAATGATCTGAGGGCTGGAGCACCTCTCCTATGAGGAAAGGCTGAGAGAGCTGGGGCTGTTCAGTCTGGAGAAGAGAAGGTTCTGGGGAGACCCTGTTGTGGCCTTTCAGTACCTGAAGGGGCCCTACAAGAAAGCTGGAGAGAGACTTTTTACGAGGGCCTGTAGTGATAGCACAAGGGGTAATGGCTTCAAGCTGAAAGAGAGTAGATTTAGATTGGATATAAGGAAGAAATTCTTTGCTGTGAGGTTGATGAGGCACTGACACATGTTGCCCAGAGAAGCTGTGGCTGCCCCCTCCCTGGAAGTGTTCAAGGCCAGGTCGGATGGGGCTTTGAGCAACCTGGTCTAGTGGAAGGTGTCCCTGCCCATGGCAGGGGGTTTGGAACTAGGTGATCTGTAAGGTCCCTTCCAAACCAAACTATTCTATGATTTTCTTTTACAACTCACTGGAGGAAATTTCTGTCTCCTATCTGTTCTCAGGAACAACTACTCTTCCTAATTTTGTTTAGAGTTTAGCCACTCACTACTCAGGTTCATCTCCTTATCCTACATAGCTACCTTATTTTATCACTATCAGTTTCTCTTAGTCCACACTTCTCCTCCTTTTTGTTCCCCCTCATCCCTCCATGTTCTAACAACTGTTGTGTTCCTCTAATTTACTCCAAGGTACACCCTAGTCAAGTTTCCATATGTTTTTAACAACATAAACAGTTTTTCAGCTAGTCTAAAATAATGATTTCTTCATCAAAGATCAAGGTCTCTGTCTTGTGTTTTTTTGTAGATCGCATTTCTCCTGTTAGTAATGCTGATCACTCATCATATTTCTTGCATAATTTCTGCTCCTTCCATTATTGTACAGTTCTCTGTCTCTGCAGTTACCACTGCAGCTTCTTGCAGCATCATTTTTGTAAATAATTTCCTTGTTCCTTCCTTTAGTTTGTAGGAATGCTGTGTTGCTTTTGACTGTCTTCTCCATGTGAGTCTTATCACAGCATGACCTCCTCTTCTCGTACATGGGCAGGTATTATTTTTATGCAGATGATTTGCAAAACTGTTTGTCAGACTGTGTTTTATTTGCCCCGTTCAGGCATGCATTTCATCTAGCATCTTCACTATTTCTGTCTTGACAGCTTGCTGATAACAAAGGTAGAGCAGAGCTCTGTATCTCCCCCTACAAAACTCTCGTGTCCCTTGCTTTTTACCCCATCCTCATCATATTACCAACAACCGCAGTCAGTTGATGTTTGTTATGTAGACACAGTCGGATATGAATTCTTCTGCTCTACCTTTAAAGTCACCATGATCTCTTCCATGATCTAAAATGTGTGTCCCTGGTGTAATTTTTTCCCTCTTCAACTTTCTATTGTGATTCTTTCTAGCTCTTACTGTTTCAGCTGCGGACAAAAAGGCATCCTATATTTTAAAAAGTTACACTTTTATTATTTTAATTGGCTTCTTTGCCATCAGTGTTTTTAGTCTAGTCCATTCATCTCCTGCTGGCATCATCTTTATCTGAGACAGTTCAGATCACTGGAGTAGAATTTCTGTGTTTGTTCCAAGTTATCAGTGAATGGTTTCATGCTCTTTTCGTCTATAAAGCTGTTGAGGTATGTCTTACGTAGCTAGGACTCTGCCTTAGTTTCCTCTAATTCTCTATAATGTTTTCCTAACTATTTCCTACTATTTCTCAGTATTTGTTTCTTTGTGCTTTCATGCTTTTTCAAATATCCCTGCTCTCTCCTTTCAAATCTAATTTCTTAATCTTGTGGCTTTAAGACTTTTTTGCATATCCTTGCATAAATATATCTTTTAAAGTTTGCCATCTGTGCAGTATTTGTCTAATCTTTTTAATAAGATAAGGCCAAGAACTTAGTTTTTACTCTGTCCTCTTCTATTGTGAGTTTTTATACTATGAAGACACTGTAGATTCTTAAACCGTTATCAGTAATACTTCATAGGTTTTCTTTTCTCCACAAATACGCTTTAATGGGTTTTAGGCGTAATTGTTAAGATGAAGATGATAATATACTATATACAAGATACACTTGCTGAAGTTAAATTACACAGATATCTGTGAATGGAAAGCAGTGGTAATCCTCTGCACGTGCCCCTTCAGTAGACAGAAAATGACCATTCCTTTGGTAAACTGGCAAGATCACTTAAGCAGCAAGCCGGTATATATCTGTAGCTGATACTGTATATGATACACAGATAAGCAGCCAAGGAGCATAAGGCCATAGCAAAGAATCTAAAGTTAATTATTTTTAACTGCATTCACTGGGGAAGTAATTTGAGAGGTTCCCACATGGGAATCCTTCCTTTTGCAGGATTTAGCAGAATATCTGCCTCAAATCTGGATATCTCCTACAAGAGTATGGTATTATGTAGTATGGCGTAAATGGATGAATGGAATCACAGAATCACAGAATGGTAGGGGTTGGAAGGGACCTCTGTGGGTCATCTAGTCCAACCCTCCTGCCAAAGCAGGGTCACCTACAGCAGGCTGCACAGGACCTTGGCCGGGCGGGTCTTGAATATCTCCAGAGAAGGAGACTCCACAACCTCCCTAGGCAGCCTGTTCCAGTGCTCCATCACCCTCAGACTGAAGAAGTTCTTCCTCATGTTCAGATGGAACTTCCTGTGCTTCAGTTTGTGCCCATTGCCCCTTGTCCTGTTGCTGGGCACCACTGAAAAGAGCTTGGCCCCATCCTCC
>Ga0065711_1003012_pt1 | contig 36371 bp, 19 predicted proteins | sample Hoacrofraction12_FD_59098 | JGI IMG/M metagenome (GOLD analysis project Ga0065711, IMG submission 59098) | Hoatzin crop microbial communities from Cojedes, Venezuela - Epithelial fraction 12 v2 (version 2) | ecosystem: Host-associated > Birds > Digestive system > Esophagus > Crop | place... | reverse complement strand
CACGGGTGGTAACCATGGCTAGAATATCTCCTGGAAGAGCGATGCCCACTACTTGAGTTGCCAGGAGGGGCGGCTGTACCCTGCCAGTCGCCTTCCCCGCTCGCCCTGCCCGCGCGAACTGCTGCGCAAACTGCTGCGCCACTCCCGGGCTGCTGCGCCGCCTCTGTTTGCCGGCTCTGTTCGCCCGCGCTCCTGGTCGCTCGCGCTCAAAGACACTCAACTCTATCATTTATTCCTCAAGGTACGTCCTCCACTGATCTGTTCATAAAAAACAATGGACTGCTTCAATGCTACTTCTTAAGCTAGAAAAGCTCTTCCTCTCCCAGTTTTTCCAGAGTGCTACCATACACCCAGACAGCCTAACAAAAGTAATAATCAGTTATACTCAATACCCTCCAGAGGTGATGAAGCGTGGTCTCTGGAGCTCGATACTCTGTACCAGCAGCCGGGGTTCAAAAGTGCGGATCTCCACATACCTGGGCAGAACAGCAATGATGTACGGAGGCTGGTGTTCTATCAATGAAACAAGTGAAAAATATAGGTTGATTGTTCTCAAATATGCCTTGAAACAAGCCATGACTTAAGTCAGGCTTCAGTCTTTTTTCCTTTCAAAATGTGTCTCTCTTTTGCTTATTAAAAACAATGCCCAACACTGATAGCAATTTTTAATAGAATACTACCAAGCTTTTTCTTCATCTTTCAACATACACAGAACTTCTGTGGCACTTGCGTGCCCTGAAGAATTACAGTGCTTCAACGTACTACCTTCTATTTCAAACCTTCTCCCTGCATAGAAGATATGCAATATGCCTATTTTCTGAGGAGTAGACAGCCATACAGACTAGAAGCAAGTGAGGGGAAGAAACAAAAATAAAACATAAAACCTTCCACACCGAGAGTACAGCTTGAAACTGTCATGCTCCAAATCCAGCTAATTTCTTAATACCAGGAACGTAACAATTTTGTCACATACAAAGGAGTAAAGAAGCAAAGTTTTTAAAAAATCACTGCTAATTCTCACCCATGGCGATAGGAATATCTGTCCAATTCAAAGCACATTTCTGAGTACAGATTCCTTCTTCATTGAGCACAACTGTTAGGTCATCTTGGCCAACTGCAACTTTTCCATCTGCTACAGGAGCTACCAATGGTTCCAGTTGCTTCCCTGTGGGAAACAGTTCTTTGATGGATCCTTTTCCATCCACCTAGGATAATAAACAAAACAAAAAAACCTGTTGTTCAAACTAGCCTTTATTTCAAAGCTGCACAAGACCAAAGACAAAAACCCCCTAGAGGGATTCACAATCCAGACTAATCACTAACAGGAGAAGTACAAAAGAGTAGCAATAAAATTTTCTGCATATCATCACTTCTCTTGCTTCTACATCATTTGGAAATAAAGAATTAATACTTTTATGCCTCAGAGGACGTACTCCTGTTAGTAGCTGAGCACACAGTTCATACAAGTTTATAAAATGCATAGCACACTAGCAACATCAAGTTAAAGTACACAAACACTTCTTGCTGTAACCAGGGGATTTCCTTTACACTTTAACATTGTTTTGTTCTGATATCAATAAGAATTGCCTTGTTAAAAAAAATGAACTAAAAGCCAAGGAACCTGTCTAGCCTTTTTTCCTGCCCTAGCCACTCCCTCTTGTGGCCACATGCTGTTCAGAGAATCAAACCCATCAAAAAAACCCCAAAAATCCCAAAAAAAAGAAAACCCACGAAGTCCATCAGAGAGGTCTTCCATGACCTGATCTAATAACTCACTGCCACCAAAATGGAGAATCCTTCTTCAACTCCAGCTACATGTTCCTTCTGTTTCCCTTTCATTACAGCTCACGCATTCTTGTAAATCAACAAATAGCCAGCAGAAAACAATACAATAAAAACATGTATATTTTTTCTGCCTATTTACTGAAACGAAGCCATTCAAGGATGGGTCAATGAAGCACCAGAACCAACTCAAAGAGACACTTGGACAGCAAGTCCCCACTCTGGTTGCTCAAGCAGCTGCACAACTACTCGTATCACTAGAACGGCAGGAATTAACATCTAGGTGAGCGCTGCAGAAAGGCATCACTTCTTTTGTGAGCAGTGTCAGTTTGAAGTGACTAAAAATTACTGTGCAGTTACCATGTCAACTACACATCATTGTTGCTAGCCACGTACATACACATTATGTATGCAGCGTACCTCATCTTCACCTCATTTTCCTAATATCAGAAACCATTCGTAAAGGCAGAAAAGAGAATCAAATATAGCTGTCAAATGAAGCCTAAGTGGAAATTGTAAAACTAAATTAACGACAGTAAGTTTAGAGACTTTCAAACTGAAATAATTACAGTTCAGCAAGAGAAATAAAAAAAAGAAAAAATAGTTAACAGCCACTGTCTGCCAAGTCAGAAGATACTTGTGGTCTTTTTTTCCTTTTAGAGCCATCTCCTTTCTTAACACATTAAATAAAATGCAAACTGAGCTCACACAGACTGCTGCCAAACCAAAATATATCCTTACCAATGCCTTTTTTCTGCAAGAGCTTCAAATACTGGTTTCCACAGTGACAAACAGAATATCACTTCCTGACAAAACATTAGTTTTAAAGGACAGACTTAGACTGCCCTTTCCAAAACCACATACACCAAGAATACCAGATGCTGTTTTTCATAAACTTCTGTTAGCTAAATCCTTGAGCACACGAGCAGCCTCCATAGCTTCTACTGCTATGCAAATCTTTCTAAATAGTGTATTCCAAACCTCAGTCTTACACGTATGAGGTAATAGTCCCTCTTGAAGCCTACACAGATGGAGTTTTCACACCAGGCCATAGACTTGGGTACATCAGGTACACTGAAATCCCCCTGAAGAAAACAGGTTAGAACAGCTGTTACAAGAGAAAAGCAGAAGTAAAATCTGGCAACACGTAGTGTAACAGACAGCACTGTTATTGACATGGTATTCCCCACCACACATGCTGGACTTCTGCTGGTCAGGGAATGGCAATATTCACCTAATAGGCTAGATTCGTGCACAGTAAAGAGGTGTGCTCCAAGTCAGCTGGTAACTTCCTAGAAGAGCAGCGTAGCTGAAAAATTCTCTACCCATTTCCATTGGTCATTTTATCATTCTGGTATTCACAACTGCAGTTCTTTGTGCTTGTTGTCTGTAACTACCTTCTGACAATGACATATCTGGAAAACTTTGGGTAGGAGTGGACCCACTTCCATAGTGTTACTGTTAGGTATACATTTATAGAGGCTGCACACTAATACATTTCACTGACTTACAAGTGTACTACAACCATAATGTTAAAATATAGAACACAGATTTGATTTAATTTATGAAACTGTATTAATGTCATTGTTATTTCAACCATGTATTTTCAATTTTATTTGCTGCTTCATTGTTAAGTTACTGCAGAACCAACACGAGTCAATGCTCTGAAAGTCCGCAGTGCCTCTGAGTAATAGGGACTGCATAGCAAGCAGTAAAGCGCAACTATGCTCCCTGTTGAGCCACGCTAGACTACAGAAACAACACAACTCACCTGTAGCTCATGAAACTCTCTGTCTTTCCAAAAATAAAGTTGTAGCTTCTTCCGCACTGCCACACACATTCTCAGCACCTCTTCCCCTGTATCTGACTGCTGTGAAAATAGACAGGCCTAACTCATAAGCACTCACAAACTAAGAGGCAAGTAAGATCATACAAGGCCAAAAGAATCCTCAGCCTGAAGCAAAGCTGTCAGCTGAAGAGCAGCTTTGTTCATCCATGCCAGAAGGGCATTCCCTAAATAAGGAAGCACAGAGAGAATGGGGGTGGGACACTTAAAAAATAATTTTAGCAGGGATTTTGACACCAAGGAAATTAAAAAAAAGGAAAAAAAAAAACAACCCACACAACACACCAAAGACATACACACACACACAAACAGAAGATAAGCAGAGAGCTTTCAGCCCAGCCCAGAAGACTAGGATAAACAGCTTGAACTCCATGCAGTATAGGAGATGGCAAGAAACGGAACAATGCAATAAACGTGTTCTGCTGACAGATAAAAACATTAATAGCTATTTAATATTCTAGCCTATTGGAAAAGTTTCCTGACAAGAAATACCAGCAAAGCTAAGTGCTTGTACACACAAACAACAAGGCAGTTTGGAATGACTCGATTTCAAGATGCTTCGAAAGACATCACTAGTTTTAATACCTAGAAAACCGTAAGTGCTTATTAGAAAATATTTAACACTAAGCTCCCATGGGGCAAAGAGATAAAAAGTGATGAAGAACACTAAGCCATCTCTTTAGGTTATGAATAAGGTTTCTCTATGACATGGGTAGGTTGAGAAACTCACTTGGATAGAAAAGAGTCATTTAAACCACAGCACATGAACAGAGGATTGCTATACCTTAATGAACCATTTTATGGCCTGAATCTACCACAACTGTCTGGGACTCCTTGGGCCAATATAGTTTAAGAGAAACAAAAACAGTGACGGAGATGCTTGCTCAAGGGAACCACTACAAGTTAGTACACTGACAATTTAAGCGGAGGGAATGGCTTTTATATTCATAGAATTGTAGAATGGTTTAGGCTGGAATGGACCTTAAATATCATCCAGTTCCAACCCCCCCTGCCTTGGGCAGGGAAAACTTCCACTAGACCATTTTGAAGAGGATCTTTCAAAAAAGACGACAGTCACAGTCACTATGGGATAAAAATGCTTTGAAGTTTTGTATCAGGAGGTTAAAGGCTACAATCACAGCAGGCACAAGAAGATAGCTTAGGAAGCACAGGAAGAAAATTAAGGTGACTACATTAAAAATTGTTGCCTTAAGCAAAGCTTCAACATCCAGTAGGTACTAATTTTAAAAAGCACTAGTACCCAAGCAACCTGCATGTAACAAAATTTAAAAAAACCTAATCTATACAAAAACATAACATTATCTTTACTACAAACAGTAGGGACATCCATGCCGTTGTGTTCCTTCTCCTACCTGAAGATCACAAGTGAAGAGAGATGCACCTTTTGCCTTGGAAACCGTGGTGATTTGTTGAAATGTCAGCAGGTCATGGACATAAATGTTATTTTCTGTTTTAAACAAAATTTTAAAACAAAAATTTTTAAAACAAAGTTTTTTAAACAAAACTAATTGCTGCAAGAAAGGAAAGTTTTCCCAAAAGCTGAAAAGCAAGTGCTAAGGCACATAAAAATACAAGACAACAAATGCACAAAAGACAGCTAACACCAGCGTTGGTAAAATTACATGAAGGAACTGAGAACAGGTGTTAACCAAGCAGAGGAAGTGGGAGTCGAAGGGACAGCAAGCAGGCCAGACCAAAGTTCATAATGGAAGACTGTATGAACAAAGACCATTTTGAACGGGCTCCCGAAAATAGTGGAAAGTGAAGGGTTGCAAATGGAGGGTGCTGTGGTCAAGTTTTCGTACGCACGAGGACGCAGGCAGCAGAAATCTATACATGCTGGAGTCGGAAGAGCTGGGACTTGGAGATCATAAAGAAGGGAGCAGCAACATAAGCAAAAAAAGACATAGAAAGATCATAATGTTAAACAAACATAGCCAGAAACAAGCAAACTTAGATCTTCCACAAGATAGCAAAAGATAGCCATCTGCATATAAACTGAATTTGGTGTAACACATCAACAGCAAGTTTCATACATCAAACAAGTTTGGACACAAGTTTTAGCACCCATCATACGGTGCACACATATGCATGCATGTATGTATGTGTATATAGACATGCGGACACAGACAAACTACCTCTGCACACACTTTAGTGCACGTATGCATGAATACTTTGTTCTCCAAGTTGGCTTACAACAAGCAAAGCTGCTTCTCAATCTATACTGCATAATGCTTCCTCTGTGAAGTGAAAAAGGGTAAATCCTACACAACGACCTTTCAACAACTAGACTACTATGCAGGTGTGTAAAAGAAAGGGTGTCACATTCAGCCTAGTAACTGCATCAAGAAAAGCTAATTAAACATTTAAACATTTTCTTCACTTACCTAATAGACTGACCAGAATTTTAAACTGAGAAACAACATGAATCTGAAAGAAAGAAATCTGTTGGTGACTCCATTCATAAACTAAACCTCTGGACAAGACTTGATTACAGACAATTTAAAAAAATGTATCCCACATACTCGCGAAATAATGAGAACAGAAACGCAGCTATCTATGCACAACCTTCCTCCAGCTATTCCAACCTCTTCCATTTACACTCAGTTTTTACAAGGTAGCACATGGAGCTTGCAACCTAAGATGGTAAAAAATGCTAGAGTAAATGGTATGCCACTAGTACAAAAGTACTTCTAAAGGAGATGCAGAGTGTTGCTGAAAGAGGCTGCCTAATCTCTGAGGTAAGTGCTCTCCTGAGTATCAATATGATCAATGAGCAAAAGGTCTCAAAAAAAAAAAAAAAATCAAAACAGTAAAACTGGCAGTAGATAATCAGTTACTTTAGTTCTAAATTCCAAATAAGAAGAATTAAAGAATTACATTCACATTCCCATGGCATTTTATCCGAGAGTCAAATTATATATCACAGTCTGTTGGTGCATAACCATAATTTTTACAAGTATTGTCAAAGCAGCTGAAGATTTACTGCTAACCACAGCATTTCCTTAAAAGCCAAAAATAAACCTGTAAGTTCCAATTCTTTGCTTTCTGCTTTAGCAACCAAACCAAGCTTATTCCTGCTACAGGAAGAGTGGCGAAAAACACCAGGCTGTGCCACCTCTAGAAGAATCCATAGTTTTGGCGAAATTTTTATTAAGCTTAGCAGAGATTCCAGAAATACATTTGATATTTAATTTCATGGCTGGAAACACTGGAAAACTGTCCCCACATCAAAAAGATGGTATTTCCTACCTGCTGAATCTTTTTTGAGAAGTTCTTGTTGGATTTCTCTAGTGTCACTTCAAACCTATTGCAACCTACCAGAAAGATTTGAGAGAATATGTAAACAGAAGTTGCCTTTAAATTTATGACTGAATATATCCTACACTAAATAGATTACAAAGAATTATGAAAGCAAACTTGGCCACTTAACACTAGAAGAACGGCTCTTCTAACATATCTGTGCTATCTTTTACTTAATAGCTAAATGCATGACGTGGTCTTCTACATAGTCAGGGTGAAAAAGCAAATTACACTTCATGTACCCAGCCAAGGACCTCATCAACAGTTACATTTTCTCCTTGCTAGAATTTTAGATTACGACAACTATATTTAAGTATTTTCAAACCCAGAGATACAAAGACACCCATAAAGACTTTATCCCCACCAATCTAATATCAGCAATTTAAATTGCTGGGGAACACATCACTGCAAAGTAGACAAGAAACAAACACTACACCACAAGGGTTTAAAAGGAGTTTTAGGGATAAAGACTTACAGACACTTTCTGATGACATAACCTCTCCTGGCATTGATGCAAAAAAGGGGGAGAAATTTACCACATGAAACAAGACACTAGCAACTCAAAACTAGCATGTTCTGATTGGAACAGACAGCCTACATGTTTCAGAAAAAGTAAGCTGAATTCAGCCTCTAAAATCCAAGTAGCTACAAATGCACATCTTTCCAAGAGCTGATGAACTTAGGAACAGACGGTTTTCTTCTTTCCTGTCCCACACTACACTACATTACTGTGTTCTATAACATCAGTTTCTACATAATAGCAGATAATGTGAAATACAAATCAGTTTAGTGAAAATTGATTTTAACTAAACCGAAAATAGAATAGTTTTATTTGTGGCATCGCCAGAACAGACTATGAACACTTATGACTGTCAAAGAGGCAGGGAGAAGAGCCAGCACGTGACAGAGCTAGTTAGGAGGGATCCTTCTTCCCCATCCCTTGATGCTCTCAGACCCACTGAATAAAGCTGTTCTTTCACTAATCCAGTCCTTCATTAACAGAAGACAAACACCAAACCACTGGCAACGAGCATAATGCACTGTTTATGCACATTTGTGCACTGTATTCACAAAAAATACACTAACTATAAATTCAAACATAGAGAGATCTGATACAAAACGTACTTTAAAACAGAAAAAAAGGCTGATACTACTCGCTATCTTTCTTGAGCATCTGATAAATGGTATTTACATTTTCACCAAAGATGCCACACAAAAATTCATTAAACTCTATGTAGGAAAAAAATCAGCAATTAAACATACTTGTGGTAATATCACTACAACCTCTCAAATTACAGGAAATAAAAATAACGTAGTTTTGTGCCATTCTTAAAATTATCTTACCTATGTCTTTCTTGATCCTGTAAAGCAGAAGATGCCCTTGTTTGGTACCAACAAGGAGCCATTCCTCTACAAAGACAGGGGAGAAGAGTCTAATTAGTTTCAGCAAAGACTACCCTTCCCAGACAAGTTACGTTCATCAGAACACTTGGAAACTTGTTTCAAATGGCAAAGAGGACTTTCTGTGGCAACAACACAGGTCTCCACCATTTCTCTGGTGGAAGTGCTCAGAAGCAGCTTTCATTCTCAGGAGAGGATGGCCAAAGATCAAGCAGTGAAACAGTGAGCACAGCCCAGTCATCACACCCCACTTGCTTATACAAAGGCAAAAAAGCAAACCATTGCATCTTTTGTGCAATCAAGAGACACGACAAAACATTGTTCAGACATTATCTCCCAGACAGGAACAGTGCTACATAAGGGGAAGAACGGTCAGGAAGAGAAACAACAAGCTCTATGTAGGTTTGTTTGGGCTTTTTTTTTTTTTTTTAATAGTCAAGTTTTTTGTAAGAACTCTCTAAAATAGTCGGCTATGTCTGGCAGGACAGTGGCAGCTTTGCTTAAATGGCATGTGAATTGCTTGGACGATAAACAGTCATTTAAGATTTACAAGATAGAATCTTTTTATGTACAAACTCTGTGGCAGAGTTTCAGACTCCTCCTATTTACAGCACTTATAGTATGCAAAAAGCATATAATCTTTACTGGATCATGAAAAGTGACTGAAATTCTTCCTCCTTGCTGAAGATCATATAGGAAAGAAACATACACACATATTTCTTTCTACATCTAGCATTCTCTCCTTACCAAACATACCTGTATTAATAAAATCTTGTTTCCTGCAATATCTTTCTTCCACTATTTGGTAGAAAAGTTGCAGAGACAGAATTACGCCTCGTTACACAACCATACTGTCAAGAGGCCTGTGGGTTTAGGCTTTTTTCTACTTCAGCAAAATAAATGCTTTCAAAGAGATAAAAGATAAAAGCAACAACTCGGGAATAAACTTATCTTCACGTCTTCTCTACTACGTAACTCCAGCATAAACAACCCATGTTTAAACATGGCACTACTATTCAGGTTATAATTTTGCTCTTTAAACCGATTAAGAGGGTCACGATTCCACAGTGTCTGGAGCTCTTTTAATTACCAATTCTCTGCTATGGTAGCACATCTGATGGAAGCTTCTCAAGCCGTTTAAAAAGCCTTATCATTACGACAGCCGGTGCAACCACCCGACCGACATGTTTGACTCTCAAGTACGCCCAAAAATATAACCTACATTTATATACCACTAACACATGCAAACAGGCTCAAAGCCCAAGACCTGAACACACCACTGGCCTTCCAAGATAAAATTTTAGCCACAACACAGGGAACGCTTTTCAGCAAGAAACAAGCCGACCCGCGGGCACAGCACTGCAGGCCCCGGCAGCCCCCCGGCTGCGGGCACCGGAGCCATCGAAACCGCCAAAACACGGGAAAACGCTCCCGCGCTCTCCGGCCTGCGCGGCGGCAGGCCCGGCGGGCGCCCCACAGCCCCCCCAGGGCACCCCAGGCCCGGCCGGCCCCAAGAACGGCTGAGGGGGCCGCCCGGGACAGCGGAGGGGAGCGGCCGCCCCGGCTCACCCCAGGCCGCCAGGCAGTCGATCTGCAACGGCAGCTTCTCCAGGATCGGTACGTGCTCGAAAGCGTCGTGCATGGCGGCAGCTCCTCCGGGCCCGCTGCCACAGCGGCCACCGGCCGGGGAGAGGCGGCCGCCGCGGGAGGCAGAGGCGGCGCAGGGGAACGGAGCCCACAGAACTGCCACCGCCGTCCCACAACTCCCCGCCCTTCCCGGCAGCCCCCACGCCCGCCACGCCGCGCTTCCGCGCCAAGGCTCCACCCCTCGCGCTGCTCCCGCCCTCGGCTCGTCCCCTCAGCGCTGCGCGGGCGGTGCTGGAGCCCCCGTGAGGGCCCTGTCACGGCGTCACAGAGCGCACGGGCTCCAGCGCTGTCCCCGCAACGGCAGCCCACCCGACCGGCCTTCCACCCCCCGACAGCGAGCGGCCCGATGGGCCCTGCCCCAGCCGACAGCGAGCGGCCTGCCCGACAGGCCCTCCACCGCCGACAGCGAGCGGTCCGCCCCAGCTGCTGAGGGCTCGGGCACCCGCGGGAAGGGGACTGTTCCCCGCCCCTGAGGGGACTCCCCTCGCCCTGACGCAGCCCTTGTGCATCTTCGTAGGGCCCGAAAAGGGGACATACTGCAAGACACTGGTTCTGCCTTCCCCACGATAACGTTAACACCAGGCTGGCAGTGCTAACAAAACGCGGCAGGCAGGGAAGTCACCCTGTGTACAAAGGCGAAGAGTGACCTGCGTGACCTAAGGAGCCCAGATGAGAACAGGGAAACGGTGCTTGCAAGTAAATGTCTATTTCTGGAGGCCCTAAATTTTAAATTTTTAGCTAAACTGAACAAGTACACGGTGGTAAGTTCTCTGAGCATAGTCACCAACAGAGACTGTTTTAGAGAACAGGGACCAAGGATGCTCTGTGCTGAGAAATGGAAGCACGGGAACAGGAGAACGAGCGTGGTACTCCTGCATCCAACTTCTTTCCTGCTCGGGAATGAAACCTTGCTAAAGCACAAGACCAGGCTAAGTCACATCCCCTTCACAGACACCAGAACTGCAAACTGCCAAAGCAGACACAGCTCAGGCACATGTCTGGTCTCCTCGACCTAGGATTCCTACAAAAGGAAGAGGAACACAGCACCAATTTAGTGAAATGTAAGTTTCAATAACACCAGGTAATAATTACTTCAGATGCTAATAGCTGTAATCCATTTTGACCAGAGTGCAAATTAAGTGCAAGGCATTAGCCTCTTCAGGTTTCAAAGAGAAGTAGCATACTTTTCCTTTAGCATACAACATAAAAACGGTATATAAAGTGAAAAGAAGGACTAAAAAAAGCCCACAAACTCACACACCCCTACATCTGCAGAAGATGACAAACGTACCCTTCCCTACCCCAGGTCTTATGATCCTGACTCACGCTGTCAGGCGTATCAAGCCTGTTGCATTTCTCTACCACGCCACGTGATCTCTTACTACTCAGTCCTCCCTTCAGAGGTCCTAGCCAGAACATCTTGTCACCCTAATGAAAAGCTAGTCAACAACATCTTCATTATTACTTTGCTTTCAGTTTTCTGCATGGCATGCGCTTGCTACAATTGCATCAGTAATAGCACAGCTACTTCTCACAAATAAACAAATCCACCCACACAGAGCTAATCAGGCACAAGAACTCTAAACTCCCTCATTATCTGAATTCCTGGCAGATGTTTATTTTTTTCTGCAAGTACAGCATTATCTCAATCCTGCAGGATTTCTGGTTTCATGCATTCTAGCAAGCTAGCTTGCTGATGAAGATTTCCAGACAAGTCATGGAGCCCAAACGTCTTAGGAGCAAAACCAGGAATCAGAAGAGGCAAAGATCTCCTTAGCACAACAAACACATCTGACTGAACATGCTGTTGGAGGAGAGACCGCATTACTGCAACTCCCTTGCACACACCCCCTTCACTCCTCATCCGTTTCTTATCTGCTGCTTTTAGCCACTTCTTCTGCCATTGTAATTGCAGCAGTAGTTGTGCGCACGCCATAAGCCCACACGATACCAGAGGAACTGGGTTCTGATGCAAGTTTTCCGTAAGACTACAAACAAGGAAGTCACAGCACGTGCCTTGCTGCGTGCTAGGAAGCAGATGCTGCCTTCCAGTGATACAGAAACTCTGCCAAACGAGTAGAAAAAACAAGACCAGCTAACGAAGAGAGCAACAAGCGCCCTGTGGAATTCAGGACAACTTCAAATACTGACGGAAGGTACTATAGTGATGCAAGGGTAGAATGCAGCGAGGAGTACCTAAGACCACTCTAGTTGTAGGCTGAAAGCACCACACTGCTACTATATTTATTTTAGTTTTTAAATTATTAAACTATGAATGCAATTAGGGAAACAGTTTAGATACTTCACTTTTGTTCAGAAATTTCTGATTTCTCCTCTCTCTACTACTTTTCCAATCACAGACTTCCACTCTATTGTCAAGCTTAACAAGAAACAGAGCAACTGGGAATAACTACATTATAAATACCATGCAATAAACAGTTAATGAAAAGCAAGGGAACTTTGTGAAGATGTTAGCACTTTCTCAAGTGAGAGAACAGGTAGCAAGAAAGTGGAAGGACACAATGTAAGCCTTTCTACTCTTTGCCTAGCTTTTATTAAATAGTACATACAAACTTCTTTTGTGCTTCCAGTAGATAACATTTTTCCCTATTTGTCTCAAAACCCCCAAACAACCCAAAGCAACAGGACTAAAAAAAACACCCAACCCCCCCCCCAAAAAAAACATTAAATAGCAAGGTTTGTGTAGCTTTATTTCACAAAATTTCCTCTCCCCAAAAAGGATGTGGAGGTAATATTTGTTTCCTCTGTATCAATTAAGCATAGCCCATTGGAAGTGTTTTCTAATTAAAGATTCTACCTGTAGCCTAAAGGGACAGCAGAAGAGCTCCAGCAACTCTTGCAGGGGCAGACCGAGGTGGTACAGCCCCAGCTTTTTTCCTCTGCCCATCCGCTGACGGTTTGCTGCTCCCAGGACACAGCTAGCAGAAGATGCTATGCGCTTGCGCCTCAGCTACTCTACTGTAAAGTGCCACGTGTTCAGCATCAATTGCTGATAAAGATGAACTAGAGCTAAGCTACCAGACCTTACAGTGGAATGAATGAAGTACAGGCACATGTTCACTTCTGCTGACATAGAAAAGCTGACTCCCTATGCCATTCCAGCAGCAGCCATGTCAGCTCCCTTGAAGTCCAGCTGTGCCGCTGCTTGCTTGGTAATTATCAGTTGTAAGGGTTAATAACCCAAATTAGAGCTTTTGTCATACAGTCCACAATGGGTTTCCATGTGTAAGTTATTGCAAGTGAAGCATCTACAGCCAAACATAGAATAAAAACAGAACGCTGTCCAAAAGTTCTTTTTCATTTGAAAAGGAGAAACAAAAAGCAATTTATGGAATAGAAATCCGCAACTTGAACTGAAACAGTGATGTCTGAGTACCTCTTGGCTACAGGGACCCACTGGGACAGGAAAGCCCACCATCAGATCACTTACATGGGAGGCAGTTCTAAACAGATGCTGTAAACAGAACTATCCCAGCACTGCATACTCCCATCAAAGCCTCTTTCACATTAGGTGAGCAGTGCTTGCACGCTCTACAAAGCGATTCCATCTCCTTGTAGGGATACCGACTTCTCAGTGGGAGATGTTACATGTGCAGGGAGGAGAGTTCTGCTGAAATGTCTAGTTAATATTTGCTGAACATGAGTAGTCAAGCATTTGTGGAGGAGCACCCCAGGAGTGGGTTTGGCGATGCTTGGGTTTGTTTTTTTTTGGGGGGTGTTGTTTTGTTTGTTTGTTTTAAACTAAATCATGCAACACATGGATGGTAGGGATAAATTACTTTTCCAGGCACCCACCACATTGCCGGCAATGAGATGTGCCACAACAGCAAGTGTTAGCTCTATGCAGCTGTTACCTATAGGTCAATGGCATTTAAAATAGAAAATCTTTCTTACACAGTGTTATGAATAAAATTGCACTTGGTTTTGTTAAAAACTCATATCACCGTAACGCTTCCAAATATTTCCTTTCTGGCATCTTAATTTTCTTCATTAACAGAATCTTCTCTCTGAAAACCTCTCATTTATGTTGGACACATGACATACAACAGCAGTAAGCCATTATCTACCAGAAAACTGGTCTGCTGTTTCTTCAGAGCGTATTTCTCTCTGTCCCCATCCTCCCCCCCAAAAAAGGTACAGGCAGTTCACCTCTAAGTGTCAGTTGTAACACTGAAATATAAACTCCTCAAGTGGACATTAGGAATTTTAGTTTCACAGATTAAATATTTGAAAAGTTACAGAAGGTGCTGGAATAGTACACATTTAAATTGCTTAAAAATCCAAACTTGCAGCAATGTTGTAAATTCAAATTTCCAAAAGGTTTATAATGTCCTTGTGAACTTCTTCTACAGCAAGATACTCTCATGACAATAAAGCATCAGACTTCCAAGGCTGAGATCAAGAAACAAATCAGCAGGATGCATTCGCTCCACCAAGCAACTTTACAAGAGGCGTCTCCACTTCCAATAGCAAAAAGCTACTCCTTCATTCCATTTTGGACCTTTCAAAGTGTGTAATCATTCTTTCCTGCAAAATAAAATACCCAATGTTGTCATTTCCCCCAATAGGTTTACGATATTCAGAAATAAGGTGGTATGCTTTGCACATTCACAACAAAAGCATACTTCTATGCATTTTAAGTCAGGAGTCCAACTTACACAGTAGATACATCACTTCTTTTAGAATATACATTCAAAATACACGTTTGTATTTGAAGAAATTATACCACGGTTGTCTCCACTATCCTCCCCACCCTTGTAGTAATTTACTGCTGCAATGGCAAGATCAGAGAGCCTAGTTCTAATAAGCCAAGTCCTTAACAACTGACTCATGACTCCTTTGGCATGTCAGAAGACTAATTTGAACTGAACATTTGTTTACTGACCTCATCTGAATCCAGAAGAGCTGGAAGAGCACTGCAGGGAGGGGGGGGAAAAAAAAAAAAGAGAAATAGTTAAGAGAATTAGGGCACCTACTGAGAGCATGTTATTCACAACCATTTTCAGCCTTACGTTTCACCTTCAGCTTTATAGGGCACAGGACATCAATAATGTAGACCTTTCAATTAAACAGACAGAAATTAGCAAAATATACACACAAAGAGGAAAGGCCCAAAGAGTATTCTCAGTGACCTGCACAGTTTAAAAAAAATTTTTTTTTAAGCTTCTCATTACCAACTGAACAATTCCCAAGTTGCCACAAAATAAGCTGCATCATTTATATGGGAAGACTGCTGAACTACACTGAAGAAACTTACAATATGGGACCATATTGTAAAAACACATCCCAGAAATCAAACAAGTTACACTGGTATCATAGCCTTATCAGCTACGATACAACTTCTATCTATATATTTGGATGTCATCTCTTCACAACGCTGATCGACATACTTTCAAGAACAGAAAACCCTGCAGCAGACTACCTCAAAGCGCCCTTTCCCAGCTTCTATCAGTCTAGTCCTTGTTTTCTTAGGGAATCCTACCACTCTTCAAAAAAAACAAAACAAAAAAAGTACTAGAACTGGGAAAAACAAATTCAATTGAGAAAACGCACTTTTTCATCCTCTTGAAGCTTCACCTAATTTCTTGTCTTTATCTAACTTCAAGCAGAATTTTGTACTTAAATCCAGAGCCTCTGCAAAAATTACCTGTTCAGATTCGTGAACATAATTGATCTGTGAACTTCTGTTTTGCTATGAAAAAATTAGACACTGACATTGTTAGGATGTAAAAGTTATTAAAACAGAATAGAAATGGACTGCCTACCTAGCTGACTGTATTACTAGAAGCATAATCATAACTCAGACATTCCAAATAAAGTTGACAACTAAATGACATTATTCAGTGGTTTACATTCAGCAAGCTACTCAAAGGACTTTTCAGAGCACTAAACAGAAAGAGGGTTGGTTTGTTCTTTGTTTTCTGGATTTAGTTAGTTTTAACTTCATTGAAGCGCAAGCAAATCAGTCTGTGGTTTCACAGTCCGAGAGGGTGCTCCTTAGGTCAGCATGTGTGTGAGTGGCATGAACTTTAAGTCTGACAGACTGCATAAATCCAAGTGAAGCATGCCAAGAAGTCAGAGGCCAGTTCCAGGCTGAGCTCCATATCTGCTCGTGTAAGTGCAGCATACAAGTTACAAGGCATTCTAATGTATTTGTGCTCCTGTGTCCAAGGAACCTGCTTTTCTTGTGACTACAAAAATACTCACACATCTGTCACCGATGAAGGAACATTTTCCTCTACCCACTTCAGGTCATCCTCCTGCTACAAGTACAGAAATTAAATGAAAAACAAAAGTCAGTTTTCCCAAAATGCTGTCACATGAAAAACAAAAGTCAGTTTTCCCAAAATGCTGTCACATGCAAGCCTTTTTATTCTCAGCCTACTTAACAAAAAACCAATGTATTTACATAAGTTCAAAAAAAAACCCGAAACACAAAAACTCCACCTTCAACTGGATTTCTGAATTACAGAAAACACATTCCAAGAAAAAAAGATAAAAACCCACCTATAACCTACTGTCAACTCTGTAACACTCTAATGGTGACTAGGAAAAGCAGGCTGTCAGGACACTTTGGTTATTTACATGATCTAGTTTAGTCTCCCACAAAAGAACATTATCTTTAGAAGATGTGACAGATGAAAAATTACTACAAAAAGCACAAGCTAGATTTTGCAAAGGTAAGTTAAACTGTATTGTCAGGGTTTCTCATTTCTGTCTGATGAACACTCTCTAGTTCACAACACAGGCACACTGGTTTTGAAGTTGGAGAACTGACCCTTTCTGATCCCCCCCAAAACCAGAAAAGCTAGATTTTCATGTTATCCTCAGGTAAGTAGTATACAGCTGCAACCAACCTTTGAGAAAAACAATGTTGACAACAAAAATATTACTGCTATTACCATGAATTCCTACAGGTTCTTTCCACTTTTAAATTCATGCATGAATTCCATAAAAAGATTCCGAGACAAGTTTTCTACCTCCTAGCTGAATGTGAAACCACCTCTGCTTATAAGCCACATGGAAAAAATGCAGATACATTAAAAATGTTCCACGTAAACTATTTACATAGCTACATAATAATATGCACATCACCCCATTCAAGTAATGAATCACAAATCTCAAAATTAGAAGGCAATTAATTTATTAACAATATGGCTCAGCTTCCCTCTCCACCTGACAAACTTGTTAAAATAATGTACCATTCATTATCAGAATATAGTATTATGCAGTTCTGTCTTACTGGATTGTGCAAACATTCCTAAAGAACAGACTGCATTCTGAAGTTTCCATTGCATTTACAGGAAATTAGATTTAAAACTTCTATTTACTTTCTTTTCAGAAGTACTGTAAACATATGATGCTTTGATTCACTCCCACTCTGAAGCAAACCATGACACTCATATTTACAGGCCGAACACTTTGCATAGTTGTGAACTACTACGGGGGTGGGGGGCAGACACAAAACAAGAGATGGATCTATATCCTTTGAGGTAGGGAAGGAATACTCACAGCTTTGTTTGCTTTTACATTCCCATTTGGTTCTTGCTTTGTACTTCTCATTTTCATTCCCTCTGAAGACAAAAGAAGGAAAAAAATTGGTGTTAGTGAACTATAATTGTTCATAGACTGTAAAAGTGTTGAGTGTTCATTCAGAATATTTCATCAAATCCAAAGAGACAGAGTAAGACAGACAAGTTATTCGTTAAGATAATGCTTTTCTGTTGAAAGGCTTCTATTTTTCTTGACAGGTAGAGTACGTAGTTTTTCCTGAATTTTGCAATTTTATCTAGGAAATATCAATTTCTAGTCCCTTCTATCAATCAATTTCTATCTATCTATCAATTTCTAGTCCTTTCTAGTCCTTTTCTCTAAGCCAGACATAAGTAGCATAGACAGTTGCTCAGAGCAGCTGTGGCATCTCCATCCCTGTACTCGACAGCCATCTAGACATGGTCCTGGGCAACCTGCTCTAGGTGACCCTGCTTGAGCAGGGTGTTTCAACAGGACGACCTCCAGAGGTCCCTTCCAGCCTCAACCATTCTGGCTGGGAGATATAGTGGGAGACATATGTAACTCCCAAAATTTATTTTACCTACTGACTGCTGACCAGCCACCTGGCTGACTTCAGAGCTGAGAGGTAACATGCATCTCCCAGCCTGGCAGACAGCCAGATATAGCTGATTTGGCAAATGCATCCAAGGGATCACACACTCCTCCCCAACTCCTAAAAAAGCGAAACAGCACTGATATATCCCAGCAGAATAGGTTTGTGGACAGCTAGCAGCCATGGGTATGTCACCCTACCTTTTACACAGCTTATAAACAATAGTGCTATGAGGACAACAGACATAGTAGAGAGATGGGAGGCAGTGAAGAGAGAGGGTTTTATAGTAGGAGGGGAATGAGTGGAGAGAAAGATGCAATCTAGTGTTATAAAGCAGGACTCTTTCATTCATATGTAATTTCATGAATATGTAAACATACTCATTCACATCCTTACACTGGACCGTCCTTTACTAGGCCCTAATACGGAAAATTAAGACTATTACAGAGTTCAGAGAACAGATAATAAATGAAAATCCTTAAACTTGATTTTAAAAGAGAACTCAAACTAAACTGTAGCCTAGCAACAACATCCAAGAGATCCTCGAATAGCCATCATCACGACTGGATCCAAACCTACGCCTTGACATATTTAATAAAACAAAGTCCAGTGGACATGGTAAAGCAACCAAAACTGCAGCAGTGTGTTCAGTGTCATCTGAAAACCCCAGAATTTAAACAGGCAATGTAAACACAAAACATAAAGCCAATGTTTCCTCTACAACTGCGTAAATCAATGGCATCAGGGAGGCATTGACTTTGCTTTTACAGCAGTAATGAACTTTTTGCCAGAGAACCTGAGACCTCCCTCCACAGAAGTACCTCTTCAATACTGAAATTACGCGGGGAAAAAAAGTTTTTGTCATACCAAAGCTTTCCTTTAACATTGGCTCTTTCTGCTCATCATCCTCCTCCTCCTCTTCAGACAGTGGTGAGAAAGCAAACCTTCAGGTGGGAAAGAATGAATGCTATCTTAGAATAGTATCTCTTGCCACCCAAGAAATTCATTACTCTGACATTCACGACTTGATTATTCTGTGTAGTTCATTGTTTTTAAGACTTAGGCTACACTACATAATCAAAAGTTTAAGTCACTTTTAAAATAAGTTCACCATCAGGAACAGATTGAATTTTATCTATGTGACTTCCTACACTTACTTTTCCTTAAGGCCCTACACACACTGCCTAATATCCTTATGGATCAATATACAGTGACTAAAAATCACCCATGAGTACTTCTCTAGCTAAACAAGCACTCCCAAAAAAACAGTAATTTTAGAAAGCGCTAAGAAAATATGAACCTTTGGTTGTTAGCTGATGGTCTCCACAGAATCATGATGACAAAAAGGATCATTGAAAACAATAAACGCCAGATAGCATCATCCACCCATAGCTCCTGCCAGTCCTGTCAAGGAAAACAGCAGCACAAATAGAAAAAGTTGTGAAGAAAATGGCTCTGTGTCCTCAGCTCTTTCCAAGGGTGAACTACAGGCATCTGACAAAGAGGCTCGTTTCCCAGAACAGTGAGAATTTTAGCACGTGGTATATTACTCTAAACATAATCCACAGAAAAATCTGTTCCAGAATGCCCAATCTCTTACACTGCCAAATATAAACTGAAAGAGGCAGCAACTGCAGAAAGCATTCAATATAAACTCACCGACTGACAGTCCACCAGCCTGAACTTCATGGTGGTCCAGATGATAAATACAATAGATGCTGCAACATTAAAACAAACAAGCTGCTTATTACTACAAAATATGCTAATCCAAATATACTACTAACACGACTGTGTTTCCCAACAAAGGGCAAAGACCTAAAAAGTGAATTATTGGAATCCAATTTATTAGTTTTGGAAAACAACAGATTGATTTATTGCACTGACCTTATACAGTAGTTGAGGCACAGACCAGTGTATTTTGTTCTTGGTTCTTCAGAGACACAAGGCATTAATCAAGTATGAAGTATTTAGCTGAACTCCTCATCCCCATTCACTATTCCTCTATTACCTCCATCTAGTCTCCAACCATGGTTTCATTATCAGTTGACAAATAAAGCCTACCTTGAAGTAAACAAACCATCTGATCTGCCTGAATGCTTAAGCATTCAGATCTTGACCCATCAGAGTTCCAGTGCTCAAACTATGCTCTCAACACAGTTTTAGAAAATGAAACTTTGCTCCACTAAGGTGTTCTATGATGACTAAGAACCAGATGCTGCAAGGAATTTAATCAGAGCTGTCAATTAAAAGTAATGCACCTTTTTGTTTGTTTAAATAAAAAAGCACAGTGCTTGGAAGTTTTCTGCTCATTGTATGGATAGCATTTCCAAACAGGTGAGGAATGGAGCACCTGGAAGCACCACAGATTTATTCTTGAAGTTCAGTCCATCACTACTACAAGTGAAAGAGAATCTGAATCTGTATTCTTCCAGAATACAGGGGGGATTATGTTACAATACTAAGAATAGTGGTTTTTTCCAAGAAACCCTCTAGTCTTCCGACATCTTAAAAATCCCATAGAACACAGTGATACTGCAGTTTTGGCAAAAACTACCTCTGTGAATTTGACAGCATAGGATAATAATCTTTTGCCCCCAGCAGCTTTAAAAGGGACAAAAAAGTGCTCCATTAGGGGAGCTGCATAGAACTACTGATCTCAAACTTCAGGACTAATAATCCACTGCCTCTAAAGTACCTGTGTAACACTTGGCATAAACCCACTACTAGAAATGGGTCAAGCGTTAGAAACATCAAGTACTCTGACTGCATTTACAGAAAGGTCAAACTCAAAAATCTGCTTTAGTGATCAAATCAAGCCATATATAGATATGGCAAGTGCTCTTATTTGATTAACACAATTTTCTGCTTACCTGCTACAGCCAAGATGAGTGTGTTGGTGAAGTGACGATACAAAGACAGTTTCACAACGTTCCTTCGAAGTTTTAGCAGTTTCATTGTTTGAGTTAAACTGATGAATATGTATGGTAAGTCAAGGAAAGCCTCTGGAGGGACAAGCTGGTCACAGACTTAGGAGGGGACAGATCTTATGATCACCAGCTCTCCCACTCACACACTTAGCCCTCTAAAAAGGTAGACCAGACTCAGCAGAAGAAAAGTTCATCCTATGACAAAGGTGCCAAAAAGCAGGATCCATCCCTTTCACATTATGTAGTCATCTAAACCTAGAACTCTTGTCACACAAAGATGGCATCCAAGCATCTGTTTTGGACTATGGCCCATTCCTCCAAAAGTGTCAAATGTATTTCTGATAAATGGAAAATCAAGTCTGAACTGAAAGTGAGTTAAAATTCAACTAGTGCACACACATCTTCACCCTTTTGCCTACAATTTTATTTCCATAGTGACAAAACAAGTGCTTAGGAGAGATATCATGCTAGAAGAGAATTGGGGTTCTCATGGCTGGGCAGCAAGCTACTCACATTTTAAACAAAGTTATGTGATTGATTTTCACTAATAATAAGTTATACGGATTTTGCTATACATGGCTTTGAGTTCGGCTCTTGACAGCAGTTGCTAAAGTCACACAAGATTATGGTTGTTTGGATGTAATGTCAAGACACCAAAAAGTTAACATTGCCCCATTTTGTCATCTAACTACTTCAAGATGAGTTCACATTTTACAGAAAGAATTTTAGGTTTGATGTTGCTAAGAAACCTTCTCCCCAAAGCATAAACTGAGTCTGTTCTCCAAAGGCTACTACTATAGTATTGTTACAGGGATACGCTAGAACAAGTTAATTTCACACCTTGACAATCAGAGACTGGTAACAGACAGACTTAATCTATGTTCAGAAGCTACTCTAACACAGACACCTACTGGTTACCTAGTTTTCCTTGTACTGGCTGTAGCAGCAGCTTACCTGAATACTCAATTACAAAGGTTCTAATAACTTTATTGGAAGTAGAAAGAACATATACTTGAAGCTGATTTTAAAAAAAAGTTCAGCCAAAAAGACTCCCCAAAAAAAAAACAAATTTGAAAGAAAACACACCCCACCAAGTAAAATAGTGAAGGATATCCACCAGCACAGGGCAGTATCTAGGAAAGCCAGGGGAATAAAAGCCAAGGAGGCAAGATCATTCTGGGCCTGGAGACAAAGAGAGAGCCAGTAAAAACAAACTGAAAAGGAGACAAGGTACAGAAGAAGTGAGGAGTGTCAGGCTATTTTATGACAAACCACAAATACTCCACCACAATGTTTTTAAGTTTTACTGTAGAAGCAGAAGGTTTGAACTAAAAGTTTAGTCCAATGCACACAGGGGAACTGACAATACCACACTGCCAGTTCTCAGTTCTCCACCAGCAAGTAGTAATCCAGATCAAGTCAATCTAACACTGTTAAAAGGAGCCTCTGCTAAGGTGACTGCTGCGATGATGTGCTCTGGCCACTTCCATTACAGAAAACTAGCAATCTGCTTGTTAGAAATGTAGTAATTAAATCTCATACACTATCCATGGACAAACTGAATGCTCAACTGGCAAACATGAGTTTGACTGAAAGTGGCAAAAATTGCCTTTGTGTGTACATCAAAAACTATCAAAGTCCCAACTGAGACAAGCAAATCACCTTTTATTCCTTTTAAGTATAAGACAGAAATAATAAGCTTGTAATATTCTGCAGTTTATGAAAGGATATCCACAAAATAATACAGGCATCAATCATGGACAGGACCAAGTTTGCTATCAGAGCCACAGTGTCATAGAAAAACTGAAAAAGTACCAAATATGACATGTTAAATACCTTATCCCAAAATACCAAAAACAGAACAACAGAAATCTACATCCTGAGATGCACTTCTTAAGGAAGTAGTAGCACCAGTCACATGCACTTCCCAAGGTACAGCCTCCAAAACTGGAGTGGTGGAGGCTATTTTTTTTTGAGACTCATGGCCAGGTGACCCAAGCTGTACGTTTGTGTCTGAAACTAGCCCTGCCTAATCTGAAGTATCAGACACAAGGATCCAGACAGAATACAGTGTCTGAAGTATGACTAATGAGAAAACTACTAGAATTATTTTAAAATACACATAATTACATCCTGATAAACATAGAAGACATCAAACTTAAAATAGCTGTCAATAATCCACACCCACAGTCTCAGAGTTTAACCACTTCATTGTCTCTGTTGCCTTTTTTCAGTATAGCCCTGGGATTCTTCCTTAGCACATAAGTAAAGCCAGTAGCATTAGTGGCATATGGGAAAATTCAAGCAATTATTACTCACCCCTGTGACTCTAAGTACACCTTCCATGCCAGAAAATAATAGATAAAGGGCACCAGCCATAACTACTTTGTGAAGAGTAACTCCAAGGCGAGGCCTGCAGGAAAACAAAGTGAAATTTAGATTAAGTGGGGAAAAAAAGTTGTCATGTCAACATGAGTCTAATGTAAGGCATGAAACATGTGAACAAAAAGGTCCTTGTGACAAGCCATTTCTAGATCAAGAAATAATTTTATTATGGTACTATTCATCTTGTCTCATGGCACGATGTGACTAAGGAAGAGATTGTAACAGTCCTGTTTCCTAGTTAACTGTTTAGCTTTTTACAAACATTTCAAGAAGTCTCAGCCCACCTCTTCATCACCCATTGCCCCAGCACACCCACACTTGCTAGAAGCTTCCACTACCACACAGCGTATTGTTTTACCATTGAATACAGCTAGGGACAGAGAGAAGAGGAACAATCTTGGCAACAGAAGCCTCCTAAAGCAGATCCCTTCCCCAGTCAGTGATTCTTGACCTCCCCCATTTCTAGAAGCTCCTCCTTGCCCAGAAGTAAGGCATAAAAAGCTCCCATTCCAGTCAGTATCTCAGCAGTGACTCAGAAACCTACCCAACAGTGGTACACAGAAGAGAGTGGGAAGAAGAATAATCACCATATGGAATTGTACGTCTCTCAACTAGTGAAGAAGTCTAGGCCTTTACAGCACTTAACTAAAGCACCTACCTTTTAAAGTAGCAAAGTACAAGGAGATTAAAACTGTCTTAAGTTATTAAAAACCAACAGTGAAAAGCCATTTAATAGAACTTGACAAACCTGTAACAGAACTACTCACTTGACTATCCCATATCCCAGGCTGACTATGATGACCAGAGTTCGAGCCAATGAGCGCTTCACAGCAGAAAGCAGTTCTGCCAGTATTACTGCTCCTTGAACTACCAAAAGCAAAAGAGGTGAAAGCCAGGTTATTAAAACATAATTTCTGCTTTATTAACTACTGCATGCAATTGTAGTCCGAGAGCAGACCTAATTATTTTCAGAAAGTAGACTATTATAATGTATCATCTTTTTATTATCTGCATCTGGAGTAAGCTTTCAGAAAAGACAGCTCACTTAGCATAAAAGCTACTGAGAATTTTTACATCCATAGAAAGAAGAGAGTGATTCTCAAAATGTTTATCCATAAGATCAGCCTATATGTCCAAACAAGTCAACTGACAAAACCTTCTGTACCATGGATATGGCCAATCAACAAAGTTGTAATGAAGTTTTACTTGCACAGTTTTATTTGTATGCATCTATTCGTTAAAAAAAAAAAAAAAAAAAAAATCAAACCAGAGTCCCAAAGTTTTATGCAGAAAGAATCGCTTAAGATGGATTATCAGGCTATGGCTGAATATTAAGTCATCTGCAATGCTGTAATGTTGAACAAGGAGTTTCGAAGTCTCTTTTCAAGACCAATACCAATTGCAAAAAATTAATTACAAGCTACAATTAGGAAGTCCTGCTTTAAACTTCAAGCCAGCACTACAGTGAATACTCTCCAGAACCTAGCATTTCACATCCCTAAGACACTACACTCAGAAGTGAGAGAAAGCAACAGCATCTTAGAAGAGCACAGGTCATCACATTTAAAATATATATTAAAAAAATGCAGAAACTCTGGTTCCCAGTTCTGCTTTGAAGCAATCCTCAAGTAATCATATACTTAATATGCATCTGTCACCCCAATTTAGCATAAGCCATTAGTGCTATGCCCCATCAATTAAACTGCAAGCTGCGATTGCTACTTACCAGATTCCCCTGTGTAGCGGATATTCTGGAACTCTGCATAGAAAACTGCTTTCTCGAGCATTCCCAGGAAGATAACAGCACCAATCCAGAACTGGATCCTCAGGAGATCCCGCCAGTAACAGGCTGACCACGCAAGCCATAGAACCCCGAAGAATACGTACACGATACACATCACCATGAAAAACTATTACACAAAAAAAAGAAGCAACAAATAGGAACCTTAAACCCAGAAAAATCACCTCCTTGTTTCCATTCCACAGCTCTAAGACAGCTCTATTTTCTCCCTGAGTATAGCAACTTTTGAAGTTTTATATACAGAAGTGACTAGAAACCAGCATTTCTTCATTTGTCTTCTCTGGATTCTTTTATAGTGACAGTCTAATTTCTCACTGCTAAAATCATAGTAATTGAATTGCTGAGCAATTTCTCTCCTGAAGAGCAGTCTGCCAATTTATTCCCTGGCAATTTTTCTAAGGAAGATATCAAGCACTACTAGCATTCAAAAACTTATCTAAGAGCTCAGGGAAATCATCAAGTACTAGAAATTCTGCCCTTTCTCACATATTATTCTATTACTACCTGCAACACACATTTACAGTACTCTGCAAATAAGCTTATGAGTCACCTTTACACACCGTTTCACAGAACAGAGATAAGCAACTCATGGTTGTAATCACTCTGTTCAAATGATATGACAACTTCTCTCAAAAGTTAATTTCCAGCAAATTCAGTTTTTGACCAAGCTTTAGGTCAGTCAAAAATCTGAAATTGAAAGAAACCCAGATATTCATTTCAAAATTTTCATTTTGAGATTTTTTTTTTTTTTCCCAGTCCAGTGCTAACTGCTTCAGAAGAACTTTCAGGGTACATGTCTCCTACAGTGAGCAATAAGCTTGACAATGCTACTCAGTGCTGAGTTTTCTAAATGACAACACCATACCAGAGCAAGTTAAGTTTTAAAAAAGGACACTGAGCTTAAGAAGAGAGATAAGTAGTAGTAAGACATTAAACGAATAGCAGGAAGCACTTAGCCAAAGTATAGGACAATAATAATCGAGCAGTCTCCTCTTGCAGAAAATTAGGTATTTTTAAAATGAAGCATTGAAGTTAGCTGCACAATCCACTGAAGCTTTCACAAACTGAAAACGCCTTCCTTAGGAGAACAGCTTACTGATCCTCACAGATTTTTACGTCTGACTAATCCATGCAGTTCAAATGGCAAGTACCTAGGCACACTGGTTCATGCTCAGATGGTCCATTACAGAAACATTTAGACAGAGACCTTTTTCTGGACCTGCCACATGGGGATTTTCACACTAGTGAATTACAAGGCAACAGACCTGCTAGAGGCTTTTTACTTCTGTCAGGCTCTCCTATTTACAGGCCACTCTTGCCAGTAGAGACCTTACTTCTTATTGATTCCCAGCTGAAGTCTTTCTACACTACATAAATATCTAAGTTCTTTTATTTTCTTAGCCTCCTGGACAGAGGCAACTAGAAACCAAGTCAACACCTCTTTTGAATTAAAAGGGGATTAGCTCTCTGTAGTTCAGTTATGCTTTCACTGTTAGGCAGTATTAACGACCTCCTCACGGGGTGTAAGAGAGCTGGTGGAGGAAGGAATATTAAGCTGTAAAAGAACAAAGAAAGCAGTGGCAAATGAAAGGGTAGCTGTAAACAAGCACAGACAGCAAATTTTCTAAGATATAAGCTAAGCAGAAAAACAGCATCAGTAAGACTGCTCAGTTTAGAGCTAATGCTACTGATAATTTCTGGAACCACAAATTGACAGGCATCAAGTCAAACAATCCAGAGAAGGACACCACCAGTGGCACATGCAAATGTCTGAAATCTATGTCTGTTTTCCCTACCTTGTATCTAGAGCACAAACAAAAAAACCCAAAACAAAACAAAACCCATCAAACCAAAAGGCATCCTCTGCTAAATTATTTTTTCTGAGACACTGGCTTTGCATTTCCTGAAGTACAGAAGGAGATTATTTCATCGAGAAGCAAATCAGCTGACAACTTTAAAGGTCAAAGAAAAGCTGTTATACTTACAATCATCAGAGGATAGTCTGCAAGTGAGAGATACTCATATGGCCCCTTCAGTTCTATTGTCACTGTCAAAAGACAACCCAATAACCAAATTGAACAAGAACCAAAAGGAGAAAGCCAGGATAAAGTACTTAACTGATTTTTACTCAAGCGTAAAGAAATTCCAAATCGTCACATAGTTTTAAATCTAACTTGCACTTTAATCAAAGAAAGTTAAGACTCATAACACACTCGGCTAAAAGCATGCAATTAAAATCACACACTCCATTACCAAGTAACTCATGGCAGTACGTAATTTGTGCTCGAGATTCATGTGTAACGGAAGAGTTCAGAAACACACATAAGGTAGCCTTTTAAGGGGATTTTCAAACTTCTCTCAAGTTTGGATAGGTTATTAAAGCATTGTTAGATATACTATAATATAATTTCAAGGTGACAGTTATGATCTTTGTATTCTACATGATCTGAGCTTATTTATATAAATCACTGTGTTGGTCTGGACATTTCTGAACTACAACACCAAGTCTCAAAATTGAATTGCTTGGGGTGGTTCTTTACTTCCATCATTAAACTAACAGATCAACAGTCTTAGGATCTTCAAGACACTAACAACCACCTATTTTCTTACGATAAGAAAGAGTTGTAGTAGGTTTACACCTGTGTGAAGTGAATAGTGTCTTATGAAAATGAACCATACAGTATATATTAATGGTACCTTAGAATACACTCAGACTGGTATATGTAGTAAAAGGCACTATATTTTTTGCTTACTGTATAAACAGCTATCTTACTTGTAAAGGGCTTATTCTGATATGAGGAAGGTGTTGTTTTCTCCGTTCTTTTAACACTGGTACTAGAATTCTTCGCAGTTGTAACTCCAATTTGCACAATAAATATATATGGCCCATCTCGCCAAGTTCTGATAACAGCATTCATTGCCTGCAAATAAAATGTCTACATGTAAATAGTGCATAGTCAAGACAACACGGAAAAAACAGAAGTAGACTCACCATACATGGGTGACACCTTCCATGTAAAAATAAAGTTAGTCTCTCCCCAGGCCTACAACTTGTTAATAAATATTTGATACGTAAATTTTAACTCTATTTATTAGACATAATACTTTAAATTTAGTTGTTTGAATCCAGAAGAATCCTCAAAGACGTGGGACATGATCAGGGCTGATTTGCAAATTTAATACTGGCTTACTGCAAGAGTCATCTCTAAGATACTGCAAAAGCTACAAAGAATTCGGCAAAGCATCCTATTCCTTGTTTTCAGTCTAGAAACATTAGGACCCCCACAGAGACACTTCTTTCCTCCTGAAACCAATTGTCTGGCAACAGCACAGCTACATATAACTCATATCCCTGGTGAAGGCTGAATTCTGTAGTGTAAGATAGCAGAGGTAGCTGAAAAGTAAAAGATTTCCATAGCAGTAATTTCCTGTGGAAACTCCTACTGCCCCTGCAACAGCTCTCATACCTGTAAGACTCAAACCCTGCCAATGAACTAATAGAGCAAGCTTGCCCAGATAAATATTTGCAGCATAAAACAAATCAGAGATTTGAGATCCAGCATACAAAACTTAATTCTACAGCTGAAGAAGTTCTAGCCATATCAGAAACCGCAATATCGGCCAAGAGCTTTAAGGTTAAAACTAAGACTACCTACATGTATGCCACTCACATGACCACTGCAGAACATCACAGACTTTTAACAGCCTCTCCAAGAGAATTTCAGTATGAAGAGCACACATTTCTTTTAAGAAACCTCCTGACTACAAGACCTAAAGCCAACAGAACTTCACATATAAAAAAAAAGTTTATGCTGATACTGACCAAAATTAAAAGACTTTGTTAAAAACACAGTAAACTTAGAAAATTTATATATTTTTAATACATAAATTTTGCCTTTAAAATATCTCCATCTCTTGCTACATTGATTTCATATTTCACAATTGCACGCACAGCTATTTATGTTTTAGCTTTAAGGTAACTGGCCCTGTAAACACACATGGAGTTACGTTCATTTTCTTTGTTGGCATCCAGGACATTCAATTTGAAGTTACTTTGACAGTCATTCCTAGTTAAGGCTTCAACATAATATATAATAAAAATACTAACAGATTCATAAATCAAAAGTAATCACTCAACTTGTTATGTACAGCATTTTAAAAGACTTACTAGTTAAAATTGAAACCAAATGTAAATTCTAAGTATTAGTCAACACTTAGATCATATAAATTATTTAAATTACTATGAAAAAAAGAAATTTATTTTTTAATTTATACCATCAGCTTGAACAGCATGAGTTCTACATTTCACATACAGAAGCGGTTACTCTGTTTTCTGTTTTTCCACACAGTGCTACCTGGTTTCAAGCTAAAAAAAAAAAAAACAAATCAGAGAACTGCACCATCCCTCTAAATGCTACCAGTAATTTCTTACAAAAAGAAATATAAACTTAAAAAAAAGAACAAATTAAGACTGATGGATTCCAAGGCATGTTTAAATTCAATATACATACAGTTTTATCTGCCACCATTGTGTGATTTCCTCCACTCTCCTTCTTATTTTTCAAGCTCTTAAAGAAAAACAGAAAAATGGATAAATCAATATGGCAAAACTACCTCTTCCATGCTTACACTCACTCATCAGAAGGAAAAAAAAAAATTTACCTCATGTTTCTCAGGTGACAGAGGCTCTGGATGAACAAATTCTTTATAGAAAATCTGCAAGATGTAAGAAAGGTACAGCATTTATAGGCACTTTGTATTAACATGACATTACCAGAAGAGCTTCCACTAAACTCAATTATAAGGAAGGATTCTCTGAATGGTTGTATTAGAGAGCTTTCATTTCTCTAAATCAAACAACTATCCATTTGTGGAGGGAGTCTTGAATACCTAGATGAGTATTTTGCCATTTGAGAGTTGCTTTTCCTCCCCTCAGACAACAGGTGTGTATTTTTAGAACGGGACCACAGACATGCCAGTAGTGAAGTTAATTGTATTTTTCAAATATGTATCTGTTGGCTATCTCCATTACACAGACAGAAACAGGATTTGGAGATCTCTGCCTTAGTCTACGCAAAAAACGTACCTAGATGAACAGGTGCCTATTAGAAATCCAGATTTTGCCAACTCTCCCAAACTGTGGTGATTTAAAATCTAGTGAAACTGCTATATCACAATGGAAGAGTTGAACAATGAAAAGGAGAAATTTCTGTGACATTTCAGAAATTAAAATAGGAGAGGAACATCTTTCATCAAAATTCAGCAGACTTTTCAAAGGAATTGGAGGAAAAGTCACTTAAAGACTTTTAAAACCCCAGTTTCACCAACCTGAACATTCAGTTAAGATGCTCGAGTTCACATTACACAACTAAATCCAAAGATCTCTTCTATAAAACCAAGTAGAACTGATACATCTTCTATTATTAAACATAAAAAGCAGGCAGCATACAGATTATTTTGAAACCTTTCAAGCCATCTTCACATAGCAAAGGAATTACAGACATGCAAACAGATTATTAAAAACCCTTTTCAAGTCATCTTTAGGCATGTCTTCTCTTAAAAAAAAAACAAACAAACAAGAAAACAACACTAGGTTCAACAGTTATGAGACATTTCCCAGTATTCTCTACGCACAACCCTTTGTCTAAATCAGAAATGGCTGAATACAGATGCAACACTGCACAACTTGCCTTGAATTCTTAAGTACCCCACAAAATAAAGACAGCATGTTATACTGATATTGTCATCAGTATGACACAGCTTCGCCTGGTGATAAGCAGTTAGTGTATAGACTATGTTTGCACATTACTTTCCTATGCTGTTTTGCATTGTCTTCTCTCTTCAGTTTGATGTGATTCAAACACATTTTAGCACTACTTATTTTTCATTTTTAACCCACTATCAGTGCTTAAGTAACCAATTTCTCAACACGCTTTCATTTTCATTATTATAAATGAACATTATTTGAGCAAAAAAAGCCACTCCTTTGTAGACCCAAATTTAGTGGGAGCTTCACTCTGCTGCCAGTTTCACTCTGCTACTCAATTGGCAGTGGCCTTCTGTAAGTGAAACAAATTCAGAACACACAACCACAAACAAAAAGAAGCACTGAACTTTACAGTAGTTTCCTCCCACCCTGCCCATGGTGGGCCAGACGTTGAATTGCAAGCCAGAAGTAAAGCAAAATTAAGAAATCATCGTTGCAATTTGGTTGTCATAAACAGATAAAGACAAGTACCTCCCAATCTACAGTGATACTTACACAGGATGCTACACATCTAACAGGAACTACCACCTTCTCTTTACACTGCATGAGAGAAGAGAGCAAACTGAAGTTTCTACCCATACCTGAGGCCTGAAGAGCTCAGAGCAATTTGGAAACAGGAGAGACACTGTGGCATAGTATCCTGACCAACCCGGATGCTCTTCAGATGTAGCCCCAAAATAGTAGTCTGCCTGTTCATCCTGCCAAACACACAGAACAGAACTTAAGTTAGCATCCAGTATATCAAGTAGTTTACCTCAGTAGGCAGCTGCAAGATCTGGAGAGCACCATAACTTCCCTCTGCACACACTCTTGAATAGAATTTAATAGAATAAAGACCATCAAGACCACACAAGACTATTCTTCCTCAAAAGAAAAAAAAAAATGGGGGGGGGGGAACACCCCACACAGGTTTTCAGTAAGAATTAATATTTAACTAAAAAAAATTAAATCCTAGTATTCCTGCAGCAAAGGTACAACAGTCAGCATAAACTTCAGTCTACACAAACAAACTCTACTTCTATTGAAGATTAAAGACCACAGTACTATGTTAGGTTAGTAGTTATAACTGTCATATTTGAAGTAAACATGGAAAAGGTGTTACATAGTACAAACCAGCTGTGTTCTACCACATTTGATAGAAACACGCATTTTGTACAAATCACCAATACTTGCAATGTGCATCCATAAAGAACAGAATTCAGACTAAACACAAAAATATTCAGGTTTTTCTATTTGTTGTAAATAATATTTTCATCTACTATAAACTCACACACTTCAGTTTAGAGTCGATGCACTTATTTAATCTTCTGTGTTTAGAAGAATTCTGACAAACCCTTCCACCTTACCCAAAACCAAGAAGTCAGTAATACCAGCGAGCTGTGGATCAATTCCTCTCCATTCCATTTCCATTCCCAATGATCCAGAACTTTGTTACCTTCCAATGGAGGAGTGTCTTTCAGGCTCAAAGAGCAATGAGGATGCAAGCGAGACATCTCCAATCCCCTCAGCCCCAGATCTGCTTACCCCTAAAAATCATAACCCATGTTTTTCCGCACAATTCTTACCCCAAAGTTGAAGACTTCATTGTAGCAGTCAGAATATCTTAAGTACCAAGTAACATTGTAACTTTGGGAGGGATCACAAGCTTTTTCATCCCCTTCAACTAAAAAAAACAGGTAAGAACACGTAAAACACTGTCCACTTGTCATGCTTTTCCTCCCACTCTATGCCAAACTACCTTAATTTTATTTATGTTAAATACGAAACTGAAAGCAAAACAATAGAAAAACATTCTCCTCAAGTAATCCATTGCTGTTCAGTGAAAGAAAGAATCATGTGGAAAACAGAATTCCATTACAAGGTAACACAACTCTATTAAAGAGCTGAAGATCATTAAGAAGCTTTTTGTTCTCGAGACAATCAAGGATATTTCAGCAACTGCAAATAGCAAACAAGAGAATAGCAGTGACTCCCAGTGATTACAGTACACAAAAGGATTTCCCTTTCCAAGGTATGTGGGACAGATAGCAGGTAGAGAGAGCTAGGAACAGATCAATAATAAGGGCAATCTGCACAGATAATTTAAATACACCAATACCACCACCAAGAAAATAAATAAAAGGTAAGATTTTGCAAGTCAACAGCCACCTGCCCACTCCCAAAAGACCAACAAGCCATCTGTACATTAGCTCACTCAGGTAGCCTTGCAGCTTTGACCAAAACAGCAGTAAGACAGCTTTCACTTTGATTTATTAGAGAACAACATGTACGAAAAGCAAAACACAAGACTTCTCCCTCCACTCAGAAAAGATTGTGTGATTTTTATTTTTCAAATCTCATTATGAAACTAAAGCCTGACGAAGAGAATTTGACATTAAGAAGGTAAGCTTCACTCATAAACAAAATGAGCAGTGATTATTCAGAGACTTGGAAGAGCCATTCAGATAATTATGTTTAGGTTTTGCCAGTGGACGTATGGCAAAACTCTTTTGAGTTGACAGCATGTTTCTAGCAGCTAAGAAGTCCCCACACCTTCACAAACAACATTCATCTCAGACTAGACACCCACAAATTTGTTACAGGTACAGAGCTTTTCATGAATGTCTCCATGTTGACCACTGCAGGTAAAAAATGCAATTAGAAAAAAGACATTGCCATGGAGTCTTAACTGACTAATCTCACTTTAAACCATATGACTACTAAAGCAAGTATATGTAGAGCTAAAAAGTCAACAACTGAGTCTCTAATACCAAAGATTAAAAAATATTAAAGACTGGAATGCAATCTCTGAAAAACTATAGCTTCCTTATGACGCCTTCTGGTAAGCATGAAAACAAGGCATACATTCTCCACGTAGCCCTACTAAGAGGTAACACAAGCACTGCAGTGACGTGGGTAGATGGCAAATTCTTAGCAGACACAGGCTCTTCTGATAAAACTATTCAAATGGGGAATCTCTCAGAAAAGGGCTACCAGAAAATAGGAGGGATTCAAAACTACCTTTCAAATACCTTTTTACCTATTAAAAATAAGAAAGATTATTGGAACTCGATGTTCAGCAGTAACACCAACCAAAGTAAAACAGGCCACAACCAGAACAATCCGCCAACATCTGCAAACATCAAAACTGCAGAAACCTTGAAAAGGAAGTATTCTAAAAGATAGAAAAGGCATCCATGGCATTTATTGAATTCAGCAACATGGAAGTCTAAGTTCCTTCGCCTCCAAACAAAACCAGCAACATTCAACTCAAATGCAGCCTTTGTACTTATTTCGAGAGAACAGGATTTCTACCACAGTCCTAGACAGGAAACCAGATGCTTTCTACAATAGCACTGCAGAAAAGTAGTAGATAAAAATAAATTCATTACTGACAATACTAAACACCGGTGGCAGTCTTCCCAGTCAGAAGCAGAAAGCAGATGACACCAATGCACCACACACAAAAAAATCAAAAATCAAGAAGGGGAAAGAAAAAGGAGGAGGAGGAAATGCAGGTGTTCATCAGAAACACAAACCCATGAACAATCATGTTTGACAAGTGTCATACTGTCCACACAAACACCACAGAGCAGATGGAAGAGGCAACAGACAGCAAACAAAACGAGACCAGTTTCCATACAGACGCAGGCAGAAAAGAAACAATATGTAAAGCTGAAGCTTCCCGCTATCAGATGCAGTTTAAGTATCATCCAGGCTGAGAAACTAAAATTAAGTTCCTAGCCTTTCTTCCTTCCTCTTCCAGTGATTCATTATATAAACTCATGTAAATCTTTTAATCACACTGGTACGTAAAACAGGTGTCTTCACTAAAAAATGTTAAGGCTTAATGCCTGTTTAAAGGGTGACAGCACAGTGTAGCTGAAGTCCAGATCAGCAGCCAGGAGATCGAATTCTTACTGCCAGATCTGCCACAAACCTGTCTTGCAACAGACAAATTCAATTTTCTCTGTACCTTAGTTCCTTCCTTCTCTTGGTTATTTCAGCTGCACACCTCATGATTAGACAGACTGTACACTTCACCACGGGGACCCACATCTTAGATTCCACATTAGTCTGAGCACACTATCTCTATTAAACTTTAGACAAAGCCTAACAACTACAAAAGCTTCAAACGCCCTTTCAAACCCTCCCTGCACCTTCTCCCCAAGCATCAGATTTCTACATTTTGATCCTACAGCTGTGTACTTGGCCATTGTCTTGCTGCAAGCTGTGAAACTCAGCATTTGAGCTACACTTGACAAGTGGGAAAACCTTAACCCTGACACAACGGACCTTCACTAATAACCACTTTAAAACCAGCCTCCTATTTCAGATTCATGTGGGATTAATGGAGGCACTTTAACAGAGTCCGTTTGAAACACAGTGTCAAGAAGGGATGGTAACTTAAATTAAACTTGAAAATCTGTAAATTAAGTACTAAACATAAAAGAGCACAGCAATACGCAATTTTGTCAAGAAGGATCAGCTAATCCCCATCATATGTTGATTTTCTTAGCTAAAAAAAAGCACAATCACTGCAGCAGCTAAGTCCTGAAGTGACAAAGGCACAGATCCCACTAATTGTCTCTAAAGCAACTTTTATTTCCTCCTTTGACACAAGTGCAAAAAGGCATGCACAGACACTGTACCTGTGTAACTACCCAGTTAGCAGCTGGAGATCAAACAGCTTCCCCACCATGGTAAGAACTGGTTCAAACCACCCCTTAAAGTGCTCAAAGTGAATGGGAAAGATTTCAAGCCTTTCTAAATCAGCTAGTCACTTCCACAAGGCATCATCTAGTTGCCACCTAAATGCTGTCCTCATGTTCACAGATAAGAGGGTATTTTACAGAAATTCTCCTTTGGGCAGTAACCTACGTAACCCATAGCCCTGGCCAGATTAGCAAAGAGCAATAAACAGAGCAATAAACAGAAAGAACAAACAGGACAGCTGCAAATATGTTTGCTCTGTAGCGCACTCACACACTGTCATCAGGAGGAGACAACAGCTCTCAAAGAGAGCTCAGCCATACTGTGCAATGACATTCCCTTACCGTTCCCAGAAGCACCCATCTAAAAAGGAACAGGGCCTCAAAAAGCACTGCCTCCTGCACACTGGCATCAGCCACCCTGCAATACCAACAGCCCCTAGTCCCAGTCGGCACCAGGTCTCCCAGCTGAGGGAATTTAGCGTATCTCTTATAAAGAAAGCACATGTCACAGCAGGGCCCAGCCCATGCCATGCCTGATTACCCGCTATCCAAAATGAAGTGGAGCCCCCATTGCCCATCTTACCCTCTCCACAGAGGACTTGAACAGAATCATTTCTGCTACAGCCTGAACAGATCGCAGCTGTGAAGCATCAAGGCTGTTACTGCACT
>Ga0065711_1029395_pt1 | contig 36375 bp, 12 predicted proteins | sample Hoacrofraction12_FD_59098 | JGI IMG/M metagenome (GOLD analysis project Ga0065711, IMG submission 59098) | Hoatzin crop microbial communities from Cojedes, Venezuela - Epithelial fraction 12 v2 (version 2) | ecosystem: Host-associated > Birds > Digestive system > Esophagus > Crop | place... | reverse complement strand
GCCTGCTGTAGGTGACCCTGCTTCGGCGGGGGGGTTGGACTAGATGACCCACAGAGGTCCCTTCCAACCCCTACTATTCTGTGATTCTGTGATTCTGTGATTCTGTGAACCCACCTTGGCATTTTGATGGAGGCATTGAATCATTATATGAGTATACCGAGGATTTGGGATCAAGTATCTCTCAGCAGGAAAAAGGGAAAATGCTTATTTTTTTCCTCCATGGCTATCCACGACTTTCGGAGTTAGGAAAAAACTTTTCTGTTAGTTACTTTGTCTTTTATTTTATAGTAAAGAGGGAGATTATACCTGCATAATCTCTTTAAATTTATTGAGAATGCTGATGCATAAATCTGTTTGGCTGTGATCTACCTCTGTCTTGTGTTAACTTGATTTTTTTTCTTGTATAATTTCTGTTATGTCACTATAACTAAAATGAGAAGTAGGCCTAACAGTGTAGAACAAATACAGCTTTATATTATTGCAAAGTTTTGAGATTAGAAAGTGAGATGGTACTAACTATTGTTACAGCAACATAAAACTGGAAGCAGTTCCATTCAGCTGCAGTCTGAATGGAGATGAAGAGGCGTGTCTGCAGTTAAAAGGTACTGCTTAGGTGGGAACTACTGCTGCTTACTTCCCTTTCCTTTCATTTTTGCTTTCTCCAGTCTTCTTCTGCTCTGAGGTAAGTGCGATTACAAGCTTCCCTGTAGTAAAAAATATGCGATGATTTATATTAATTCTGGAAAAAAAAATCCAGTATCTGGAATATACTGATATCAAAGATATCAGGGGTAGGTAAAAATACTATGTTTATTTATAGAATCATAGAATCATAAAATGGTTTGTGTTGGAAGGGACCTTAAAAAACAATATTATTGTATTACATTATATTGTTGCTCTGGTTTTATCCATATAGTAATGAAGCTCGGATGATGAAATCCATGTCCCACTATCATTTACTTCAGTGGGGCCAGAAGTTTAGCTTAGATTTAGAAACTTATTGGAAATCTACTTTCTGTTCTCAGTTACATGTCTTTTTGTACAATTAGTCTGTGGACATCCCTATGATAAGTATTCTTGTGCTGAGATAGAGTCCCTCTGAATTTAAATTAAAGACTATAAGGATCTCCTTGCGAGTGTTACGTAGTTTAATGGGTCATGCATGTATGTTTAAAGGCTTACACCTTTTTGTTGTTGTTGTGCATAAGAAAAATGGTTGCAAAAGTGCAAATCTCACTGAAACATGTAACTTTGAATTCAGAGTATGATATATATGAAATCATCAGAGCCTTTCCTTATGCAGAGATTTTCAAAATACCTTTCTAGTCCATATGTAGAGTTGATCTGAGAAGGAAGGTGAAGGTGCTGTTAGGCCTTGTGAGATTCTCTTAATAAATCAGAGTTTTAAACAAATAAGACATAATCAGGCTCCCACAGATCATTTCAAAATATCCTCAGGCATCTGACACACCCATATTTTTACAGCCGACAGTGGTAAAGATGTCTTTAAACGAAAGATCAAAACAAAACCCACACCCCCTCCACCTCCAAATCCAGACAGTGGCATATCATAACGAAGACTGAATCAGAGGACTGCCTGCCTACTTAGAACTAAAAGTGAACATCCACAATCAGATACACAGCCAACAATCCAAAATACTTCTGGAAAGCCTTTTCAAGTTCAATCACATTACCTTTACTACATATTGAACTGCTACTGTATGAGCAGCTTCGGTTCAAAAAGGTAGGAGCTTGAAAAAAATGTTTAAATAAATCATTGACCCTCAGTGCATACCAGGTCCCTACAATGAGTTAAAAGAGGAAGTTTACCAGGAGTATTGAATAAAAATCATCCCACAGATTTTCACATTCCAAAATCAAACTGTCAAAATCAACAGATTTCCATCTTTTCTAGGGAAATGGCCTCTGCTAGCTCTACATTCTTTGATGGAAGCTGAGCTATTGTAAGTCCATATAATACACTAAATAACTGCACTGTTATACTATAACCCTTTAAAAATAGTTTTGATACTACTAAAAAATAAGATTTTACATATTTTTTTCTACGGGAATGTTGATTATCAGTGATTGTGCTTGAATGAGGTTGGTAAAATGTATTTTTTTATACAAGTTAAAAAAATGGCAATACAAGATTAAAATCTCAATCCATATTTAGGCATCCAAAAATTATTTGATATTTTAGAAGCTGTGATTACTGTGGGCAAGGTAAATGGAAGCTGCTGGGTAACCAGCAGTGTTGACTGTAAGTCTGCCAGACTGAGTAGTTCAGTATAAAATACAGGTGTTGAACTTTAGACATCAATCGAAACTAAGAATAAAAGGCCTCGTGCTTCCTTCTTTATCACCAACTGTGTCCTGCTTTGCCTTAATTCCCAGAGCCACGGAACTGGATAGTAGTTACCAGTTGTCTCTAGTTTGTATGAACATATACAATTTGTTCTTTTTTGACAATAAAAACATGAATTTAGCCCAGGTATCTACAAAAGAAAGTATGGAATTCTGAGCTACATAGTGTACCATTGTGGGAAAGATGGTCTGGAGACAGTTCACTAAAGCCTTTTTTCTTTTTCTGTTTACTGAATTTGAACTATTGACCTTGCAAAAATATTCAGCTTTCTATGAGGGTTTTTTGTTGGTGTTTGATTTTTTTTTTTTTTTGAGTGGCTTTTGGTGCCTGAGCTTTGAAACATGTATGATCAGACCCAGCTTATCTCTGAGGCTGCTGGGTTTTCTAGCTCGCCGTGCTGGAAAACACACCAATCTGGGGAAATCAAGCTAATGTCTCTCAGCTGTGCAGAAAAAGTGTGAACAGCTCTGTCAAATGAGCTACCCCCATCTCCTTTTTTCCAGGCAGCGTCTTATACTCCAGCAGTCACTTCACATTTGCCATTTGAGCAGTTGTGATATAACTGCTGTTTTATTGCCTATAGGAGAGTTTCTGTGAGGAATCAGAAGCTGTGGTCTTTCAGCTACCCTGGCCAAAATAGATTTTAGTCACAGGACTCTATTACTGGTGAATGAGTAAGGAGTCCTGACAGGATTACAAGAGAATATGAGCACATAGTTCTGGCCTAAAGGTTGCTAATTGACCAAGTGGTAATAGGAGGGGAAGTATTTTCAGCCTTGAACCACTTTACCTCCAGATAAGTAAATTAAATGCCATCAGTTAACCCCTTGAGTGCAATGACCCAGTGCTGCCAGGGACATGCCTGGCACGATAGACCCTCACGCTTCCTAATCAGTGATGATGTATGAAGTACAGTCATAGCGCCAAAGGAGTCATGTTCCTTTGTTGGATGGAAAGATGTCTCTGGGCATTTAAAAGGTTAAACATAAAATTCTAAGTTCACAGCTACAGTGGCTTAAAAACGCATGAAAAATATGAAGCAAAAGAGCAGTCATGAAAGAAATTAGAACGATGTAAAGTGAAAATAAAAATCTAAGGAAGTTTGCTTTGGAATTGAGTTGATGCTTTTTTTATCATTTTTTCAATGGATTTTTACTGTTTTCTCCACGTAGTTTCCTGCAGAGTGAATGTGCTGAGCTGCCTTCAGCTTAGTTCCTTTCCATACTTATTCTCAGATCATGGACATTGCTAAATTCCACTGAAAAATATCAAAGCTATTATGTCAAGTGGGGATAAATTTATGAATAATAAGTTAGACTTTGTAAAAAATTTCCAGTCCTACAAGATGTATTTTCTCTACTTTTTTTTCGGTGGCATCTTTCATTTAATTTCCATTAACAGAATATCTCTGTTGCTGAGATGTTTTCTTCTAAATCAGTGTTTTTCTTGTTGTACAATGATGTAAAGATCTGTATCAATTTATGTGTGCAGAAAAAGACATTCAAGACTTCACTCTTGTTGTCTTAGATTCTTGTTGTTTTTAAATTCAAAATAGCCCATTCTGTGAGGTGAGTACTGACCTCCTAGTTTAGTAAAGACTATAATCTTTGTACTTACATCACGCTGGACTTTAACCCTTGTCTGACTTCACTGAAATTACTGGGGTTGCTCGTGTAGTGTGGTACCAGTCAGAAGATGTATCAATGGCGGATTCAGCCATGTGGAAGCTGTAGTTATTTAACATAGGTTTTGCCTTCACTGGCATGGCGGTATTTATCTATATTTTACTGTGTGATGACTAATTCTGTTGTTTATGATGGGTGTCTCACAAATAATGTATGTTCGGCCACCAGAATCCATCTCAGTTGCTTTGAGGCACCACATGTTGTTGCATTAATGGATGAAAAATTACATTTGCCATTTCATAATTTGTGTCAGTTTTTTTCATGGTTTAGTATCAAGTCTGATAAACTTAGAAAGCGGTAACGCATAAGCTATGTTGTTGACTCTTGGATGTGAGACGTGTTACACAGGCTTAATCAAAACAAACACTCCCCATCGGAACTAGTAAGAGAGCCAAGTGCTGGTTCTTCAGGCCAGGCCACAGAGTAGAGCTAGAAGGCAAGAGTTCTCCTGAGATACGCGGTTGTGAGACATTGTAGGCTTTGCATGTTGCCTTGGAGCATGAGCTGGTACTGTAATGTATATGGCGTTGTCTTTTAAAGAGGAACACTGAAAGCTGTAGGGAGGAGAGAGAGACTTGAGCCATGCATTACACAGCAGTGCACATCAGCAGTTCTATAGTGTGGGAGGCTTTTTAACTTTTCATTTAAAAAATCCTTCTTTAAAAGCACCGGTCAGTCCTTCTTTGATCACGTGGCACCATGTTAACTCAGACTGGAGCAGGCTGTTTCTCAACCTGATTCCATGCACCCTCATTGTTTCCAGCATCCACATTGTATGACTGCAACCTGAGCTGAGGCTTCCTACAAATAGTAGGAACCAATCTGGCAGGTGATACTCTAGGAGAGGTCCCTCTGTCACATGCCGTCTGCGTACACTTCAGACTTGTATGTGCTTGGAACCAAACTAAAAGGCAGCATGAACCTGAAGTTTTTTCCTGTGTGGACAATTTTGAACTTTGAGTGCTTACCCAAACCCTGGAGGAGCTATACTGTCCAGTTTCCTGCCTGTGATCTTTTTGGTGACTTACAGCTCTATATACACACTCATAAGAAGTTCTGGCCTGCCTGGAAACTGCTGAGGAGCATGGCAGCTGGGAATCCACACTTGAGTATCCACCAGCTGCAGGTCAGTTGCCACACTGCGTAGATGTGTGAGCATCCCCTACAAATGCAGTACAGGTACTAAATAAAAACCGAGTATCACACCGACAAGGGAGTAATTGTGCTTGTGTGTCATTGTCTGTTTTGTTTACAAGAGCCTGCTTTATAAGTGCAGGTGCAGATATGTGGTTCCCTGCCGTATGGCTGTTTGCAGTGGTTGGTTCGAGACATACTAATGATGCAAATGAATGACATCATAATATAAATATCCATGTTAACTGTAACCTCTTAAAAGGTGCATCTTGTCTTTAGAGTGGTAATAATATGCATATTAATCCTGTCTTTAAATTGTATTTTTTCCAATTAGGAAGAAATTACCACTTTAAAAGTAACTGGTGCAACTGGTAGGGTGGACATTTTCTAGGAGGAATAAAGTTATTCTCCTTTTGAAATGTCAAGCTTTAAACCAATCCTGGTTTTGTCTTGCCTACTCTGAACTCCAGAGCTGCCTGAGAGTGGTGTTCTGTCTTCCCCAGTGTACATGCACTACCAAGGTCCCTCTCTTCCATGAGGCATCAGAGCAGGCCAGTCGGAAGTCATATTTTTTATATTGGTTTTAATTGGTTTTGGTTTCTGCATTATAATAAATTTAATCAGATTATGGTCACTTGACCCCCAGGGGCTCAACTCTAATTTGCTCTTACTGCCTGATCATTGGTTAACTAGATCTAGACATGAACCATTCCTGGCAGAGTTCTCTACATATTAGTTTAAGAAGCCATCATTTTTGTATCCATCACCCTTGCCTTCATTCAATCACACCTCCAAGGTTTCCCATTTATACAAGAGGTAGAAATTCTCCGTATCAAATTGCCCTTTGCCATGTATGCCATCTTTATCCCATCACATAGTACACATCATTCTGAACTCTCTCGTTTCTCCTCGGGGTAGTGAGGTTCGTGCCATTCCATGGGCCAGCAGAATTTGTGTGCGTGTACTGTACCTTGCTCTAACTACAGAGCTCTTTGCCATCACTCCTTTGAAATTTATTAACACAAAGTCACAACTATACATCAAGAAATGGCATAAACAGACAATCTATAAATATTCAGGTCTAGTTTTTACATGTCTGGTTTAGCCTCATTTTCTAAGGAAGCAAGACTTCTGCAATTTCCAGGGGAAACCTATTGAACAGCTTCCATCAAATCTGACAGAGAGGTCTCCAACTGTAAAGTTCATCAGGTTGCCTGAAACAAGGCATCTGAGTGGTGTGATAAACTATGATCCACAAGGAAAAGACTGCAGTGTACGTTCAGCTACGGTTAGATCCCAGAGAATTCTCACAATGGAAGCTATTTAGAAAGACCTATAACAGAAGAAGCTTTAATTACTGATAAAACACAAAACCAAGACAAACCAGGAGACATCAGTTCTACTCTTCATTGAATTACCCATTATTTTTTTGTATAAGTAACATATCTTACTATTCCAGATAAAGCTATGTGGGTGATCAGTAAAGAGTATTATCGCTAGCTTGACCCTAGACTTCATTACATAGAAAGTAGCTTATAAGATGACCTAAAATGTGAAAGAATAGTTCATCTGCTTTTTTATCATTCCTTGTTAAGAGCATTGTCCTAGAAGGGAATATTTGACTACTGGGTCCAGTCCCTGCTAACCATGGAGATCACACTGTGTCATCCTTTAAGTCACTGGCGAAGCTCCACGTACAGAATAACAGTGTTTCTTGCCATGCATCTTGCTCTACGCTGGGCACACTTGATGCATTACAAGGTCTAGTTGATATGGTGAAAAAATGTTTAGTAAGATGTAAAACTGTTTGGTTCATGTTTACTGCTAATGCCTATTTTACCCAAACAATTAAGAGAGGATTTTGCTGTGTAATGCTTTCCACATTTCATCTCTTCATTTCAGGGCTAAAGCTCAGTCACAGGAAATGATTAGCAAAGCTGGAGTTGCAGGAATACTTCCAAGGAACAAAACAAACACCCCCCAAAATTAAGAACTGCCTACATAAAGATAATGTGGAAAAAATGGAAAATACAGTAGAGTTTGCAAGAATAAGGGGGAAGAAAAGGATTCACGGTCACTTATGACATAGTATGATTCAACTGTCTGTGCTTAATTCTTTGCTTGTTCCTAAATCCCTATATCCACAAAAAAGAAGTCCAAACTTTAGAAAATCATTTCTTACTTCCATCACTTCTGTTTTATGCTTTTGTGTCATACAAGTTTATTTTTTCTGATATATTTTATTGCTTCCTATACCAAAAGTAATTAGCAAGCAGAGTGCTTTGTTCTTGTTTTCTTTTCTCATTGAGCGAACAGTTGAAGAAAAAAAAATTCCTGTTTCTCTTAGAACAGTCTGATTCCGCTGACTTAATTAGTGTTATTCCTAATCTATGAGAGTGTTAATGTATTTATTTTCTGATAGAGCTTATAATAGACCTTAACACTGTAATTGCTATCTGCTGTAATTCATATGTCTGATTATGCAGTAAGAAGATAACTTTGCTATCCTACCACTTTAGTCACTGGGAAACCTTTCTTGCTGTTCTTTCTCTTTTCTTTTCATATGTCTCCCCTTGCTAATTATAAATCTACTAGACTCTTAGATTTCATTACCTCTCCCATCCAGCTGTCCTCCATTTCTCTCGTTACTTTGCCCAATTTGTTCCTGATTTTCCAGGTTTCAGTAAACACATTTCCAGGCATACACAACTGAAAACTATGTGAAGCATTATATTCTGCTTAGATTGTATAGTCATGAGATTGCAGTAGTTATCTGTTCCCTTGGACACATAAAATAAATCAAATTCTCACAGCAAAAATGAAGTGATTCCAGAATCACTATTTGTAGGTAGAAGGATGAAATAGCCCACATGAGGTAATATAAAATGGAGTTAAACACGAAAATCTTGCCCAGAAACTTTCAGAAGGCTTGTTAGTGGGTTTAATGACATATAATAGAAGCCAAAAGGCTCCTGGGCTTTATTTCCCCTCCTCCTGTACAGAATGCAAAAGGGATTTCAAAGCAGTAAGATCTCTTAAGATTGGACAGTTTCCAGCATTAAACATGATTGATACAACCACCATACCCCTCTAGATTATGAGTCTAAAATCCAGAACTCAGGAAGATGGGAAAAGATTGTAGAGATCTAACAATGAATGTAAAGGCAGGGTGAGGGGATGGATCACAGAGAGAGCTGGTTTAAGTTTCATAAGTATTAAGAAACTCCTACATGTAATTCCCATTCAATGACCCACAAACATGGGGAAGTGTTTAGAAGATAGCAATATCCTATCAAGCTTGAGAAACTCTACAGTTGCTTTGGACTGCTATTGAAGAATATTGTAAAAGGTTATGAATGCTATTCCAAAACTCTGCTTTAAGCATGACTTTCATTTTAGATGAAAACTATTAATTTGTGCAGTGAAATCAGTCTTAGTTCTACAAAGAAGTACTGACAATCTAATACTCTTAGGCCTGCTTGTTCATTCATTACCCGATTGAAAGCCAAACAAGAACAAAAATTAAAGAAACTCCAGGGAAAGTCTTGAGGAGATGAGGGACTACTATTTATATGACAAGGCCCAATCTTGTAACCCCTTGCACATGTTTTGATTCTTAAATATGCACGTAAACCTACAGGGCTATCATTTGCAGGATTCACCAAATAACAGTGAAATACATCTTTTCTGTGACTCTCGATTATCTGAGAAATGAATATAAGTACATCAGCTGTATTAGCAATGTATTTTTTTCTCTTCCTTGAGCTTTATCAAGAGTTGTCGCGCATTATAGTTTGGTGACAGTGCTAGAAAAAAGTGAAGACAGAACTGACCTCTCATAGCATTTTTGTGACCATGGGGCTCACACAAGCAGCTTGGCATCTGCCGGCACATCTTTAGCGAGTTGGCAGCCCCAGCGCCCTTTGCAGGTTGCAATCAAACCTGCCTTCTACAGCAGCCTCTTTCTGGCTGATTAAGTTTAATGTAATTTTAATTAAAAACCACAGTGTCAAAGGGTTTAGCTGCTCGAGAAATGAGCACAGATTGTGGCACAGTGGCAGCAGTCACTTGGAAAATGGAAATGCATCCTGACAATATTGTGTAGGGGCCAGATAAATAAAGCTGCAGCTACTGTACCTTACAAAAAGTGGGGAGAGACCATCATTGCAAGGAACCTTGTTCGAAAATAAAGTATAGAGCAGTTCTGGTTCTTGTCTTTCAACAATTTTAAAGTGCATCCCAGCAACTGACTAGAGTAATAATTGCCAAGAATTAATTTCATCCCTTCCTCCCCATTTTTACATTTGTTCAGTGGGATGTATAAATGTAAATTTCAGATTTCAGTCCTTATTTACTTTGAACAGCAAAAGATTTGCTTCACGCAATAGACTAATACAACTTTTCTCCTTAGGCTATAAAGAAAAAAGTCACTAGAGATTTTACCAGTGCTGAAAGCAGGTTCCATTTTAAGGAGTTTTTTGCTTTTATCTGCTTCCAGCTTTTCTTGTCACTTGAAGCAGACCAGAAGGAGATTTTAATACTTTACATACTGCAGATATTGAGCAACATTTGGAGAATGACCAAAAAAATCACTTCACTGACAAAAGGTTGCATCATATGCACAAGATTTAATTTCACTAGGTCCCAGTATACATAGAGATACTGTTGATAATGGTTTCCCAATGAAAAGTCTCTGTAATGTTTGATTTTCTTAGTTGCCATATTTTTTTGAGGAAAGAGAATTGCTTTGGAATTATTAAAAACCCTTGTCTCGGCAGAAGTTGCTATTTTTTAAACCTGTCCTTTGAACGCATCTATTTTTGAAATGAAGGCTTGATCCAAAGTCCACTGAGATCAGTGGAAAATCCCCAGTGACTTAGGCTTTGGATCAAGTCCTGGGAAGTATACACGTAAATAGGTAGGTATTGTGGTAACATTGTTCGCCGGAATTCCTTTCAGCAAGAAGCCTTTTTATTGTTTGTAAATGCTACTGATGCTCTGGGGCCAGAACCCCAGGAGAATTCCACCTAGTGACGTCAATTCTGTAGAGGAGAACTTCCTCCGTCCCCTTTTAGGTTTGTGGGACATTTTCGAACAGATGGAGCCTATATAGGTGGGACAGGTTCCATCTGAACAGAAGGGTCACAAATGCACTGACTGAGAGGATAGACAGAGCTATGGGGGAGAGTTTAAAGGAGTGGACAGGGGGATGGGAAGTCTGTACAGAATCCAGCAGAGAGGGAGAAGCAGCTAAAATAAGCAGATGGGTAGACAAGAGGAAATAATATTAAGGATTGAAATATGTAACACACCTACAGAAAAGGTTACGAGAGAAAAATCAGAAGACAGAACTTCTGTCGCAGTACAGTAAGGAGTCATAGAAAAGGCATGATTAAATGACACATGTAAGAGGTCTGACAAATAAAGTTCATTTTTAAAAGTAGTAATATTCCAAGACAAGAGTTGTCCTGACCATCACGTGGTAGATGCAGGTGCTAGAACATATTTACAGGCATTGAAATTGCTTTGCTACAGAGGGGGCAATGTGATAGAAAGCTCAATGAGGACCTGAATTAGGCCTCTGAACTAGAATTTACTGACAGATACAGCACCTTAGACACGAATAGATGAAAGTATGATGGATTCTCTGCCTCTGAAGAGAACAGAAAGAGTGAGAGAGAAAAAGGAAACACAAGGAAACCAGAATAATATCCCATCACAAAAACTGAAATGCAGAGCACCTGAAAGTAATAAGCCAGGGGATGGACATAAAAGGATGCCTAAGTATAGCCAAATTATGTAGGTGAGAGACCCTGCAAAATTACAAACAAAACACACACAAAAATTGAACTTCAGTAACACAAATAAAGAAATGTTTTGCTTCCAGTTACACTGACCCTGGATTTAGATGGAAAAAGATACTTGAATGCAGCTCCATTTACCCATGGTTTTAGACACGGGTTTTAAAAGGACTTTCTCCCACTCTTAGCCTACCATCACTATTACCTAAATGAAAATTTAGATAAACATAACCAGCTTTTATTTAATAGTGGTTGTGATGTGATAATAAGGTTAGCTTGTTTGTATAATTTCACCAAGTGCATTGCTCACATAAAGCAACTATGAAATCACAATCTGTTTCCAGTGAAGAAATGCTACCATCTATTACATCTACTGCTACTGCTATTACTTTGTGAATAAATATGCAGTATTTTGTTTGTTTCTAAATAAATGCTTTTAGTGTAATGCATTTATAACTTGTGATTACAGATGATTCTGAATTATGGAAATGTCAATCAAGTCCAAAATTAATATCTGGCTTCATAACAGACCGGAGTGAAACCCCAGAGCAGAGCACTGCCAAGCATTTAAGAATAGTAAGGTATCTCCCATTACCTGTAATGCATTACTATGTACACAAAAACCTTCCCCTCATGGGTATTATCTCAGAAATCCTTAGGGTGCCAGAACCACTCAGCTTTGCTTCTCAGTTCTCTCTGTGTTTGTGAACAAGGTTCTAAGGATATTCCATATGGAAACATGCAAGTAGTGCTTTTATGATCACCAAGGGAAGATGTTTCCCTGAAGCCTTTATATGTTTTCAGGAAAAACCTGAGCATCTGCCTGAAGCCCATTTGAATCATACATGCAGTTCCCTTCTACAACAAAATCTGACTGAGAATATAAAGGAAAATGCCCAAAGGGTTACACTACACAATAGCAGGATACATTCAGCATTTCACTGGCATGCATATAATCCTTTTATTTATGAATCAAGACATAGTTGTTTATCTATAATTGTACAAATAGCTAGGTGTATGTGATGAAGCAATGAACCAATGAATACCTTAGTAATAACAGGTATTGTAGAACTTCTGAAGTGTCAGAAAATTTGATTTTCAAAGCATATGGAATAAAAAAGCTACTATTACCTTGCTAAGAATGCCAGGATAAAAACAGAGTGATCAATACCCCTCTTTATCTGGTTATGATGGCAAAACATATATGACATAACTGTTAAAAGAGATTGCAAAGGATTGACTGGATACACTGGTCAATCTGTGTGTTCTGTGAAGTCCGTAAATTTTTTTTTAAAAGGAGGTACATAGTTTCATCTATTTCCAAAATGCTGTAGAAATTATATTGCACAGTATCATTTTGGGTATGTCTAGTCCTTCCAGTTCTGTTGCACATGTAAAGCATATACAGGTTAAGTGGGTGACCAGCCATTATTTATTGAATGTATTTGACAACATAGATACATGGAATAAGCCTCAGAGAGACCAATAAGTAGTGGTGATGCAGTTCAGCTATGAAGATTGACTGTAGACATGCATGGCAAAATGCAAAGGGGTAGACATCTTCTCAGAGTTGCACTTCTTCAGTATTCTCAACAAATGACTTGATCTGCCTCCTGCATTTGTACAAGCATAACATTTTAGATTTGTGGAAGGTGTGATTATATAAGCAATAATCTACAGAGTACAAATAAGATGCTTTATTTTTTTTGGTGCTGATTCTTGCAGAAAGTATTTGCTAAATTGCTTCCAGCTTTCTAGAGTCTATGAGTGTTGTTTTTTTTAAATACTCCAGTGACATGGAGATAACATTACAACATCAGTACCAAGTTTAAGCACCAGACTGCTAAAATTGACAAGCTTTGACCAAAACATGCAACTTCTATAAAGCTTCTTCATTGAAAGGTTTTGGGGTTTTTTTTATTTGTTTGTGGGTTTGGTTTTTTTTTGTTTCTTTAAGTCTGCAGTTCTACATTCTGACTGTTCATTTAAGTATAGCAAAGTATTTAAAATTTGTTCACAATGTTAAAGTTATTTTAATATTATTTGTTTCACAGGTACCTCAGAAAGAACAGGCTTGATGATAATGAAATCTTCTCTCTTGTGTAAGTAAAAAAATTTGTGTGAGTGAATTCCCTTCTACTGCCAGTGTAGCAGTTTTTGCTGCTATGCTGTTTGCAAGGTCGACATTGTATAACTCTGCTCCTATTGAAATTATTTTAGAGGTTTTGTAGATTAGTTATGCAGCTTCCTTTCTGCCTTCCTACAACAACAACAAAAAGTTGGTAGATTGGAAATGTGTGTACAGTATACTATTTTTTCAGCTCTTCTAAATTAAATCCACTCAACATAGCAAAAGAGCCCTCGGGCATAATTCTACATACTACTTATCTGCAGTATTAAATATTCAGTATTTTTACTTTTAAAAGCATATTTTTGACAATTGTAATAAACTTCCATTCTAAAACATATTCAGGTTTGCATTTAACCTTGTTTTTTCCACATTGTCAAAACTAAGCTTTTCATACTCATCAGTCTCTCTGAGATATAAAAAACTGAGTCAATATGGAAGGAAATTTTTAAGTAGCATTTCCTTTCTATATTGAGCTTACATGCGAGTATTCTTTCTACATAATGTAGAAGAGTGAATAAGTGGGTACATTAGTCCAAGCAGTTGCATTAGTCCAATATACTCATGAACATCTATAATTCCAAGTCATTGGCTCTGTTTGGATCAGTCTGATCTATGCATTTCATATATTGTTGAGTGACAGTCACTCCAGTATTCATACTGTAACGAAACATGCACATTTACAAGTGTAAAAAACTTCAGTCATAACATTAAGACACTAGAATGGCAACATAATATTGATTCCTAAGTTTGAGTCATACTTGACCTTAATTTTTGTGCACAGTGGCTAATTTCAGGGAGAATATTGTGCATCAGTTTGATAATTTGCCTTCTGATTTGCTCAAATTATCTCAGATACCACACTAGTGGGACTTTTAGAAGCAGTCCATAGCATGCTAATTGTCTTTGAAACAAAAAGCTGCTGAACAAAGATATGATTTGGTTATAATTTCACCTACATTTATTGCAGAACTCATGTACGCTGTCCAGTCAGAATGAGCAACTCTGCTATCCTTTGCAAGGATACGAGTAATGAGTTTTGAAGGCTTATTTTTAGACTAATAGTACAGCATAAAGTATCTGATGAACTCCCAAATTACCTCATTGCAAAATTTCATTTTCCAAATTCAAAACATATTAACAAAGAATAAAGTCTTCAATAAAGCTTTCTTAACACTAGTGCAGCTACTTTATTCCCTTCTTAGAATTTACCAAGAAAACCTGCCACTTGTCCACTGAATCAGAAGTTAAATTTTCTTATCAACTAATTATTCATTAATTGGCTTGTGGTTTTAAAACTTTAATGATACCGAGTTCCAGCTGTCAGGGCACAGCAATGGCCAGGGCACAGTAGTGGCCTCATCAGCCAGGGCCTATCCCACTGCTCCCAACAATAGAGCAGGGCAGACCCAGAGACGATGGCCAGGTCCAACCAAGAGTTGAGACTGCCAGACAAGTTCGTTCTGAGAAGGCAGGTCTCAGGTCAACCTTAAGCGATGAGTGAAGTCCCCATGCTAAGCTTAAATAGAGCTCCTGGGCCATGGGTTAGGGTGGAAGCCCCAGCTGAAGGACATCAGGGCCATTAAGTCCTACTGGTGCCCTGAGGGCCCTGACATGTTGAAGTACACCTATGCAGAAGTAACTACGAAGCTCCCAGTTTCAGATGAGCTGAAATTCAGCTAGATACAGGGGGCAGGTTCCCCTTGGTCAGTCATATCTTCCTCTTGAGCAAGCTTACTCCATTGGCTGCTCAAGCCTCTCGCCTGTTTATCTTGGTGCATCTACTCTGAGCATGACGCCATCAGGGTAGAAGAGTACTTGACCTTTCTCATTTGCTGTTGCTCTCACTTACAAAGCTGGAGATTTACTGGGCAACAGTGGCTGTTGAAGACCATAAGGTGCTAAAGATAGCTGGAGAGCAACACTGGAGGCCTGTAATGAACAAGGGTGGTGTGGTCTATTGCAGGAGTCTGCAATCTGTAAGGGATACACACAATGCACAGGGAATGGAGAAGTTTCAGGGTACAGTATAGGAATAGATGTTTCTGATCAAATGTCGGCCTGAGCAGAAATTTCACAGCTGCTGCAAGGGATTGAAGAATACTAAGGGCAGAGGAATCACCTATAGATCATAACAACAAATGAGAAAGCAGTGCAGCTTACCAAAACACTGGCACACGGATGGAACCCTGCATGGTATTTCAGTAACTTAGGAATTAATACCTTGCAATGATAATCGCCTCACACTCTCCTGGCTGCTGAGTACAGAATTGATATATTTTCAAATATAACTATATTTGAATTTTTTCATATATAGCTATTGATTGGCTTGTAAAATAAGCTTTGAATGCTGTTTAGTATGCTTTTTTTCATAAAAAAAAGGACTTTGGCATACCATCCTCAAAAGATTGTTGACCTGTGGCCTTCTACCCATCTGTATCAAGAAGTGGAAAATAGTAAGTGTCATCCCACTAGAAAATTACTATGAAGAACCTCTCTTAGTATTGGCTTACTTTGAGGTTATGATCAATTTGTTTTCATAATACAAAATCATGAAGGTAAACAGACATTGACATCTTTGTAAATATATAAAGCCAAGCTCCCATTCACAAGTTCATAGCCATTTTAAATTCCTGACCGCAAAGGAAGTTGTGGAGAGGCTAAACTGGTATATTGTTTTTATTTGGTGAATGTCCTTTTGTTAAATTCTCCTTTTAGAGTATAATATCAACATTTGGAAGTGGAATCCTCTTTATGGGTATAAAATTTTATTATAATAGTAAACAGTGAACAATATCAGTGCTGTATAAAACAAAGATGAACCTCTCTAAGGATCTTATATCAGAATTTCAGTCTGCAGTGTTGGCTTTTACACTATCCAGTTCAATTCATCTATCTCCTGCCATGATCTTGATGTGCTCTGAAATTGCACCAAAGTATAGCTGGTCGCAAATTTCACACTTACCACTTTAGACAAGTGAAAGGTCAAGGGCTTACAACAGTAGAGCAGCTAGTTATCAGTACCACAAAGCACAGACAGGCATGGAAGTGACTGCAGGTCAGATCAGCTGTAATTTATACTAACTGTGTAAGTCCATGCAGATCCATCCCACTACCCCCAGACAGCAGAATACGTATGTTTGAACATTGCTCACTTGTCTCACTGCTCATCTGCTCTCTGCAACACTAGAATCAAATATACATGCACGCTTTCATTTAATGCCATCCTTTTATTTTCAGAATAAACAAACATTAAGTAGCTTTTTCAATGAAAAGCCTTTCCATATTTGGAGGGACAAGTTTAACTCCTAAAACAGCATTAAGACTTTAAAATAGCCAACTAACCAAAGGAAAAACAGGAGATGGAACTAGAAGTGTCTAACGTCTTGTTAAGAACGCTGCTAGAGGGAAAACGTATAATGACATATTCAGTACATTCTCAAATCTGAAAAATAGGCGTTGCTTCTAATCTACAATGAGAAACGATACTCAGTGTTGGTTTGAATATTATAATATGGGGTAAAGAAAACCTAAAAAGTGCTAAGTGAATTTCCTTGAGTCGTATTACCAGGCCCCCTTACAGCTGGCAACACTGGATTTCTATATTTTTGTTTACAGATATCTAACAGGATAGGAACAGTGTTGATTATTTCAGTGTTCATGAGTCACAGGACTGAGTCATGGATGCCTCCCAGATAGGGAGGAAAAGCAAACTTAGTGTTGATGACTTATCTTTCATTCCCAAGTAAAATAAAAACAGTGACTGAACCTAAAAAAATTCAAATATACAACTTCTGATATGTAACAACTTTACAATTTGGTTTTGTCCTACAAAGGCCTCGGTTACAAGTTCACAACCAGTCTTGGCCAAGAAGAAAAGACGACCTTTTCGTCCTGCAGAAAAAAAAAAAATATCCCTTTTTTTCAATTTTTGGAACTGCAGTTGTTAATGTTCCAATTTTGAAGTAATTTTTCTGAATTAATTGTCATATTTTAAAAGGAATTCAATGATCACAGAATAAGAAAAATAAAAATCCAAATAGAAATCCCTTTTTGGGTATGCCCACACTTTGGTTTGTTTTCTTAATTTGACACTCAAGTCAAACAACAACTGGTTTTCTTCCTCACGTTGTTTACTCAACAGAGCAGCACTTCAGCCATCAGTTTATTCCTGATTAACAGAATCTTTTTTATGGATATAAAATATTTGACTGACTATCCTGTTTCCACTATTAGTGGCCTACTAGAATTGTATTATATACTGTTATTCTAGCATAGATTATTCTTTTTGTGCAAGCAGTTCTGCAGTTATTATCAGACACTGTAAAATATATGATTAAAAGCTATTCCAAAGAAATTTTCATATGATATACCGAGAAGCTAATTTTTACAGAAGCCATGCAACAAGCCCTTCAATTATTTGTTAGATCAGGAGGAATTAGTCCCCCAGATCCAAACTAGCTCTTAGTACAGCTGACAATGATACCTTAAACTTTCAATGCCAGAGATGTGGTAAAAAAAGCATTTTGGAGTCAGTTGGAATTATCAGTTAGTGTGCACCACATCCGCTCTGTCCATTGCATAGTATGTCAAAATTGTGTTCAAGCAGAATGTGTACATTCTCTTGGACAAGTAAATCACTTTGAAATTTCTTCAAGCGTGATGTTGGCATAGGCTACACTATAGTATCTTAGGACTACTGCAATACAAATCAATAACAATGAATCTTGGCCTTTTATGCCATCAGACATATCTGGTAGGATATGGAAGATTAGTTATAATGTACTGCGTGCATAACTGGAATAGTTGCTGGAAATAGATATCAACAGAAGAAAAGCGGAAGCCATCACCAAAAGTAAGTCATAATCAGCTACTCATCTGACATTGATCTTTGGAATTCAAGGAGAACTGAATCTTGTGAGCATAGCTGCTCATCTTTCACATCAAAATAGTACTATAAGTGCATGTAGGAAAATATCTCCTAAGGGAAAAGGGCAAGGATTTGCCTCAGGTTGTTGCTCCACTCAATGTGAATTTCACTAAAATTCAAATGGTGAAACAAGAAGTCTGACAAATTAAAAGTTTATTCTTTACCTCCCAGTGCGTGCAGTAACTTAAAGCCAAACAGCAACAAACAAATTGGCAGCTGGCACTTTAGCCTGTGAGGCATCAGCCATCTGGTCCCACAAAATGAAACATTTACTTGAGTTGTCTTAAGTATCTAAGCTAAGAGATTACCAAGAGGCAAAGACACAAAGATTTTGTTTTCAGAATGTTGGATCACCTTTTCCTTGGAATTTCATCAAGAGTATGCATACTCATTACTATGTATTTGTCTCTGCTAAGTCAGATGAGGAAGTTCAGAACAAAAGTTGTCTTCAGAAATTCCCATATGGTTTTGATTAACAGCTGCTATAGCACAAGCCAAGTGGCACTCTCAGCTTTATATAATGCTACCTACCTTGTGCTTTCTGTTACAGGGTTCCTTTCACTCTTTCCCCTCTCTATGACAAATGCACTGATCCCATCAGTTAGAATATCCGAAGGAATTTCTTTTCTCAAGAAACTGTATTGGTAGTGGTTTGTGTAGTACTCCTGATCTCTTATAATACTAAAAGCTTATTTGAAAAGTTTACTTATGCTTATTTTGGCTTCAGCAACAAATTAATTTGAAGATACTACTGCTATATCTGTCCTTCATATGACAATGAAATGGTTGAGTACAAACCTAATATTGACAAGATGTCTTAAATCTGCCAAAAGCATTTAATATTGCTCTGTCCTGAACACACTATTTGCCTGGGAATGTTTCACCACTAGATGACAGGCGATAAAACTAAAATCAATTACTCAAATTAGACTTAAAATAGCAGCAAATTCTTCTGTGCTAAGATTTGGCAGTGCTCTGTTTCTGTTCATCTTGCTCAGGGTTTTTGATATGCACAGGAGGACATCAATGGTACCCTTGCTTTCTAACACTAGAGGCTTTACCACCCACCAGAGCAAGGGCCCCTTACGGTGCCTTTTCACTGAGATTCTGTTGAAATTAAAGGCTTAGCTGCTCGGGTTCACACAAGTTATGCCCACAGACCCTGAAAAGTATTCTGGGACACCATAGTTCTCTAAGGCTCTTATGCTTATTTGCACGAAGTCATCCAATCCTAGCCATGAATTTTTCTGCTCACATGGATTGTCGATCAATAAAAACTTCCCATCAATTTTATACATGCAGAAGAACACGGTAGTTTAAGCTCGCTTACTAATGAGCAACAGAAGTATGCATATTTCAAGATTTCGACTGGGGGGGAAATCGAAGACTAAATCCCAACTCTAGCATATTTACAAATGAATTCCATATAATTTACAGCTACGTATATCCAAAGAACTTATTTTAATGACCATGCCAAAACACACTGCAGGGCAGAGTTAAAGTTGTTAGTTTCATAAGCCGGTTGGGTCATTTTAGCTTATGCTAAACCTGGAATCCTATCAGATGAACTGCAGGTATGCACCTTGTTTGGTCTTTAGTGTTCAGGGGTTATAAGACACGTCCTCATCCTCCCATTGTGCTCACTGGGGAGACAGGAAACAGAGGAAATCAAACTACTTTTGATTCTGTTGCCAGCACAGAAGTGCTACAAAACTGAGGAATAACTATGGATTGTAATTTACTATACAAAATTTCCTCTCCTGGTTAAGTGAACTATTAACATTTTCCACAAAAGTCACAAGGTGTCCCTTTCCAAGAAGGAAACCAACAAGTCTGCCAATACTAAATTAAAGTTCTTCTTTTAAGGGGGCGTCATTTACCACAAGAACGTAGCAGAGTATAACAGGGCACTGCAGAGAGGGTATGGGGCAAGAAAACTAGTACTTAAGTAGATGCTTTCAAAGGTAAATAGATCAGTGCATATTAAAGTTAGTCAGCAGCCTAGAGCAGTGGGGAAAAACCTGAAAGAAAAACAAGTGTCATTTTTGAAAGCTTCTGTTTTGCAGTGAAATTGAAAGTGTTGCCTCCACTGTACTCACAGTAATGCTTTAACTACATGCTTAGCTCTCACTACCATGCATTAACCACTGTTAGTTTCTATCAGCATGCAGCAAGGGCCAGAGGGTTCCTAAGGGGCATGGAGCCAAGGGGAATAACCTGGCCAGTAGGGCAGAGGTCTCATCAGCCAGGGGCCACCACACAGTACCTAAGCAGGACACTGCCAGAGACAGTAACCAGGCTTAACCAAGAGCTGAAACCACCAGGCAAGTTTATGATGATGAGGCACATCTGAGGTCAAGCCAGAAAGTCCATCCACAGGTCAGAGTTGAGTCCAGCAATTACCAGACAGATCCCAAGTCAAGCTGCAAAGTCAGTCCACAGAGACCAGGGTCAACTGGACGTGTTGCCAGGCAGGGGCATAGGTACAGCTGAGCTGAAAACCAGTGCTCTTCCAGAATAGCTTAAGAAAGAAATAAAGGTGCAGGACTGAGCTTTAGTAGTGCTTCTGGACCCATGGGTGTGGGTGGAGGCCCCAGCTGAGGCACGTCAGGCTATTAAGGCTTGTTAGTGCACGCAGCCTCCCTGACTAAGTGCTGTGTGCTACCTAAAGTTTTGCTACCTGCTATGTTTATCGCATCTGCCACATATTGTTGACCGTTGTGCTAAAGCAGGAATATTTTAGCTGGTTTTGCTGCATTTGTGCTGTAGCTTGAGCACTCCTTAGCTACGTTCTGTTGAATGATACTTAGGTAAATTTCTTTCACATAGGAAGGCTTTTCCTCAAAAAACCCCTAAAATTTGCACCTAAAATACTCTTTCTGTGCATTTATAAAGAATACCTAGGAATATAATGGTCTATTCTGCTGTTTGAATTATCAATAAAATGGTACAATTTGGAAGAATGGGATGAGAAATGGACAGGACCAGACAGAAGCAGTTGTAAGTCTTGGACTCAGATACAAAAGGCAGGATTTAACTGTCTAAATGCAAGTACTTCCCATTTGAGGTGCCCTACAGTATCCAAGATATCCACACATATGATCTTTGCCAACAGGCTTTAAACCAGGTACGTCAGGGGGTGGTGTTGACAGCTTGCAGATAAGTGAGGGAGCAGAAGTCGGGGCAGTAAATACATGGGACAGGGTGACAGAAGCAAGAGAGCCCTCAGGAAGGATAAGACAGGTTAAAAGAAGGTTTGCCTCGAGTGTTTGTGCACAAATGCACACAGTCTGGGAAGCAAACGGGAGGAGTTAGAGCTCTGTGTGTGGGCGCAGAACTAAAACATCATGAGAATAACTGAGATGTGGCAGGAGCTCTGTGTTGTAAAGAGCATACAGGCTCTTTAGGAATGACAGGCAGGGAAGACAAAGAAAGGGGGTGTTGTCTGTGTGGGGGATTAGCCTGGATATTTGGAGCTCTTTTGTGGAACAGAAGATAGGGTGACTGAAGGCTTGTGGATCATGGTCAGAGGAGAGGCTGGTAAGAGCAACACTGTAGTGGAAAGTGTTACAAATCACATGGTCAATATTAGGAAGTGGATGAAGTCTTCTTTAAGCAACTCAAGGAAGTCACTAGACCAAAGACCCTGCTTCTAATGGATTGCCATCCTAGCATTGGAAGATTCTGCTGAAAAGGACCTAGGAGTCCTGGTGGGCAGTAGACAAAGCATACTGGAGGTATTAACAGGAGTATAACCAGCAGATCTGGCAGTAGACTGATGCGTGCCGGGAGATATCAACAGGAGTTTAGCCAGTAGATCAAAGAGTAATTATTCCCCTCTGTTTGCCACTTGTGAGACTGCATCTGGAAAACTGCCTTCAGTTTTGCGCTCCCCAGTATAAGCAAGGTGGTGGTAAACTTGAGCAAGTCTAGCAGAGAGCTACCAAAATGGTCAGCAGGCTAGAGCACATGCCCTGTCGGCAGAACCTGAAAGAACTGTGCTTCTTTAGAGAGCAAGATTGTTTAGCGAAGGTGTGGGACACCTAGTCGCAGCTTTCTGACACCTAAGAGGAGGCTTCTAGGAAGACAGAGCCAATTTCTTTACTAGGGAGCACAGTGGGAGAAGGAGAGCCAGAAATTGAAACGGAGAAGGTTATAGCTGGAAATAAGGAAAAAAATGTTCCACTGTGAGGATAATTAAGCATGGGAACAGGGGCCCAAAGAAATTATAGAATCTCCATCCTTGGAGATTTTCAGGACTTAACTGGACAAAGCCCAGAGCAACCTCATCTGAATGCGGGGTTGACCCTCCTTTGGGCAGGGTGTTGGACTGGAGACCTCTTGATGTTCCTTCCAGTTGGAAGGGTATGCAGTTCTATTGTATGTGGGACACACATGTTGCAGACACCACAGGAGACTCTAGTTCTTCTGGAATGATGGAAAACCCAAGGGCACGTCAGATGGTTTTAAAGACTTGCATTTAGGTAAATGAAAGCCTGCTTGACTTTGCAAAGTGGCCAGGTTACGCATTGATCTTCCTGTCACAAGTATGTGCAGAGGAGTATATGCCTACCTCTTCTTTTTCCATCTCTTTTTAGCTTTTTCATCATTTTAGAATTCATTTCAGTGGAGTTTATCATTACGTCTTCTGACCAGATGGAAGGACTTTTGTAGCAATTCCTGACAAGTAAAATTATCTTTCCAAAATGCCATTCAGACTAGGAACCATGTTTCAAGGTTGGATCAGCACATTCCTGATGAATTTCAAGTCCGTACTATAATAGACACTCAACCTAAAAATAGGGACAGGAGTAAAATAGACTTTAAAATGTTCAATCAAGTAAGTAATAATCCAATGAAAAACAGTCTGCCTTATGATATTATTGTGGACAGCTCACAATAAAATCTTTATTCTGCTTTAATTTAAATGCTGATGGGCTTGTGTTGTGTGTCACTATATTAAGGATCTGTCTGATACAGCTTCCCTGCCACAGGTCTTGTCAAGGTTGAGATTTCATGTTCAAATACCAGTGTATACCAGTGAGATGGGTTGTTACTTCCAGCTGATTTTTTTTTTATTTATGAAACTATAAGGGAAATAAAATGCAGAGAAAGGTTTTCTAACTTCAGCAACTTAACACAGCTCAGAGCAGATTCAAGTTCTGTTTTCACTATCTATACATTATGCTGTAGTGTTGCCTATTAAATTCAAGCCGAGCAGAAGAAAAGGATGAATTTGCATATCCATTTCCATTCAAGTTATGGACTTTTAAATCCATGTTGCTTCTGTCTATAGACTAATGAGTGCACCATTATGGAAGAGGCTTAGTATGTCACTGCACTTGGCAAGTCCAGGTTTGTGCTCGGCATATAATATTTTGAGAGCCATTTTTTTCAAGCATAGCGTAATAGGCTTTAACTTTGCTAAGCTTTTCTGCCAGGCCTCCAGTGCCCTGCTGTTCTATTATATTGAACTTGTAAGCAGGACGCTCTGCCAGGCTCACCCAGATTACTGCTGCAATAAGGGCCCTGCTGAGTGACTAGTGTCATGATAAGTGCTAGGGAGGGAGTTCACCATCTTGGCATACTGTTCTCATCTTATTAAATTCAGCTTTGTGGAAGCAGGGAGTCTGCCTCTCGGCCTCACTGGCTCTGGCTCAGTCCAACTGCTACTGTCAGACAATATGAAAATAGGAACCACCACAGCTAATGGCAGGTGCTGCACCACCACAGCTGAGGAAAAAAGAGAGCTTTTTCTTTTTTCCTTTTTTTTTTTTTTTAATAGGCACTTGACTGGATTGATTTGAAAACATTTAGCTTCTTAATATTATTATAGCCCTCATACCCACAGATACTTGTTCAGCCACAGTTCTTTTTGAACATGTTTATTCTGTCCACTTTGTATAGCCTCCTTTGTTCTTGTTTACTTACATTCAGGAAATATAATGTAGCAAACAAGCCCTTGGAACATGTCTGATACCATTCAGATTTGATAAAGGACGGTATTGCAAAGATCCAGTCCTGACATCCGTATTCAGGCAAAACTCCCTATTGGGTGTTGCCAGAGGAAAATTTCCCAAATTCCAGTCTTGGATTTCTACTGAGGGTGAAGCAACTTAGCTGCCCAAGAGCCCCTGAACTCAGTGACACCTGCTTACCTGATTTTGTATTTCTTTTAAAAATCTAACCTTTAGTTTTGGGTGGAGGATTCAGAATCTTCCCAGAGCCCTAAAATAACCAGCTGTGATCTGAGTGTAAACTATGCTGCTGAATGCAGCAGGAAAAGTGCAATATTTGTGGAGAACAGAGAGAGAACAGGGGAATATGTGTTTGCAAGCTATCCCTATGGAGAGGAAGAAAACAAAAATTGCTGATTTCGTAGTATGAATTTCCACAGTAGTAAAGCATGACTTACTTCTGAATATCAGTTTCCAAAAGAGTATTTGCCCTTTATTTTTGAGCGTAAGGGTCTTTTGAGCGAAGAATAAAAAAGCCCTTCCCAAGGACTTATGGAAGGACAGATAAATTACTTCTGCGCTTGCTAGTGTCTGAGCATGCACAGAGTCTTCCTTGACATCAGCAAATACATTGTTTCTCACTGATCAAAAATAAATGTTCAAATAACTCCATTATTGTCACTTCAATGTTTTTTAAATTGGACATGATCGACACATGCAGTGTAACCCTTCTGACAGAAATATCGATGCAGTCCAGCTACGTAAGTTCTTGTATAGCAAATCCTAGTTGGGATCAATAGAAAATTCAGATTTTCAAATGTGTTTATGGCAGGAGTTGCTAAGTCTGGCAGGTTGCAGTTCAGCAGCACACTTGTTGGCCACGTCAGTCTTCATAAGTGTGACAGGTTTGATTAGACTCTTTGAGAGAGGCTGATTCAAAAATTCAGACAAAATCAGATCTTGCTGCCAGTTTGCAAGATCACATTCACAATCCATTCCAGACTCATCAAAGGTAAGGCATAAAGGACTTAACATTTTAATCCTCCCTGAGAAAATGAATAACAAAATAATGTCTCCAAAAAGCGTGATTTTTTTTTCTTGAAGAACAACAGTGGAGAACTATTAGTGAAGCTGACTACCATGAATATTGTGTGTCAGACCTTTCAAATCCCAGGCAATTGGCATGCAAGGGAATTCTTGTCAAAATTCAAGGGCAAATGAAAGGATAAAACAAATCTATCTGGCCAAGTTCATTTATTAGACAAGCCCAATATGTTTATACTTCTTCATTTCTAAATCACCTTTATAAAGTTGTCATTTTTAAAGGTTTTTATAGGTTCCTTCTAAGTCACATGTTTTCTTCTCTTTTTTTTTTTTTATTTTCTTAAGTCTTTCTTGTTATCCTGATTATCCTGATTCACTGTGATGGTATCTGGGGGGGGCGGTATTGGGTTTTTTTTTTTTGCTCTGGTCACTGTGTAGTTCACACAGAGCAAATTGCCAAGAAAAACATGATTAATTTATAAGAGGTATTAAGCTTAACTTTTCTCTTTTTTCTGCAGACTTATAAAGTTTACTTGAAATTCAGAACATGGCAGCTAATGAGTGGATTAGAGTGAAATGGTTGCTGGAAATTGTCCAGGAAAAGTGTAACCAAGAGGTAAGCAGAGAAAGCTAACAACCTCAAAAGAAGTTTTTGCATTATATGAATTTGGGTTTATTTTGTTTTACTTTGAGAAAACACAAAGATCTCAGGCTTAGATATTTGCCACTGAATCCAGGCTTGAAATCAATAAATGTGGGGTGATTGTGGCATGATTAAGAAAATATTTTATGAGGAATGCATGGAAACTGCTGCAGCTTAGAGTTGACACTGATCTCTAGCATTTGTGCCTGCGAACGTGGAACAAAGAAGGTCTCTGTTAGTGCTAATCAAACAGATTTATCTTAGGTTTTCGTGCTGCAATTTAAGTGATTCAACAGGGAGTTGCTCCTCTGTCAGATTCTGAGGAATTAAATGGCCTTGGGATGTGACCTCTCTTTGTGAGGGGGAACATCAACTCAGGGTTCAGTGTTTCAGATTTTTCTTCATTTTAATATGGAAGAAGAATGCCCCTGAGATATTCCAGCCCAGCAGCAAATTTGTAACAGAACAGCAGAGCTGGAACCACTCTTCTCTGTGGTAAATCTGGATCTTAAAACTTGATTCCATCTTCAGTGATTTTGCAGCTGAAGACTCTAGTGCTTTTAAATTGCGAAAATGAGGTGGGCAAGACATTCTGAATGAAGATGGGCCTATAAAAAAGTATTCACACTTGTCTTCCATTCATCTCATAAAAATAACACAAAGTGCATTACTAAAGAGAAGTGCACCTTATCATCACACTTCAGGCATCCTTTGTCCTGGTTAGCCAACAACCTCTTTTTGCAAAAAAATATCCTTATCAGGTACAATAGATAGATATACACTAGCTATATAAGCCCAGGTATGCCTGTAGTATGTTGGGAAAAGTAATCAACATAAAAAACTGAAACAATGGACCGATCATGTAGTCATTTTAATAAAGTCAAGTTATTTGTGTTTGGGTTTATATGTATATGAAACCAGCATTTTTGGATATGGCAGTCTGGAGATAAATATACCCTTGCAGTGTTTGTAGCAGAAAGACTGAATCATTATGCTAGTGCAAGAGAGTGTAAGAGAAAAACAAACTAATCTATTTTCACTGTCCAAGTTGAATGAAATGAGAAAAATAAACAAACAGCACAGAGGGTGAAACAGTTTAAATTTTTAATACTATTCCAGTGTTAATAATTTCCAATATTTATAAGAGCATGATAGCAACATATATTAAAATACATTATTTTATTCTAAAAAAAATGTAAGCAGATAAGCAATTCACAATTTTCAGCAAAGTCATACTTTAAAAAAATGTTTTTGGAATATAATCAGTTTACATTTTCCTGCATGAATATTAACCAGTCTGTTCAAATGCTATATCTTTGGCAGCATCTTACTTCTGTCTACTGTGGATAACATATCTGAAAACTTACAGTTCTGTATGCTCATTTCTTTATTAATTTGCTAAGTCCAGAAATGGAAGTGTAGACAAGCAGAACTAGAATTCTCAGTAACCCTCTTCCTAATTTTTCAGTATTCTCACAAACAGAACACAAATTTTGGAGACAATCCCAAATGGCAGGTGCTGACACTAAGTAGAGACAGGAACAGCCTTCTTGTTAACATATTATCTACTCCTCACCTACCACTGCTCTGTTACAAAACTCATTGACAATGAAAGCTAAATGAACCAACTGAAAACTAATTCAGTACTGTTACAAATATTTCAGACAGCTGCATAAACCTTTCTGCAGCTTAAATGCAAACTAAGCAAAGAACCTCTGAAATCTTCTGTATGCCTAGCCATGTTGGATAACATCCAAGCAACTATATTTTCTCTCCAGAGCAAATTTAAAGCATTCTTTGCAAAAGGTGGTGTCCTGGAGAGATGAACTGGGAAAACAGAAAGACAGATGGAGGAAATCAAATGAATCAGGTACTGCTTCTTGCACAAGGAAGTGAATGAGGAGGACAAGTAGTTGATACGACTTTAGTAGATCCATAAGGCTGTGTAACAGACCCATTAATAAATTACATGATGTTAGAGTGTTCTATACATTAACAGTTTATCTAAATAGTCTCATCCCAAGTCACAAGAAACTCTGTCTCCTTAACCACGATCTCTAATTTCTTTCTTTCATCTCCCTGAGTAGAAATCTAAGGGAGTTCATCTTGCTTCTCTCCCGTATGACTGCTAACTTGTTAAAGGGAGCGAAGATTAGGAGTATGTTAGTTTACAGAGTGTTGCAAGTAGTGAATGTAGTGATATTTACAATACTTCTTCGAATTACTTTTACTTTTCGTACCAAAATGGCAAATACTGAGAACTAATATTTAGGTCTAATTAAGAGAAAAATACAGCTCTCACAGGCCTTGTTCTTGTGTTCAGTATTTTCCTTCAAATTTGGAGAAACACTCTTTCAGGTCTGTTACTGTCATGTTGCCCTCTCATCCTAAAGAAGACTGCGGCTGCTTCGTGAATATTGACAGGTTTATCAGGAATATCATGGGGCCAGTTCTGTGGAGGTGAAGTTTTCTTGTCAGAAGCAACGTAATGGTTGGCTGAGCCCCCATGAAGTGAATATAACTTTTATCGAGAGAACAGCCAATCTAAACTGTTCAGAGAGGTGGTGGTGGGGGAGAATTATTAGACATTCCTCACAAAAATGATAGTTTTTATTTTTTTACACCCAAAAAATTAAATGCAGAAATTTTTTTTGCAGTGAGATTTTTGATAAATCATTTCCTCATTCGTGTTCCTCTTTTCTTCATTTCTTTCCCACTGGAAACAAAGAGAACGAACTAAAGAAGTGAAAATGGAAACCGGAAGCTCTTTGAACAGAATTCATACCAATGACAGATGTAATAGGAAAGAAATGAGAAAGGGAGAAATCTCTGTCAGCTTCCTACAACTACACAAACCTCCTTTTCATTGTTCTTCCCTTTCTTCCGTCAAAGCCCAGAGTGTGCCGCTTGTTCTCGTAGTTGGAGGAGCCAAAGAGCTCTTTTGCGTAAGATCAGAGACGAGTGTGTGGGCAGTGACTGTGAAGGATATATTTTTGTTTAGAGGTTCCCATGAAGGATCATTCTGTTAAAGTTACTGATTGTGAGGTCAGTTCATAGAGCTTTCTTTTTTATTTTCTCCTTTAACTTGAGGATTGAACTTCCACATTACCTAGCTGGATAGTGATGTTCAACTCATCCTAATTGTGTAGCATTCTGCTATTATGGAGGTGCTGTGCCTCCTTAATATGCCTTAACTTTCTTCTGAGTTTTCCATATTCCTTTTGGAAACTATTATCCTGTGGTAGATGCTGTCAGCACTTCAAGTTTTGCTGGGTAATTATGAAACTCTAGTCTTAGCTTGCTTCAAGGCAACTGATACAAGAAGGATAGGATGCTTAGTGCGTACCCTGTAACAAGTATTTACATATTGCACTGCCAAGGTTTTCCAAAATAGTTAGTGGCTGAAGGTGTTTTGGCTGGTGGGTGCCCCAGCTGAGATACTTCATAATGAGCCTTCTTTTTGGAAAATAGCCTTTGAAACCAGGCCTTTTGACAACAAGCACTAGTCACTCCCAGATGCTTGGCAATATGCTGCTTTGTTTTCCTCCTTTATTTTTGCAGCCCTCACAGTGGACCATCTCTGGTGACTATCACAAAGCCCGTCTATATTAAAAGATAATTTAGTTGGTACCTGTGATAGATTCACATCCTTTACATATCAGCCACAAGAGGGGGATGTGGAATACTCACTGAATAGTAGTTTTTAGTCCACAGTTTCTGACAGTTGTCAGTGTTATTGATAGCTTCTATGATTTTTACCATCCACCACTTTTAGCACCAGGCTTATTTTCCTGGAGATCACAGCTTGCGACGGTCTATTTTTAGTTAGGACCAACTTTTAGAGGGGGTTCATATGAAAATATTCTGTCATCTAAATTTGACCCTCTTTTGCTCTTTAGTAGAACAGTTGCAGTTGTTTAATACTTTCAGAGAACTATGCAGCTATCTCAGCACAGAAAAAAGGATTAAAGGTACAACATTATTTTTTTCCAATAAATAAATTCTAATTGATATGTAGATTCAAATCACAGGAAACCTGTTTTACAGCAACTGTGCTGTGATGGGCTATTTTAGGGGCAAAGTGGTGCATACTGTAGAAAATTTGTACATGAGGGCAAAAGGAATAGACAATTGCTTTTGGGGACTGTGTGGATTAGTATATCATTGCATACTAGCAAAGTGCTAATTGCTCCTTTTGACCATGGGCCCAGTTTACAGAGCTTTAATACAAATGTGCCCTGTGCACTAAATTACAAAACTAACACTGCATTATTTCTCGGTACAGCTTGCAAATTCTTATAGGCCAGTATGCATTAGACTTAATTGGATGCAAAGAAAAAGGGTGGCAAAGAGATACTCACTTGCAATTTGGAAAGAACAGCCCTGGTGCTAATTACCCAGGTTGCAAATGTTGCATTTGCTTTGTGACGATAGTAGTAAAAGCAAACAGTATATGCATATTTATATAATTTAAGGCTTATGTTTTAATATTGTGTATAATAATTACACAAACAGTAATTCGTCTCTACTTGGAGTGTTAGCTAAAAAATAGATGTGTACTACTTTGAACGGGTTGTTGGTACAGATTTTAGAGAAATTTTAAAATAGCAGCTGTTTAGAAGATTTGCCAATTGGTTAATGACCATTTCACAATGACTGGGAAGGTAGAACAGGACCATGTAGAATATTCTCTCTTCTTTATCTTCGTTAGAATCATACTCAGAAAAGTACATGTTTTAGATTGGAAAAATAGCATCTCGTCTTTTCTAGAAGTCCAGAATCATTTGCTCACAGACTCTTTCCACTCCTCAAAGAGAATAGAAAGAAGCATCATGACAGGATAACGAAGAGTCAATAAGAGACTTCACTTGTTTGGAAAGGCATAAATCTACATTCTGCATAAATCCCATTCTGCTGCATATCACTTAAACATTTCCTGCAGCAGACTCTTGATTTCATTGTTCTGCTAACAGGGAAATTTGAAAATTGGGCTTCTTTCACATATTTGTTTGGTCCCTTTTTTCTTTTCCTGCAGGATTTCTTATAGGTTTGACACTTTCTTTAATAGGAAACCTGGCACTAAGTGAATTTAATTTCTGCTATAATTTAATTCTAGCCCTTAATATTCTTCATTTGAGATTTAAAGACTCTAGGACTAGAGCCTAACCTGATATTTCAGGCATGCATTGTAGTATTTGAGGGTAGGGCATGTATTACAGTATTTTAGTAAGGAAAAGCTATTTGGAAAGGGGAGAAAAAAAGATGCTATAGGGAATAATCCAATATTGTGAAAATAATAGACTAAAATATTTTGTGGGTTTTCCTTTCATACATAGTTAAAACAATATGAGTACTGAATAACACCAATTCTACTCTCTAGTCTGTCTTTTATAATAAACGAGTTGATAAAAAGAAGTATAAAATGCAACTGAAAAGGACAGGTATGTGTCACCATAAGGGCACTCTGTGTCACAAAGCAAGTATGCCTTAGCGCCAGCCAAAACAACCACCCACTCAGGGTACTGAAGGGTAGGCATGCTGTTATGACCCAGATTCAAACGGCGAGAGTAGGAGTGAGAAAGTGAAAGTGTTAATAATACTTCAAGCACCGAGCTAATGGGAGGGGAATTTCTGGGATTCCCCTTTCATTCCTATTCTGTCTCGAAAACTACAGAGTTCCCTTTGAAAAAAACATATCTGGCTTATCACCAAATGTTGAATTTTTAGACTGAATTATGTGCAGCTGAATTATGTAGCTGTCCTGGCTGAAAATACATGTGTGAGTACTGAAGAGGGATAGATTGATTGAGAGGTATAAAAAATCTCAGATTCTTGAAGCATAGAGTAGTGCTGAAACAGTTTCTGAGAATGGAAAAAGATGGGTAATTTAAAATACTGCCATATCTCTTTGTTTTGCTACAGCTGACATAAATTTGAAAGACAATAAATCTGTTGCATCCATCAACACCAAATCCAGTGGCCTGCCCCACCAAATAGCTTGCACAATGGCTATTTGGAGAGAATGGAGCATATGCTTACCATACTGCTGCAAAAAGTCCTTTTTCTTACTCCTTCATGTGCCTAACTCAGTTCATTCTTATTAGAATGAGCATTGTTATGTTGTTGAAGTGTTTAATATTTCATGTTTTAAAGAAATACTAGGAAGCTTCTATGATTCTATGATTCTTTCTAAGCCTTCCAACTCAGATAGGCTTTGTAGCATGTTAATGCTGAATGTGGTTAAACAAGAGTTAACATTAGCAAATTCAACCATTTTACAGGGGTTGCTTTTTTAGTTTTTAATTAAGTTTAATAATTAAGAAATAAAGCTTGATCAGACTCCAGTAGCACCTATGCTGAACAATACTCATAGATACAAATTACTTGATCCATTGCAAGTAGGTGACTCTTGTAGGTGAATTCTGCATAACAGACATACGGATTGCAGCATCAAGCTCTCTGAGAACTTCTATGCCTCAGGAAGTCCTGTATTCAATGCATTTTCACATAAGAAGTGTATGGCAGTAAAGACAAGCATGTGGTAATTCTCTCTTTAACTTGTTAAAACTGAAGCGGGTTACAGAGCTACCACTATCTCTTTCTGTTAATGTTTTCTTCCTTTGATGTAGGCAGCTTTTCGGTTGGAAAGAATGAGAAATGTCGGTATGTGGTTGCTTGCTTACAATATTTAGAATCACTCCAATAAATATGACTTTTTTTGCAAAATAGAAATTATTTATTTACACTATCAGTTGTGCTTATGGAGAGAGTCCCCTAAGGTAGAGCATAAATGAATTAAAAGTGGGGCTCAGGACTGACACATTAGCCTGCTTTCCTCTGAAGCTTTCTGGTGTTTGCGAGAGGGGGTGAAGGAAGGTGGAGAAAGAGGAGATTATCTCCTTTTGTGGTGGCTCTTGTCAAGACTTTTTCTCCCAGTGACTGAGTGCAGATATTGAAAGTCTGTTCTATCTCCCCAATGTCTGATGTCAACATCAGATGTCATCCTTAGCAGCAGCACCAGCAGCTGCTGTGACAGTAAAAGGCAAACGTGGAAGACGTAGCCAAAATGTTGAAGTCCCTGCTTCCCTCCTCAGGGCTAACAAAGCGTGCAGAGACCTACATTCTGAACTTGGGACACAGCTGTTAAAAGCACTTAAGTTTTCCAACCTGTGTGTCTGGAAAACTTCGTGATTGCAAGTGGTTTGGACAAGTATGGCTTCTGAAGCAAAGCAAAACTGGATTCTGAAAGTTTGAAAGTGTAATAACTGAGTAAGAATGGCAGAATTTCACACCTCTTATTTCAGATTTTCAAAAGAGGCAAAATAACGTGCCTGGTCTCTTAACTTCGTTTTCAATAAAATAAAATATATGACAATATAAAACTATAGGGATGGAATTAAATGAGTCACACAATATACCCCAGAAACCATAACAAATTGCATATAGATAGGAAGCTTCATTCTAAGGGGCAGTTTGAAAAATATTCACTTCATGTGAAATCTGCTTATTAGTCTCATCACATTTCCTGGTACAGTGGAACTGTTAGCAATATATAGCAGTATTGGAAAACACTTTAAAATTACTGTATCCAAGGACTGGACTGAGTTGCCTTACAGTAGGTTGTCATGCTGTTTCTTTTTCTTCTTTTTTTTTCAACTGCCATCTGTGCTCCAGAATTTAGGTTTTCATTAAAGCAAAAATCAGCTGTAGGTATTTCAGTCTCATTCACATTAAAACCCCTTGGAATAACTGAGAGCCTGATTTATAATTACAAAGAAAACCTCTGAAATTCCATCCTCTTCTTTTCCAGTTTGTATGTGATCCTTATCAGTTTAAAATCTGGGCAGTTCTAGAGCTGTATGGAGTCATCTGGAGTCACAAACAGAAACCAAATACAGAGCCTTGCAATGAAGTTCCTTTACCCTCTGCAATCTTGCAATTGTATCTCTGAGTGGTCACAAATATCCCATTGATCTCAGTGCAGCATCAGCTTGGAGATGTAATGACAGTAACTTAACTGTCAACTTTATTAGCCATTCCATTGTTGATCAAAATGTATGACATTAGGTGTATGGAGATTGGCACAGATTGCTCTATGCAGTAAACATGAGCAACTGGAAAGATAAATTATTACCAGTCTGAATTGCTAATTAAAACAAAATCTGATTTTTCCTGTGATAATTTAAAAAATTTGTTTATTTTAAATCCATTGGGTTGTTTTTTTGGTTGCTTTTTAGGAACAGCATTCTGTCTTTCCCATCCTTGTGTTTGTATCATTTTGAATTGTAGAAGAATTCCGGTGGAAAACAAAACTTACTAGTAATGAATATTACTATTTCCATCGATACCACTATCCAAGATGCTGAGGGAACTAAGTAGTGGTTGAGATGTTGGTTTTGTACTTCACATGAAAGAGGCCATCTGGTGGTGCTAGTATCAGCATATCTCCAACTTGTCAATGGTGCTCAGGAAGTGATGCCATCATGAATTGTCACAAGAGTAACTGTAGATTGAAAAACAAAATAAACAGTGAAATAAATTGCTTTCTCTCCCCCCTACCCCAAAACCATTTGTATTGTGTTAGTTAATGTTTGTTGTTGGTTTCCCATACAAAAACATGGTTTTCTGACTGTTTCAAGAAGCTTTTAGAAAAAGCATTGACAAAAACAGGCTCAGTATAGCTGTGAAAATGAGAGCCTTTTTAATCTTATGAAAGTTTGCATTTTGAAACTGTTTCCGTTGTTTCTGAATAGCACTGTCCATTGCATCTCTCAAATAATTCCCTTCTGAACTTCTAGGATTTGGAGGGGCAGCAGGGGAGGTCTCCATTCAGAGTACTAACCAGGCATGACCTGATTTAAGTTGTAAAAACTGAGATTCATGAAGCCTGTATTAATGTTTGCACAGCCCTTGAAAAGTATACGGTGCAGTATAATTACTGAGTGCAACATAATTGTCAATTATTTTGTTGCGGCTTCAGGCAACATAAAAACAGCAGTGTCCTCACACTCTTCACCTGCAGGAGACACCAAAAATCACAGGATTAAAGAATTTACTGGATAGTAGAGTCCAGATAACAGGAAAAAAAACAGCGGGGGGGAGAAAACCTGGCATTCTGAAACACGACTCTGCTAAAACACAATCCTTCATGGGAGATTTGCGTGATATTTTAAGGTAAAATGTTTATCAGTAACCTTCATATTACCTTGCAAATGGGAAACACCAGTTCTGCTGGCATTAGTTAAAGTGAAAGAATGTAAGACAGGTTCATGGTTAGAAAACTGTTCAGAAGATTGGGTTTTTTTTACTAATGCAACACAGAATGAGGTGACACTAGTAAATGGAAAAAGACAGCTTTGTGAGCAGAAGAGCCAGTGGCTTCACCAAGTGGTGGAGCAGTTCGTGCATTTTCCAAGTAAATTCTTTAGAAATGGGTGTAATTGGTGAGTAATGTTTTACTGAATTGGTGTCTTTAGATTGTCAGTGGAACGGAGTGAGAAATTGCGGTGTGTGAGTGCCAGCTGCATGCTGCAGCTGCAGTTCTGCATGAGGCTGGGTCTAACTTCTTGCTGAATGAAGTCTGGAGAAATGAGAGGCTTAAAACTCCTGATCCTCCTTGCTAACCTGCAACATAGGAGATGTCCTAGGGTGAAATGCTAATTCTGTTGTCAGTGCCAAAGCTCCAGCTGACTTCAGCAGGAACTGGGTTTCACCCTGGTTTTTGCCCTTAGAAAAGCAGACACCATGAGTGCACTTAGGCATCTTTGTGAGAATTGTACTTCATTGTGTCTGTGGCTGAGGAACATATGATCAACATGGAACTGTGCTTTTTACCTGGAATCAACCCCCATCTTGTGTCAGCTCCATGTGTCGTCTCTCAGTTTCCCTGCTATGTGGCTGTGACAGAGCTCATGTGCTGTGAGAAAGTCAGAACTCGCTCTCCCGTGGGTCTCCGGTGTGGATTCTGATCCATGGAAATTGTAGGAGTTTGCAGACCGTACTCACCACTGCTCCATGGGAAGGAGCTGCAGGCTCTGTGAGCTGTGGACATGAACATGATAAGGAGTTTTGTTACCGTAGTTGCTCTGGTCTCCAAAATTTTTTTTAGGTTCCAGCTCACGAGAGTGTGCAGGGCAGAAAGAGGTGGCATGAAATGATACTCAGAAAAGAATTGGTTCCTCATCCACACACACTGGTGCAAAATCGAATAGTAAAGAAAAGCTGTTTTCATATACCAGTATAACTGAAAGAGACTATCATTTCACAGTAGAAAATCACTATGGAATTACCAGGCCTTGTACTAATTTGATTTATATCAGAGTAGTGTGCATCAGTAAAAAATTAACAACTGGGTATTTTGAAAGGAATGGTACATATTACTTATTTGTGTGCTTCATGTTGGAGACATTTTTTCTGATATTGGAGGTACTTTTGTATGCAAAACTTCACCCACAACAAATGACTCACACCTAAGAAAGCAACCCCAGTGGGAAGGCTGCTTGGTAAATGATGAGGTGGAAGGGACATACTGATTTTATAGCGAAAGCAGTTTGAATTTTGTGTGGTAGACACACCGGAAGGCTGTGCTGCCATTCAGCGTGACCTGGATAGGCTGGAAAGCTGGGCAGAGAGGAACCTGATGAGGTTCAACAAAGGCAAATGCAGGGTCCTGCACCTGGGAAGGA
>Ga0065711_1029394_pt1 | contig 36379 bp, 15 predicted proteins | sample Hoacrofraction12_FD_59098 | JGI IMG/M metagenome (GOLD analysis project Ga0065711, IMG submission 59098) | Hoatzin crop microbial communities from Cojedes, Venezuela - Epithelial fraction 12 v2 (version 2) | ecosystem: Host-associated > Birds > Digestive system > Esophagus > Crop | place... | reverse complement strand
TCCCCTCTACACTGCCCTAGTGAGGCCCCATCTGGAGTACTGTGTCCAGTTCTGGGCTCCCCACTTCAAGAAAGATGAGGAGCTACTGGAGAGAGTCCAGCGGAGGGCTACAAGGATGGTGAGAGGACTGGAGCATCTCTCCTATGAGGAAAGGCTGAGGGAGCTGGGCTTGTTCAGCCTGAAGAAGAGAAGGCTGCAAGGGGACCTAATAAATGTTTATAAATATCTAAAGGGTGGGTGTCAGGAGGATGGGGCCAAACTCTTTTCAGTGGTGCCCAGCGACAGGACAAGGGGCAATGGGCACAAACTGAAGAATAGAAAGTTCCGTCTGAACATGAGGAAGAACTTCCTTCTGAGGGTGACGGAGCACTGGAACAGGCTGCCCAGGGAGGTGGTGGAGTCTCGTTCTCTGGAGATATTCAAGACCCACCTGGACAAGGTCCTGTGTAATCTGCTGTAGGCAACCATGCTTCGGCAGGGGCGTTGGACTAGATGACCCACAGAGGTCCCTACCATTCTGTGATTCTGTGATTCTGTGACCCTTATATGATTCCAATCCCTGCTCGCACTGTACTTTCTCGTTGCTGCTGTTAATAGGAAACAGAACTGGTCCTTGAGTTACAAAATTTTTCAGACAGAGGTGTGTGAGGAGCGCCTTTTTTTGCCTTCTCTTGATCACAGTAAAGATGCTATTTAGAAAAAGAAAATAGAGCACCTGTCTTCTTTCAGATCAAGAACAGTCATTACAGGGCAGCAGCCAACAAACTCTCTGCTGCTTTTCTCTGGTAACAAAAGATAGTCATTACCATGAGACTCAGACAAAGCTTAATCTTGACTTGATGTCTGAGTTTCTTAGCAGTGCAATTAGCCTCAAGTGGCAACAGTAAACAGTGTAGTGGGGATACAGTATGAAAGGCCTCATCTACCTCTTTCAGATTTCAGTATTATTTATCCTAGTGAACATGCCCTGAACCTCTAATTTTCAACTCTCCTCAAAATACAGTGTATTTTTTAATCTCTTCTAATACTTGGCTCCTTTCTCTGCACCATAGCCTTCTATCTAACTCTCCTACTAATGTTAGCTTCATGCTCCAAGCAATAGTTTTTCATGACAGTTGAAATCTGTAGTGTACAAAAGAGTTCACTACCCCGATTGCCCCAATCCCTTTTTCTTTCTTACTATTCTTCCTGCAGATGGTCAACTTTACTAAAGCAAACACGAACGAGTATTTTTCCTAAAGCAACCATCAGAAAAACAATATTGTGCCAAAAATTACCCACGTTCTTTTGTCTGCATTTGTTAACCATATTTCTTGGACATTCCAACAAATTTGTTTACGTTTAAGTGCATTTCCCCATAATTTTGATAAGTGAACATTCCCAAGGTTTTCTGGGTGGCACAATGGCTTCCACAGAAATGCTTACCGATGTGTAGCTCATTCTGCATGTCACAGCAGCCCTGGGGTCTGTCCTGGCTTGGGCAGGAGGCCCCAGAAGCCCCAGGAGCATGGGGCAGAGGCAGCAGGCGATGGCGTGGGGCAGAGGCTGTGGATGGACACCTTCAAGGTTCTTTTAGGTGGGACGGCAAAGTGTGTGTCTTAGAGGTTGGCTACTGTACCTGCTTCTGCCCCTGGGGTTTGTTGGCATAACAGGTAGGTACACTTTTGGTGCTGTGAATTTTGCTGTCAAAACCTTCAAATGTAGGTATGACCTTGAGGGTATTCCCCTAGGCTAGAGGCTTTTATCCAAGCTGACAACAGACCAGAGAGGAATCACGCTGTGGATTTCACTGAGTCTTGAAAAATAATGTCCATGGATCACAGGAGGCTGGCGAGGAAGGGAGGAATGGACCTCTGCAGTCCCAAGTGCGCTTCCACCACTTTCCACTACTATTCCTCTCCAAAACACACCTGATTTTATCCTCATTCTTTGTCCTTAAATCCTTCCACTGTTCTTCACTGTTCTTCTTTTTGCAGTGATCTAAGGTTTCATCTTGGCCTCATCTCACTTCAACACCCCCCTGCCCCAAACAACGGCTCTCGACTACTTCCAGCTATTCAATTCTCCTTTCTATACACCCTCTTTCTTCCCATGATCTCAGGCTTATCTGGATTAGGGCATCTATACATGATGTTCTTTTCAAGCTCCAAACACACTTCGGAGTTGCATAGCACAAGTCTTACCACATTTCCCTTGAGATACAGTAATTTCTTCAGTGCCAGATTTATGAAAATTTGTGTCCCAAATTATAGACTCATAGAATCAAAGAATGGTTTGGGTTGGAAGACACCTTTAAAAATCATGTAGTCCAGCCTTCCTGCCATGGACAGGAACAACTTTCACCAGACTAGGTTGCTCAAAGTCCCCTCCAACCTGACTGCGAACACTTCCAATGATGGGGCATCCACAACTTCTCTGGGCAACATGGTCCAGTGTCTCACCACCCTCATTGTAAACATTTTTTTCCATATATCCAATATATCACATATTAGGGTTCTGAAAATTTTTATCTTTGCAGCACAACAGTTGTAAAACATACAATGGACAACTACAGAATTAGCTCATATATTTTCATGTAAAATTTTTAAATATTGCCTTAATATTATCACAGTTTTAGTATTATAAAATAATATAGCAGTAATATAAAATATGATGCCCTGTGGCACTCTCTAACCTGAAGTCTACCATTTTTCTTAACAGGTCAGGGTTGTGTTGAACAAAATGACAGCAGAAGTGGATATAATTCCACTGAAATTTGGCACATGGGAGGAAACATTATTGTAGAGGTGACTGATTTACAAAAAAATTATATGCCACATCCAATATTTCCAGATTAGCAAGGCTTAGGTTCTAGCTATGTACTAACTCTCTTTCATTGCATTGAGTGAAGTTCCCCAGCAGATTCAATTTGACAATCAAACTGCAACAGCATAGAAGCCTATTGCAAAAGCAGGACATATAGTAATCAGAAATACTGACAAGCTTCAAAATGAATGATACGCAGTGCTGTTTTATTCAGGTCTCTGGCATTTCTGCAAGGAAAGTATAAAAATAGTTGATAGGCATAGAGAAAATGCAATGTCTTGCCAGACTGGAGGTTCATATGTTGTAGTTTTCTGCTGCCAGCTGCGCCACATGCTTTGGAAGGAGACACAAGAACCTCAAATTAGTTAGAAACAAGATTATTTTCCCTGCATTCTCTTATTCTCCACCTAAAATGTGAAGTAGTTTAGGATTACTTTAAGTCCTAAAATATGATGTTTTATCTTTCCTCCTATACTGATTTTGTTAGTACCTAACTGGTACTAACTAGAACTGGAAATCACTACAATTTCACATAGCCTTGTTAATTACCTAAATGATCAATCACTCTGTTATTCTTACTAATATACCACATTGGTGTGTTTTTTTTAACCAAAACATATATTTCTCAACAAGAAATGAGCTCTGTTTTTCGCCTTATAATCCCCCCACCCTTCATCCCCTCAAACCTTTTTCAACCACCATTCATTTTACCCATTAGTAATGACCAAAATCACAGAAGTCATGTCAGAAAGCTTTTCTCTAAACATAAAACATCATCCTTCTCTCTGCATATTATTGGGTGTTTGCTGTTTATTTCTGTACATTTATGTTTGGTCTTGCATGCAGATGTACTTTATATGCTGCTTTAGAGGTTCTCTCGCAAGTGGTTTAAGGAGTACTACATATTATTAACAACATTAATTTGCATATATCATGAATCAGTAACAGCAAACATTGTAATGGGTTGCTAAATGTCACGTCAGGAAATAAAGTAATTTTGAAACTCATTACACTGAGTCTGAGTATCACAGGTACTACTACCAAAACCACCAGCTGACATATTCCAGTTCAATTTTAAAAAAGTATAAGTATAAATTACCATGCATGTTAATACACAGTGCTAGTGAAGCTCTTAAATTGGTTATTCGTCACCTTCTTACATTACCTGGAACCACATTCTTCTATGCTTCCCATGCTTCTATGTTCTGTCTACACTAGCTTTGCTATAAAAAACAATAGATTTCTATGACCCACAAAGAAAATATGTTATTTTGACTCAGAGACTACAGGAACCAAGAATTCCTCCACTGTAAGTTAATTCTTTTCCCCAGAAATTTGCAGGACTATGAGATTTCCAATTTATTTCTTCAGAATGTGATTATTTTGAGAAACCACACATAAACATGCAGCACAAATGTTTGTAAAAAGGCCTTGGAAACTAATCTCTACTGCAGTTGACATAAGAAATATATAGAACTAGGCAAGACAATAAACACCTATTGGACATTCTTCTCCTTGAAGGCTTTTTAGGCTCATATCAGATTCCTGTAAGGAGTACAGATTCCTTATTTTTGCGTTGAATCTTATTGGAAGCCATAATGCTTCTTCTGCAAGTTGATAATGAATTTAAACAGACACAACTCCCACCCTACCCCTCCAAGATTAAAATTTTCACCCAGGTTGCTAACCCCTATACAAGGTTCCTGCATTTTCCTTTTCCTTCATATATTTGTACATTTATGTTTGCATGTGAAAATATTCACAATAGAAACATATATTTTCATTGGAACAATTTTTGTTAAGTTTTCAAGTCATCTTTATCACATAGTTTCTGAAAACAGAAGGTTGCAAAGGAACACTAAGGGATATTGAATTCCTTAATCTGGAGTTAAGTTATTGCCGTTTAAGTGGGCGCTGGAGTCAACTGCTTTAATATAGCAAATAAAACATTCCTTAGTCTCAGAAATGTCATACCTGAAACTGTTATCTGTCATTATTGCTAAGGGAAGACCTACCTTAAACCTCAGTACCTGCAGCTTTCAGAATTGTTACGTTCTTTCTTTCTTTTTCTTATTTTTTCTTTCCTTTTTTTTTTTTCCGAGTACAGTGAGAAATTCCGGTTGCTGATCAAATGAAACAGCTCTCCAAACTCACCTGGAAACATTAATCTTCTGGACATACTGTGTAAACCACTAATCTCATGCCTGTCATTTAAAATGAAGAAGAGAGTACAAGGAAAGATGCAGGTAGGCTTTTAAAACCTTAGCATTGTTATTTTAATTCACTTTAAGTCTAGAAGAAGATTCCTGAATATTGCATTACAACAAATAAAAATGGCTGGAGAAAAACACTGGGCTGAATGATGCCTCTGAATAAAAATAAATGATTCAACACAACATTGCTTCAGCACACCGTCTCCTAATCTTTCGCTTCCTTATGTTCAGCTCCTTATCAGACACTGCTGTTAATATCATGACATACTTTTTGCTTGACAGCAGAGCCAGAGATATAACTAAACCCTCAAAATGTTTATGCTGGCCTGATACACATTGGTCCAACAGTCTACATCTAGCTGTCCATGCCTTCACTCTGCTGTAACCTCAACCTTACCATCCTTTCTCATAATGCCTGATACTACTTATCAATCTTAAAAGCATTTATGATTCTATATTTAAAAAGATTTGTACCTACACCCCAAGCAATTAGGACAGAATAGAAAAGAAGTGCTCATGTAAGAAAGGAGATGACTTTGGATGAGAGATTCAAAGGCTCTCAGTGTTAGTGTAACCTTCCATTTAAGTCTGCAGTAAAATCAGAGTTAGGTCATTGTTGTACGTTTCACTCTTCAATTATACATTATATAATAACCAGAAGACTTATCTTTTTTTTATTTTTTTAACTTACTGTTGTGGAATCTAGTGAACTCCAATAAGAGGAAGAACACTGTGGCCTTTTATGCTTGCCTCTTGCTCATTTGCATGGTCAATGTCAACCTGAGCTGCTTTATTTTAGGGAAAAGGAAACAGTACATCCAGCAACAATGCTTCCCAGGGATTCAGGATGTCATGGCCTGTAATGGAGATGTTCCAAAAGTGACAATGGGAAATTCCAGCTGATTGTGTGGTGTTTGCAGCTGTATTCATGGAAAAAGTGTCCTACAGAGAATGGCTGTGTGCATGAGCGCATGGCATTGCGTTATCTGTACTGTCCAGTCTGTGTGCTGCTTGCAGGACTGCATTGCTGTCTTCGCAGCAGTTACTCTGCATTCCCAGCTCATTTTCCTTTTATACAGTGGCCCACAAAGAAATGAGCATAACATTGGGAAACAATAAATTATAGTAAATGTGTTCATTACTTCATTTTTTGCCATTCACTAGGATACTGAGTCACCACCATAATGGCTCAAGGATCAATAATGACAATTAACCCTTCTAGTGTGCACATTGTGTTTTTTATTTTGGTGTTATGCCCCAGAGCCTTTTTTTTTTTTCGTACTTTAAAGAGTTCGAAAGGCTGAGATCAATAGAAAAAAATCATGAACCATAACATGGAAATGCTGCTCAGCTTCATTTCATAGAAATAGATGCCGGCTAAGATCAAGCACCAGTTACCCACCAGAAACCCAGTGCTCACTTCAAGATATTCCCAAGTTCTGATGTGGAAGGGGTGCATCACTATTCAGAATGTGTGATGGACTATCTCCAAGGGAAAACAAAATCCACTTGCAGATAATAGTGGCTCAGTTTTGGGTTCAACAGGTTCTTCAGGATACGCTACCCCTGGGTGACACATACTGACAAAGACAGTTGTGATGGATGGTGCACAGCATGTTTTTTTTCTGCTAGGATGCCAGCCAAAACTAAAATGGTATTGCTGCCATGGCAGAACAACAAGCGAGGTCAGGCGCAGTAGGGATTAGTATTGTTGTTGACATAAACTTCAGCTGTCAGAGAGGGATACAGGCTGTTGTATAGTAGATGGGGAACAGGAGGGCAAGTGAATTAAGACCAGCCCATTAAGAATATAAATATTCCATTCAGGTCTCATAATGTTCATGTATTGGGTACATCCTGCTTGAGTTCTGCCTTTCTCTGTACCTCTGATTGCTTCACAGGCAGCTCACATAGAAGTCTGTGGGCTGCCTGTGAAAAATTTTCTGGCATGTGTGACAGCGCATTACAGCTGTGCGGATGCAGAAATTATCTAGCATGGCACAGACATCCCCTAGGACTCTAAGGATGAAACTGAGGTCTTGATTTTCACAGGGGAGTATGATCAAGTATTATGGTGCATGTGTGTAATCTTGCATTTGCAAACACCTGAATGTATTTTTCATGCATTATCAAGAGAACTAACTGTTGGAGCATTTGCATATGAAAAGCCTCTCCCATACACAGATTGTGAAGTTCCAAGTTTTTTCTAATTTAGGAAAGGTTCTAGCTATCACTTCTTTAGCTGAATTCAATTTTATTTAATTCTTTTTAAATTAAGAGAAAAAGCAAAAAAAAGTGATCAGTGTACAAAAACCGTATATCACTGGAAAAATTACCATGTTAGAGATGTAAATATACTTAATGTACCAATATATCGTAAATATTAATGTTTTAAATTTGAAATCTGTATTTAGCAAAATTTTGCAGTTTTACAGAATGCAGTATCTGCAGAATAGTATGGGAGCTTTCACTAGTCTTTGATTTCACTGGTTCTACTGAAAGATAAGTAAGAACATATATTCTGATATAGGAAGGTATTGGGAGAGAAGTGAATCATAGTTCTTTTGCTCATATAATCACTTCTATAGTTTGGACATTGACATCCCAGCAATTAAAGGGATCTATCCAAAGGTCAAATACAAATGAAATTTGTGTGTCCCAGGAAATACACCTTGGCACCAATTTTTAAAATTTAATCTAACTTAAATATTTTTTTAAATAAAATTATAATTTCTCTTATTCTGCTCTTTACTTGGTACATTAATGTTTACTCACCCAATAACTTATTTCAGTGGCTACTATTTTATCCAGCAAGAGAAATCATAACAGAAATTTGCAGAGTTAAATCCCTGTACAGTGAACGGAGGCAGGAAGTTAAAGATCCACACTTCTGTCAGACAGGCAATGGAGAAGACATAGCACAGCTAACCTGTGGGTAGCTTAGTCAAAAGACTGTATTTTTGAAAGAATTCCTGCAGTCATTAATCTAAGTAGCAATTTATGTGCCAGTATTAAAAAAAAAACCCAAACAACAAAACAAAACAGATCTACAGAACCAGCTGTATTTTGAGAAGAGCTCAGCTTTTATTTACTTTCAAAATTCAGCTGGTTTTCCCCTGCTTTCTCTTATACACATACCTGCAAAAGTCAGCATACTTCATTCCCTTTTTTATTCCCAAGAACAGGACTCGCTATATGCCAATCAGTTCTGGAAAATCGGTCTATTCTTAGCAAGCTACTTAAAAGCCAAGCTTTCTTACAGGTAATCAGTATTGTGAAGACTGAACATGTTTGGCAGAGTGTCTTGGAAACAGCTGTATCCAAGGCTATCGGAAGTAAGGCGGTATTGGGCCATGAGCTTTCATTTTTATTGTGCCACCTGGAAATAAATGGTGCCTCCTTGGTACGCACGGGACTCCACCTTTCCTACCCCGCATCCATTTTGGCGCGCAAACACTTGAGCCACATGGATGTCCAGCAGGTCAGCCCAGAAGAAGCCACCCTTTCTCCTGGGCTCACGTACACCGCCATGGTGTCCACTGCATCCAGCAGTATCATGCCGTGTTACAGCAGGGAATAGCACACTGGGGAAGTGTCTGTGTGTCCGCAAAGCTAGGAACATTTCATGTAGGTTTCTCCAATGCTAACTGAAATATTGACTTCTTAGCATTATCACTGCAGGACATGGTTCTGTAGAAAACAGTATTTTACTCACACATCAACAACAGCAGCAGCTTCCTTTTCCTGAAATGGGCACACCTGTGTTACAATCCAAACCCAAGATATGAAACGTTAAGCTGTTTTAAACTGTAGCATGAGAGCTGTCTCTCTACAACTAGGCTGTAAATTTGTCAAAACTAAAAATACTTTTAGCAATGCCGTAGTTTCTATTCGTCCCAATGGTTTCACCCACTGAGCAACCAAAAACTAAGATCTATAATTTAATTTGTTAAGTATACACATCTCTAAACTAATTACTCCAAAAGACAAATTGCCAAGCCACTAAAAAACAGTAAAAAATCTCCAACCCAACCAAACCACCATTCTGTCTTTTCCTTTGCTCTCTTCTTTGTGGCTCCATATGAAACTGGAAAAGAATTGGCAAAAATTTGATGATTACAAATAAAATTCATTACCGTGCCCATCATTGTATGATAGCACAGATAAGGCCAACACAGGTTTGTGAAAATTCAAGGTGGCTTTTGTCCCTGGTGTGCATCTGCAATGAGCCTGTGCTACCACATGGGAGCTGGGTAATCCAAACCGTAATAGGAAGAAAGCCGACTAGCCAAGGGTGCTGTCTTAGCTCAACTTCCAGTCAGCACTGGGAATGAGAAGGTGTCACAGATTAAAGCATGACAGGGGTCTTTTTCTGCATTCCTTTCCTACCATTAGCTCAGTGTAACTATAAACATTAGGCATTATCAGCTTTGGAGCAGTCAGTGTCTGTAAAATATACAGCCAGCTTCAGAAAAATGCAGTTACTAAGAAGAACTTAGCTGTAAGGAAGATTCACTACAAGAGAATCGGTTCTGTTTTAACCAAAACCAGGACAGAAGGACATCTGTGGACCTGCTCCGACTGTCCATTTCTGAACCTCATGGCTCCTCCATTCAGTTCTCCGCAATATATGAAAGGAGTAATAGGGCTTTATTCCTACAACCACGTCTGAGCACTTGACTGTCTTAATGTATTTTTTGCTTTTGTATTTAGGTTCTCTCACAGCAAGGGAGACAGAGCCAGAAACCAGATTTTCTTTCTTTCAGCTATAACTCCACTGAGAGGAAATAGATTATTGCTGCTACTTGAATTCTTTTTTGATTATAGAATCATGCAATCATAGAATCATTTAGGTTGGAAAAGAACTTCAAGATCATCGAGTCCAATGATAACTGAGAACAGATTTCAGAAAAAAAGTCAATTCTGTGAACACTTTGGAAAGAAAATGGCAATTGGGATTAGGAGTATAATAAATAACAATGAGGAGTCCATCTTTTTACAGAGTTTCTTTAAATTTCTTATATAGATATAATTTCTTGAAACAGCTTTTTACTCTCTCTGCCATTTTAACTAGGAACCGAAGTAAGAGTTTGTTACCTTTCTTCTGGGAAGGTGCTGAAGAAAAGATCACTGCAGTTTAATGCTTGTCTTTATTTGGATATCAAGTCTCTTAACAAGTGACATATATGAGTCTTCTTGACATTTTGAGAGAAATTAGAAACAATTTATTAAACAGAAGACCTTGTGAACAGGAGGTTAAAAAGGAAAAGCAGGGATCGCTGGCTTATTCTTTCCCTTCTAAACATGAGCAGTCTGTTGCTGACAGTAATTATTTTCCTCATCTTAACACCACTGGTCTCTAAATTCTATCCTGAACATACTTCTACTTTATTTGTAACTTTAGATAATAATTGTTACCATGGCGACTGAAGGACAGAGTCTTCCCAAATGGCACACTGAAACTAGCAGAAATCCAAAATTACAGGTGTGCATTTGAGAAATCACAGATATTAATACTGCAAGAGGTAAGTGGAAACTCTATTTGGCATATGAAGTGTGGGCAGTGGAGCACGTAATTTTGTTATACTGGAAACAGAATTATTTCAAAAGAAAAAAACTGGTTCTTCATTTATTTCTAATATCTAAAACACTAGTATCTACAAAATTGAAATTTAGCTAAGAGAGTTTTGCTATTGCTTGGTTTTGTCAAGTTTAGGCATTAATTCTTGTGTTAACACTTCTGCTTAAATAAACAGTAATCAACTAAAGGATGACTGTGTGTAGGGTTGTAAAACTGACATAGGGTTAAGAATTTTGTTGTTTTAACTAACAAGAAAGAGGAAAAACACCCACCATATTGGTAACAAGATCTAAAAGCTGTAATGGTGGTGGGAACAGACAGAGGCAGTCAAGAGACAGAGGCAGTTCAAGTGCAAACTCATCTACCCTACTCTATGCACAAGATAAAAAAAATGACAAAAATTATCCTATAAACTTTGCTCAAAGGTCCACATTTAGCTAATCTTACATGATCTAAAATATTATCCTTCATTAACTTTAAAATCACCTTTCTGTGCTTTTCACATTTGTAGTCTTATGAATCATTTCAATAAACCAAATTGTGAGTACTATGCTAAATCAGAAAATACGACTAATTACACCTATACACTACAATGATTATCTGTTTCTACCTTCTCAGCAGTGGAGGCAAGTAATGTATCAGGAAGAAAGGAAAATACAGTAAGTTATCATATATTCCCTAGAAACTCCATAACAGCAAACAGGAAGGAGCAGTAAACAATCACAGAGGATGAGAAGTAGAACAAGAAGAAAGGAAGGAATAAAACAGAAATATTTTTTTATTGAGCTATATCCAACTGCTCAAGTATAGGGGCTATGAATAGCCAAGACAACCTCATGCTGTGATAAACTGCCATTTCCTCCCAACACCCTACAAGAAATCATCAACAACACAGATACGGAAAGCATGTTTTAATTTGTCAACAAGTGTTAAAGCGTGGATTTTGCAACTCTGAGCTGAATGATCAGTAATACAATGTACTTGACCAGTGTCACTTTTTTCTAAATATTGCCTTGTCACACTTGGACACTACACCCAGTCCTGTCAGTCGGACTTACATCACATTCAGGCTGAGCTCTGGGCATGTTTCTCCTGACTGCACGGATGCCCCTTGTGCTATGATTTAGCACATTTACTAGCTGATCTCCTTTTAGTGTCCTGCAAGATAAAGCCACTGACATGCAAAAACCAAACATGACTTGTGTTCTCATAAGACAAATGTCACAGATTATATATTGCTCTGTAATCTTCTGACAGTAAGTGAATAATTACTTAGTGAAATCTTGGATATGTCACTACTGAAGATACTAAGATTTCAAAGTAGTTTCATAAATATATCAAATAATTGCATATTTTACTTTGTACATAACAATTATAAGATATAAATTGCTATCTGGACCTGTGGTTTTTTTTTTCAATTTTACTTGAAAAATCTTTACATGTTAATTAATTTTCTCATGCTTAGTACCTGCCTTAGTGCATATTTCACTGGTTATGAATGTAGCAGATTTATGTCTATCTCTGATTCCTATTCAATATAAAGAAAAACAGTGTTAAGATGATATAGGAAAATCATGTCTCTTGTTTCTCTGAAAACAGGTTCATCACAGTGAACACTTACCTTCATCTGTCACCAATAAGACCACCAGCAAAGTACGTAAGTTTGGAATAAAGAAGTGCTCTGGCTATTTTTGAAAGAATTTATAATTTCTAAAAAATAAGGTCACAGTACATAAAATAGGAAGTTTTGACAAGGAAGCAAGGGAAGGCTGGACCTAATCAGTCTTTGCGGGGATATTTAATTAAAGAGATGACAACTGATCTTCTACAGAGGGCAGAGGATACCCAGATACATTTAAGATACCTTAGATCAGCTGTAACATGGTTGTAATGTTGACACTACCTTGACTGAGAGGATGATAATTCTTTTGTGTGTTTACCATACAAGGTGAAGCTGAGTGAGAAGGAAATTGGAATGAGAAAAATAAAACAAGAAATAGGGCATAGCACATGCAAACTCAAAGACCGTGGTTTCGACAGACCTCCTGAATCAGAGGAAAAGAAGTTGTGATCCTACTTGGTAAAGGGATTATTTACTTTTTCCAAAAAATGCAAATAGAATCAACTGATCTTAGCAATAACAATTTAAAAACAGGTGTCTTATTTATACCACTTATTTTATCTTAACTTGTTTTTTAATCTCTGCATCCCTGAATTCCTGACCATAGCTGTGGAATTAGGCAATTTTGCGCATGTTGCCAGAAACCGTCTCTCTCAGGAAAGAAGGAGCCAACAGACTTGGACAGTCAAGACTGTCCTTATAAAAGGCTTTGACTAGTGAGTTCTCTTCTCTAGTATGTATTGCTTGCATATTCAAGCCCTCCCTGTTAACAGCAGAAATTAATGTCAGAGTATAAATAACAAGTTTAAAGGATCCAAACTGTCATTTATTGCTAAAATTTTAAATCATAAAAAGACTATGTATTCAGGTTAATCCAAAACTAGCTATAGTAATGGAAGGAATCAGCCTTTTAGCCATTGTATTACACAGAGCTCTCACTGTTTACAAAGGGCAATCATTGAAATACATTTGTTATGAATAATATAATCTTGTTATGCTTACATACTAAAAATATACGCTATTTTCAAAACCCATAAGTCACTTAGAGTATTACTGCTCCTGTACCTGTCTTCAGTACTGCCATTTGCAAATAACATAATAAAAGTAAATATTTGTAATTTTTTTCTTGAACTTATTCTAATGAAATATTAAAATAAGAAAAAAAAATAAAGAAGCAGCAAGAATTCATCATGGTTGCAAAATCATGATCCTGATAAAAATCCAAAACAAATCAACTGTATGAAGTGTTGGCTGGTAGAAATTTGAAACCACATAAAAATATTCTGTTGATAGACTCTGCCCTCAGGAAAACTTGGTTTTGTAGTCACTGTAACTGAAGAGGTTGGCAACCAATTTGCAGCAATCTACCTTTCTAATGTAAATAACCTGAAGAAAGGCGCATCATGTTAATTTATTTGTCAAAACTAGTTATATCTAATTTCAAATTTATAGCCTGGTAATTAATTAGAAATGTTGCATTTTTATCTCTCAGTACAAGTTGCTATGCTAAATGAGATATCTGCCTTCTGATCATGGAAATAACAATTGTATGGTACAGACAGGAAAAAGCTTTTGCATAGTTTGAATCCCATGCTGGTGTCAAGATGTATGACTAATGTAATGACTGTGTTATTTCCAAGTGATTTGGATCTCTGCTGGTAGGATTAAGCAAGTCAAAAGGAGCTTCTGAAACCATCAACACAGCACTGACTAAAGGCAGAGCTCAGGGGAAAAGAACTGTGATCTGTGGGATATAGGGGAGCTGCTGTTAACTCCCACCTGTGAACTGAGAACAACACTCCCCCCTCTCGCATCTGAGTTTTGATGTGATGTGTAGGTCTTACTTTCTCATGCTTCTCCTTCCTCTTCAGTAGATCTAATACTTCCTAACAGTGCAATGAGGTTCTCAGAGGAGGAATCAAATTGTCTTCCAAATCCAAGGACGGATACACAGCAAATTCCTTGCCTCTTCTTCTACACCCTCTCTGCTTAAATTTGTAGCTGACCCAGAGCACCCATCTGTAAACACTGGTGAACTGGTAAACACTTCTGAAATGGAGACTCCTTTACCTCAGACGAACTTCCCATGGAAAAGGTCAGCATGCCCCAGAAAAATTTCTGTCCTCAAAACTTCACTGGAACTCCAGAGAGGGAGAGTATTTGTTCAGAAAGAGCATCTGAGCATATCCGCTTGGAGATCTGACAGAGGATTTTGTCTCCTGTGCGGGGTGTGTTTATCATAGGTGGCTATGTCCAAATGGGAAAAATTGCATTACCCTGGAAGCACATGGCCCGTGACAAAAACATCTTGCATGGGGATTCTGATGATAAATACTGTCAGCACATACCTGCTACAAAGGGGATATCTTCTTAAGCCCCAGCTAGCAATCAGCTTAGTTCTGATACAGAGGGATTAATATATTCACAGGATTTTGTACCAGTCAGTGTAACTAGAAATTGCAGAAACTGGATAATAAATCAACCACAAAACATGGATACATAGATCTATATATACCTTCATTCATTTAAAGATGTATACAACAAAAAGAACATTTCTGATCTTATTTTGTATGAACATGAAGTGTGCATTTTGATTTTAAAAAATCTACAATTTTGAACAACTTTTTGGAGGTCTAGAACCAATTTTTTTCATAATCGACAATGGTTCTTCTCAAAATTCTTTTGCATCTAACCTCTGAGGTGTCAGTTTGTTGAACTGCCTAGTTTGATGTTAACCAGTTTCACACGAAGCACCTGTGTACAGATTTCAGGGTATGCCTCCAATAAGGTGCAGCGATTTCATACTTAACATTTTTAAAAGATTAAGAATATTACCTATGACCATTTTTACAAGCAGAGGAGGATTAAGCTGTGTTTACATGGATTGTTTATCATCTAGATTAATCTGTTGCTTTTTTGGCTGATGCTAACGGGTTTAGCACACGACCTTTGGTGACACTCATGGACTTCTCCATAGGTATCTAGGGCCTGACAGTTTTAAAATCTCTCACAGAGATTTGTGTTCCTAAATCCAGGGGACTCAGTTACCTTTCAGTGAGAAACTTAATAGCAACACTTATCAGGATCATGGTAAAAAACAAAATTATTTTTCTTAAAGGAGTTTAAAATTAAATTTTTTTAAGAAACACGTTTCTTCTGTGTGTGAGCAGAATTAATATCTGGCAAAGGCCACATGAATTCATTTTGATTAAAACATGCATGAAGCTAATTATTCTTTCACACAGGCACATCACAAGCTTATCAATGTCCTTGTTTAATACTCTCTACTTTCTTGAATAGACTGATTCAAGTATCAAAATAATTAACCAGCTTTGTGGCAAATCAAATTTATACAGCTGTGGAAATGAAACCGGTGTGACCTGTATGTATTCTTGGTTGGTCTTTTGTCATGGGACTGCAATCTCATTTTTTATTTAAGGACCTTGCCAGTAGTTATACATCACAAGATAAGGCTATGACTCGTGTGTCCAGGGAAAAAAAATAATGCTTGTTATGTACCACACCTGAACAATATCCTTGCACTGATAAATGAAAGAAAGGTGCCAGAAAGAGTAACTCACGTATGTTGACGAAATCAGGGTGCATTAATTAGAGACACACTATTTAAGACTCTGTAGCAGCCTAACATGCCATAAAGTTAAAGGCATGATAAATAGCAGGTTGATTGCACATCAGGAGAAAACTAATGAAGTTATGCTCCATAATTAATGAATCCCTTCAGAGTACAACTTTCTTAGGCCTTATAAATATCACCTGAATTACTGAAGTAGCTTTGAAATCATTCCACTGGGGAAATTAATTAAAATTAATGAAAGACATATAGGAGATACAGCGATCTTTAGTATTTCTGGGTTCATTGCAACCTGCTGAGTTCCCAGCCGTTTGAGCTATAGTTCAGATAGAGAATCCCTTGTCCTTGCAGGTAGAGCTGCGAGCTGAAGAGGAATGCAGCAGAAGTAAGGTAGATTTATAATTTTTCATTAAGTCAACTTGTGCTGTTCCATTTTTGTGAAATTTTTTTGCCACGTACAGAGAAAAAAAAGAGGTCACCATGCAGATTACCTCCAACTCCTCCCTCTAAGGTCACTGATATAGCTGCAAGCGTGCGATCTCCTTCCAAGGAAAAAACAGGGATGATATTTCCATTTCCAAGACTGGATTCAACTTTGTTTTCACAGAGTCAAGAGGGAAACTGTTGCTTCTCCAAAATGCAAGTTTCTATACACAGTAGCACAATGCTTTCAGTACAGAATGGAACTAAACTCCATTTCCTCTCTTCTCCACCATTCTCTCTTTTTCCCTCCACCTGACTTCTCATAAGACACATAACGAGAAATGTAAATTAATGCATAAAAGATCAAACAGCACTTAATTATACAGAATAGTTTTGAAGAAATAAGTGACAAGTAGTTGCTTTGTTAAAGTAGCATAAATAGAAACAGATTGTTACTAAGAGAGTAAAATAAAAGTACATTTGAGGTATGTGCCCTATATATAAATGGAGTTACAGAAAAGCTGTGAATGATGCAATTCAATGGGAGGGATCTGGGACAAGGCTTCCTCTGGTTTTAAGGCTGATCTTTAATCAGCTTGTTCTATCGTTACCTTTGATCATGAAGAGTTTAGAGTCAAGCCCAAAGATCGCAGCTTTGGATGGTATTCTATTTATGTAGCCTACAACAGTGAGCCTTTCTACAGAACATTTCAATGAGCTTTGTTGTTATTACTGGTCTTATTTTTAACAAGTTAGCAAGGAAAGCATAAGAATTTCTCTAATTTCTAGAACTTTCATTCATCATTGGACAAATACTTCGATATCACACTGACTCTGACAAGACAACATTAATGGAAAGAAAGATTGCTAGTGCCATTTGACCCTAGCATCTCCATCAAAAGACCCCTGAATATTCTTTTTAAAAAACATCACCTGGATCAGATTGTATTAAATCCTTTGAACTTCAGTATAGGCATGAACTCTGTCATAAAGCTTTTTGTTCTTATCTCATATATTTTAGAGCCCAGAGCACCATGTTCATGCACTGTCACGTGAAGTGTTAAATTACATTAATGTCCTAATGTTTCTGAATAATTTATGTTTAGAAAATTTGTAATGTAACAGTCAGCAGTATGAATGTATTCAGAATGGGTTATAGCTTCCTTTAAAAAAAGCTCTTATGGCAGGGATTGTAAATTGTCTGTTTAATTTGCATTTGCTTGAAGCACAGCCAAATACGTGTTTATTAAAAAAAAATCTTTCTTTTTCCCTTACTAAATGTATTTTAAACTGCTTTGGGTGATGGCTTTTCAGAACTGAGAGAATGAAAATACACACACATGCTTTTCTTCTGCTTTTTAATGCCAATCTGATAAAAGACACACAAAAATGACTTGCCAAGTTTCTTTTACCTCTATTAGGTGAAAAGAGACCAAACTGGGGGACAGATTTTTGAAGATTCAGCTAAAGTTCAGCAGCAACCCATGTCTCTTAAAAAGCATCTGTCTTTTGTACAGTACATTCTTAAGGTCCGACTACATAATTTCCCAAGAAGGACTGCCTAAAATATTGTATCTCGTAATATACTATTTTAGTAATTGTTTTTTGCAATGAAATAAGTTGTCTGCCAACTATGTAAATGCAACTTGGCTTCTGCTGCTGTCCATGACAAGATAGTTACATGGACTAAATTAAAGGATCTAGGTGTGCTTTTGAGCATAAGATGTAGTTGCTTTCTTGCCAACTCCCTGCCGGGGAGAGCTCCAGCAACTTCCTCACTTTTACGCATTCCTAGATTCTGCTCTACACAGAGGAAAACCTGAGTATGGAGTTGGATGGGACCATCATGCGCTTACCTATCCTAGGTCCTTGGGAGAAATGACTTCAGACATCAGTTTCAATGCTGGCTTAGTGTGTATTTATGTCTACATATATGAATAATAATAACCTGGAAGATTGTTTGCATACAAAGTAGATCCTGAACTTTATAAAAATTTATAGGTAAGGAAAAACAGATTACCTGGAAGACTAAAGTACATTTTGATGGTACAACTTCTAGGTCTTTAATAACGCCAAAACCTTAATGTTTAATGGCTGTCTGGTAGCTTGCATGTAGCAACACTAGCTGTTTGTATTAATTTTTCTCAGCAAACCACTACAGCATATGTAGTATATTGGACATTTTTAAGGCAATTTCGACAGATGCTCTGACGAAGCAGCTGAAGAAACAGAATAAACAGATATCGACTTGTAAGACATTTCCTTCAAATTGGAGTTAAACTCCAAAGGAAGGGCTCCTAGGACATGTTACATGGCTGTTTTCTGTGAACACAGTGTGTAGGAGAGCATTATTAACACTCTTTTCTAAGCAATAAAGCCTTGATTCAACGCTATTTCAGACAATGTGAATTTTGCCATTGATTTCAGTATTGCATGACCAAAACTTCAGATTCATATAAAAGTAACCAATAAAACAAAAAGAACACCTGAAGTAGATTCCCAAAGGCACAAAATGCTGTTAAGAGTCTGCTTGCTGGAACTGACTTTCATCAGAGATTAGCTGGCAAATTGTCACTGGAGAGTTTTCCTTTCTTCTCTCTGATGCATGTCCTAAATTCTGCAGACAGGCACAAAAGCGTATATCCGTTACACGCAACCTGACTACGCACGGAATATCTCTGGTTTTTAACTGCATTAAATGAGTGAGGAAGGAACTATAATGGAGAATGATATATATCAGCCACTTGCCTTTAATTTTAAACTCTCAATATACAGCACTTGTTCATCATGTTCCTGGGTTATAAATTCCTGGCAGGAAGAATGTTACATAAGGGAAATGTAAACCTGTGCAAAAATTGTTAGCCAGTTATATGGATGATTCCACCTCCCCCCCCCCGCCATTCATCTACTTTTCTGTTTGTATACTTACAACTTCTTTTGAAAGTAAAATCTTTATGTTGACAGCTTACATGCTTCAAGTTGCCTGTTTTGAGCTAACAGGATCTGTGGACAGCAGCTGACTATATATTAAAATACAGATAATTCTATAGCTGATCTCTACTGTTTGAATAAGTACAGTATATTCTGTGGAAGTAGGTTTTAAATTCACATGTCAACATGTTGTGTAACATTATTAACAGCATTTTTTGCTAATAAAATATTTTGAAAAATAAATTCTACTAAGCATTCTGAGCTAATGTACAAATGGGCATATATATTCAGCAAAGGTAGAAACAAGACGTGAATATGCACGTTAATATATTTTTATGAAAAGGACGAAAGAAATCAGATTTCATGGTGACCACACAAATATCTGCAGTGTGGAAATTCATGCAGCATTCATGTGCAGGTCCATCAAATAGAACCTGCATTTCATGAGATATTCTCCTTCCTCATTTTTTAAAAAGACCATGGTCAAAGCATAAATCAAACCTATAGAAGGGAATATAAAAGATTTTGAGTTTACTTGCAAAACCTTGCTAACATTGGTATCACAATGTTAGTTTCAATTTTCCAGTTAATTCCTGAAGGGATTATTCTCACATGTAGGGCATACTTCATAGAAGCACATATGTTTATATTTACACCTCTGAAGACTAGAAATAATTTATTGTCTGGGATTTTTTGGTTAAGTATAAGCAAAATGTGTGTGAACAGCAGGAAAATATTTTATTTTTGACAGAGATCAAAAAGAAACTAAGTAGGTTAATTTTGAACATTACTGTTTATAACAGCTTGTCTACGTCAATCAAGAATTACTAAAAATTCACGCAGAATTTCTATAACATATACAATAATTTCGGCAAACATGCTCAGAAAGCTTTTTATCCCAGATTTTGTAAAAAGTGACAAATCATTGCCTGTGGGCAATTACTCTCAAACTCTTACATAAAGCACTGGTGGCTCTATGTTATCTGCTCATTGCATGCCTCTAGCTATTCACTAATGAACCTACTTTAAAAAAAGTTTTCTTTCCTACTTGTGGCATCTGCACTGGCTCATCACTGTTAAGTGCCATGCAGTATGTGTGATATGTCACAGGTTACGTATATATCAAAATAAGTGTTACCGGGGACTGTGAAACTGTAGAATGTTCTTCCTAGAAAACTGATCAGTGAGTACCAAGAATGTAAGGACAACGGCAAAAAGCTCGACAGATTTTCTACTCTCATGAAAGGGACTTGTGCGCAAACATATTTTAATGCTTGAAAACTATTTTAATTTTAGGGAATGTCAGAGTAAGGAAAAAATTGCTAGAGCTAGATCTGTACTGGCATGAGTCCACATTTGTAAGACTTAATCCTGATCAAATATGTTAAATGGAAGATGTAAAATGACACGCAGTGGGAAGGCCAATCAAATCAACAATCATAATGTATGTTTCTGTTTCTCAGGATAAGAACCCCATTTTGCAAGTGAACAGTACTAAATCCCTGAGATTTTCTTTGGCTTTTAGTTTAGCCACTGAAGGCAAGCAGGAAGGTACCTCCCTTACCTTAGCACTCTCTCCCTGATTTTTTTTTTATTTTTTAAATGACAGACAGTAAGTTTACAAAAAAATCTTCCCTTTAAAAAAAGGTAGGTCAAAAAATGGAAAGACCATTTTCAGAATAATAAACAACACTGCTGAGTGTTGAGACTCTCCAGCATGTTCAGTTCTGTGCTGATAGCACACGTTGCCCTGCAGTAACACCATAATAATATAGCAAAACCGAAGTGTTGCAAATAGCTGTGCAAAACCTTCACTGAGTCCGAAGGATATAATATCTGAATACAAGCAGTAAAACCAAGCTAGAAGGTCACACCTAGGCCCAGCTTTATGACAGATCTGGAGGTGAATCAAAATTTGCAATAGAATTGCCTTTGGAAACTATTAATAAGACAGATACCAGCAATTTGGGGAAAAATTGATGTTCTGTTTAAAGAATTACAGCTGGATGATTTTCTAAAGCATTTTCTAACAGACAAGGGTCAAAAGAAGACTTCTATTACAATATGTATTATTTATTTATTTATTTATTTGTATGTTTTATTGTGAAAAGCAGTCCTAAGCAGATTTTATCTGGTGGCAATTTCAAGAAAAAAACAGACTAGTTTCTAGAGAACACTGCAGGCTTCCGCAAAGCACAGTGAGGAAGAGATGCCACCTTAATTTTAAGCAGTGGCAGAAAAATCTGTAACCATAATCCACAACATAAACTGACATCACAGCCTATTTTTCAGAATGTTTAACACACTAATCACTGAAAAAAAAACAAAAGAAATGAGGTGGAACAGGGGACAAAATAAATTAAGGCCAAAAATGTGAGCTCTTCAAAACTAAAAATGTGATGCTGAACGCTCTGTAGGTAGGAACTGGAGTCTAAGTGTTGGTCATATGTGCTCACAGTCTTCATTGTAACATCACTTTAAAGTACCTGAGATGCCTGTCCCTTCTGGACTGTGTACAGGGAGGGAGGGAGAATATTTCCAAAGTAACATCCAGGTATGTTTCTGGATTTTACAGTCTAAGAGGCTCAAAGATAGAACCTCTGAAAAAATGCTGGACTTCATGTAGCTTTTAGGTATTGACTGATGCTTCACAATGTGTAAATATCCTTTTAACGAATTATCAGATTTTGTGTAATAATTTGAGAGACTTGAAGTGTTTTTTCAAAAACTTTATGATTTTTTTTCCTAGTGAAGTAGTCAATATGCACATGCTGTGCTTGGTCTTATCACTGGTTAAAGCTGGAGGTACGTCACTGAAACACTTACTAGAAGTCCTCTGCTTTTTTAATTTTGTATGTTTAAATTTGTAAAAAAAAATTTCAGTGATTTGTTGAGAAAAGGTTGCACATATCAGAAAGACTTGAATTTCAGCGTGTTGGTGGTTTTGGTTATGGAAAGAGGCAGAGTTACATGTTTTGTCTGAAGTATATATACTGGAGGTAGAATGAAGGTGTTCTTGGCTGCTCTGTTCGTACAGCGAAAGTACATGAAAGGGAACAGAAAAAAATCAGGCCAGCTATGAAACAAAAAAAAAAGAGTGCTTAAAATCAGGTCTTGTACTGCTTACATATGCAGTCATGCAAGTCTTTCTTTTTCAAAAAGTTTTCACTTTATGTGAAAATAAGCACCAGCAGATTTTCCCTTAAGAGAACAGATTCTTTGTGTTCTGAACCTCTCAAAGATTTTTTCTTCTTTTTCTGAGTAGACAGGTAGATGGCACTGCTAAAGCAGTGTATAGAATTTTAACAGAGGAAGGCTGGAGCGTCTTTAAGGTTTAAAAAAATTTACAGGTTTTATAGGTTTTATGACAATAATACTCTTTTCAAGTTGCATATATACTGTAAGGTTTGAGTAGACACTTTGTAATCAGGTGCACAGTACATGTTTAAAAGAGACTTTTTAAAATAGTTGGGCAGTCTGGATTAAAAATCAAAGTGATGGAGAGGAGAAATTGCAAGTACTTCTATTACATTATTTTTATGACTGATCACACTCAAGAAATGTAGATCTTAACCTGCAGTCATTGAACTTTAGGATTGGATTTGTGTTTTCTCTATTTAAGAACCAGAATTGTCTTTCTATATAGGTTGCTTTAGACTATGGTTATCTTTAATCTGTTGATTGTTATTTTAATACACTTCACTTTTTAAAACTATTATTGGTTTTCCCAGATGTCATATCATTACAGGAGTGCAGTCCAGAACTTGTAAGGTTTGATTTCTTGTAGGAGAATAACGAACACACAGTAAGTGGTTTTTCATTAATGATAAATTTTGTTATTGATGAACATAGCAACATTTGCTGCCAGCCTGAGCAGGGCTGAGAATTGGAATTGTATGCAAGCGTGAAAACCAGTATTACATTTATATTTCTGATAACTTCTTAGTTTTCAATGACTTTTCAAATACAAACTTTCAATGATGTGGTACATTCATTTGATAATTCCCCTTATACACTTCAAATCACATAATCCAAATTACGTGTTTTGCATACGCTCATCTCTTATAATAATTCCCTTTTTATGATCCTTAACAATAGCTGATGTATTTTTATGAGAGCTCCTAGCTTTCCAATTATTCTTTTGATTGAAATGTTATATATTGTCCACTATTCTAATAACTTACTTATACAAAATAAAGAAACCTTTCCCAAAGTTAAAACCATAGTATTTTTAATGAAACCAAAGCTATTATTATGGGATTTTTGCTGCCCTAAATTTCTCCTTCGTAAAACCCACTGGCTGGATTTCTCTGTTATGTTCTCCACTTGCATTTCAGGTGTTCTGATTTCTGCTCTCAGACAATTTTTATACAAGTCGCTTCTGAATGTGTACTTGCACTATTTATTCCTTTCTCCTTTACAAGATAGACATTGTAAATTCTTGATTACCCAGACTTTCCTCCTCCTTTTAGTACTTCCTCCCAGAATTTACTCTACAGGGACAAAAATTTCACTTTTCTTCCTGAGGCAGACTCCCACCGAGCAGTGGGGAGCATCACGTGAGTTACGCATGTAGGGTTTGGTCAAACTACTAAACCTTCACAAGATGCTTTTTGAAATAGTTATCTTTCAATAGTTTTAATTTACTTGCACAGTCTAGAAACAGAAAAATACATGCCTGCTTCAGAAGTCTATACAGACACTTGAAAAAGCGTCAAAGAAAAAATTCTAGCTTATTTACCGTGAATGCTTCACTGAGGGACATATGTCCTAAGTTTTAATGTTTAGCAACATTGGGAAATGAAAAATTTCAAAAAATCCGTCCTTCTCAGGTCACAATAAATTCCCTTCAAAGCTATGAGAAAAGTGTTTCTATTGCTGCAGCCCCTGACTTGTTTAGTAGCAATTATATTTTTTTTCATATAAAGATGTTATTCATGCGATATGAATATTCAGTGACATTTTCACTCCTGCAAGTCATGAGTGTCTTCTTGCTCAGCCTCATTACTGATACACTTAATTGTGGTGAACTCTACTTCCTCAAAAGGTACGCAGCAATAGGAATATCCTGGGGCTGTTCCAGGAGAGCTTTACATGAAGAAAGCTGTCTCTGTATCATGCTGAAGAGATATTCCCTTGTTGTCTGTGTCTCTGATGTTTTAAGGAAAGGGACAGAGTTTTCTTATATGTATCTGGGTCAGTAACTACACTTGTTTTCCCCAGTGAGATTGGGTTTTCCAGTCACTTTAACTCCTAGCACAATACACTGTATTCAAGGCTGCTATTTTCTTTGAGCGGGAGCAGCCTCCATACTGCGGGCTCTTTATTGCCCTAAGAGGCAAACAGAAGATGGAAGTAATTATGGGCTGATCAAACTGTAGTATAACAAGACTCAACAGATGCCAACTCTATTTTTTAAGGCTGAAAGCAATTATGCTATCTGTAAAAGTTGAGAAAGAAGATGAGAACAGCAAATCCATGATGAAGAGATGCCAAGTGGGACCTTATCAATAAAAGAAAATACAGCAGGCAATGCAATAGATCAAAGAATGCTGGTAGGACAAAAAGCTCCTTCGAACTGGAATTTCACAGTATTTCTTACCAGATGTTATCAGCATACACAAAATTCTGTCTCCAGCAAGACGATACTTGAAAAACATACATCAGGTGACACTTGTGGACAGCACATCTCTAAATACTGCACTAATTTAACCCCAAAACATTGTGACCTTCTGTGACCACCACACGCATTCTACATTGCAGCAGCTACCTACATAACTTTTGTAAAAATTTATTTTACTTCCATTTTGCTATGTTATTTAACCCTTTAATAAATGCACATGCTACTTTCTACAGCACTCTGAACACAAGGAAATCTAGGACTGGACAAACAAACGTGAGGACTGAGGGCAAAGAATCATAATCCATTTCACAATTACAGGTAAAGTCGTGATGTATCTCCTACAAGGAGAGAGAAATTAAGAAATCTGCACAACAGAAGGAAGTATGATGTCTCCCCTCTTGTTAGTATTTAAAAAAAGGTCCTGAAATACAACTGATAATCTGTTGTTTTTAAAATAAACAGAATCTCCACAAGATCTGGATTAGACTTTAAAAAATTACTGTTCACATCATGTCAGCATAAAAAATAGCAAAGATTATTCCACCTAAACAAATTGTAATATGCAATGGAAACACATATTTTACATGGAGTTTGTAGCCAAGCCATGGCAGAAGTCATTAATGCATTTGGAGCACAATTTCAAGGCCATTCGATGTTGACAGGGTTCTTCATATTGTCATAAACCAGTTTGGGATCGGTGCTTTGGAATAAGCCACTTGGAAAGGGACAGGATCTGAAGCTGCACTTACAATAACCATTGACTTTATCAATGGTTCCTAATATTCAAAAATCACTGGTCTTTGCCTCGGCTGCTATTGTGCTCTGATTGTCATTGCTGACATGCATAAGAGATCCCACGAAGTACCAAAACCAAGAAGCTGAAGAAAGTAAAAGATAAGTCTTATTTTTCCCCTTAATCTTTCTGTCTTTGCCTTAACTTTCTGACCCCCGGTTCAGGTGCGCAGCAGGGAAGTCCCACATCAGCCTCTGCACTGTAGGCATTGCTCTGCCATCTCTGTTGGGGTGCCGCACACCTTCCTCAACACAGCGCTGCCTGCCACACTGGCCATTGCTGTCTCTTTCTCCTGTTGCATTTCTTCTGAGTCAAATCCACAGTGTTAGACTGAAGAATTGTTAAGGATCATCTTTTCATTCTTTTCACACACAGCCCCCCACAAGGTTTTCCTGATCTAAGTTGTGAAGATACATTAACCGTGAATAAATAATAATAATACTGATAATATAAATTTATTAAAGTTGGTTTATAGTTAAGTCAATTTTTTCCAATGTTATTGTCTTCAAGGGTAGTAGCCTGCTTTGATTCCTATAAGAATGAAGTCTACAAGAAAGATCCCAGTGAAAAAAGCATACCTGCTACATGCTTCATGAGAGGATGCTTGAAGGCATGGCAGCTCCAGAAATGTGAATGACTGCCTCTCTGTGGAGAAGACCAACATGTGCACTACAACCTCCTGCGAGTCTGAACCTGACCATCCTCCTCAGCAGCTGCAGCCCCAAAGCAAGTCAGTCTAAGATGCAACCCTTGTATTTCAGAAAAACTTTACCACACTTGTTTACCAGATTTTAAGAGTCTAGAAGATTGCATTTCTTACGATGATTTCCCCTCATTCAGTCATTAGGTCTGTGCAAAGAAATGATAATCCAGCTGAGCAGCTAGATTACATCCTGAATTAAGATTAAAACATGCTATAAATCTGGGTGTGCTGACAAATATCTGCATGGAGACTGTGCATGTATGTGTAGGTAGGTACACACAAACACTCATACAGAAATAGCCTTAATCTGGATTTTATTTTATGTAGTGATGCAAGGTTCACATTTTACTGTAATGTTTATTTTTAATTCTCATTAGTTACAACCTGGTTTGGAATAATTAAAACATGTTACCTACTTAATAGGAGTGCCACTTTGACTAGAATTAAAACCAAAGGTACAATGAAAGCAAAAGATTAAGATTAGTTTTGAATTTAGAAGTCTTATGTATGATGCTGCAGCTGAAAAAATATTTAGGGATCCTTTATCCCATTCAGGCAGACAGGTAAGTACACCTATTTTTTTGCATCTACTCCTCTAACAACAGTTTTGTACCTGGGACAGAAATTGGAAATTGGCATTCCTTGTATTTTATGCTAGGAAAAGGTCATCATGTCTCTGTTTTTTTCTATCCTCCTCAATAATCTGATGTGCTTTTAAATTAAATACAAAATGCCTTTACACTCTTCTTCGAAAATTAGAGGAAAAATATGGGTTAAGAAAGCTATACTTAACAATATTGTTCAGGATTTACTAAATCTAGAAGCAGAACTTCAATGAATAAGAAAAAGCCACAAAGCTCACTTTTGTTGAGAGGTAACAAGGAGATATAAAAGCCAAGATTTACCCTACATATATGGCAAATTATATACAAAATATCTTTTATTATTGTTTATTAAGGGCCACCAAAAATGCCTTCAAGTTTGAAATAGAATGTGTGTTAAAAGTACTGAACAGAAAATGTGGTACTTGTCTACTGTTTAATGCAGCTGCTACCATTATCCTTTAGGTTTCAGAATAACAATTGCTAAGATGAAATCTATCTATCAAAAAAGCTTTGAGTAATATGAATAAGAACAATATCAAAATTACTCAAATTGTTTTGTTTATCTGTTAAGACTTTTACAGTTGCTAATTAGCTAAGAGGTCTTAATGAAGCATCCATGTATACACTATTGGTATCTAATATAGATATTTGTTGATTAGGATCTTACAATTAGAGACAGTTTTTAAAACAAAAAATGTTGCAACAACCATCCTCATAATTACAAATTTGACTCTAATTATGCTTCATTCTTTTTTTTTTCTCTTGACAAATCACAGATTTTCCTCAGGGTCAGCAGGGGTGCAGGGGAAAGGGGAAGAAGGCACGTTCTCTTCATAAAAGCATTCTTAAAAGCATCTCATGCAGTTTTCATGAATGACTATATCCCTACAACAAAAAACCTAACAACTCAGCTACCCAGTCACAAATTTTGTTATTGTGGACCATAGGCAGGCTTGAACAGGAGAGAATGCAAGAATGCAGCTGACTGTAGAAAGAGATCCCAGTTCACGTAATAACAGTATAATTACTGTGTTAAAATGAACTAGATTAATTATAATCTGTCTGTATATAAATAATTTTCTTTCACTGCTGCTACAGGAATAAAATTTGTGATCATTTGTTTCATTTGAATGTGAAGCAGATGATTGATTTCTGTTACAGAGATTAGAATAGAGATCTGTCCTGCAAACTTTCTACATGCAGCACATTCATTTGTTTTGGGCAAGAAAAAACTGAAGGACACTTGAGCAGATAAAGCTCTAAGGACTAGAAACTGAGATCAGTGACATAGCTGTATATATCCCTTCAACTCTGAACAGTAACAATGTTCCTGTCCAAATAAAGTCCAAACTTCTCATCTGAATTGATATTCTCACCCTCCTCCTCTCTTTCTGAAAGCACACAGTCCCTATATGGCAGTTTTCTTAGAGGAATGTCTTTTTTCTCAGCCTCAGACATGCTCTCCAATTATAACTTGGCCTCTTGCCTCATTTGCTTGCAGTAACACACACTTCATGACCTGACCCACAGCACTTCGTATTTATTTGCCTCAGTCACCTCTCTGTAATGTTCTGGAGGAGGCAAGATTGGTTCTGATATTCCCCTGGCTGATGCCATAGCAATTTAAGAAGTCAAACAGATCCTTGGCTGGAAACTCGTGCATTTAGAAGCCAGTGAATGTTCGGAGCTGTAGTGTCTTAAATACACAACTTTACACACATGCATGCTTACCTCCCCCCCAGTTTCTGTTTCTGTGGTTTAAGCAAACTAGTCAATTCTTCTGAAAGTTGTGTTGAAGGAAAATAGAAGAACTGTCCTTAAAGTTCTGGTATCACTGGCTCCCTAAAGCAAACCACGAACAAAAGTCCACCAAGTGAAATCGAGTCAGCCCTGTCAAGCCAAAGGCTACAGCTAGCCAGTCATTAAGACCTGAATAAAGGATGCTGTTCGAAACTAAACTTACATTTGATCTCTATTTCTTTGTTGATATTATAAAGCAATCACTTCCTGAGGGTTTCCATAGTAACAAGTGAGATAATTTTTTATTTTAAAGCTCTTTCATGCACTTAACATACAGATGCAGTGGGATAATTGGCAGGGAATACTGCTTCTGCTTTCCTGGTATTATTTAACCAGAGCAGGGTGAAGTAAAGCATGGTTTTCAATGAAACTGGAGATTTATTTTCCCTCCTCTGTAAGAACATCAAAAAAACTTTACAATTTACTTACATCTTTGGTTTCTGCGTTTGCTCTTGTACATAGTCATTCTGAAGAAAATCCACTTTCTAAGAAGTAATTGCCTTGAACACAGACAAAAGAGATGAGATCGTGCTTCTGCTTTGCAGTGAGACAGTTGCTCACTGACAGAAGGTAACCAGCAATCTCTCAGAGAAAGGCAGGGTAATACCATTCTCCTAAAATCCAGGGGAGATGCTACTGGCTCTGACTATTTTCTCTGTTACAAACCTCAGAGATGAAAAATACTTATTTTCATATTTTTTCAAATGTGTTTGATACCAGCTAATAAAATCAAGAAAGCAGACAGAATTGTGTAATCAGACAAAATGGAGTAATGTGCTATTTGACAGAATGACATCAAGATTCCTTGAAAAAGCCCTGGTATAACCAAAATTGCATAAATGACCTCAGAAACTAATGAAAACTAAGTTTTCATTAACAGGACTTAGAATTATGCAGAAGAGGATATTAAAATATTTTGGGCTAAATTTCCAAATGAACTTACTACTAAAAAAAGAATCAACACCATGGTCAATGAAATCCTGACTGCAGGTCTGAGCTCGTGAATAGGTTATTCAGGAAATGACACATAAAATGCAAATTTCTTTTTTTCATGCCCATGTTGCTTCTGCATTACCTTTAAAAGATTTAGCTTGGGGAAAGTTATTTAAGCATCATTCTGCTGATTGTTCTTTTTTATAACTGCTTCATTGCCCGCTAGTCTGTTGAATCACAAGGTCATGGGAAAAAAAAGTGGCAGCATTGTATGATTTTTCACATATATGTACGTCACTGTTTCAAAGAATCCAAATGTCTTACTAAAGGGAACAGGGGAAAGGGGAAGAAATTCTTGCTGTGTTGGGGAGATGAGAGGTATGACGACGTGCAAGAAAGAAGATGCCAGTGGCAGGTATGGAACTGGAAAGAGGTGGAAATTCCACTGTGTTCAGCAGTAAATCTGCCTTCAATAAAGTTGTGTGAAAGTATTTCTTAATGTTTTAAGAAATTCATGTTTTGAGGTGCCCGTCATGTTTTGAGATCTTGATCCCGGACACCACAAACACAGAAGTGTCAACGGATTAGAGACAGAGGATATGATAATGAAAAAATAAGAAGTAAAGTGATTGAAATATCTTGAAAACTAATAGTAATAGTCTTATTGCTGTTTAAAATGCATAGTTTGACAACAGCTCTCTAAACTGCTCAAAGAAATCTAAAGCTAATATCTTTGGCTTACATAAAAAATTTTAACATTTTGTGCCTATGGATCATTCATGTTTTAGAAAATAAAAAACAATCCCGATCAAAGGAAGAAACAGTTTGTAGCATCCATTCTCTAAAAATACTGACCTACAGTTATTTTCTTCACAAAAAAAATTAAAAGAAATTAAAAGTAATGTCTATCTCAAACTGTCTACCCTAAAAAAATACCTTTCTCCATCTTTGTTTCCCCCTCAGATTTTTGTTTATATCTCTAGTATAACCATTTTCAGCTTTGCGCATCATTTCATTTTCTTTTCAGTTGTTCAGCATTTACATATCCTCACAATGGCACACCTCTAGCTACTGAAGTGAAATCTTTACTTTATATTGGCTCTATTAATCTAATTTTCCTTCCTATGTCAGAACCTTACCACAAATCTTTTCATTTTCTTTGGATTTGTATCAGCATAACTGAGGATAAAGTGTAGCCTGAAGAAAGTGAAACCAATGGATGCATTTTTTAGATTTATTTGGTATTTCAACTACAGTCATCTCAAAATGCCACAGTTGAAGTAACACCATCTCTATTGTGGAGGTCAGCAGAAAGGCAGGAAATTGCAAAGCACTTCAACAGCGACAGGAAGGAAAAAAATCAGCGAAGTCATTGCTAATCATAGCGGCAAGACAAAATGTCTGTACCATATAGAAAGAACCTGCATGCCATATACTCAAACAGCATTGCACAGTTCATACTCACTGAAGTCAGTATTTTTGCAGTATTTTTTATGCACAGAGGATAATTCCCTAGTTATCCTGCTTTATTTTTTTCTGTGAGTTGATTTCCAGCAGAATCAGGTCTGTGATCTGACTCAGACTACAGAGATCTGTGGCCTCCCTTTAGATCTGCTGCTTCGTGTAGCAATCTTTGTTCCCTTTTCTTGCTCTTTTCCTACTTCTACCTGTAGGCTGCCATCCATATTACTGAGTTCAAGTTTTCCTTCTTTAATTCATTTGGTAAGATGTCTTCAGTCTTTTTCCTGAAACCACATGAGATCTTAACTATAGAAATAATTCCTTTTCCTTATCATTAATGGCTATTTTCTCATTAATTTTTATCATGTGTGTAACCTAGACGTATATTACTAGCTCTCTGTATTGTATTACATATAGCACATTGTGCTGGTTTTGGCTGGGATAGAGTTATTTTTCTTCCCAGTAGCTAATATGAGGCTGTGTTTTGGATTGATGCTGAAAACAGTGTTGAAAACACAGGGATATTTTAATTACTGCTGAGCAGTTCTTACACAGAGTCCAGGCCTTTCCTGTTTCTCTCACCACCCCACCAGCGAGTAGGCTGGGGGTGCACAAGAACCTGGGAATGGACACAGCCGGGACAGCTGACCCCAACCGACCAAAGGGACATCCCATACCATGTGACGTCATGCTCAGAGTGGGGGGAGAGAAGTAAGAGGGGGGGGACTTTTGAAGTGATGGCATTTGTCTTTCCAAGTAACCTTTACATGTGGTGGAGCCCTGCTTTCCTGGAGATGGCTGAACACCTACCTGCTGATGGGAAGTAGTGAATGAATGCCTTATTTTGCTTTACTTGCATGCACAGCTTTTTCTTTACCTATTAAACACTCTTAATCTCAGCCCACGAGTTTTCTCACTTTTACCCTTCAGATTCTCTCTCCCATCCCACCTTGGGGGGGGAGTCAGCAGGCAGCTGTGTGGTGCTTAGTTACTAGGTGGGGTTAAACCACGACACACATGTAACAACATGCATATATTTCCATTGATCTTTTATTCATTATTCTATTACAACAATGTATTTGTATGCAAATGTCTTGGCAATGGTATAGTATAAAAATACAAACTAAATGAAAATTTAATGAAATAGGAATTAATGTATTTTAAATCAATGAACCCTGAAAACACAGTCTTTATTGGTTTTACACTGTGTTAATTGCAACTCTGATTATTTCTTCAGTACGTTGAAATGCATTTGCTAATAATAAATAGTGTAAATACACTCTGGTGAATCATTCTAGGAGGAAAGATTTGAATGCGCTGCCTAGCTTTGAGTGGGCACTGCAGGCTCCTGTTTCTCAATGTTACTGTTCATTCTTAGGGGAGATGAAAATTCAATTTTACACTATTACACCTTTAAAAACGTCAGAATCCTGTATATGGCTGGTTAAATGCAGTAAGCCTAATGAGGTGGGAAGAAATGAATGGAACGTCTCAGCAGCAAAAATCACCTAATCACATTAAGCTTATTACCTTTCTACAAAGATGCTTGAAAGATTAAAAAAAATTTAAAATATTCTTAAAAGTCTGTTGGAATGAATTTTATCACTCGTTGTTGCTAGTGGTAAAATAATTAATGATGTCTACCTCTGTGCATCCCATTTCACGTCTGACCTTTCTGTCCTCCCCACCCTACATGTCCAAATAAGGAAGTTTTTTCTGAATACTGCAATACATTTCTAAAACTGTTTCCTAAGCAGAGGCAAATAAAAAATACAGATATTTTACAAATAGAACTGCTGACTTGAATGTCACATAAACACTTAGTCTGGGCTGTATCCTCAATTTTATTTTTAATGAGCAGATCTTAGACAAAAAAAGGAAGATGGGGGAGGCTTGAAGTATGTTCTGTCTCTCGGTGTTTAATTCAATGCACTCAAAGAGTCTTCTTACATAATATCCTTCTAAGGTTTCCAGTATGGTTATTTTTATAATGTCAACTAAGAAAATATTACATCTATGAAAGGAAATTAATTTTTTTCTTGAAATAAATGATATGTGTAGTGATCAACATTTAAACTCTTTCAAGTCATAAACACTCCCTAATACAGTTATTGGTGTATTAAAATTGTGTACTTGACATGTGTGTACCTTTTACTAGTAAAAATTTGGAAAATCATGTGACAATAATGCTTTATAACATGATGTTATATTAGATAAATAAGATTCACTTTACCAGGAAATGCCATTTAACTATTAAGGCAGATTTGTGATAACATATTCCCTTTACCATGCAATGACAACAGAGCTTAAAATATTGGCTTAACCATATCCTTGACTAACACCACCATGCTGTGGCAAGCAAAATAAGAAAGAGTAAAATTTGTACTTCTTGTGTTTATAACTATAAGTTAGAGTTTCATATATGCTTTTCAGGAGACAACAAAGCTGGCTAGCAGTCCTGAAACAGACCAGAAATAAAGACTGATGAGAGTGCCAAAGAAGGACAATTTTATTAAAAGGCTACCTGTAGACTATAGGGCTTGATTCAGCTTTGTAAAGTTTGACATCTAGCAATACTTCGTTGATTTATGGCATCTGAGACATCCACATGATGCCAGAAAATATGGCACGGGACCTGTATGAAACCTACAACCTTCTGGAGCACTCTGCTGAAGCCAAATCCATCTTAAATGGCTCTAGGCAAATATTTAGGCAACTGAACCCAGCCCAAAGAGTTTACATTTTGCCCTCTTTCTGATAACTGTTGTTATTTTTTGGCTTTTTTATACTTAGGGTTATTGTTTCAAAGCGTTCCCAACTTGAACTCTCAGGCTTTGACCCTGCACAAGTCCATGGATACATGTGGAGGAGAACCCCTACAGAGATCCACTGACACCCAGGTGGGGAAGAGAAAAAATCCTGCCTGTCTCAGGCCTGTGATTGATTGCAGTAGGAATTATATGGAAAGAGAAATGATAAGATGTATGACTGAGAATTTTTAAATATCCTCAAAGAGGCTACTGGTTTTTTAGTACACAATCCATAGCTGATTGTGTGAATTAAAAAATTACATGCATAAAAGAGAAATAATGTAGCATAATACGTTCAAATCAGTAGTACTTCCATCTACTAAAGGCAAAGGACTGTCAAAATATTTCAAGAGTCTTCCTTTACATCAGCCAGGTTTTACTCTGCCCAAGTGTTCGTATCCAGAAGAATTTCAAGTTTTCGTAAAAACCTCTAGTATGTGTCAAAAGTTGATTAGAATGGAATTTGTTACAGTCACAATATTCCCATCATCCACTAATTTAGAAAAACATCAGAAGAAATTAGTTTTTTCTGGATATGTTTGATTTTTAGAAAATTATTTGGCTGTTTCTTGTCTCTATCAACATTTACATTTCTGGTGACCCAGTTTACTTTTCTTCAGCACTGTCAGACAGTAATGACACTTCACCACACAAGATTCATATTTAGATAGCAGAAGAAAGCCCACAAGATACTGGTCCTACTTTCACCATAGGCAATTTTCACTTGTTCAGTGAAGCTTCTTCACTAGAATGTCATTTATCTCATTGTTATACTAGCATTTATCTGCAATCTTTCAGGAATTCACTGTCAAGCCTCCCTCATTACACTAAGCTCTTTTTATCAGATGTCTTTATTACCACTCAGCAATACGATCGCAGAGGTATGAAACAAAGCCTGCCACCTTCTTTCTCAGGTAGGAGCCCATATTGGTTCTCCTGTTTACAGCACATTCTCATTCCTCCAACAAGAGCATTAGAACAGCATTTGGTTATTTTTCTGTGACTAAAAATTTCCAAAGTTTACAGTGTCATTTCCTACAAATGGAAGGTTAGAATCGACATCCACATGTCTGAAACCAAAATCTTTATCTATTAGTAAAGACAGGAATTTCAAAGAATCACCAAAGATTAGGACACCCACCCCTCTCAACCTCCCACTAAGTAGAGGTATTTCATAACAATCCTTAAATATATGAAAGGCTGACAGACAACTAAAAAAAGAAAAGAAAGAAAAAAAAAAGAAGAGTCAGTATATAAGCCATTTTCTATGCCTCTGGAGGTTAGAACAGTCATGGACACAGACTACAGCAAAAGAGATGTAAACTAGTTTTTTGGAAACGAACTTTGTTATTGCTAAGGGTAGCTCTTCATTGCCTAAGAAGTGCTAAAAACTGTATCACTGGAGAATTTGAGAGTCGGTTAGATATCTCAGAGGATCTCTCCTAGCAGGTGGATAAGGTGAAATCTTGTAGTTTTTTCCAGTCCTTACTAGTGATCCCATATGTGCAGATAAAACAGAAATCATCTGAAGGTTCAGCACTAGCCAAGATTTGATCTATTTGTCCTTCAGCCTACCTAACATCGATGGAGCATGCTAGGGGAACACTAGCATGACATTTGGAGAATTTACGCCAACTAGTGTGAAGCATCTAATGTCTGGTACCTACTTTTAGGGAATCCTGGCAGATCACATTTTGCTCTTGACACTGGAGCAGCTTCTCCAGCTGGGTGGGAATGACATCACCTGTGTTTAACCCTGCTCTGAATCTTTCCAACTACAGACGCTGGTCTACTGACTCAGGCACCTGTGGATACACATTATGAATACCCTTCAGAATTGAACTGTGTCCTGAATTACATTTGAGTAACTGCCACAAGACTCAGAAGAGCTACAAGACATGGATATGCTGGAAGCCTGAACCTTCCACTTTGTAATTCAGAATGATGGTTTTACACGAAAAGACACTTTGCAACTTTCTCCCCAGTCCCAAAGATTGACATGGGCTCTAGAGAGGTTTGATATTTTTTCAGCTCTAACTCACTCCTCATTATTGACACTGTCTTACATAACCCTTGAGTGAAACATGGCCAATTCTATTCTGTTCTCTGTTCCAAAATGAATAATGCAGTTATCAATGCCTGATAATTCTTCCTTTTTTCAAAAAAAATACTATGCACTGTAAGTACAAGTCCCCTTCAACTGGTAGCAATAACATAAAGCTTTCTGTTCCTCCTTCTAAGGAGCTTTTAGCTATTATTTTAAACCACGTATAATAATCATAGAATCATAGAATCATAGAATGTTTTGGGTTGGAAGGGACCCCTAGAGGTCATCTAGTCCAACCCCCCCGCAGGGAGCAGGGACACCACTAACTAGATCAGGTTGCTCAGAGCCCTGTCCAACCTGGTCTTGAATGTTTCCAGGGATGGGGCCTCCACTACCTCTCTGGGCAACCCGTTCCAGTGTTTCACCACCCTCATTGTA
>Ga0065711_1006028_pt1 | contig 36380 bp, 18 predicted proteins | sample Hoacrofraction12_FD_59098 | JGI IMG/M metagenome (GOLD analysis project Ga0065711, IMG submission 59098) | Hoatzin crop microbial communities from Cojedes, Venezuela - Epithelial fraction 12 v2 (version 2) | ecosystem: Host-associated > Birds > Digestive system > Esophagus > Crop | place... | reverse complement strand
TTGGTCCTCCTCATGGTTATGAAATGGCAATAGGTAAAAGTAAACAGAGAAAACCATAGGAAGGAAATGAAATTAAATACTATTCAAAGGAGCACTGGCTCGAAGAGCTGCTTGTTATTCTAAGAGCTGGTGCACCAAGCCAGTGTCGTTCCATGTGTGCTGGCGGAGCCAAGACTGGAAAACCAAAGTGCTTCCAAGGATTTGTGTAAGAGGTAGAATTCTCCAGAAAAAGATGAAATCATTGCCTAGTATGATATGCTGAACAATCACCTGAGCCTTCTTGCTTTCACAGTTATTCCTGTTTCTCCTTTTTTTCCCCCCCATTTTTTTTATACTTTCTTCGTGACTTTGTTTGGTGATATTCCTTTGCTTTAGGTCTTTTTCCAGCTCCACTGCCGGCCTACCGTGGTCTCTTGGGGATTACAGATCCCACAGACAAATTTGAGGAGGCCATCTACTCTTGCTTCTCTCTAAAATGGGATTTATTCTGTCACTAAACAATTTTTGTCTCGAGGTCTTGAAATAATTTCCTATACAGGAAGGCTGGCTTGCAAAGATGTTTCTGAAAAAGTGGGAAAGCAATGAATCAAAATTTGTGTTTCCATTTGATCAGCTCTTGGGAATTAAAATCTCTTTGAGAAATTCAGGGTAAAACATTATTAAATGAGATACTAGTGATATACCATTTGATCAGCTCTCCTAAAAGAGAGTCTGTGAACCATCACGACCTCTAATGTCTCCTTTGTATAACCCCTGCGACATGAGATTTGCTATGAGAAATGGAACAAGATAAATAATTAATACATTTGCTGGTGTCTGAAATAGCGACACAAGGTTGGCTTTAGACATATGTTTTATTAATGAGGTTTGAAAACAATTGCTTTCTCCCAGCGGCAGACAGCTCAGACCTTTATGCTGCAGAAAAAGGAACGGAGGTAATATCTGGGGGTTTTGTTGTTGTTGTTGTTATTCCCCCCAGGGCATTAACAGAACTCAGTCACTACAGATAAACCTTGTGGAAAAGATCGTGAAGTTGTGAAGAAGTGAAATGAGGAGCAAGCCTAAAATAAATTAAAAATCATCTCAAGGCAGCGCATGTGCTCTGCTCATTCGAGCTGAAATAGGAAACATTTCAGAGCGCTGCTTAGCATTTTGCACACTCCGTAAGGAAAAAGCCTTTCTTACTCTGATAATGTAACAAAATGTCAGTGTGGCAATTAGGGGTGCAATGTTTTTATGATTCAGTTAGATGTCATTACACTATAGAAAATAGAAAACCTAACTTTTTGCAACATCCCCCCCCCCCAGTTGTAACTATCTGCAATATAGCAAAGAAAGCACTGTCTTAAAAAGCCAAAACACCTTTATTAAGTTAAAATAATTGCACTTATCTTTCTTGACCTTTGAATTTTCTACAAGTTATTCTTGTTCCTGAGGGCTGGCAGCCATCAGATGTCGGTTTTTGTTATTATTACTTACTAGGAACAATTTTTTTTAAGAGTAAGCACTGCTGAAGTAAGCCAAACCTTTTGAACAGAATCATCGATGATACTTTAATTATCCAATAAATTACAGTTAATGTGCAGAATTAATTGGAAAATAATGCTCTAATAAATATGATCTTCCCAACTTACATGCAAATTGAAGCTTTGCCTTCCTGCTCATAATTGTTCCAAATGAATTTGTGGCCAAACACTGGTATGTTCCAATATCCTGTTTTTTATGTGGGTTATTGATTGCCAAGCTGCCTCCAACCAACCTGTAGTGATAACTCATGGTAAGATCAATATCTGTGCCATTTTGCTTCCACCTTTGAGGGGAAAAAAATCAAATTATGCTTATACTTTACAGAGCCTATTCATATTTTTCTTAAACAGTGTGCCGTAGCATACCTGTAATGACAAAAATGTAGTTAAATATCACAAAAATGTATCATTTCTCACACAAGACTGCTTCTTATATCAATCTTAATGATATCAGTAATTCTGTTCTTTGAAAAATCTTTGCTGCTTTTATGCTAGTCACCAGCATCCATCCAAATGTGTACAAAAAGTAATTATAACTTATTCACACAAACTAAGTTATCCATCCAATTGGGAGTATGGTATACACCCTGACTTCAGCTACCTCATTTTTTATAATATAAGTGGCACCTGAATATGCTTTACAGTCCTTGCAAATGATGTCATAAATTTGGTTAGAAAAATGATTTGGAAATATAAATCAGGAAGGATTACACTTCAGAGAACAGAAGAAAGCAGAGAGGGAAGGTTTTATATAGCAAGTTTGAGACTGATGCTGTTTTATAAGATGACTTGTCCTTGTTAGTCCACTAAGTGGAAAATGGATTGTGTCTGCAACATTACACAGCTATTTACAAACGTCAAATTAAAATTTATATTTCAAGGAAAATAAGTATTGTCTGTTTGAAGACGGGAAATTCAGTGGCTTTACTGTTAAACATGTAAGGGTTGAATTTTCATTGTCCACATGAGGCCCAAAGCAAGAATAAAGGACCCCAGTAACTGACATCTGCAAGCTTTGGGCTTGTTTACACCACCCTCAGGCTGGCAGCAATCCGAAAACTACACAACCACAAATTTTGTTGTCCTGATTTTATACTGTGACCATCTCTTTAGCCTGCATCATTTCTGCTGACCTATGTAGGCAAGATGCCTGCCCCTCCATAGGATGTGAAGACCACTCAAGAGTTGCTAATGGCTCACTTTGAGTTTGAAGAAGGCTTTATGACAGTGCTTGAAACAAGGGCAACTGTCTCCTTGTTAATTATCTGAAGGATCACGGCATAAAAATTTTCTATTTGTTGTTATTTGCAGAGGTGAACTTACTGACAGTGATGGTAGTTTCCACAGTTAACAAGGTGGAGCAAGCTTGCACCATAACTATATTTCTGGAAAATCTGACCTGGAGATACAGCCCAGTGCTTTACTTCTAACACCCACAGAGCTTTCGCTACACAATCAGACTGCACGGGTAGTTGTTCTTTAGGAAGAAGATTTTCAAAATGTGCTGTGGATTGCAATTCTGTGCTCCATGGGAAATCTTCACAAATATGTGCAAGGGAAGCAAGGATCCTGACCTTTTAAATGGGCACTTGTTTTTAAAGATGAGTAGTGACTGATTAAAATAAGAAATCAATTGAATACTATGAACCAATTCTAGTAACATCAAATAATTTATCTGGATCTGTCAATCACTGCCTCCTCTTTCATGAATGGATCTACATTAAGAAATTTAGAGACAACAGTGGGCTATGAGCAATTCTTCCTATCAATTACAGCTTATTTTTGACCCTTTGTAACCTCTACTCTACTTCTTTCTTATGTTTTCCTCCAGTTGGTCTAGGTTTTTGCTATTGTTTTGTGGGTTTTTGGCTTTTTTTTTTCCTCAAGATGAGAAAAATCCTAGCTGGTGCCTACCCAAGAGCCTTTTCTGTGAAGCAGTAGTCTATAGTAGTGTTAGGATTTTGCCATATTTCAGGATTTACATATGGTACATGCTGTCTAAACCTTTCAATTTTCTAATATAGGATACTGGGGTATTTAGTTTGCCAGTTCTCTTTAATTTTGGAATCAATCACTGAAATAACTGCTGTCATCATTACACGGCTCCCAATTAAGCTCTATAATTGTTTTTCAAAACAAATGCAAAGTTGTTGGCTTAGTTGCTGCAAATGAATTCTTCACAGTATCCCCATCATCATTCTAATCACTGTGGTACAACGATTATTAGACTTTGCATATAGATCAGGGGTTCATCTCCTGGTGTGGGCTTTCTCCTAATTAATATGTTTACGTCACTGAAGGAAGCAAATTAATGAATTCATGTGATAGACAATGATTTAATGACTTTGTGTGTTCTGCAGTATGCTAACACACAGAAATCTTTGAAGAATTATTTTAAGAGAATTTTAGCAGAAGCCTGTTTAGGCAGGCAGAACCTACATATTTTTGTAAATTTCTTGATGCAACCTTTGGAAAATGCTTTTCGTCAATTATAGGAAATGCATCCTGGACCAATGGTTTCAGAACCTAAACTTTAAAAAAATATGCTATACGCTGATGCTGAACCCATTAGTTCCCCAGGAACGTAAGACTTCTCAAATCATGCTGATGTGGCCAAACTTAAAAAAACCAACTGTGTGTTTTCTGAATCCAAACAAAAAAAAGATCATATTCTATTTGCTTCAAAGTTGAATTTTTTATAGAACACCACTTATAAAATGTTCCAAATGAATCCTTCATTAATTTAAAGACTTTCAGAACATATATAGTGGGATCTCCCCCACTTACCATCTTGATTTAAAGGTCTCGAGCAAGAGATAGTCTGTTCTCTCTTGTTCTCTTTTCCTAAATTGTTACCAATTTATCCTAACATTTGAGTATACCAATACACCAGTGCTCTTCCAAGACACTGGGTTATTTTAAATATTTGATGCTGGCCTTATTGGGAACTTCCTTCTGAAGTACACTGCAGTCAAATCACTGATAAAAGGATAAACTTGTAATACATGATGGTTTCCTCTTCTACTACTTAATCAATATCTGTGATTTGCTATTCAAATAGCCTCCACCTCCAAGCAAATAAAAATGAGGAGGAATAGAATTTATTAATGAATATGAATAGGAAAGTAATGTGTATTTACAATGCAACTGCAAATTATGCAATCTCTCTTCAGGGTAATATAGAAGAATTGTGGAAAAATAATATAATTAATTTCTATCAAGTTTTCACACTGAAAAAAATATTAGAGTCATGGAATCATAGAATCATAGAATGGTTTGGGTTGGAAGGAACCTTTGAAGCCCATCTAGTCCAACCCCCCTGCAATAATCAGGGATATCTTCAACTAGACCAGGTTGGTTGTTCAGAGCCCCATCCAACCCGGCCTTGAAGGTTTCCAGAGATGGGGCCTCCACTACCTCCCTGGGCAACCCATTCCAGTGTTTCACCACCCTCATGGTAAAACTGATCTAGCTAGAAGTGTTTGAAGAACACAGAAGCACATAAAACTTATAAAAGTGGTGAAATATTAGAGATTTTTACCGAACATGAATATTCTTAGGACTTGTTTGAGAAATGTCAGTATATTTCACTACGCACAGGTTGACTGTTAAGCTGCATGTCTACAGGCTTCTCTGGTGTTTAGACTTCCCTTATCCTCTCTGACTAGAGCTTCTTCTGGACCATGTACTTACTGATACCAGAGTCCCAACACCCCGACCCATGGTCAGGTAAACCCAGCAGAGCTGAGGAGATAGAGCCCTCAGCCTGGAGCCGTCACTTTCTAAAAAATTCCAGGCGTGAAGCCTCCTCTGCCTTGCAGTCAACCCTGACACAGGCTGAGCAAGAGCTGCAGAGCAAGATCTTTTTTTCAGTGAGATAAAACTGCTGTTTGGTCACTTCTGATTGCTGATATTTTAGTAAGAATAATTTTAACTTTTGACAAAAGATTATGATTTCTGGTAAGTGGATAATTAACCAGGCAATTTCTGATTACATCTGTAAGGATACTAAACAGTGTTATGTAATGTCTAAGTAGCTACAATTAAATGAGTCCCATTTCTATGATTAATGCATCTGGAGAAGAGTATTGTTCCATAGAAGCATTTAGGAAAAGGAAACATTTCTTTCAGAAGATGTGACTTCTTTTTGGAAATGAAATATGAAGGTGTATTGATTTCAGTGAAACTAGCAGCGTAGGAAAGTTAAAGCAATTAAGAATATAGTAAAACATTCTACTTAGGAAATGTGCAAATGTTTTTGATAAATTCATACGCAATATTTCAATAATCCGTTTTACTTGCCTTTAAAAAAAGATACTTTGAGGACTACCAGAATTTCCTGCTGAAAGAGAAATGCTTTCTCCAGCTCTAGAATTAAAATTCTGGAAGTATTACAAAGCATGCATGTCTGTGCCATGATTTTGTACCAAAGTTATCATAACTAGAAGCTCTTACTTGTATCTATCTTTCCCTAATTTGAAGTACTTCCTGTGTGGACATATGCATACTTGATTCTATGAGTTATCTTTTCGGGGTAATGCCATAATAAAAATACATATTTTTTTAAGTCTTCATTGTGTTCTATGTTTCTTAGATTATTTGGATTCAAATGGAAATGTCCTGCCAAGTCACCTGAGACCTCTTTGTAATTGGGAAAAAAACTCGCAAACCCCCCTAGTATACAGTATTTCCCTGGAGGAAGAAAATAGAAAGTTTAAAAACTGTTGACTGTGAATAAAACAGAGGCTGAAGGCATTTTTAATCCTACTTCACTTTTGAAGCAGAATCTGCAGTGGGTCAAGGGACAGCATTTTAGCTAACAAGTACACTATAGCAGGCTTGTCATTTGTTTTTCAAGGGTATGAATAAGACAGATATATTTTTGGGGTTACTGGGAATCATTCTAAGATTTTTGTGTGCAGTGCTTACACACACATTTTAAGTCATTTGCAATCATCGTAGACTTTGTGCTTCTGTTCCCCTCAGTTTAGTTGCCTGTTACAGTTATCTTCTGTGGTGCTTCAATTTGGATTCAATTTGAATCTTTTTATCTTCTTTTGCTGCATCATCCTAAGTTACACTGAAATATTAAAATGTTGTCATAATGAATAATGCTTGTGCTGTCCTTGAATTTGTTATTTATTTGTTCAATTGACTGCTGTCTGTGAAGATTATTGTGGGAAAAATAAAACCCTCAATTTCAAACTTGCATGAAAATGCTAGATTACATGATTACTCTGGATGCGGAATGTAAAATCAGAAAAAGTGTGATGAGTTAGAACTAAGCGCCTGCGACCAAACAGGAAATGTCAAAATACTGCAGAAAACTCTTGCTTGGCAAGCTCTAGGTGACTTCTTTATAGTTTTGTTCAGTGTGGAGGAAGTCTAGCGGTACTAAACAGAATTACTTAACGCAAGGAAACTGTGGAAGTGTGACATGTTCATGGATAGGCTGTAAGCAGAAAAAGAGGTAAAACTTGTTACTTAATTTAGTTGATGTTAATCCCTCAATCAACTATAACAGAAAAGCTTAAGTTCAGAAAATTATATATAGATTTTGAAAGATTATGTTTTTTTACCACTGACATCACACAGGGAAACAGATGAAATAATGTACCTGATACTATAAAAAATTTTGACTGCATAGAAAAAGGCGTAATAGATAAAATGGTATTTATAAGGACATTTAGATAGATTTCCTAGCACATGTGATGATTTTAGAGATACTTCTATCTATATTTTTGTTTCCATTGCAATCAGACCTATGTTCTCTATTGCTTCCAACAGCATCCATGAGGAAGTCAGTGTCTCATTTTTTATTACTTAGCCCTTATGCCCTCTTCAATTCTATACAATTCTTGCACTGTAGTTGTTCGACACACAGGATTTTGAAATGAGGTTGCAAAAAAATATTGCTGTATTCAAGGAGTCTACAAAACTAATATAGTACATAATAAAACTTTTAGGAAATGCTAAGCATTTTTTCTTTAAAAAAAAGGGTATTAATCAGCACAATTATTTATTTCAAAGGTGATAAATAACTAATTAGCTTTATATAACTTTATTCCTGTTGCAGTGGTTCTGTATTTCTTAATCAAAGAGAAACCTTGCAGTAGTCCTTGCTGTTCTTTTCCATCACTCAACAAAGGATATGATTAAAATTTCGTGCTGTGCTGGATTTATCTGAAATTTTTGGAACTTTTAATATATGGGCTCAATCCTTATCTGACAAAACTGGCATTAGCTCTAGTGAAACCAAAGAAAAGTGCTGAAGACTCTCCATTCCTTCCAAGTCATGGTGAAAATCTCCCAGGTTGTAACAGCAGCAGCGATAGCTGATAACTTCTAACTGACCTAGATGGTTCAGGATCCACCTTGAGATGTTGATCGGGTCTTACTAGATTAACCGAGGCTTTGTAAAATATCGTTATAGTGCAAAGAAAATAATGAATCTAATTAATGGATGGATAGGAAAAAAGTGAATGGGAAACTATGAATATCAGGCATATGACAGGAGGACACTTCACAGCTCTCTCGCCTAATGAAACCTGCTGTTTCTACTATTTGTGCACGTGAGATCTCGTGGTTGGAATACAACAGTCAATAATTTTTATGTGTCTCTGAGGAAGCTGCCTGTATAAATGGATATGAAGCAGATGGATGGATGAACTGGAAAGACTTGAAATTCCTGATATGAGCTGTGGACGTTTGTGTTGAAAAGTGGTAGAACAGACAGGATGGGAAATGGGTGAGGATTTCTACTTATATGAAGAGAAGTTGCACTGTAAGAAGGAGATAAAGTACTCCTTTACTGGCACAATATTTGGAGACAGATTAATACATAAAGTACAAAAGCCAAGTTGATCACTAGCAATGGTACTTTTCAAAAGGAACTGTTTTATGAGCAATTAAAAGAAATACTGTCCAAGTATTTGGTAGGGCACAATTTTCTTTCATGTCTTGCACGATTTTTTTTTTTTATTTTCCCTGACAATTATTTTCCCCATTCTTTTCTGAAGAACACACACTGACATTTTTTCCAGATTTCCAGATTTTCCTCTTATTAGACACAGATTTCCAGATCCTTGGTGCAACAAGCTATATTTAAAAAGATGCATCTATAGTTATTGAATAAACAAACAATCCTATGGATCAAGGTTTTATTAAGTAAGGCTACAGAGTATTGTAAGCTAAATACCAGAGCCGTGCCTCGATGTTTCTCTGAATAAACACTAGAAATATTTACATGAAGTCTTAGAGTGAGAAGTGGCAGGGATGTTGCTCTTTTGCTTTCCAAGCGTTTATCAATGTACAGAAAGTTTTATCAAATACTGATGGGCAGAATCTCCATTTTTCAATTTTTTACAGCTATTCTATGGATTCGGAAGTACTTTTGTATGTTTTGAAATACTTTGGGCACAATTTTCAGTGATGTGCTTTCTCTTCCTTTGTTAATTTTCTTAACAGTAGACTAACAAAAATAATTTTCCTCCTTTCCTCAAATTTACTATACCTATGTATACTCTCGCTGTGAGTGCTCAACACATGTTGAGGTACATACGATGGTGTACTACTGATTAAAACACAGTTAAAAGAGTTACAGTGAGACAATACTTTTCCAAAGTTGACTTCACCTGTAGTATGGAAGTGGATATCCTTTAGCTGTACAGTTCAGAAGGATTTCTGGATTTGCTGAGCCCATGGAATAAGTGATGTCATATGGCTCTTGGATAAAAATAGGACCATGAAGGGTTTCCTCCCCTGTGAAAGAAAAACAATAATTTAAGATTAGACATCTTTAGCATGTCCTTACACATAAAAGTGTCCTTTGCTTTCGGTCAAAAGTTAAGGTCTGCTATTATTTTCAGCAGAGAATCCACCTCCAGACATTTGGCTATTACAGAGGAAATATTTCAAGCCTGATTGATAATAAAATCACATATCCTAGGTATTGGTGATTTATTTTGAGAGTGACGGTGAAGATTAGTTTCTTTGCATATTTCCTATGGAAGCTATAGGACCATCTACTAAATCTCCCCCACCTAGCCCATACTTGTGCTTTAAATCGTGACTGGAAGCAGGAAAGGACGAAGTTGTGGCTTTCTGTGTTTGGCACTTCTAGTTCCCTGCTCGCTTGGTGAGGTGAATGTGTCAGCCTCACGTCACCCTTTGAAAGACAGGCAGCTCACTGACTGCAGCCAAACCCTGGCAACGCAGACATTTCCCTACGGTCCATCAGAGTGCTTACCATGGGAGGGGGAGAGGGAAGACCACTAGCAGACCAGCAAATAGCTTCTAGATTGAGAGGTACGTCGTGGTGGGGTGGTGGTCTTGGGCTTTCCTTTCCTCAGCCATTTGGCCTTTCTTTCTGGTGATGGGGTCACAGTCTAAGGGGATCAGTCACTTCTTTCTCCTCTAACCTTCACATCCTTTGGTATCCTACTTCTGCATACCTTAGCTGGCCTGGCTTCTGGATTTGGTTTAGATTGTTTTGTTTTGTTTTGTTTTGTTTTGTTTTGTTTTATTTTTCCTCTCATTTGACCCTTTTAGAACTGAAGTAACATTAAATAAAGGTTGATTATTCATCACATATTTTCACTAGAACCTGTATCCTTCCAGTGACCCACAGATTCTAATAATTAGAGCATGTAAACACAAGGGCACAACAGACATGTGGGCTGGGGCAAGACCCCCTTGCTTCCTCAAAATCTCAGAGGTTCCTGCAAGGAAATCTTTCAAGGGGATCAAGCAATATTTTCATGGCTATAACTGAGTACTAGTGACAGAACAAATAAATGATCCTAGATCCTTCAATAAAGACTAGCAATTGGACCATCCTCTGCTTCCCAGATGTCTTACATGAGTCCAAGAAACCTAGAAAGTTTGCAGTTCGGTTACACAGCTGGGAAGAAGAAGTATTAACCCAAAAAACTAGTGGATTTACAGTCGCGTTCTGGAAGTAACATAAACGTTGGCACTAATCATGTCTGACTTTATTCACCTTTTTTATCTGCTCACGACAACGAGAGAGGGAAGGTACAACCTTCTTCCCAAAGACCACTGCTTCATCGCACCTTGTGTCATCACTGCAGTGCCCAGGCTGCCAAGTGCAACCCTCTTGCTCCATAGCTCTATAACTCTTAGGAGAGAGTTGCTCTCCTGACATCAGCAGAGTCCCCTCCTGCATCCCTAAAGAAGATCAGCTGTCCCGATGCACCAGCGCAGCATGCACCTCTGGGCAGTTCCCCGAGCTTTGCTCTGGCCACCCGGTCAACGCGCACATCCGCTGCAGGGCCATCAGCAACTGCACAGAGTGCTCGTCAAAACGCAGGTCATCTCCGTCTGCTGTCAGCTGTATACATATTCATCTCCCTTTGTACTTTTCAACCGCTTCAATCTATTTCCTTTAAATTTAAAAAAAAGCCAGATCATCATTGTTGCCAGCTTTCATCTTGTTGTGACACTTGCTGTTTTTCTGGCAGTCCTAATCCTGGAATTGTATAAATAATTTTTATCTGAAGTAATGAGAATATAATGCTTAAATTTTTTAAATATCACTGATTTTTAATCTTTATTTCATATCTGAAATATTTTTTACTAAACCAGAAAAGTTAAGAACCCCATCTTTCTAGGGGTAAATTTGTTTTTTATTGATGAATGTAGTCAGGCTTTCCTACTTTTACTTCTAGTAAAGAACACCTGGCAAAACTCTAGAGAGTGGTGAACAAAAGACAATAGTTTATATCTAAGCTTTTTTGACCAGAAGCTTTTTTAAGGATGGCATCTGAAAATCAGCGTGTTTTAATTGAGACATCCATTCCTATGTGTCTCTTAGCCCTACTGACACTGTATGTCCTTCGAAAACTCAGAAAGTCAGCCCAGCTGTGAGTGTGTTTTCATGAGCAGTACCTGTGAGAAATAGCCTTCAAGAGAACTGGAGTAAGATTCAAAGTAGCAGTCAAAAAAGATTGATTTGTTTTATACGACTATGGCTGTTTGGGTAGACACATCTCATTTTAAGAATATCTCGTGTTATAAAGGAGATAGCGTGGGTATACTAGAAAGGAAAACTACATCTTCTCACTTTAGGATATAAAATAAGTCAGGCTAGTAAAATACCTGGGATGAGCTAGTGGTTTGAAGATAAAATATTAAACTTGGCTGAACATTATATGTGATGTTATAAGTGACATAACAGACCATAAAATGCAGTAAATCACATAAAAAGTATCAATTTCCACAACTTTTTCATTCTGCTAAACTTTGCAGGCTATATGCAAACTTAGAGTAGACTCCAAATATTTCATGACTTATCCATAACTACTGGACACAGGTGAAAATCTCAGAAAATATGAAGCAAACACAATGAAAAAAGCTGTGACTGAGCTACATTCAAAACTCGATATGGCCTTGCTGTTTGCTTTTGGTGGGGTTACTCAAATACCTAAAGATAAGCATGCATTTCAGCCCTTACCTCTGTCTAGAGATTAAATTAATAATTTTTTTATTCTTTCTATTGTGGTTCTTCCAGGGGTCTTTAGTCATAGAGCAAGATACAGTAGGAAAAATAATTAACTCATATTTTACAGTTCCAACTTTGTGATCAGAAAGATTACACATATCCCAATATTGACCTCAGACCCCAAATGATTTTTCCTTTATTTCATGCTTTCAGAATCGAATGATAGTAAAGTAAACCAGAACTACTTCTATTTCTCATGGTAGTCTTTCTTGTTGTGGGGAGTAGGGGACAAGACAATTTGTTCAGCAAACCATATGGGGCAAGGCAGAGTGGCTCTCGGAGACGGTGGCTGGGCGTAGTTAAATAATCTTTGTTTCTTTTCCTGCTACTCTTCTATTTTTAATCCCTTGACAAATTTTAAGACTTCTTTTTTCACTGTGTCTGTAATTGATCCTTTGACTTATCTTTGGTAGGAATTTTCTTCCCTTCTGGGTTAATTTACTTAGCCTGTTAGTCACTCTCTTTGCCTTTCCAGAACTGCCAGTAAAAAGCTTTCTCAAAGCACCAAAATGATGTAGGGATCATTGTTCTGTTTTTTAAATCCATGTAGCTGGGTAGGCCTGAAATTAACAATGGTGAGCTACTTGATCAACATAAAAATCCCTGGTTTAGCTGATAAGAACATAAATATTTTCGTAAATCTGGAATTAAATTCCTATGATGAGTTCTAACTGGAATTTGGACTCATTTGTCATTTGCATTTTGAACATCTTAGTTCTTGTACCCTCCTTCAATGTGCTTTATACAGTAGACCCTTGTGTCGAATAAGGACACAATAGTTTACATGTACCCTAACAGGTCCTTCACAGTAGACACGTCGCAGTCCCTATCACAAAAATACTGTCTATGAGTTTTAGTAAAGGGGGCTTCATGCTATCATTTTGTTTTCTCTTTAATATCCTTTTCTTGCTGCCTGATCTGCAACAGAGAATAACACCAAATTTGTGAGAAATGATGTGCACTTTCAGAGCCAATGGTGTACTATGAGTCCATCTCTTATTTATAGAAAAGGTCAGACTGGTCATTTCTAATTTCCTGATGCATCCTTTTGTGTTTTGTATAGCGAACGGCCAAATATTTCTCCCCCGTTCTCCAGATTCAATACCGGTCACCATGATTTCTCCAGAGATACATAGGACAATTGAATCTTTGTAGGACTGTTTGGTTAAGATTCAAATAATTCAGATTATTTTATCTAATGGAATACGAATATTTGATTAAATGTACCATTTTTATACATAAAACTTGTATGTGAGTCCTCAGCATAGTTCTTGAAAGCAGATATAAACTCTTGCTATGAAATGTTCTATTAGAAGTTAAAATGTATTTCTTTATGCTGCCAAATCAGTTTGATCTCCATAAAGACCATAATTATGCTAGTGTGAATTCAAATCTAAAGTATGAAAATGAATCAACGTTCCTTTACTCATTATGTGATATTGTCTTCAGCCAATACAGAGATTAACATAGTGCCAATGGAAGAGCAGGAAGCCTATTTTTTTCATAATTACGTATCAGCAGAGGATATCACAGTGCTTTCCTCTCATCGCTTTATAGGCAATGGTTGGTTATAATGCGCTGTGATATTATGTCAAATGTAGTCAAAGAGGTTTTGGTTAGTCACGATAAATATTGAAATGCTTATGTGCTGTCTGATCCAGACAAGGAGAATGAAATGCAGATCTGGAGCCCACACTTAATCAGCTTAATTTCCAGTCTAATCCTGCTCCCTGTATTTTCCTGCTGTCTGACTATTCCTGGCTTCATATTCACCTCCTTATGAGGTATCTGTTCAACTAGAAATTCTAGGCAATACAGCCTGGGAGCAATTTAGGCTGGCCAAGACCCAGTCTGTACCATATATAGAGACAACTGAGCAGACCAATGTTGCCAACCAGCTGACTTTTTTTATCCCTTTCCTACTACAAATTCTCCTTTCTGCTACGATATTTTTGAAAAGTGGATTTGTAATTACTATTGCCACAAACTGAGCAGTAATATCAGATAAATTCTGTTTGGTGAAACTGAAAGTATCCTAGAAAGCATCATGCTCCGTTTGCAGAGAAAGACCACGTAAGGCTTTTGGTTTGCCTCTATGAATCTGCTCCAGGTAGACAAACTCAAGAGGATTCCTTGCTCAAGGACCAGAAATATACAGTTCTGTGGGCCTGAGAGCTCCGAAGTGTGCAGTATTTGCAGCTGCTGTGATTATTTCTGTTGCCATGAAGTTTTGTGGAGCTACTTGGAGATTAGGAGTCCTTTGTGCTGTGTACTGTAGAATAAGTAGCTAAAGGTCTTGCATTGAAGAATCCTAAATAAGTGGTGCACCAGGGCTGTACTTTCCTCACTTGGACTCATGCAGTCTGCACAGAGGAGTCAAGCTGCTGCCTAGGCATGTATAGCTGTAGCATATCCCTTTATCCTTACTGCAGATCGTAAGACTAAAGAGGCCGGAATAATGGTAAAACCTGTTCTCTAAAAAGCTTCTAAATGCAAAAGTGCTATAATTCACATAAGCAAACCAGATAAGAAGGAATTTATCCAGGCTATTAAGTTCCAGGAAGGCTGTAAATTCCAGCAGTAGTGAGTTTCTAATGAATCTTTCTTAATGCGCCTTAGATAGAGCCTCATATCTGATCCAAAACATTAATATGACTTTATGGGCCAAAGCTGACATCTGATTAAGAGGCCTCTTTTAAATCAGCTTTGTCGTAAAACACCTGTCAGTTCTAGCAAAAAGGATGGGACAGGTGAGTTAGAGACTTCCTCCTTGCAATGACAGCACGAGCAGGAAAAATACACAAAATCCAAATGACTACAAAATGTGTTTGTTTTTCTTCACAGCGGAAGACACTAGTAAGTTTTAATAGGAAGAGGGGCAATTTATAGGCCCCACAGATTTTTAAATGGGATTGAGCCTTTCCCTGCAAATAACATTGAGGCTTTTGATCACATCTTGTCAGAAGCAGAAGAGAATTATTATTTTCCTTATCAAAAGCCTGGACCAGGTAGCTCAAGGACTTTAAAAGGAACATGACAGATGCAAAACGAGAGGTAATGGAAAAGACACTGTTTGTTAGCAGGAAAGCATAAAGTAACACACATCAGTTCAAGGAATCAGATATTAACGCTGAAAGAGAAGATGGGACAAGAAATGAGAAGCAGAAAAGGGCTGTGGAAGCATTCTGGAAAAAGGCAAACATCTTGTCAGTACTATAGGCAACGGGAGGCAGGCTTCCCTCCTCTCCCTCTCAATGACATTCAGTTCTCAATCAGAGAGTGAAGCAGGCGACAGATACAGAGAAAGGAAGATTAGAAGAGATGTTATAGGTTTGAGCAGGCAGAAGCAACCTAAAACCGGTAGGATTTTCCCAAAGGGCCTTCAACTTTCATGTGTTTTCTCCCTTCAGATGTTGATGTACGGAGCTCCAGAGACACGGGGCTCCTTTCAAGTTTCAGCTTCTATTGAAAAAGTCAAAGTGGGAGTAGTGGTGAAATTCCCCATTGTCTCTGTTATCAGACAGCAAAACCAGAAAAATGCTTAGCTAACTCAGATGTAGGTAGAAAGGTAGGTGTCGAGGAGACGCGCAGGGTGAAGTCCTTGGCCCCACTGAAGTCAAAGAAACTCTTGGTAATGAATTGAGGCTTGGCTCTGGAGCCCAGATTTTATATGCAAAGCTGTCTGCAAAGTGACAGTCAACAGCGCAAGGCATCCCTTTCATCTGGGACACAGTAGGCTAGTGACTCCCCTTCCTTGCAATTTCGAAAAATAGTGAGTGTACGCAGATGAGAGGAGGCACAGCTGCGAGTCTGATCTTTCCCAGCAGCAGAGATGGAGCCGTCAGCCCAAGCGCCCACCTCGCTTTGTCCTCCCTTCCCTTGCGCGGTGAGGGGAGGTTGCCTGCAGCTCACCAGGAGAGCCGTGGTCTGGATTTGAGTCTGGAGACATAGCTTTGAAGAACAGAATAGTTTGGGCTCCTCCATTCCTGGCAAACAGCACTGAAATCTTCAATGAGAACAATTCTGTATCCTCTAAATTTTATTGCCTGAAAAATTATGAAAATACTCCAGTATTTTTGCTAATATTTAAACATAACCTGTGTGGTGATGTAGGTAGGGCCATCAGAGACTAATGTGACAAGCAGCACACTCAGGTCATATACTAACTGAACATTTTCTTGGAGTATTTAGGAGTGGAAATAAACGATACAAGATATGACTTAAACTACTAATATACCCAGATACCAGGATTGCCAGAATCTAGCATATAAAATTAGGGTGTGATATAGCGCAGGTAATAATTACAGAAGTATTATGCAAAAATGACCACACTGGTGAATTATGGGCCTTTTACAATTCAATACTTACATTGACAAAAGATTTTGTCAAAGTCTGATACTTCAAACATTTTTTAACAGTTCTAATTATGATAACCACTCTTGCTTCAATACTGTGAGCTAACTTTCTGTGACTATAAATGGGTATCAGAGAATTTATTACCCGTCTGCATTTTGGTCTCACAGATACACACGTTCTAATTCCAAAATAATTAATAATAGATCTCTAAATGCCAAAATGTGATGCTTCTCATAATATCAAACTGAGTATAGCAATTAAACTCTTACTTCAGCTTTACATGATACTAACTGCATTTGTTATAAAAACAAAATATTTCTGAAGATTCCAGTCCAGAAGTTCCAGCTATAGCGAAGGAAAATTGCTCAGAATCAATGCATTCTGGATAGCACTCAACGGAGCTTCACTGATTTACACTTATGGCTACAAATGAATAGAGATTTATGAAAAATTCATTGTGGAAATACGTGTAAAGGTACAATAGCCTGAATAGGTATAAGGGCTATAAATATGCCAATGTGTGAACTGTTCTAATAATGCAATATTTTATTAAAAAATAAATAAATGTGTGAGTAACAATGCTAGAATTACTTACTGTACAGGACTTCATTGGCTTTACAGAAAGATTTTCTGAAGACTTTTGTGCTGTTGTGCAAGATGTAGACAAGATAAAGGAAGCCTTTTCATTTGTGTCGGTGATTTGTTTTACGTCATGACTTGGTCATGTCCTTCAGATACAGAACTACTGTGGTGCAGACATCTAATTACAGTGACAAATATTCACAATGAAGTTAAAGGGATGTGTCTTTATGATGTATAGTAATCTTGATGTGCACTCTTCTCAATGAAATTTCATTAGTTTTTGTGTTACTGGGCAAGATGAATAAATAATCATGAACCTTTTCCAATCTACTGCACAAGCATTTTGTTCACTGTAATTTGAGTTATAAGTGAGACCTAGATTTGATGACAGATACTGTTTGCTGCATTGTACTGTTGTAATATTCATTTGGCACTGTTGCCAAACTGACTGAAGGCTTAATTCAATAATTTACAGTACAGGAACAGATAACAGGTATATCATTAAATATCCTGCCAGTTAAATAAATCCAGTACTTTTTTTCTCTGTGACTTTTTTTGTGCAAGATATAACTGTACTTTGCTGTTTTAGGAGGATAGTGATTAATTAAGCTCAGACAATTTTTGCCACTGCTAGTGTTGATCAGCTCTGGGGTTTTGTGTGATGACTTCAAAACTCCATTGCAACTATTGCTAGATGCTCTGTAGAAAGGGGGAGACAGTGAAACACTGACTCTAATAAGCATGTAACAACTTGGCAAGCTACAGTTCTGCTTATACTCAAAATGGGGGGGAGGAAGAGTTTTGTGAAAATTTCTTCCAGCCTTTAAGCTCCATTTCAGAGCCATCTAAGTGCTTTCATTAAGTATCTTGCTTTGCAGCCGTATGCTCCCATTCAGTGACTCTGGAGACAGAAGTGAATTTCTCCATCGTCTCCTTCCTCTAGATCCTGAGCAAGCCTAGGGGGACGAATAGCTTTTTCTCCCCTTTTCTGTGTTAGGATAAACCATCTGAGTGGTGATACCTGTAAATATAAAATTTCCACTTACTAGAGTGATTCTAATTAAACTAAAGTAGATCCTTGCTGTTTTGAGAAGACAGGAAATCTCTAAGATAAAGAAGCTCCTAAATAACACTACTTAGACAAACTNGACTTGCTGTTTTGGGGAGGGATAGGAAAGNTCTAAGACAGAAAGACTCCTAAATAATGTTATTTNGACAGCTCAGCCTTGGGAGAGCAGATGCACCAAGCTACAGAGATAAAGAGGCACCAAGANGGCAACAAGACCAGAGCAAAACAACCTGGAAGGACANGGTATGCNTGATCTTAGAACTGAGTTTGAGCAGAAGAAAAGGTCAGACAGCNGACACTGTGATGAGGAGNATAAGCCTTCATCTTGAGACCCCCCAAAGACCACCTGAGGACGCTAACACACATGCGTGAAAGACATTAACATATGCTAATTAGTTCTTGGAAAAATCATTAATATGCTAAGCATTTCTCGGAAATATAATGAATATGTATATTATGATGGTATTTAACCTGAAATGACAGAGTGTTTGGCGCACACGTTTGGAGGAGAGATCCCCCGTGTGCCCGGCGCCGTAATAAAGAATACCTGCTTTATAGTCTGCTGACTATTGAGTCTTCAATTCTGGCTTTTCACGGCATCAGTGGTTTCAAGGAGTTAAACTGAAATGCCTTATTCCTCCACCCCCCAGTTCTTGGCTAGCCTGAGGTATTTGGGACAATCAAACTTTCAATATTCCAGTTTATTTACACAAATCTTTATCATCTTTCATGGCAGAAAACTTGGGGAATCTGTTGGAAAAATGCTGATCAAATACAACTGAATTTACTAGGACACTTTTTTCCCAAACGTGACTGTAATTTTAGTATAGAAAATACACAGCAGCCTGTTGAATGCTAAGTTTGGCTAACAAGTTTATAGCTGGTAGTAGATACAGTTTCATGCTTCGTCCATTTTTTTCTATTTCTGTGTAGAGAGTATGAGCCAAAGTGCTTTGAAGGCAGTGAAAGCCTTTCATAAACTTCAATGGGCAATGGATAGACTGAACAAAGTACAAGCAACTGATACCCCTTTTTTTCCTCAATCTTCTCTGTGTGTGAAACACTGTGTTATGTAATATATATTTATCCTACACTCCTGTGTGCATATAAGTGGATGGTATTTATGCATCCTTACAAGCAAATAGACAGCTATACACACACGCTGTAGGGAAAGAGGGGAGAGATCTGCTAAGACCGCCTCTTTGCTCTTCAGTTGACTGCATATTAGGTAATAAATGACAATTGGTTTACTAAATTCTTGGGTGCTTGAAAACTGTACCGATTCAGTGTACTGTAGCTACTGGATACTGACAGCTGTATTATTTTCAGGCGGATACTTAGTAGAAAAAATCCAGCCATATTGGAATGAAAAAGAAATAGTGAAAAAGACTACTTTGCTTTAGTTTGCAAAGAGTTTGAATACACTAAAGCAAACAACGATCCCTCTTTTGTTTCCAGAGGGCACACTTCACAATTTCCATCTATGTTCAATAGGAAACAAGTCATAATGTGAAGCCATATTTTGTTTTTTGCAGTATTATGAGTCCCAGACCTTGTAGAAAGCTAGATACAATCACCATTATAGGGGACTTAAATTGCAGGTGGATGTTTAAGCTCTGTGTACATGTTATTTAAATTTTGCTTATTTACTATGAATAACTGGAACAAAATGGCTGCTTCATAGATGCTTGCTTTTCCCACTAGGGCTTAACTAACAAGCATGAATAAAGCTAGTCAGGAACTAGCTGTAAAGACCTTGACATCAGAAATTATTTCCTATGTAGATAGAAAGGTTTACGTTCTGGAATAATGCTTAGAAATAATAGAGATTATGAAGATAACAGAAAAACATGTAGAGAGAACTTGTTTTTATAGTCCAAATTGCTACCACAGAAAAATCCTCAGGACCCAGGAAGATCTGATGTAGAAATTTCAGACTGCCACCTACTTCTTGCTTTCAAATGATTGATAACTTGGGAATAAAATCTTGAAAAATAAATCATCTTGAGCAATTAAGGTGATGTCAAACCGGGCAAGATTAAAAGGGTCTTTATTTTCTTACATATAATTGAAGAGGAATGCAAGAGATATTTACAACACCTGAAACCTAAGGCAGATCCTGATTTCAATTAGATTAATCAAGCAGGATATTATCGAAATATTTATCATATTGACTGACTGATTTACATATGCTTGTCATCACAGTATTGACTCTCATTTATTAGACTGAAACTAAACTTGGAATTAAAAATAAACTTTAACAAAAAAAACTCTTTCTTGACCAAAAGTCAGGTACAGTCTATTGCAAAATTGACTGCTGGCCAGAGAAGAAATTCAGGGGTCAAGCAGAAATGTTTTTTTGCTTTCCCCCTTAGCCCTTTGTATTGCCGTACAACTAGAGAGCGGCTGCCTGGTGTGTGGTGTATGGCACAATTCTCTGCTCTCAGGGGATTTCACTTGATTGTGTCTGCTATCCTGACCAGAAAAATCATCCCAGTTCAGCTCTGCTTTGGGGATTGCACGTGGTAAAGTAGAGGACTATGCAACATAGTATTCAAGCTATGTGCCGTGTCTGCTCTTAGCATCTGCTTTAGGTGCCTGCTTTTGACTGACTGTCATGTAATCAGATGCAGCTTTATTTTAACCCAGTATGGCTGTTTTCATGAGATATACTTTTTTGTGTAGCATCACCTGAAGTTCTGCATCCTTAGAATATTTTTGTTTATTATTTTGGCATCGTGGTATAAAAAATCACTTTATCATAAGCAGAAGAAGGGAAATAGTGATTTAAACAGTCTATATCTGAGGAAAAATCTGGCTGGGATTTCATGGAACATAGCTGTACCATTAAACACCTACTGTATTTCAGAAACCTGCTGAAAACAGTGAGGTGCAATAGCTCCCCATGTAAGGGCATCATAATCCTCTATTCTCGAAAATATTAGGCAACCTAAGTGTAATTAGCATTGTATATTTTGCTTCTGTGTCAAGCACTGAAAGCTCCCAGGCACTTTTAAAATAAAAAGAATAAATGGAGATAAATGAAACTAGACTCTGTTAAATATCATCAACTAAGATCTGCTTTATTACCGGCAATTAAACAGTGAAAGTCAAAACACAAGCTATCATTATCACTCATTGATTAAAAACCAGTTAGAACATTGCATTTCGAACTAACCTACCGCTTTGCTCGTTATGCATTTCAGCATGAGCAACAGCACAATATTTCAGAAATAATTAGGAACACAGCATCAGTGATCAGTGCTAATGTTCTTGAATAAAATTGCCAAAGCAAATGATTATAGATCAGCCAAAAGACACTATTTGAAGCTATCATCTTTTGTGAGTATTTGATATCTTCTTGATGATCTTTTTCTGAGCTAACACAAATGAAGTTAAAGTCGTTTCAGTAATGGCATCTGAAAATTTAGCAGAAGCCTCAAACATAACTTTGTAAATGCTCGTGTTTAGGAAAGTAACTGCTAGCAATCGAGTTTCTTGGGCAATTTTTGTCTCTAGGCTCTGTTTTCTAGGAGCTAATATCAACATTTCTGATGTACAGCAAGCTGGGAATGTCTCACTGTCAAATTACTGTTCTTTTCCATTGAAGTAAAAAATGACCTTTATCCGATCTACTCTCAAAAAAATGACAGCATAAACAGCAAAACAAAACCCAACTGAAAGGAGGAAAAAAAATGCGGGCTGATAGGGCTGCACTGAAATTCTGTCTTGGAGCAGAGACAGAAAGGGAAGGGTTCTGCGGGCAGGGCTACCCTGACCACGGCAGGGCTCGGAGCTGGGCATATGTGAAGTGGAAACATTGCTGGCCGTGTCAGCAGGCTGAAAACCTGGGAAAAATTGGAAAGGTGGAGAGACTTACCATTAGACCTGTAAGGCAGTCCGTTTCCGTCGATATTTGACATCATTTCAACTCTATACTCTTTTAAACAGCAGTAGTCCAAACTACAGTTTTGTTTTGCTGTCCTTGTTAATCCTTCCTGAGGCACTCGCTCCAGAGCAGAGGCTGCAGAGCGTGGGATGTTATGCTACTTGGGAAGATTTTGTATGACTTGTCCTATTGTGTCCCTGTGCATATGTTTCCAGAGGGAAACCAGAACTGGAAATGCTTTTCATAAGCAGATACGAAAAATCCCACATCTCTGGTACCTGCTCGATCACCAGCACCAGTTTGGCTGGCTGGCATCTCATTACCCGCTTAGTCACATCCTTTTATCTCTGCTTTCATTATTTGTTGTAATCTGGCAATTCTAAGAAACAGGAATAATCTATTAATTAAAAAAAACAATTCTATTTTCATCCAGATCTTAAAAGCTGTAATTTGAAGTCAAGTCTTTGCCTTTTAGATCATCAAAATTATTTCGCAAAACCATTTTTCCAGCTGGGATTTACACTGATCCGTCTGTATTACTATATTTAATGCTTAGGGCACACTTTGGTTTCTACACTTGCCCATTATTTCATTTTCCCTCTCTGTTTTTCAAGAAGATCACTAAAGGTAATTTCAGCCTTATGCCTTCTCCCCACCTGTTAACCTCGCAGCGAGGACAGTATGAGTGCAGGCAGAACTGGGTCCAGGCTTAGGACCTCCTTCAGCTTTTCTCAGTCCATTGATTTCTCTGCAATTTGGTACAATCTCACTGCTTGGACTGGGAACAGAAATAGAGATCAGGCAATCTACATTCTGAATAGCCTGATGGGAGCATTAGTGAGGGGACAGTAATGAAATGCAGGGAAAACATTTCATATATATTACTTCAAAAATCACAAAAATGCTGTAATTCTGCAGAAATCTTGCATACTTGGATTGCATATTTTCCCTAGCTACAGTAGGAACTGATAACAGGCTGCTAAATTACTGCTTAATAAACCACTAAATGAGTGCCATCTAAGATAACGGGGCATTAAATGATGACTATTCAGGGAAAAAGTAGAAGTGCAGAAAGAACTGCAAGAGGACTCTCTGCACAGAAGGAAATTGGATTAGTCATCTCATCTATACTAATGGTGAAATCCAAACTGGAGCATATTTGAAAAAAAAGGAAAGTGGCTTGATGCCTTAATGTGCCAAAGGAAGAAGTACACTCAATGCAGGAGCTACTTCTCATCACAGCAAACTTTAGAGGGAGCAGAGAGTATTTCAATTACGGGGATAATGTGAGCAGTAAAATGTAGTAAATGCAAAGACAAAGTGAAATGAAATGCAAAGGCAAAACCCAAGAAAGCATTAAATAAAATAAAGATGATATTATTAAAAAAAAAAATCAAAAGAGATGGAGGTGGTGGAGAATTTCAGGCTTTAAAGACCAAAGGCCAGCTGTTGCTTGAATTCAGGCTCTTGATCCCCTGATTTCAGTGGGATTTAGATATTTAAGTACCTGTCTTTCCCATAAGGGTTAGGGCCCTCATCAAAATCAGGGGAAAGGCACGACAAACACCTCTGAGGAACTGCTTTGTTTCAGTCCATACATCACAGTTTGGTGTCATCCATCTGCAGGAAAGGTTGTCCCAGGAGGCTGAGAACATATTTGCTTGACTTGTAGTAGTTGGAAAATCGTATCGTCTTGACTGATACTTAATGTGTCTGCTGTGTAACATCACCAGTAGAGTTATGACAAACCATCTGAAGGCCATATTTCTGGGGAATGACATAATCAATGATAGACACTGCTCTAATTTAGGTAGGTTTAGAGTGCAGAGATTTGAAGGAAAGAAAGTAAGGTATGACACGTTTCCTCTCCTGAATAATTGTATCCAACTGAATTTACAACGCATCTTGTTTTAACACATTTATTTTCTGCATGCTAGTATTTTCACATCTCTATTACCTTGGAAACTAGATGGACATTTTAGTAAAATGTCAGTGCAATATAACACATTGTTGTTTTATTATTTTGACTTGCAGAGAATATCCAACTTTGGACTGACAAAAGTGTTTCTCAACTTCTCCCTATAAATTAGCTAAGTATATGCACAGTGCAGTATTTTATTCTTCTCAGATTGTGACATAAAATCTTGAATCAGGCTAGGTTTCCTTAAAATATATATGAATTTCAGTTGACTTTCAAACCATGTGGTTTAGATTTTTAGCCAAAACTGTACAAACCAAGTTATTTAAGGCATAAAATATGAATCAGGCTGGATTCTGTTCCTGGGATTTCCTTCTTTTCCATACAAATGTTGGATACTAATGTTTCAGGTCAGTCTTGATCTTTAAACCACAGTAACATTTTAAAAAATTTAAAGACCTGGGCATTTAACTTTGAAGAAATTAAATTCAAATCTTCAAAACTTTTGACCTGCATCTATCTGTCCCTGGAAGTGTTCAAAAAATGGAGACATGCAGGTTATTTATATGAAAGCTTACCCAGCTCCTACAGTTCTACTTCTGTACGGCTCCAGAAGTTACAAATTTAAAAATTATGTCACAGAAAGTCTTGAAAATAGATATGGAAACAAAAATGAACCTAGAATCTAGATAAACTTCATGTGGCTTCAGATTTTATAAGGGGTGCTTATTTATGCTTTGTTATAAAAGGAAACTTCCAAAAGCGATAGTAAAACCAGGTTTGCCCTTTGCTTTCTATACCTTGAAATGTGTTTTAATAATACGGAGGTATTCCTGGTCCCTAGGTCTCACGGTGTACTTTTAGTGTTGTGATTATTCTTAGACTCTTCAAAGAGGACATTGTTGTTACTGGTCAGTACGTCTTGCAAGCCAGTGCTATCATTGGGAATGAAAACTATTTCAGCTTGTGATCAGACTCATATGATATTAAGGAGAAGCACCTTTCTTTAAGGCACATCTGTGGAGTACATATGCACCAACATTTTGATTGCAACACCACACACAATTTGGTATACTGTCAACTTCTCTTCAAGGGAGGCTGCGGGTTAATTCAGTGAAAAAAATAAATGTAGAGTAATTAGAAGATGACGAGTTATAGCTGATAAGGTCACTTGTCAGGCAAATATGAATTCAATATCTATTGCATAAATGACTACATTTTCTCTGGCCTAGAGTGAACTATTTGTGTTTTGCAAACCACAAACATTTACAAGAAAGATGCAGAGAAAACTCTTATTTTTACTACATTCACTGTAAAGCAGAATAAATCTAATTAGAAACAGTAGTTGGAGGTATACAGTTATATTCTGATTTAAGTTGCATTATTTCATCAGTGATTTCAGTAGCTTTAGACTAACATGACTGAAATATGAATCTGATTAATGCTCAACAAGATGTTACTAGAGATTAGCCCCTCCAGTTTTTTCACATTGCCTGTACTGGTACACATTTTTTTATAAGCTGTAGGAAAGGTAATCAATCATCAAAAACTATTTGGCATAAGTGTATGAAGTGAGACAATATTAGAGGATGAAGAAATTGCATTCCATAAATCACCTTCATGTTGGTGGGAAAGCCATCTAAGCACATGAGTCAAAGTTTGGATAGATTTTACTCTAAACTACAAAGCCATTTTCCAGGGTGAGTTCAGGGCACAGTCTATGAGCTGGAGACGGCGTTGTGGTTTGGGAGGAATGGCAGCCTGGGTGTCTGCTGGGGCAATGAAACAACACAAGGAAAATCTGTCCAAGCGCACACAGCAATTCAGCAAAGAGAAAGCTGGTTCCACAGAACAGTGCTGCTTCTCTGATTTTATAACATGCTTCTATTTTCCAAGACAATCCTCCCAAATGATAATGAGCTTTGCATCTGCTTTTAAGGAAATCCAATGGCAAAAAAAATATACGCTTACAGGAGATCAATGCATACAAAAGACCCACCATGCAGCAAAGCTTTGTAATGATGCTGAAGTGCCTGAGTTCGTCTCAGAGAGCCTTCCTCCTGAAGAAATATGGCTGCCGATAGAACTGGCAGAGGACAGGCAACAGAACATCTCCCACACGTTGTTGGGTAAAAGCAAGGTGAAGCTGCTAACAGAGAGAGCCGCCCTTTGCTTTTGAGCCCTCCTTTCCCTCTCCTGCCACCAGTCTGCCCCTGAGCAGCCCTCTCGGTCAGCACCGGCAGCCAAACGAGGGGCTCGGGGGGATGTTTCCAGTAGGTGGGATGTGACTTCAGTCCAGTCTGCGTCTGCTCGTAACGCCACCGATAACTGCAGCTCTGTTGGTATTGTCTGCTTAAACCAGGAATGCAAAAGAACTAAGGAAGGTACAGAAATTTAATTTTACATCAGTAAAGCAGTGGTGTGCACATGTAAAGTTTACATGTGTGCACATGTGTGTGTGGAACAGCTCCAGCACACCAGTTTCGGTACAAATATCCGCTACCTTTTTACACCTTCTTACACTCCACTAAAACGACTACAGAATGAATTGCACAGAAATAAACATTGTTTCTGATTTTCCTGGATCTGTGTAAAATGTTTGCAATAGACAGAATATGTCGGATGTCCTATCATTAAAAGAAAATCATACTTCAGATATATATAAATAAGCCCCTCAGCCATTAATGTGAGTTTTCACTAGTGACTCAAGGATGACCTTTTTGTATCTTCTGCTTGTTTGGGAGCAAAAGTGAAGAATGTTCCCAGGCAAATAATGGAGTGGTGTTACTTATTCAGAGACTATATTATCCCAAGAAATAGCATGACAGATCTGATCTTATAGAGACGTTTTTTGTGAACAGAAGATATTTTAAAGCTATGGTGACTTTCCTTACTTATATCTTGAATAATTGCATTACTTCATAATCTTTCCCCTCTCACAACCCTCCTTCTTTTGTGCCCAGCTTGGAACCATCAAGTACAATTATTCTATTTCTAAGGACTTCCAGGGCCACAGTGAAAGGTGCATTTGTCATTACAAAAATATCTTTGTCCATGAGAACTTTTCATTCCTACCAACAGCGACTCACACCACGGCAAAGCTCACAGGAGTCTTGATTAAAAGACCTGACTTACATAAGTAGAAATGAATGACTTGCAGGTAATTATAGCAGGCTGAAAAGCAGGAGCATGATGTTTGGAACTAAACAATGTCACTGATAGTGCCTTAATTAGCAGCAAAAGTGATTTAGCAGAGTAATATTCTAATACCAATTCAATTGCTGCAAATTATTAATAACAATAAGCACAGAATAACCAAGATCCACTAACAATGAGATGCAATATCTGTCAGAGGAAAACATAGTGCCCCTTCAATAATGAGATTGTAATTAGAATAGAACAATAAAGCATATATTAATATTGAACAAAGGACAAAATGCCACTGTACTACGCCATACAGGAGGAAAAAAAAAAAACTATTGCCAAAACTCTAAAAGGCTCTAAAAATCAAACATATAAAAGTAAAGGCATAAAGATCAGGATCAAAGTCTATAAATTTACCTCTTGCTGCAAAGCTAGTAGGACTTTAGACGGCTTTCTCCATAAGTTACCCTACTAGGACAAGGATCATCAGCTCCAGCTGGACCTTGCACACATAGAGAGAAGCAGAGAGACACAGGGAAGTGGGGGCTGCAGGTCTCCTCAGTGTCTGAAGTCTACCACCACATTCAAAAGTTGTCCTTTTACTTGCTCCCCTCTTAACTCCTCCAGAAGAAGCCATAGCTTATCTCTGTCTGCATACTAATTGTAATGACTATGCCATCAGCTGGAGCAATTACTAACATAAATCCTGAAATGGTACATGCAAGTTTTTTCTCCGCTTCTGAAACTGTAATTCCATGAGAATTAAATCATAGAATCATAGAATCATAGGTTGGAAAAGACCTCTAAGATCATCGAGTCCAATCATCCACCCAACACCACCATTCCTACTAAACCATGTCCTGAAGCGCCACATCTACACGGTTTTTAAATATCTCCAGGGATGGGGACTCCACCACTGCCCTGGGCAGCCTGTCCCAATGCCTGACCACACTTTCAGTAAAGAAATTTTTCCTAATATCTTATCTAAATCTCCCCTGAGGCAACTTGAGGCCATTGCCTCTTGTCCTATCGCTAGTTACCTGGGAGAAGAGACCAACACCTGCCTCACTACAACCTCCTTTCAGGTAGCTGTAGACAGCAATAAGGTTCCCCTCAGCCTCCACTTCTGCAGACTGAACAGACCCAATTCCTTCTGTCGCTCCTCATAAGACTTGTTCTGCAGACCCCTCACCAGCCTCGCTGCCCTGCTCTGGACATGCTCCAGCAACTCAACGTCTTTCTTGTAGTGAGGGGTTCAAAACTGAACACAGCACTCAAAGTGCGGCCTCACCAGTGACAAGTACAGGGGCACGATCACCTCCCTGCTCCTGCTGGCCACACCGTTCCTGATACAAGCCAGAAATAATGTGGCCAGCGGGAATAGTAAACATTGTAAAAAAGGTAAACATTGCTTTTAAATTTGGTGGGGTTTTTTTTGTTAGAGTCGAACTCTAAAGTTTAGTGAAAGAATATAGATGAGGGGAATTCTGGAGGATGAAAAAACAAAACCAAAGTACGTCAAAAGAATCTATTTGCATGATTATTGGATGGTTCACGACTCTAATCTAGGCTCATGGACAATGTGCACTTGATCTGTAATTTTGATTGTGTTTGGAGCTGATAGAACCAAAACTAGGAGAACTGTAGCACCCAGATGTAATAAGACTAATGAGAGGACTGTTTTACAGATGGTACAGATGTAATAGCTACAGCCAAACAATGGTTCATCTCTATCTCAAATATTTTCATCCATTCAGCCCCTACACATGGCCCCACTAGACGAATCCATCCATATTTTTCTCAAATTGCAGACCAACATGTGTCTTGGAGCTGGCTTCCCTTACACACACCAGCATGCAATTTTAGTGGTAATCATAAGAGTTTCTCTTCCAGATAGTCATGAAAAAATGCCTTACATCCCTATGAGGTTTATTTTTGTAATGTAGGCACGATAACCATAGCCTAAATAATACTGTGTGGTTTGAAATGACTCTGTGAGCTCAAACTCTATGACAAACATATTTTCTGTCCCGGGCAAGCATCAATGATAATAATAATAATAATAATAAAGATTTTGTATATAAATCTGTTTTTGCTGCCAAGAGATTGGAGGGATAAACGAAACAGGTTTTTGAAAACCCCAGTTACAGTGACTGTGGTAGCAAGCTTCCCCAGGAATGTCGAGTAGGTATGAATGCAGTGAATTCCAAGAAGTTTTCAATGTTAATTTCTGCTCAACAAGAAACACACACACATAAACAGCGATCAATAGAGGCTAAATGAAAAAGAAGTAGCAAATCGATAACTAGAGACATTTTATTTTCAAGCTTCTGCAAACAATGGAAGGGATGATCAGTCTGTGATTACGTGGAAGTAGCAGATATTGTTTCTGCTCTTAATAGTTAATGGACAGGGTCTTCACCTGTGGCAGTGTGTGCAGATCTGCTGGATGGGAATATTAAACAACATGGAAATTTGATCTGGGCTTCCTAAGTAAAGCAGATTTCATAATTTTTGCATTTTCAAGTTCTGTTTTCTGAAAACAAATCAAATCCTTTTCATTCTTGCCATCCACATACGTCACTTCTCTGCTAGTGGGAAGTTACAGACTACAGCTGAGTTTCTCTCCATTGCATATAGGATACATTCGTCATTCTTCTCATAATAAAATCTAAAGTTTCACGTGTCAGTGCTTTGACTGAGGCATTGGTTGTGAAGATAAAAAGAGAATGGTTTTGACTATTGAAGCCCAAGGGAATCGACGTTGGTAACTATTTGATTACCATAACAGTATGTCAGATCAAGATGCAGCAACCTCAACTCTGAAATGGGGGGATCTCAAAATCCAGCCCCCTGTTCTTAGATGAACAATCATAAACAAAGTACCCTGCTCTGATATTGACCTCTGCAAAGCAATGTCTGCAAAGTTAGCTTAAAGGTTAGCTTGTTACAGAAGTGAGAGACCAAACATAGGCTGTGGTCTGCTTTCTGAAGGTCTCTGGGTGTGAATGAAGTCAATGAATGACACTAGGGTCAGGGAAAAGTCCTGCGCGATGTGGGAGGCTACAGCAGATGTACAGTTTCAGCTTGATTTTTGCTCGTATGGAACAGATCTGGAGTTTTGGAAGCAGGCTCCCCACCAAATATTTGTATTAAATGGAAGAATTATATTCAATTACATTTTACTTAAAAGCAGTGTGCTTCAGCAAACTATTTCAGTGATATATTATATTGCCATAATAAGCTTATTTTTTTTATTCTTAAATTGTCTATTGTTGGCAATAGAAAATGCTCAAAATATTTTAAGTGCTTAATCACCTGTTAATTTCAACTTCTTGGCAGTGATAATAAAGTAAAATTGAACGATCTTTGAAGCCGTTGGAAAAAAAAAAAAAAGAAAAAACAGAAAGAATTGCTTCTAAAGTACCAGGAACTTATTTTACAAAGTTAATAAGCATTTCATACAAAGAGATGAAATGAATTGATATGAAACAGAAAGAAACCATGTAAAATTCAAAGTATAGAGAAAAACCAATTTTTTTAAAATGTAAAGTAACTAATTGAAGAGATTAGGAAGCAGCACTTGTTTAAACCAGCATTAAAATGGGCTAGGCCTTTCAGACTGTAGAAGAGACATACACTAGAGCCATATAGAAAACATAAAACTCTGATAATGACTTCCATGAATTCTAGCTTGCTCCACTTAACTTCAGGAACTGTAAATAACATCTTTCTGACAGTTAAATCAATGCAACCTAAAATCTGAAAGTGCACCCTCAAAGGAGCATCGGAGCTCTAACTTCATTTTCACCTTATGTCTGTGCACTCAAGGGAATTAATGAAAGACATTTTTCTTGAAAATGAAGTATAATAAGGAGGACTCCTCTGTAACATGAGTCTAGCCCATGGTACGTAACACTAAATGATTATCATTCGCTGTATCCAGCAGTTGAGTTTGACTGGGTGTGGTATACTTGGAAAACATCACCGTGATACACTCTGTTGACCACTCAGAATAAAGACTGCTTGGGAGGTGGGTTTATGTCTGCTTGGTGAAAAGCTGCAAACCCCCTTACATTCACTAAATATAATAGGTGAGGCTTTCAGAAATGCTGAGATTTGCCCTAATTCTTCCCTTTTCAAAGCAAGTCGCAAGGCTGCCATTGCAATCCGGGAAGGCATAAATATACCAGTGCTGAGTCCTCATTGTCACACCGGCTAATTGCTACTAATGTAGGTTGTCACTTCTTTATTGAAGTTATTATCATTGCTGCATTGTCATTTCTCTCTTCATGTGCTTCATTACCATAGCAGCTGAAATCACAAACTGGCGTGACTATCGTCCTCTTTGAATTGAGTAGTGAAGGAAATAGCTATCTTAAACTCCATGGTGCTTCGGAACGTCCTCCTGTTCAAGCGACCAGCAGTGGTAGAAGCAGAAATTACTCACAGGCTTCCTGAGCGCCAGTCCTCTTTGTCACAAGAGGATTCATCCTTTATGTCGCCTTGCACTGAGGACAGAGATTCACATTTCTCACATGCTGGCTTATTTTGTCTGTTTTTTGCCCTTGAGATAGAAACAGTTTGTAGTTCTGATAAGAGATAGGAAATGGAAGTAGTGAAATTACTTGTTCTTAAAATTAAAAATGGAGTGACCAGTTCTGCGTAAGCCCTTCCAGAAATGAACAGGGGCAGGACAGCTCACTGTCTGCGACTCACCCACTCTCCAGCTAAAGGCAATATTTGGGATTATATTTTCTAAATGCAATGTCTGCAAAATTGGGTGATGGATTAGAAAAATATCTTATTTTCCCTTGCTATTTGTGACATTTTTTCCTCTATCTTGCACATATTCTCGTGTCTTTTTTGCTAATAGTATTTTTCCTGCTAATACAAAAAGTACAAGGGCCTGGTTTTGTATCTGAGCATATGTGTGTCAGTTCCAGGAGTACTAGCTTTTAGCTGAGATGTCGCTGACCCATGTCAGACCCAGATAATTTATCTGTTGCATGTAAGGGGAAAACAAATAAGGTACCAGAGGAAGATGCGAGTGAAGGTCACCCCTGAGAGACCTTCTTTCCCATCTCTCGCTGCCCACATTAGCCTGTGCCAGGGCCTCCAGGTGCTGGAGAAGCAGCTTGTTCATTATAGAATCATGGAATCATAGAAAGTTTTGGGTTGGAAGGGACCCCTAGAGGTCATCTAGTCCAACCCCCAGGAGGAAAGTACCTCCCTGAGACAGTGCCTTCCCTCAGCATCGGAAGCAGTCAGAGCAGTAGCTCCCACAGCATCCCAGTTGGGTACGAAGGAGAGTGAAGCTGTGATGCAATTAGCAAAATCTTTATGACGTCTTTCTAAGAACAGAAATCAGGTAAAGGCTGTTGACATCAAAGTAACCAAATTATTTCATAGCCCTCCTCTCTAAATATGGTTACAGTCATAGTCCCTCTTCCTGCATCTTGCCAACAGCCAAAAAATTTATTGTCTTTGAGATGGCAGAGGAAGGGCTGCCTGTCTCTTCCAGGCTCGCCACCACCCTTTCGCCCACCCCAGCACTGCATCTTTGGGGCATTAGGTGCTCTTTTTTGCTGGTTTTGCTGTACCGGCATATGTTTGTTCTTCACTGAGGTCAGGAATTGAGCTGCACCACATGGCACCCCATAAAATGGAAACAAAGGTTTTTCTTCAAATGTCACTCTCCACTCTCCTGAGAAGGTCATTGCATTACCAGTATCCTCTCCTGCCAGATACTTGGAAGTCATTTACAGAAAAACAGCTTTCAGGGTCACTGTTTCCCAAAGTCATGAAAACTTCCATGTTGTCCAAGGCAGACCTAATTATTATCATTCTCTGACTCATCAGTGAATCTCCAAATGCCTCTGGTTATTCAGAGAAGCCTTAACATTTCCAGGCTGGGCTAGTTCATCTCCACAGTTTGCTGTTAGAAATAGCAAAGATGTCACTTGTCTTAAAATATATGGTCTGCTGTTCCATTCCTAAAGGTGCTGTTATGCTAACAATAAATCTGCAAGCGACTGCAGGCAGAGTGTGGGATGTGATGTATTCAATATTCATCATGCTGTGACCCAAAGGAGTATCAGGACACTTTACATCATGAAATTTCTCTCTCTAATTTAGCAGTTTAAAAATGATGGGCCAAAATACAGCCCGGGAGGTTGCAGTAGCCTTTTCAATCGAATTTAAGCCAATAAGGCAAAGGATTGTGTGAAAATACAGTTACTGCCTCATTTTCAAAATGATGGTTCAGACTGTCTGTTTTAGCTCTTAATATTGATATTGTCCATAGCTAATTTTAAGAGCCTGATAGCTTTTACTGACGTTTTTCTTTTTGGTCATCTTTATCCCTGGAAAACCCGTTTACTTCCTCAGTGGGGTCAAGACCATCAGCAGAGCAAAGGACAGTGCAAAAGCCATCTCTATATGGGAGACTGCAGGTATTTATTTGAAGAGCAGAAGCCATCAGGAATCAGATAAAAGAGGGGTCATGACAGGCTTTAGGAGTGGTAGGGACACAGAAATTTTGGATAAGCCGTCCAGGAGGAAGACAGAAACTGCAGAAATAAAGAGATGACAACCCTCCTCCTCTTCCTGAACAGCAAAGAGCCTTGGAGAACAGAAGGAAGGAAGCAGGGAAGCTCAGATATTTGCAGTGAAACTGGTAGCAAAGTGGAACTGTATATAAGCTGCTGTGTAGGGAGCTACCAAGGGACTTGTTTGTTCCCCCGGTACCATATACTTAGGTCAGCTGTTGGAAAAATCAAGCTGTGCCTGTTTTTCTTCTCAACTAAGATCTGCAACATGTATTTATCCTGTATTCCTAAACTGGGTAATAGAAAAGGGTGGGAGAATGGCTTTTGCAGCGTATTTATCATCAAATTATTCTTTGCGTTACAGCATCGGACAGAATCCATAAATCCTTCTTGGCAGAGGAAAGGATGGAGGGACCGGCGAGACAGATAGATGAGGCGCCTGCTGTTGCACGGGCAGGCTGCTGCAGAACCCGGCCTGGCACCCTTTTCCAGATAGCAGGCTAATGTGCGTCTGATGGATGCTTCGGAGAGCTTCCCCTCTCGGTACGGTTCTGCTGGCAACTGGCCGTGCACAATAGCTCCAGAGGAAGGAGCATGAGCTAGGAGCAGCCATAGGGGGAAAACTTGAGACAGTTTTGATGTGAAGAAACAATTATTTCGTTTCCTGAGCACTTTGGACACTTTATTGTTCATACTAGCTTCTCAAAATTCTGTCTACATCTTTAATTCAGAAAGTGAGTGCTCTTTCTTAATATATTAGTATCAAACAATGCTTAAATTTCAACAACAGCGTAAGGAGATGGTTGTCATGAATCCTTATAACAAGTACACAGAATTTAAAGTAATGATCTCCAAGTTTATCTTCATCACCCTTCTTGCCTCTGGTGCTCTGCTTAGATCACAGTATCTCATTTAAATAGCAATGGGTTATGAAAATAAAGTCTAACCTATTCCCTCACTGCGTCACTGTGCATGCATACATTACTTTATTTTACTCTGTCCCCTAAGGCGTCTGCAAGAAAACCCCAAAGACCCTTGTTGAGTCACATAAAATAGCTCTTCTGGAAAATAAGTGTTGGAGGGAACATTACTCTTTCCACGAGCTTTCCATATAAAAAGAATACAGAGGGTGGTTTGATTTTTGAGTAACTGAATCACCATTTGGAGGGGGTAATAACATTTAGCTCTGCTGTACAGCACGTTTAATCCTTAGATTTAAAATTCATTTATAGGTCAATATAATTTTCATTCTATGTCTGGTAGAACTGAGGTAGAAATAAGGAATAAAAGACTGACCAATGTTGTCTAAGAATCTGAATTACCTTTCAAGCCCCAGCCCACAAGACTGCTCTGCTCAGCGTCGTGACCAATTCCTAATTTTTCCACTCCGTTCTATTACTCCTAAATTGATGTGAACCATCCATATAATAAATCATAGAAGTTTTGCCCGTAACTGCAGGTTTGACTATTACCATCAAGCACATTACAGAATGCCATGTAGTGAAAATCGGCATAGCTCCACTAAAATCAATGGAGTTAATTTATACCCAGGTATAAATTAACTTATCTCAGTGAAGACAGTGGGAGCTTTTGCTGTTCCTCTAATTGACGGCAGGATCAGGACAACGGTGCCATTGTGATCTGCTCTTGGTTCCTGGGAACACGGAACATTTAAATTTTTATCTCTTGTGAAGTATTCAAAAAACTGAACATGTTAACGTAAAAGTGAGCTCCTAGTATCTTTTAACTCAGCTGGCCCAGGATACTGGTGTCATTAAAAGATGATCCTCTAGCAAGAAAAATGAAGATGACAAAAAGCTGAAAAATGAAAGCTTTGTGGAAAGAAGTGAAGGAAAAGGTTATATCTGGAAACACAAAACATGGATGTAAAAATATATTGTCCATCACCAAGCTGTACTGCTCCTTCAGTGATTCATATTCCAGGATAACCATCTATTTCAAAACTGCTAAAAACAAGCAAGAAATTATACTCTCAAACTGTACTCCAAAAGATTGGCAGAGGTCCTTCACTTGGACCAGTAAAGAGGGAAATGACCTGTGAAAAGTACCCAATAGGGCTGATAGATGCTGTGGCAGTGCAGCAGGCAATTAGAGGGAAGACTGGGGACCTAAACAGGTTGCTGTTGTGTTTAGTTCAGCACATCTGGGCCTCAACGAGTGACTGCTTGCTTGAAATCTCTACAAATATTTTCATATGAAGTCCTTAACATGTTGGCTGTTTGTTACTGAAATAGGCACCTAATATTTGTTTAACAGAAAGTCTGATCCTGAGCTTTACATTTTTACCTGGAATCTGTTAGATAAAATATTATCTAGTTTAATTTAAATAGTATTTTAAATAACTACTGAAGTCTGTACTCTGCTTCTGTGTCTTCATTTCAAACAGCTGCTGACTCATGCACTACAGAATTAATTTAAGTATCATTTGAGGTTACTTTAATACAATTTCCTTGTAAGTACATGGGTAATGTACCAGCTATTTAGAGTTCAATACATTAATTGTAGACAAAAGTCAGTTGTCATGGTTTCTATCACAGACAAGTGCGAAGGGTCAGTTCATCCTCAAATTCACTATAACCTCAAAGAGTTCAGTTACCATTTTGTGTCTGTTTTTAAATGAGCCTGTAACAAGTCTCATGAGTTAATCCTATTTATTTGGTTTTATGAAGCAGGATTGTAAAGTTATATGCTTTGAATTAGAAGAAAGGTTCAAAAAAAGAAATGAACTGAGAATACCATACCCTCACTGTGAACAGTGCCTAGCTAGTCAGAAGACAACATTTTGCCTTACAATATGTTAGC
>Ga0065711_1029393_pt1 | contig 36381 bp, 17 predicted proteins | sample Hoacrofraction12_FD_59098 | JGI IMG/M metagenome (GOLD analysis project Ga0065711, IMG submission 59098) | Hoatzin crop microbial communities from Cojedes, Venezuela - Epithelial fraction 12 v2 (version 2) | ecosystem: Host-associated > Birds > Digestive system > Esophagus > Crop | place... | reverse complement strand
TCTCTCCAGTAGCTCTTCATCTTTCTTGAACTGGGGAGCCCAGAACTGGACACAGTGCTCCAGATGAGGCCTCACTAGGGCAGTGTAGAGGGGAAGGAGAACCTCCCTCGACCTGCTGGCCACACTCCTCTTAATGCATCTCAGAATGCCATTGGCCTTCTTGGCAGCCAGGGCACACTACTGGCTCATGGTTAACCTGTCGTCCACCGGGACAGCCAGGTCCCTCTCCGCAGAGCTGCTCTCCAGCAGGTCCACGCCAGGACTGTACTGGTGCATGGGGTTGTTCCTCCTCAGGTGCAGGACCCTGCATTTGCCTTTGTTGAACCTCATCAGGTTCCTCTCTGCCCAACTCTCCAGCCTGTACAGGTCACGCTGAATGGCAGCACAGCCTTCTGGTGTATCCACCACACCTCCCAGTTTGGTGTCATCAGCAGACTTGCTGAGGGTACATTCTAATTCTTCATCCAGCTCGCTGACGAATAAGTTAAACAAGGCTGGGCCCAGTACTGACCCCTGGGGAACACCACTAGTTACCAGCCTCCAACGAGACTCAGCACTGCTGACGACAACCCTCTGAGTTCTGCTGTTCAGCCAGTTCTCAATCCACCTCACTGACCACTCATCCAGCACATACTTCCTGAGCTTATTCTTCCAAAGCAGTCTGCAAGCTTACATCGGATTGCAGCTGTCCACAGCAGCATTTCCCTGTGCCTCTCCCCACATGCCTTCATGTGTGGCCAGGTGTTGCCAGCATTACTCTCACTTCTGTGAATTCAAAACTGTAGACAAACCTTTCAGAGAGCTGACAACAAGTGCACTTACTTTACAGTAATTATTCAGTCTGTTCTAGTTTACACAAAGGTGTAGAGTTGATAAGAACCATTCCGAGAATGAAGAAGTAAAAACCAATGAATTTTTTAAGGAATATTTCATTATTTGATTAGTTCTCCATGGCCTCCCCAAGCTCAGCTGTGGGATATCAATTTATAGTGCGGATATGTCTGCAGACATATAGTTCAAGGGAAACTCTCACTAAAAAATCCCTACATAAATAAATACATTCACCTTTGCTCAGAGGGTATGAGATTTATTTGCTTTTATTCGATAAAAAACAGCAGAGAAAGAAAACACATAGCTATTGCACACTGGAAGTGCACACACACACAAAAGTAATATCGCACAGTACAGGTCCTTGTTTAATTTTAGTTCTGCTTCCTGGATATTTAAAAAGTGTATTTAAATAATTACATTTTTGGAAGGTTTGATCAGAGTCCATATGAGAAGATATCTGAGAAATTTTCTTTAAAATATTAAAATGTAGTATGAAAACTTTAGACAAGACCACAGACTTATGGTGCACCAGAGGCCTTAAGGAATGTATCCAGAAATAGCTTAAACAGCTTTAGAAATATAGCAAGAAACTACTATAAAGCAAGTCTTTTACATTACTGTAAGCAATATTTTGTTGTCTAATTGCTAAATTGGCTAGCAGTTCTCAAGACATTACTGAACCAGATGAGTGCAAGTGAATGCTAAACCTTGGGCCCCTAGGGAAAAGAGGGCAGTTAGCTGGCCTTGTTTTGAGTGTTGCCATCGAATACAGGTATGAGAAGATGAGTTGAAGAGAAAGAGAGGTTTTCTAGTAAGTTGGCAGATCTTAAGACGCTGATCAAAGCCAATATGCATACAATGTGTTCGGAATTTACTCTCAATTTATTGAGGTAACAGAATGGCTGGGAGATCCTCAGTATTGGAAACACATTGACAACAGGATTTCTAGGAAAAATGAAAGAATTACGAGCAGGTACTTCTGTTTAGAAACTAAAGTCTGCTGAGCTCTGCACAGCCCTTCTATGACCCCTAGAAATTGTGCTGGTGGTGGAGGTGAGGAAGAGGACTGTTGACTCAAGCCAGCTCAGCTCAGCTGTGTTGTCTTCTCTTGAATTATGCACCACTGTACGTGTGCTCTGCTGAATTGTCACCTTTTGGATTATTTACACAGAATCACAGAAACACAGAATTGCTTAAGTTAGAAAGAACCTCTTGAGATCATCTAGTTCAGCCCCCCCTGCTCAAGCAGGGTCAGCTACAGTCGGTTGCCCAGGACCATGTCCAATCAGGCTTTAGTATCTCCAAGGATGCAGATTCCACAACCACTCTGGACAACCTGTTCCTGTTTTTGACCACCCACACTGTAAAATGTGTTTTCTTGTGTTCAGAATGAATTTCATGTGCTTGAATTTTTGTCGTTTGCCTCTTGTCTTTTCACAAGGTACTACTGAGAAGAGTCTGGCTCCATCACTTTCATTCCCTCCCATCAGATAACTCTGCTGTTCCCAATTCTCCCAGTTCCAGACTCCCAGAAACACTCAAGCTTGGTTTGCAAAAAATGGTGATACTGCATTAAGATGCAAAGGCACTTGGAAGAAACCTAGCTAGATTTGAATGGTGCTGTACTAATAAGTCTTGTCAGACCCGATCCAATTTGCATTGCCTACATCCATTGCTCTGCTGATACAGTACACAAATAATCCATCCCTATATAACTGAGACGTATTTTCTTATTTATAATCCTTAGCAAGAAGTGTAGCTATTAGCCAAGAGTTTTGTTTTAATTGCCATTTATCTTTAGTGTGTTGTACATCACAATAAATGTAAGCCCAGAAGCTAGTGTTGAATCATTTTGATCTGTTGCATTAGGTAGCTTAACAACGTGACATGCTGAAATGACAAAATACCAAATCTCTGTTGAAGATGGGAAGTGCTGAGAATTACTTTCATTCAGAAAGAACATATCATTTTAGAAGAGGACTTGTGGAACAGGAATAGCATGATAGAGGATAAGACAAGCATTTTTCAAGGTCATAGGCTGTCAAAGTCAACAAATTCAAGCACAATCTCTTGAAGCAGGAGTTTTTAAAATATAAATACTACAGATTTTTTGTCAGAATCTGTGTAAGTAACTTCAATCTTGGGAAAACTGTCTTTTCAGTCTAAATGCATAATTTCAGACTTTTCAATCATATTATGATATATCCTGTTTCAAAATGTTTAAATAAAGCAAACTCTAGTTAAAGACATGGTCTAAGGAAACTAGTTTTTCGCACCATTAATCTATGACTACAAAGACAGGGCAAAACTTTTTTCCAGGACATACTATATTTCTTTTTCTCCATGTTCAAAATTTCGTTTTTAATGACATTTCAAGTAGGATTATGAAAATATATGGGTTTCATTACACTTTGTCTTTTGTTATATAGATATATATTAATAAAGGGAACTATTTTACCTGAGATGGCATATACTGACATTACAATTAGTCTAAAAAGTTCACAACACCTTTAGGAAAAACCCGGAGACATAAATTTCAGTGCAACAGTTTTCTTACTAACAGTGAGCTAAATGTACTTTCCTCATACAGACTATCTCTACAAGTACTTCCATTTAAACTAATGGCTCACACCATATCCTCCAACACACGGATTTCTGCCCGTTTTAACAAAGATGATCATGTCAGCATAACTTCTGCTCCAAGACATTGCAAGCAGAGTAAATTCTATACATTTATGTATGGAGAAACTATTGGGAAGAAGGGGGAGGGAAGACCAAACTGAAGAATGAACCCACCTAATGAAACATCCGCTAGTTCCTTAAGGTTGAGCTGATGCAATTTACACCATTTGCGTAAACTGCAGCATATTGAAAAGTATGGAAAAAAACTCAACACATTTGTTAACAGGCATTTTGCACTTTTCATGGGCTTTTCATCCATGAAAGAACAGTAACAGGTCCTGCTGATGTTTCTGAACTTCAAAATTCTTTCTGAGTTAGGCTTCACCAAGGACCCATAAGGGCTACGTGATCAAGAGGAACCTAAAGCTGGCAGAGATTAACTTGAGAGTTCAGGAGAAGAAAAGTGCCAGATAATTTTCTACAGCAAGGTCTCCATTATCGAATTAGTTCCCACAGGAACAAATTAGCCCACATCCTTATCATGTATGAACAAAAGTACGAAATGTACTTATTTTTAGGAGACATTCCTGTAACAAAGAAAAAATAAACAGAACACAAGAAAAAAAGGCTAAGACACTGGAACAAAAAGGAAAATGAGATCTCTCTATATTTATGATGCCAAATAATAATTGAATGCTGAGCACCTGAATGATATTTTGATGGACAAATCAGGCAATGACACTAAACCAGGCAATTAACATGCAATAAACCTGAAGAAAGTTAGACATAGTACTTAGATTTTATGCTAGTCCAAAATAATTTTTACTTAAGAATACATCTGAGTGTTGTTTTCTAAAGAAATCTAGCATCTCTTTTTCTTGGTTTGTTTCTTTTCTACCCTTCAGGGATGTTACGTTTCATTAAAGAATTAAATCTCTGCCAGATTCTTCTAACAACCTCTAAAAGAGTAATGTCTCCATGTTAGTTTCCCTGCCAAAACAGTAGCAGAGGAAAAAAAAGCACAGGCTGCTAATCAAAGTTTTGGAATTCACCTTCAAGGTGACTACACCAGAGTAACTTTAAGGTCACTGTGAATGAAACAATTGATGGATGAGAAGAAATAACGCAGACAATCTTTAGTTTCAAATATCAGAATAACTCAAAATGTCCACACCTTAATTATTTTTGTCAAAACACATATTTTAGAAGCAATCACTTAACACCAGTACTGTGAAATGTCATGAAAAATTGAAAACTCAAATACTTTTTCTTAAATGATATAACACTATTACAGTTTTGAGTGTTGTACTTCTAAGGTGGCTGCTGAAATTTTATGTTAACAGTTCCTTAGTACAATTTAACTTCACTCTGCTTTATTAAACATTTATGTTCAGCTAAAGAGAAAGATGATGAAAACTATGTTGACTAAAAAATTAAGTAAAAAAGAATGAAAATGTGGTTAAAATCTCATTAGTACTGGAATGCATCATTTAGTCTAAAACTATTCTTCACATACCTATTTTGTAATTTTTGTAATGTTACTATTGATCAGTACAGCTTAATTAAATAGAGTTGCACTGCAGAGTTATCAAGGAGATGGGCTTAGATCCGGCAGTAAAGAATTTAATAGTCTGTTAGTTTGGAACAATGAAGGAGAACTGGGGGGACAAGATATGAGAAAGTAACAAACAAGATAACTATTGTTTAAAGTACAGTTTAAATTATTGCATGGAGTGGGAATCATCAGTGCTAGCTTTTTAAGTCTGAGCTGAGTCATCTAGACTCCATCATCAACAGAGGGAGAGAAGCGCTTCCAGGTGAAAGATTTACCCCTGAAGTGCCTTAAGATAGTTGGGATGAATCTAGATTGGGAAATAATTTCTCTCTCCACTGGCAAAAGCAGGAGATTTGATTACCAACTTGGACCAGGTGCCTCACTTTTGGCAGACAGAGGTGATGTAACTGCCAGCTCCAATCGTATCTCAACATGCTTATGCAGGCAGAAACATTTTGTAGCTCTACAAAAGCTCAGAAAACAAAGCAATTAACAAATAGACACATTGCAATGATTTTACTTATTGACGTTAGTGAGAGTGATAAAAGAAGGAAGACTCAAGCTCAAGCTATGACTTGGTGATGTGATTACAGACTTTTAGTGAGGTTTGCACTCTAAATCAGTTAAAGAAGTTTTATCTGGGCAGAAGAACATTTCTGATACTCTGACCTTTTGTACAGCTTACTGTCTAGTTGATAGCATTGAAAGGTTCACTAGAACTTGACAGTCAAAAAATATATAAGAAAAATTGCTAAGATGAAATTTAAGCACAAAGTTAGCAATTATCAGGGAAAAAAAAAAGAAATATAAAAAGATACAATCTGAGTTATCACAGGTGCCTATATGAAATTTATTGAATTAGTGGATGTAGAGATGTGCAAGCTGTCTTAGCTCTTTGGCCCTTCTGTGCAGACAGTGTATGTCATTAATTCTATGTGAATGGTATTTTTTCTCTGAAACAATCCCTATAAAATACATGTTACTGAATGACTATCTCAGACTGAGCATCAAATATGTGCACTTACTGTATGATGAATAAAGCTTACTGAGAGTAGCATTTGTTAGTATGAGAGTTGAAAAGATTTGGGCAGACAGCAATAACTTTCAGAATGCAGATCAGACTATCTGAAATTTTATTTTTTTCTTACTTTGCTTTATATTATACACAGAAAATTGAGCCCATGCATATCTCATATTCCACCATTATGTATTTTTGATGGTTGCTTCATAATCCAAATCCACTTTAACTAAAATAATCTTTATTTTCTTATATACAGGTCTCTGTTTTCTCAGGATTGTCCCATGGAGAGATGAAATTATTTGTCCACTCTCCAGTGTTATGAGACTTCTAGTGTGGATTTCATTTGTTATATTCCTAGGCATTTGCTGTTTAAAAGCCTACACCTAAGCTAGTCATCTGAGCCTCATTTTTAGCATAAGATTTATGTGATCTATGTTAAATATTTACTTTAAAATGAGGTGAATAATTCTTTGAAGATAGCCTTTCCCCCCCGTACATTGCAATGAGAGTCTGGATGACTAGTTCAGAAGTATCTGTCTATGTTTTAGATATATAAGGTTTGGAGAGAGGAATCACACCTTCAGTGACTCAGTCATCTAAAACTCTAACCATTGCAATGATTAAAAATAGAAAATAAACCTATGCAGGTACATAGGCTAACATATCTGCCATGGCGCGAAGTTGAGCTTTATGCAGTCATTGTCTACAGTCCACCAAGACTCTACAGTAACTTTCATGCATATCATCCAGAAGGAAATAATATTCCTCAGGGAGGGTTCATTATTCATTTACAGTTTGAATAATATTTACAAAGCCTTCTAAAGCCAGTCATAAATCTAGAGACAAAAACATGTAGACAAAGAGAAGAGGTTTTCATAAAGACCCAGGGAAGATGGGAAAAGGAGAATAGAGCTCCTTATCTACTTCCTGTTCTTTCAACTTCCAAGAGTGCTTTTATGCCTTAGAAACAGCAGAAAGTGGAACTCTTGTTGACATTATACTGGTGCTGAGATAATGCCTGATGCATTTTGTTTTTGCTTTAGTTTTGTTTTGTTTGTCCTTGTTAATGGAAGTATATTACCAGCTTTTTAGCTTCATAAAAAGTTTCTGCACACAAATTAGGCAGATACACTGAAATAAAATACAGCACTTACAATTGAATTAGACTTTCTAAAGATGATGACAAAATTTCCGCTGATATTTTTTTGAGGAATCGAGTACTCATTTGCTGAGAAGTAAAAAACAGTCATGGAACAGAAGCTAGCTAAGAAATGGAAAACAATGAGTAGAAATTAATTATAATTATTCAACAGGGTGAAGGTTAACATATCAGGAGCTCTTAAAGAGTACTGATAAGGAATTTTAATGGTTCTCTAAAAAGGTATGGCAGGCAGGTAGCGAAATTGCATGTCAGATGCTTTATATCTGTCTGGCCTACGTGTACTGATAGAAAGCATTTATATACATGGGTATGTAACAGTCCAACACCGGGGAAAATACACTTACCCCAGGAAAACAGGCAGAATTCTACTGACATCGTTGCCCTTCACAGATAGAAGATATTTTGATTTTTGAACTGAGACGATTCCGGCCTCTCTACACAAAACTAAACAAAACAACTTTTCAGTACTCTGGGCAGTTTTAAGGCAGAATATCTGCATCCAAGCACAGAGGATTATGTCTGCTTTACTGGGTTCTTAAAGCAACGAATCTCATGATGGCTTGTAAGGCAAACTGAGCAACTTAAAAGGTAGCTAGTATAGCCTCACTATCTTCGTGTGACATTCATGAAGAAAGATTTAGAAGCAAACCTGGGAAAAAAAACAGCCTATATATACAAAGATATAGAAACTGAAGATACCCAAGAAGTGAGGTGTGCTGTACTTTTGTCTTCTTCAGAGACTGGTCTTTCAAAGCATAGTCAGCATTCCTCTTTTTTTGAATAGTTGAAATATAGTTTTTATATTTCATTAGGTATATGTTTGCGTATTTTTATATTATAATGCAGAATGTTTTAAAAATTCTTGTTACTTTTACTGTTTCAGCTCTAATAAGTAACATACAGAACTCACTGCTATATGATACTATTTTATCCAAACACCTTTTAATACTCAAGAATCAAAAGGTGATCCTGAGTTTGGATATGCATTACAGCAGAAAATTCTACTTAAGTCTTGACAGATAATCTAGCTACTGGCCATATTAAAAGGTAATCCCTTTCAAATAAATTATATCGTAAACTTTCTGCAGATTCCCGATGATCAGAGAGAAGATATTATTCTAGACATAGACTATCACAACCTGCAAGTTTCCTTCCTGGTAACTAAGTTATGGCATTTATATTTGGGGGAAAAAAAGGGCACACAAGATATATTTAATCATTTCACAGTTACTGATTAACGCCTCAAAGCCATCTTCATGCATATCAGTGGTAGATAAGAAGTGAAAGGACAAGAGCAAAAGACAATAATAGCCAAATTAACCAACAGCCAGAGACAGCGAAGAAACTGCTGCTGTCTGCTGAGAAAATCCCATGTGTCTGCATAGTTACACACACATACATAGGTACACAAATGCCTACAAGGATCCTCAGATGGAAGCATTGGCAAGTATTGAAATAAAACTCTGGTTTATAAATACAAATACCATACTATTAATCTGTATGGAAAATAGATTTTTTGTGATATCCCAGGCTTTTTTTTTGTCTTTTTTTTTTTCTTAACGTGGGAAAGAAAAGTAGTAGTATCGCTGACATGGAAATGATACACTTGAAGTAACTACTTCCATTTTGCTGGAAACACATGGTCAAAATGAACTCCCAAGGTGAAATAATCAACAATTACTAATACTATGTAATTAATATGCTGGGTATAGGATAGAATCTAGCTGATATATTTTCACTTGACTAGTGTTTTCCTGCACAACCTTTTCCCCAAAAACTGAAAAACAAAATGTTTGCCTGGAGAACCTTATGCTTTTTGTTCATGCTAGAATTTTCAAATGCATTCAGAATGTCTCCCTTCTGCTTTCTACATGCTAAAGCTGCTTTCCTTCAAATGTATTTCAACTATATATTTTTAAGACTAAAAATCTCCAAATCTTTACTGTTTCAGTTAAACATGTTGTTCTTTCTAATTAATTTCACTTCAAAGAGAGGTTTTAAATAAGGAGTGCAAAAGTTAAATGGAAAGAGTCTGAAATTATTATGAATCAGTAATGTCCTAATATATATATGTGTGAATGTACGTATGTATGTACATATACAACAAGTATAAAGTGGAAAGAAATACTTCCTAAATATCACACTTGGAAAAACTCAGGCTGGGACCTGAAAAACAGTCTGCACTAATTAGTATTGCATTGTTTGCACTTCAGCATAGCAAAAGAAATCTGTTCACTTAACAGCTGCCATTTTAACACAGATGCTTTTCCAGTGTAGAATTTCCCTTTAAAGGTTATCTCAACACACTTATCAACATCCAATAGACGGTTGCACAAGTGCAATTTTGTAATTGGAAATCATTTTCTCACACTCCTGAGTTACTGTAACATTCAGTTAATTGATACTATGTGTTAAAGCATCTGTAATGAAGAGTACTGTATTTCCATCCAATAAACTGGAGTCATTAGTGTGTTGTTAAACACTGTGGTTTTGAAGAATGGATAAGAAGCTGCAAGAACAAAGTACTTTCCCAGTTCTTTGCTTCATTAAACAGTCTGAAGGACTTCTCCAAAGGGCACAGCCTTGAATGCATGGGTTATCTCAACTAAACCTCTGCATTGAAGAACCTACTTCATCGGGAGAGACCCCTCTGTGCCTGTATGTGAATGATAAAAAAGAACAAAAGATTCAGCTCATTCAGACAGTATGCATTCATTGAATCCAGGTTCTCTGTGGAAGCAGAGTTTAGGATGCTTGAAGCACAACAGAATAGCGAGGAAATAATTTACTTCAGTGCTACAAAGTTGGAGAGTGAAAGCTCTACCAAGTGAGGGAGGATTGCTTTGAAAGCAGATGAATCAAATTAATTAGTAGTGTATATATCACAGATCATGAAATAGGCTTTCAGGATTTAAAAGTATCAGCCTAATACTATAAACATGCATAATGCATTTTACATTTGCTTCTATTATAATACTTTTTAATGAATGAAATGAAATGAAATGAAATGAAATGAAATGAAATGAAACAACATGAAATGAAATGAAATGAAATGAAATGAAATGAAATGAAATAGGAATGTGATTGAATGACAACATAATAACCTCTAAGAGCAAATCTTTACACAGAAGACTTTTACTTTAATAAAGTATTATTACTAGTGTTTTTCAAAATCATGCCAAGCTTTCTGCAAGTACCAAAAGGAAGATAAGCAAAAATACAGTCAGTCTTTGGAAATAATAAGCTTGACAAGTTCATCAGCAAGTTAATGCAGCTAATAAAGCCCTTTGATCTTGTCAGAACTGGAGGAGAACGAACGACAAACATGAGTAAGTATCAACAACAGATACAGACTTTATGGATATGAACTTCCTCCAGCCTGCCTCTCCTCAGTCTCCAAAGCGTGTGATTCCAGGAAAAGAAAAACAGTGCAGTTGGGATTAATTTGCAACTAATGGAAATGAGTGTTCATAAGTTCTCAGTAATGGTAAGCAATTGTTAAGGATTCCTCTTCCACTCTTAATATGTGTTTTGGTCGCAGGATTCTGGAATGGGTCTGACTTATAAAACCACATCTTATTAATAATATTCCTTGTCTGATTTCCTATGGAAATAAGGTTTATGTCCATGTGTGTGTTTTTGTGACAGCTTCTTGCTCCTTGGCCCAAGAGCTTTTAAAATCAGCTCTCTTCAGTCACACTTAACGAAGGAATAGAGGTCTCAAGCAAATTCATTATGTCAAGTTTTCTGCAAATAGGAAAACCAGTAGCAATGAAAGTACCTCAGCTGAGGGAAAAATAGCAGCATGAGCAGACATATTAGACACCTGAGAGTCTAGATCACATCAGGAGATGGAAGGGAGCCCTTATACATGCCCCAACAAAGTGACAGGTTTTCATCAGATCTAGTGCCTTTTTAGGCACCAAATTTAATCAATCATGAGACAGGAAACAGTAGAAAAACAGGCTTTATTAGGTCTAGTGCTTATGCTCTTCTAGCATAGATTGGTGAGGAAACAAAATATTCTTCAGAAAAAAATAGTGAAGACCCTATTTCATTATAGCAAAGGTAGTCTTCTCCCAGGAAGAAAAGCACGCAGCTCCAAGCTGCCTGGCCTATAAACCTATAAGAAGATATTTAAAAGCAAGAGTTTGGTTTATAGATAAAGAATTTCAGTTTTCAAATTCCTATCAAAGAATTAGAAATCTCCACAGAGAAATAAAATTATTTTACAATACATGTAACAATCAAGACTTTTCAGATATCAGAGCCTTTAGATACCACTAAAAAGCAGTTAAATGTCTGTAGTTATTTCTACACAAACATGATGAAATAGAAGTATCTGAGGTAGCCCTGGCACCAAAAGAAATATATTAAGTCAAGCAAACACTTTCTCCTGGCAGTTATTCACTTCTGACTTCAGCCTAAAGTATATGGATAAAATTATGAAAAATTCACATTTACTTCATTTTAACTTGCTAGGGTGAAATCGGGAATTCTCCAGATAATGACTGACATGGCATGGAGTTAAATCATACCAGAAACATCCACAAAATAATATCCGGGATAGGGACCATAGGACCTTGACCTACACAACTGCCACAAATCTCACAGAATCACAGAATGTCAGGGGTTGGAAGGGACCTCTGTGGGTCATCTGGTCCAACCCCCCTTACAAAGCAGGGTCGCTTACAGGAGGCTGCACAGGACCTCGTCCAGGTGGGTCTTGAATATCTCCAGGGAAGGAAAATCCATAAGATCTCTGGGCAGCCTGTTCCAGTGCTCCGTCACCCTCAGAGGGAAGAAGTTCTTCCTCATGTTCAGACGGAACTTCCTGTGCCTCAGTTTGTGCCCATTGCCCCTTGTCCTGTTGCTGGGCACCATTGAAAAGAGTCTGGCCCCATCATCCTGACACTCAACCTTCAGATATTTAGAAGCATTTATAAGGTCCCCTCTCAGCCTTCTCTTCTTCAGGCTGAACAAGCCCAGCTCCCTCAGCCTTTCCTCGTAGGACAGATGCTCCATTCCCTTCATCATCCTCGTAGCCCTCTGCTGGACTTTCTCCTGTTGCTCCTCATCTTTCCTGAACTGGGGAGCCCAGAACTGGACACAGTACTCCAGATGGGGCCTCACTAGGGCAGAGTAGAGGGGGAGTAGAACCTCCCTCGACCTGCTGACCTCCCTGTGACATTTAATGTGTATTTTGACTGGACTATTGAGGCGCTGTTAATATTTCCGTGAATACATATCTGAACTGACTGTTGATTATGGTGGAGTTGCGTTTCCATCAGAGTGCACATTCACATTCAAAATCTCATATAATATGCATATTACTTTATGAATATAGGATATTCATATTATATGTCTAATAAATGAATATAGAATATTTATACTATGTGCGTAAGTTCTGTTCTAAAGTAATACTCTTTCCTGAAAGTGACCAGAAGCCATGAAGCCACTGACAATCACCCCCTCCATTTATCATACTAATACAACATTTTCTTTTCTTATTTTCATGGCAATAATCACCAAACAGCAAAAAACAGAAGTATTAGGGATTGGCAACGAAAGTTGTAAGTACATACACACAAAGATGCAAATGATACGATTTCGTTAACATCAAGACATTACTTTGGCCAAGAATAGATTGGACAGTAACAAGACTGGCTGCAAAAAGGTTGAAAGTCTGAAAAGACTTTGCCTGTGGAGTGAAGTTTGGTGTTTCACAAAATTTCCCTTCTGATATATGATGTTTAGACTCACCACTGAACATTTCATCCAGCCCGCAAACATGATTTATACTGTGCTGTTCATCACAATTTGTTAGAATAATGCTTGCCATATCTCTAAGGTCTTTCACCTTCTAAATGATCTTTCACAGGTGAATGCGATGACTAATATAACTTACTGTGTCTAGAAAATAATACCGTAATAAATTACAGACCTTACAGCATGTTCTGTAAAGAAAAGATAAAGTTATAGATGGGCAAGTATTGGAATACTTACCGGGAGACAACGAAATATAGTGAAATAGCAACACCCTGCTTCTCACCCCATTTTGAAAATAACCCAGTCTGGGAATAACTCCATGTTTGACTTGAAGTCTGGTGGATATTGTATTTTATCTAAGTTGATTGAACTGAAAACTCATATACATGCAAGTGTATGTACATGCTTCTGTATATGTGTACACATTTACGTGTACGGAACCAGCCACAATCAGCATGTACATTTGCATTTCTGCTAGGCTTTGCTCCTAAGTATATATATATATTTGATTGCAAACATTACGCTATTCCTCAAAAATTATTATAATAATAGTTAGAAAGAGCTTTACTGAACCTGGCAAGTAAGAAAAAAGAGCACAGTGTCACCTTTTTGTTCTAAGCCATAGGATGCCAGTTGAACTACCTGAATGATACATACTACACAGGATTCAGTACTATAAGTTATTCAGTACAGGAGTTCTTACCAAAACAGCTAGCAGTGATAGTTATTATTATTGTGTATTTGTGGAATAAGTGAGTGTGCAGTGTTAACTTCTGCCCTGTGACAGCCAAGGGGGGTTTCCTCCTACTTCATCATTCTTGATCTTTTTCTAAAGTGAGCCCTAGTATTTATGTGATCAGCCAAATAAGACAAGTGATCCAGCTGAAGATTATCCCTGCCAAACATATCTGTCTACCTCCATCTGTGTGTGTGTGCATGTGAAATTTGCCACTGGATCAGATCCCTGTTCAGCTAATAGTGTAGTCTCAAAAGTGCTAGCACTGGTGTAAGAAACGAGGTGGGAAGACATAACCAAGGGCAGGAAGGCGAGACTACTTGTTTTTAAGCTGACTTAAATCAACTGTGAAATTGCATCCCCCTTATAGACCTTCACTGGCTGAATGAAGTTCAGTGTGAGAGATGAGATTAGATTCCACAACAGCACCCAAAAGTCAGGCACTGCAAGATGTGGAATATTTATATTTTCATCCTCATTCATAAAAAGTTTCAGGAAAGTTCTTATCTCTTTTCTCCTTTCTTTCCCCCCCTATTTGCATTAGTGTGTGAGTTAAGTGCTACACTATCTGACAGATTCAGTGTTAGGAATATAGATATAGAACAGCTACTTGCAATGATTATTTAGCTCAGAGTGACATCAGATAGGAAGTAGCTTCTGATGTCTTGCAATCCATAGCGGGCAATTTAGAATGGTAGTAAAAATTAACTGATCTATACTACAATTATATCCTCATAATACACGTGAGTATTATGCAGACGGGGAATTATTTGCGTTTTTAAAGGTGTGTGATACCTTAGTCCAGAAAGCGTGTTATAAAGCCTCAGAAATATTCCTTCCATAAAAAAGCGGCAAAGATAATCACTGCAATTTTGTTAGTTGGAGCAGTAGTCAAGAACACCGGAAACTCACAGGCAGTATAAAAGAATGGATTCTGTGTGTTTCACATCATTCCTCAGTTTTCTGCCACCTGGCAGCAATACTGTCTGTTTAACAGCCTCTATGGAGGGCAGCAGTTTGTAAAAATACTTGAGTTGGAAGAAAAGTGAAAGTACAAGAAAAAGAAGTATAAAGGAAGATCTTTGCAAAGAGCGAAGAAAGGGAAGTGGTGAAACTGGAAGAAGATTGCTTCAAAAAATTCAAAGGAAGAAAAAAGAGGGATGAAAAGTAGAAGTGAAACAGGTACTTGAAAATTGGAACAGAAAGTGGGAATATCCTTCATGACTTTTTATAGCTGTATCTAAATTCCCATATTAACACAGGCATGCTTGTAAAGCCCTTTATGTACATGTATTTACCATTTGAGGTCAAATATTTTGTGAAAATTCTTCTCTTCAACAACCTCCACATGGCCTGACTGTGACGAATAAGAAATCCAGGGTGATCTAGTGGGAAGGGAGCTTTAACACACACTGAATCAGGACCTCTATGTGTACCACAATGAATGCCACTCAGGGACACAACCCTCCTTCTCCTGAGTGGAAGAGACCACTTTTAAGAGAGCCTTCACACTGGTGAACCTCTCCACATTCAGAAATTAGATTCAGTAACAATGCAACCTGCTCATGTGAAAATCTTAGGGCTTGACACACCTATGAAACAGAAATACAAACATCAAAAGAACTGAATTCTAAATAGATTGTAAAAATGTGGTTTTTTTAGTTAGGCTAAAAATTCAATGAGAATTTGCTTTGTGACTATATTGCTGGATTTAAACATTTGATCTGCATTAGATGTTCACAGACTTGAATGAGCTCAACCTGCAAGAATTCCTCAAAACCACAAAATATTGAGATGGTGACAATTATCATGTTATTGTCTATTTTATGTACTTGATAAAATATAAACTTTACTGGCTCAAGGCCAATGCAAAGAACTTCATTTTCTGGGGTAGGTCTCATGTCCTTGAATTTTAGCCATCCAAGAGCAAGGCTTCTAATTTGATGTGTATTGGCTTCCTCTCTAGCTAGTGGAGGGAAATAAGTGCTTCCAGAACATAATTCATCTTGTTTGATTTAGAACCTAATTAAATGCTTTTCTGGAGGGCCTTACCTACCTTTCACCACTGATTGTGGAGACTAAATGCCAGCAATTTAGCCAGCCAATATTAGATGCAGTGAATCTAAACTTTAAATTCTGACTCAGTCGAAGAACTACACAGCAAAACCCAGACTGCAGATCCTGCAAAAAGAAGCTCAGTGCCTAAATAATTAGGGAGGTAACTTAATTCTACATTAAAATACTCAAGGTAGGGAACTACTATATGTGTCTCTGCATTTGTAACTGCTGCCTAAGACAGGAATTCGGTAACTAGATACCATTCTGCCTAAGTGCCCTGTGGGTTTTTTCTGGGAATGACTGCTGTATGCGTGTGAGATTGAGCTCCACACAGAATCTGTTTGCAGTTGCCACAGTTTTTAAACTTCACCAGAAAAGGTTGATTTATCCTCAGTTTAATTACCAAGGGGTTAGAATAATCTCGTGGGAATGGAAAAAGAGGTGGTCTCAAGCCTGACGCTTTCATACTTCTGGAAACTGTCTTGACAGTCAGGCTTGAGGCTAATACAGGCAGAGGGAGAAGGAAATGTCCACACATCAAACAAAATGTAGCAAGAAAAGCAAGGTGGTTTTTTTTGTTTGTTTGTTAGCTTTTTCTTACCTTCTTCCTGATCTTTTCACAATTTCCCATTAACCACACAAAGAATTCTTTCATTAACAGCACCTTGAATAGTTTGTGCAGAGTAACAAGGTAATGATCTGACAAACATCCCTAGAATATATTTAACCTTATTTGTAGGAATAATTCCAAAATAAGATGTGAGACAATTGGTGTATGATTTCTTGTTCAATAGACAACTGCAAACTGCAGAATAAATATCTGTATCCAGGATCTCTTGATCCCAAACAAACGAATCTTTTTGGTCTCTTATTATATAGGAATGATGAGGTGTTCTTTACTCTTTTTTTTTTTCACTTGCAGAAATGTTGACAGGTTGAATCAATTAATCCTTATTCAAACAATGTTTCCTGTAGAAAAATCTCTGTTGTAGGCTTCCCCTTTCTGTACAGCAATCAACACACTCTTATCACTGTTTTACCTTGTGATAAAAACAGGGAAACCAAAGAACCTCAAAAGGTATGCTGCACAAAAATACACAGAAACGGAAGCAAAACAAATTGCCTGCTGTTAGTCTGCTAAAAAAATAAAACTGAAATTAAACCCATCAAATGTAGATGCAAGAGTTGCTAGCAAAGGAACAAAATTGAGTCCAGTCCAATCAAACAAGTTAAAGACCACCAATCCTTCTCCCTTAAAGTCTTAGCAACCCGGACTTGTAAAAACATTCCTCTTCCAAATTGTTAGCAGTGGAGATAATTGTAGGGACATGAGTCTGAATTCCTCGTGGCATTGAATGGCAGTCTTAGAACTGCAGGTCTGTTTACTTTCTGGCTGCGGGGTTAATGATATAGACAGTTGAACAATTGGAAGGGAATTCAACTGTATATTGCAAGGTTTTTCTCAAATGCCAGGAGGATAGATGACCCTACAGTGCTTTCATTTTCTACCCACCCAAAATTATTTTTCCTGAAAACCTCCTACCGATCTTATGCTTTCAATAGCTTAAAATTGTACAGCTTCCTTCCCGTGTGGGGGTGTCTTTTGAGGTGCCATTTCCCATCCAATTTATGACAGAGTACTAACTTGCTGTTGTGAAGGCTTGTATTCCAACCTCTCTCAAAATATTGAAACGATTTATAACATGGAAAGGGCATCTGAAACTTAGGAGAAGATAAAAAATTCTTTAAACTTATTGGTATTTTCATATCAGGTCATCTTTTCTTCTTTCCTGTTAACACCAGAACAAACTCATGCATGTAGAAAGTCTGGGCTGAAAAGCAGAAAAACCTGAAAACACACTTAAGCATTCACAGAACCCACCTCCTGAACAGTCTTCCTAATTCATTGTTACATTTCATGGATCAAAGGACATGATATGCCAGAAAAGAGAGTAAAAATGCACTTTACACAGCTATTCCAAGACAGAAATGCTGTGCATATGGGTCCCTTCAGGGAAAAAATATGTACAGTATGATTTTTTCCTTTATTTCATATTTACCTACTACTAGATCAGAAGCTTCACTCTCTCAGACTGTTTCAAAAATCCTCCATCTTCTTCCAAAAGGGTATAGAAGACCTCAGAAATAAATTTAATAGTTTTTATCCACTTCTTGTAACAGTCAGGGATTAAATATCTCTCTGTGGCCCTGAATCTGTAAAAAGTCTATCAGGTAGACTATACAAGTTGCTTGGCAACTTAACCCAAACAAGGATCAAGGCTAAATAGCAGCAGATAATAAATGTTTGGGAGACCAGGCATGTGTATTCCTGTATTGTAAAAAAAAAAAAGAAATCACAAATGATTGCTAGCTCTCCTCCTGAAAGCCAGCATGAGTTCCCACATGATTACAACTTGAGCTCATTTAAATTTAAAAATCCATACTATTTAATTCAGATTTATGTTGGAGGGAGTGCAACACAGCAGAGACACTGATCTACACCCTTTGGTCGTGCCTTAAAATTACACCTTCAGAAAAGTAAGCTGTCACTATACAGATAAAACATCCAACTTTCAGATTTTGTCACCAAAACTAGAAAACTTTTGCACAAAATATGAAAAAATTTAAATATTCTACTTTTGTCCTCATTTCACTTTCAGTTACAAAACAAGCTTCAGTCACAGAAACATATTGGCCTTAAGAATTTAAAGACTGGAATAAAGAAATCTTGTTGAAACTCTACTTCTAACATTTTAGAGTAAATATGTATTTTTCAGGACAGCACTTCCTCTTCCAGTACAAAAATAAATTTTTTCTTCTTCACAGAATCACAGAATCATAGAATCGTAGGGCTTGGAAGGGACCTCTGAGGATCATCTAGTCCAACCCCCCTGACGAAGCACGATCACCTAGAGCAGGCTGCACAAGACCTTGTCCAGGCAGGGTTTGAATATCTCCAGAGAAGGAGACTCCACAAACACTCTGGGCAACCTATTCCAGTGCTCCGTCACCCGCAGAGTGAAGAAGTTCTTCCTCATGTTCAGACGGAACTTCCTGTGCCTCAGTTTGTGCCCATTGCCCCTTGTACTGTCGCTGGGCACCACTGAAAAGAATCTGTCCCCGTCCTCCCGACCCTCACCCTTAAGATATTTAGAAGCATTTAGAAAATCCCCTCTCAACCATCTCTTCTTCAGGCTGAACAAGCCCAGCTCCCTCAGCCTTTCCTCACAGGAGAGATGCTCCAGTCCCCTCATCATCCTCGTAGCCCTCCACTGGACTCTGTCCAGTAGTTTCTCATCTTGAACTGGGGAGACCGGAACTGGACACAGTACTCCAGATGGGGCCTCACTGAGTAGCTGAGTAGAGGGGCTGAGTAGAGGGGCAGAAGAACCTCCCTCGACCTGCTGGCCACACTCTTCTTAATGCATCCCAGGATCACATTGGCCTTCTTGGCAACAAGGTCACACTGCTGACTTGTGGTTAACTTGTCATCCACCAGCACTCCCAGGTCCCTCTCCGCAGAGCTGCTTTACAGCAGGTCCACCCCAAGCCTGTACTGGTGCATGAGGTTGTTCCTCCTCAGGTGCAGGACCCTGCATTTGCCCGTGTTGAACTTCATCAGGTTGCCCTCTGCCCAACTCCCCAGCCTGTCCAGGTCTCATCGAATGGCAGCACAGTCTTCTGGTGTATCCATCACTCCTCCCAGATTTGTGTCATCAGCAAACTTGCTGAGGGTACACTCGAACTCTTCATCCAAGTCATTGATGAATAAGTTGAATAAGATTTAGCTGAGTACTGACCCCTGGGGGACACCACTAGTTACCCCTGGGGGACACCACTAATTACAGGCCTCCAACTATACTCAGCTCCACTGATGACAACACTCTGAGCTCTGCCATTCAGTCAGTTCTCAATCCACCTCACTGACCACTCATCCAGTCCATACTTCCTGAGCTTCCCTAGGAGGATGTTATGGAAGACAGTGTCATAAGCCTTGCTGAAGTCAAGGTAGACCACATCCCCCGCTCTCCCCTCATCTACCCAGGTAGTCATGCCATTGTAGAAAGCTATCAGATTGGTCAGGCATGATTTCCCCTTGCTGAATCCTTGTTGACTACTCCTGACAACCTTTTCTTCCACTCACTTAATGATGACCTCCAGAATGACTTCTTAGACAATTTATTTCTGGGAGTGCATTTTCCCTAGACAGTCAATCAGAATGAGGCAGAAACTTCACTTGGATGAGAAGACTGGGACTAAAATTGTTAAATAATACACCAGCTATTAACAATGATACTTACTATTGTTAGATATCACTTAAATTGTAATTATTCCAGATTTATTTTTGAGGACATGAGAATGAGTGTACTGACTGGAACTTGAGTCTACGAAGCCCAGTGTCCTGTCTTCAGTGATGCCCAGTAGTAGATGTTCGGGAAAAATGTGTAGGAAAACAGCAAATATTATTCCTTTGTGTATTTTTATTCTTTCCAGATAAAAACAGAGACTAAGCCAGAAACTGAGTTTTTACCACTGTTCTGGGTCCTTGCCCTGTGTACTCATTCTTGTTTGGTAAGCTCTTGCACTGCGATTTCCACCACCCTCTCCTAATACAAGCTCGAAGTCTTAATTGTCCACTCTCTTACATGTTGTTTCTTTTGTGTTAAACTCTGCATAGTGATATCAGTAAGTGCTCTTCTAGTTTTGTATGGCAAGGAACAGTGAACAGTCACTCCTTAGTCATTTTTCCTTGCCATGCCTGATTTAACTGATATCTACCTCATCACTTTTGTGTTGTTATTTTTAGGCAGAAGACATCTACTCTTCCGAACATCTGCCAATATGTTGTCTCCATTATCTGTATTTTTTCCAGTTTCTTTGTAAATTTCTGAGCGAGACCAACAAGAACTTCATGCAGTATTCGTTGATGGGGACTTATCATACATTTATAGAATAGCATAATGACAGTAAAATTTCTACTTTGTTTCCAGTTCCTTCCCTCATAATTCTTTATGTTCTGTCATTTTTCCTCACTTCTCCTGATTACCTGGTTGATATTTTTGAGAGTGATATACTGTGACACTGTTCTAGTTTTCTGAGTAGTAATATCAAACTTCGAGCTTGCAACCACACAGATGCTTTTATGGCTATACTTTTCCACATGAAGCACTTTCTGCTCACCGACACTGAGTTTCAGGAGTTATTTTGCTACCTACTTCTCCATATATCATGAAATCTTCTTGGACTTTTCATTGTAAATTTTATGGTCAAGTTTTGACTTTATTTTGTCATCTGCAAGTTGTATACCTTATTATTATTTTTCCAGAATACTTATGATTATTTCAGATCATAGAGATGCTAGGCCAGGTTTGGAGTAAAGCTGCCTTGTCCTGGAAACTGAATGTGGGCTCCCGTCCTTAGTTTCCTACCTATAGAACACTTGCCAGTCTGTAAGACCAATTCTTATACTACAAAAAAATTAGGGTTATTCTTTTTTAAGAGCCTTTGATGAAGATTATTCTAGAAAGTTAACAGTAGTATATTAGAGATTTGTGATGTTTTCCTGTTGGGAATTTTTTTCTTTCTCTTTTTTACTCTTATTAATTGTATGTAATTTTTCATTATTGTGATCATTCTCGCTTCTTCTGGTGTTAGAAAAGTTATTTAAGCAACTGATAGTTAACTCAATAGCAGGCCACACTTGTGTTTTCTGTCAGTTTTCAATTAGAATGCCATGATTAAAAAAAAACAACCTAGTGATTTTGGAGCCTTAACTGCATGGTTGCAAATATAGGACAATTTCAGAGGGTAACTCTTCAACAAATAGTCATAACTCATCTCATCTTAAGGTACAGGCCTTGGAACAGGTCAGCAGAGTCAATGATTAAAAATCCCTGTTTTTTCTCCTACTAACTAACTAAAAAGAGAACTTAGATGATGACCTCGGATATAGAAGCCTGCAGATATAGGGGGATAGAGATAAATCCCACCTTGCTTATCTAGACACAGTTTGCATGAGGAGATAACATATTTTGGACATATCCAATGTCATAGTTATCAGCTGTCTTTCTGTTGCTTAGGATGAGTGAACAGATAGGAAAAATTGCAATCCTATGAAATTCGTGTGGGGTCAACATAAGCCTTCCGGAAGTTTAGAGCCCGCTTGGTAATGTGGGAGGGAAAAAACAATGGGAGAACAAAAATTCAGGCTCATTTGACAACAGTCTACTTGTAAACCTGTCAGAAATCCACATAAGACATTATGATTTCTTGATACACATCTTTTTTTTCTGAGAGGAGGAGGCTGGTTTTATTGTTATTTGTTTGAGAGGAGGAGGTATTTATGTTCTTTGACTAAAAAAGTGTTTTAGAAAATTTTCTTAAGGCTAGCACAGGAGTGGAAGAGCAGATACATCACCGCACATGGACTGCTTAATGCAGGCAATATTGTAAACAGCACTCTAGGGAAAGGTTTCAGAAGTGCATTTAATTGCATTTTGCACTTCTTGTAACAGCAAGGGATTAAACTGAGACAAAATGTAATGGAACCAGTTCTTTCCCATCTGATTAAAGAAAAAGAGGAAGCTAACAGAAAACTGTGTTTATTAACTTGCTAGGGAAAAAAAAGTCTATCCAATATTAATGAATTTATAAGCCTATTACTTCTCATGACTAATGGAGAATTCTTCAGCTGGAATCTAAATGAGTGTTATGAGAAGTTAAGAAATGAGGATTGGAACTTACTGCATTTATTTACAAGTGTTTAATTCTCATAACCTAATGAAGCTAACTAAGGATATTGCAGCATCTGTGTAAAATAAGAAACAATGCTCAATTAGATATTGTACATTACTCAAGGTTGTAACAGGTGGTATGTATTTCTCAGTATTCATATCTGTTCACGAGAGATACCTGTCTTCTGCACTGCTATAATACTTGCCCCTGATCTTTATACTTGCCAGAACGCAAATTCTGGAGGTTCTTTCTGGAAGTTTTCTTCTACAAAGTATGACATTGTAGAATTTGCATTTATGCTGCTACTTTCTTTTTCTGGAAGAATTCTTTGCTGGGAGAAACAGCAGAGGAATAAAATATGCCTCTTCAGACAAACAGTGACAGTGATTGATTCCGCATCTTCAATGTGCATCAGTGGATACCTGCATGTTTCAAGATAACAGAACTTAATTGGCAAGCAGTGACAGTCTCCACTGTGGAGGGAATGATATGAAAAAGCTACAAAGAACAACTATATAAGGTTCCAAGAAACAGTTATCGTAAATACTCATACTTGAGATTATCTTCCTGCTTCTCAGGAAATAGTTTTTTTAAATTCTGTAATCCCTTATGCAGTATTTCTAGAGGGGGAACACTTGACTGCCAGACTCACTAGAGCAACTAAGAATCATAATATTAAGGCAATATTAAGGACTTCTCTGAAGATATTGAAATTATTCCTAATGTTAAATTGTCACATTGTCTTGAGACTTGAGCTATCATATGAACACATTGTCTTGAGACTTGAGCTATCATATGAACATAGACGGATGGACATATTAAATCAGACCAAAATTTCAGCAAGGCCAGAAATTTAGTCTCTGGCTGTTGCCAACAGCTGAAAGAATAAGGTAGTTATGTGGTGATGTTCCCTTTGTATGCCTTGTCCATTTTGGCAATTTGTTGCTAAAGGAATTTTCAAGACAGATGGAGAATTGGGCCTGACTGATCTTGATAGACATTTTTTCTAGAAAACAATGTGATCTCCTTTCTTTTTGAGATCAGTGTGCAACATGGGGCAAAGTCACTTACTACTGCTTGCTCCCAGAAGACTAGACACAGCACTAGAGGAAGTCAGGAAGTAAATGACAACTTTCCTTGTATAATAGCAGTAAAAATGTTAGATGCATGTTAAACAACCAAAGGAAAAACGTCCTTTCCTACACATCTGTGGTGCCAGTCATTTGATGCATCACTTCCTTCTTGCCACCCTATTCCACCCAAGAAATATCTGCGTGCTAGGGTTTGGTTGAAGCAGCCTTTGCAAAACCATTAATGAACACGCTCCCTTGCTTTCTTCATACCTCTGTTGCCTGACCAAGTACATTTCTATTAAGCATTACACTTTGGTAGGGAGTTAACTTGCCCCACTTTCAAGCTGTCAGGCTTCTTATAGGTGCAGAGGCCTCAACCCTTCTTCTTGGAAGACTCTAAGTTCAGAGCTTGACAGGATGGCTAATTTTATAGTTAAAGTGGGAGGATGTCTGATGGTTAGGCAGCTGGTCTTCACTTCTCCTCACCATCTGACATCAGCTCCTTCCGTTTAGCTGGTGATAAAGACCTGTCCCTGACTCCGACACCAAAGCAAACCTGATAAACAGTGAGTATTTGCTATTGTCTGTATGCTGATCTGCTCCCTCTGCCTATACCTGGGTGTTTGGATGGGCATGGCTTTATATTTATTATAACAGAATGTTGATTTTTGTAGAGTCCATAAAGCCCTGAGATTTACATCCTGCAATCGGTTCGTACTAGCAGTACAATGAAGAATCTTTGACTTTGATTTTTAGTCTTGAGAGAGTTTTATTAAACACTAACTTGCAAAGTCCGATGCATTTGTAAGGCAGGGGTTTCCTTATTTTGATTTTATATTATAAGCTTGTAAGTCCCTTTTTACTCCATGATCACTTTTTTGTCCATTCTGAATTCTCTTTCTGATGACTCTGTCTTCTTCACACATGTACAGCTGTATTTCTCTCACCCTGCCATCTTGTCAGTTTTATTTTCTCTTGACAAACATAACTGGGAGCTACTTTGTGTTCAAAGTGGAAGAATGAAAAAATAAAGGCAGCATTTAAACTTCTGCATTCTGCCTGCCCTACACTCTCCCACAGCTCTTCAGTGGGTTAGTTTCATTTTGCATTAAAACATACAATTAGGTGAACAAAACAGCACCCAATAGGATTCTTTTTTTCCCCTGCTAAATTAAATTACCTAGCTGATAAGATGAAGGGAGGGAGGCTCTGAAAATTCAGGGGAGTGATTAAAAAAAACAAACCAACCGAACCCCCTCCCCAAACCCCTGTCTGTTTAAAATGTAAGAGCACTAAAGCACGCTTTTCTCCCAATTCCGTTCCCAATTACTCTGTTATACTGGTTATATTGTTTACTACAATATACCTCATTATATTGTTTAATACAAAATGCGCTGAGCAGTAGAAAAGAACGTTTCTTGAGAGGTCTTGCAGCAGTAGAGGTAATCTGGACTAGAGAGGCTGATCAACTGTAGCAGCCACGGGCAAATTAGAAACTAAAAGAGGAATGTGAGACTCCTGAGTAAAAAGAGAAGCTTTGGAACAAGGAGAGACAGCAGCTTTGTTCAAAGGTGTTTAGCATATTCATCCTAGCTCTTGTTCACAGTCATGATAGGATCTAGTTGAAATGGAGTTTTAAACTGTGGTATAGCCTGCTAATTAAACACGCACACACATGCACTCTTCGATTGCCTGATCACAACAAATCTCCAAACAGATTTGAAACCTCTTTCATGAGACAATTTCTGCTCGGCTTTCTTGCTGACCTGTAAGACTTTTTTGTTTAATAATCTTAAATATGAAAGGCTAGATCCACAGAGAAAACTTCATAGTTGTAGTGTCCTAAGTTGGAGCACCTGATTTTTACAGTATCTAGCAGAAATTTTGGCATTCAGGTTCAGTATCCTAATTAATTGTTTAATACTAGAGCCAGATGACACTGAGCTGACTAAAGAAGGTGATGGGCTCAAAATGTACCATTTGTAGGGGAAGAGAGGGTATTTTTAGTGTATTTTCAAATGGATCACCTCTGTAATTTTGGAGCTAAAGCACAACCAAGTCATGCTGGACCACCTCTGTTAGATCCATGTCCTTATATGGATCACAATGAGATTCACAAATAAGGACCCTGTTTTAGCTTCCCAGACATGAACTCTGGAGTAACTTAAATCCCTGTCTTCTCTAAGTTTAGGCTCTTATTTTGACAGAGTGAAATATATCTCTTTGCAACAGATTTGCAGTGGCCTCACAGGGGAGTAACTAGGTCACAAAGTAAAATGAGGAAATACTGAGCAGGTTTTGAATAAAGCAAATAAAATATGTATTTTTCTGTTTCATTATTCTGCCTTTCAAATGTACTTTGCTAAATGAAAAAAAAGTCATGATAAGCTGTATTTTCCCATTTAAAAATGGTGGATGAAATATAGGAAAAAAAAAGAATGTGGTAATGAAAAGTATAGATGAAAAATATCTAATATTCACTCCAAAATCAGCTCTTTGGTTTCAAGATCTTTGATGGCATTGCATCTACTTACCCTAGGTCTTTATACAGAATCCTTCTTTTTCTGTTGGATTATACTAGAGAAATCATGTGACCTAAATACAGATTTGATCTAAGCATATGCACATCAAATTATTTGCAATGTGCTTGTATGTGGCTTTCTGTGCTTTGAGTCCTTGGCGTGATGATTGTCCACTATGTTTTTCCTGCTGTTTTTTTCTCAAAAATGAAATTATAACATTGTATGCTGCTTTCTTTTTCTCTCTCTTTCTTTCTTTCTCTTTGCCCACTCAACATCATGCACACTATAGTCTGAAAAGATCACAAGATTTCAGCTCACATGCCATTAATTATAGTCTCTCTGGTTCCCATACAACTGAAGAGAGATACGGATTATTTTAAAATTCTTTGTGTGTTGAAAAAAATAAAAATTTTGAATGTGAATTTTTCAATGTATGAGCTTACTGGGAGTAATAAAAGCATGAGATTTGTGTGTGTATTGAAATGAAATAAATCTGGTTATATTTACTTGCCTTGACTTTCAAATACATGGTTGTGGTATATGCATACATACCACAGAGAGTCAGACAAAATGGTGTAGCAAAGCTATATGGACCCCTGGGATTGACTGGGAGCTCCAATAACCTCCTGACCTGTCCATCAATATAGTGTACAAATATGATATCTTTCCTATGATGAGCTCAGTGTGATCTCACTTTCAACTGTCTCCCTACAGACTAAGATTTTCGTGGTCAGGTAAAAAAATTGTCACCTTAATTAAATGCAAATGCTTTAGGTCACTCTTTCCTGGACAGCTTTGAATAAGAGGAAAAAAACCTTTGAACTGAAACCTGACTTTAAATGGGAACAAGTGTAGAATGGATTTGTGAAATAATATATTCATGGGAAAATATGTTACCAGCATTTGACAAAGAGGTTCAGTTGAGGTCAGAGGTCAATACCTACATTATGCTTTGACAGGTTCTGACATAGCCAACAGGTCCTCCTCGTAGCTTGTATGAAGTGCTTTAGGATGAGAGAGGGACTTTGATTGTCTGTATGAAGACTGCAGACTGGGGCATGCTTCAACTAACTTTAAAACTCCCAAAGTTAAATGTCCAGGTTTGACCTACTCGCTCAAGATTTACTTATAGTCTGCAAAGAGTAACAGGCATTTTTAGAGTGCAGTTTGTCTGACCTATCTTAGATGCTCCTGCCTTGGGAATATTAGAGTAAGGTGAGTCACTCAAGTTTCTAATGCTCTCCATAGGGAACCTTGGATGAATATATCAGGCTGTGATACCTACCTTTAAAGTGCCAGAATAAGATCCTCCATAAAGATCAGTCATAAATATACTATTGTCATTTCTATTCCCTAATTTGCTTTCTCAAGAGTTTCATGCACAAACATCTACATGTATATGTCTCTGAGACACAGAGAGGATGTGGGAGCTGACTCTGAATATGCAGCAATGTGAACATTGATCTAATAATTGCTAAGGCAGAGAATAGATATTATCTGCCTGGGTTTTGTAGATGCACTAAGTGAAATTTGTGATGTATCCATGCAGAATATCTATCAGTCCTTCTGGAAGATATTTTCTATCTGAAGAGCGGCAAAATGTCAACATAATTGTCTCCGAGTTCAGATAAAGTGAATGCACTCAAAGGATTTTGTTGCAAATGAACTTCTGATGCATTAATGCAAAGAAGAGAATAGAATGGTTATGGTGTCTTCAGTTTGTTTGTTTATCTCTCTTGGCCTGAATTTATGACAGCTGTCTGGAAATCTTCCACTGGGAAATGCACATTCAACAACATTTCAAATGTTCCACCAAAACATGTCAAATTCTTCTAATTTCCCAATTGGATCCAGGAATGCTTCTCAGGAAAAGTCTGTTTGATTAACAGCCGGCTTTCTGCTTCCTTGGCACTCTCCATGGCAAGTTCCTGCAGTGCTGGCAACCTGGGGAGGCCAAGGAATGCTGCCTTCAGTGAAGGCTTCCAGGTTCCCTGCTGTGCACCCAGGACAACAGGAGCTCTGAGGACCTCCGCTTGCCTTGCAGCTCCTACAGCTTCCAGACTACTGGCCGCATAGCAGAAATCCTGGGAGTAGACCAGCTTAGATTTGAGGAAGGTTGGAAAGCTGCAGTAGAAAAAAAATGAAGCAAACTGTAACTGCATTTTTCCTAAAAGAATGATACCCAGGAATTGCCTTTCTGAGAAATATCCATGTGCTGCTCAGATGGCATTTTGAAATGGGCAAGAGTGGGCAACTATTTAGTGATACGATTCAGGATGGTAAAAGGCTTTTTGAACAGAGACCTTGTGTTGGCTACAATGAGGCAAAAGCCCAGTCCTTGCACCTGTGTTTTGCACTTTGTGAGATACCTCTTTATCATTTAGTGACTGTGGTCTGATTAGGGAAGATCTGCATACTTAGTATTTCAGTCAGTTTGAACGGATGAGTAATTCATTGTAGATTTGGTTTATTTTCAGTGAAACATGTTGGCAAATGGACAAGCTTCTCAGCTGACTCTTCGCATGGAGGTAGAACTGGTAGAGATGGTTGCTAGGACCTGAGTAAGGATCTGCTGCAGGCAGTAACTGCTTACTCAGCTCTGCTAGAACTGGAAGAAGGTGTGCATTTACAACCAGCAGAAAGTCTTTTATATCAATAGAGCTGCATCACCACTGTAGAGGGTGACATTGCAGTCATTTAGTCAAACTGGCATCTTTAAGGTGGCACAAATGAATGTGTTCATGGGCACTTGAAGTGACACTTTCCTGATACAAAGTTCAGACAAGTTCTGGGAAGAGTCAGTGTGAATAAAGTAACAGAACTGCAGAGTCAGTGCAGGAACCAGTAGTGAGCATAGCTGAAAAATTTCAGGGAGGTGCACTAGACAGATTGTGGAAGATTGGCTAAATAAAATGATAAGCAAAAAATGACAGGTTTTTTCTGGAAAGGTCATGAAGCTAAGAATAAACTAGGGTTTTTGTGAAAAGGAAAACAGAGCTAGGAAAATTGGTCTGAAGAGGAGAGGATGAAGAGCTAAGAAAGTACATGCTATTCCCCAGTATCTTCAGAGATAAGGTTTTGTGCTGTACATGCATTGTAGCTCTACTTGAAATAGTTCCCTGGAGGCTGGGTTGAAAATGAAGATATATTTTTCAAAGAAAAATGAGTATGAAATATTATTGCTTTTTAAATGAAAGCAAACATATTAATTAGATTGCAAACAATCTAAAAAAAAAGAAAAAAGTAATTAAACATTCTCTTTTTTTGTGACATACGTAAAATATGGGTAGAGAATAATCCAATTACAAGCATTTTCAAATGATTGGGATGAGCTGTTAGTGAAATAGGGTGCATAATTTTTGTACTGTAGTGTTGTCACTGTGGTCTTCATCCTTTTACTCTAATATCTCCTGTGTAATGATAAACAAAGATCCAAAGAGGACATCAGCACTGCTGAAATGTACAATATGTGTGTCTAATATAATTATAATTAACAGTTTCCATTCATTTGCAAGATATACCCTGATGGCATTGCTCAAGAGAGGGGGAGCATTAGTGGTAATTATGCTTTGACTTTATAATGTTGGATTGAAATGATGATTTCTGACAAAAACAGAAATAAAAGTATTGTGGCTTGGAATAGCGTAACAACACTGCCATCTAACTGCTCCTACAGAGAATCACAAATTATTGCAGAGAAAAATACCTGGGTCACGAATCTACAAGTCCTTGTATTTTTTATGACTACTGCATAAAGACAGTCTCTCTATTTTTTTTTAAATCAGAAATTACCTGATTTTACTTTTTCAAGGAGTAGTATTAAACCTTTGTACTTGTTCTATATTTAATTGTAAGCAGTGAAATTTAGTTTATGTTTGAATGACAGAGGGAAAGTTAGAACTGTAATAGATATGTACTTGATTTTGGAAGTATGGCTTTGCCCAGGGACAAGATACAAGACAGCGTGTATGCTGGAGAGCAGTGAAAAGCCAAAGGAACAAACAGCCTGCATGATCAGAGGAATTTCTACATCGAATCACACAATTAGACTACCTATTTGCTACCTCGTACCTAACAAATGCTCCAGAAGGATGCTGAACAACAGTTCAAATAGAAAATGGTAAATAACTAACTCACAGACAGTATCAGTCTATAAGGCTGTGTCTTAAATTTATGCTACCTTGTAGATTGAGCTGGTCTCATTATTATAATTTTTTCACATCCTGTTAACACTGCTGCTTCTGAAAGTGACTTTCACCAGTAAACAGGACACTGAGTTCAAAAGTTTCTTATATGCATGCTCTAATTATAATGCCTTTCAAGCATGCTGGAAGGTGGATTTTTTCCTATACCTGATATAAGGGGCTTCCAACAATTCTTATCCTGCTCTTTTTTTTTCTGTAAGTTCCCTTACTATTTGCAATTATTCAGCTTTTCTTTTCCAGGTGTTCTTATTGTGTCTCTAGTTATTTTCATCTTCCGTTCTTAAAACTTTTTGCTTTCTGCTGTTTCTTTTTTTCTTTTTGGAGTAAAAATATGTGACATAATAAAAATACACAACACCGTCAGATTAGGTAAAATCAGTTTATCCTTTACAGTTCTCTTTTGTTATCTTGTTTTCCAGTTAGATGAAATGTAACTAAACATAAGACAGTTTCAAGTGAATCCAAAGGCATGGGAGCTAAGAGTGAAAGATCTATAGGATCAGATCTAGGTGAAATAGACCAGGAAGAAAAAAAAAATGAAATAAAAATGAGATGAGTTTTTCTTTTCTTACACAAAGAGCTTCTCCTCCTAAAAGTCAGTGGGGTTTAGGATCTTAAAACACCATTAAAAAAAATAAATCTGCAGATCTTTAGCTATATCTCAACAAGAAATTTCAAAATAATACACGTGTATGGACTATAGCTTTCCATCTTTACTTTTCAAAGTGTTATGATGATGCTGAAAGCCGAGCTGCAGTTGCAGGGCTCTCAGCTGTTTAAAAGCCAGTGACATGAGAGGGAAAGAGCAGAACCACTTTCTCTGCTTGCCGTAGCTCTGCAGTGCCTCACTGAAAGACCAGAGAGAAGACAGGGAAAAACGAATACTTCAGGCTGGATTATTATTAAATTAGATATTTTACTTGGGTAGAAAAGGCAATTTAAAAATTTGTATAGATTTTTTGCAGGAATGTTTGCTATAGTCACTGTCCAGAAGGCTGAAAATATCACATGGATAATAAGCGATCTACAGGCTCTTTGTGAGACACAGTACATCATTCAGCAGAACATATTTTTTCAAGGTTAGCTTCTCAGAACTTAATGTGATGAAATATGCAATTTAGAAGTATGAACATGGTTTCATTTAATTTCACCCATGACGAACAACATAGTATAATAGTCACCATGGAGATACCACCTTCTGCTTTATGCTTACATATTCTCAGCCTGAAATAGCTGCTTCAGAAGAGTTGATGGAGCAGGCTAAGTTTATGATTGCCACCTGGTGGCTACTGAAGAAAATCAATTAGTTTTTGGAAGCTCCAGGCTTATTAAGGAATAGCAGTACTGAACATGCTTTAGTAAGACAAACGTTTCTGGAGATTCAGACGGTATCCTGTGGAAAAGCCAGCTGAAATTACGCAGAGAAATGCATGCAAAATTTTCACTCATTCTTTGCCTCACATTTCATTTTTTAAAGGAACATTTAGAAGTTAACAAAGAAACCAACACATAGAACACATGGGCTGAGATTCAGTCAATATGTCATTCATGAGGGGCTCCCTGAACTACCTTCCATTAACATACACAGACAGTGTTTTCTTAAGGGCTGGATTTTTCTGGAGTGAAACTTATTTATAAACAGTAGCACTGTTTATAAACAGCCAACAAACCCCCTGCAAAGTTCATTTCCTGCATTTCTTGTTTGCCCTAGGTTTACAATTAGATTCTAGGGGAACTTCTATTATGGAAATAACAATCAGAGCAAGAAAAGAGCATATGTTGTCAAGATTTAAAATCCTGGATCACAAATCTCCCTTCTGGCTTATGATGTACTCAGTATCGTTGACTGTTCAGGCTTACTGTAATGAAAAACTAAAGGAAAACGCATTATTAAGTCACCAGCAAACCCCCAAGTGTTTCAACTAACAGGCTAATGGTACTTTAACTGACAGAAAATTAAAATCCTGACTCTGGGATCACTATACCATGTGAAAAAAACTAGAACTAGTTAGATTTTTTTGTCACCCTTTTATTAAAAAAAAAAAAAAAGTGTTTCACTAAAGAAAATTTCTCAATGCACACTAAAATATTGGGATTTGGAAATCCTGTGGCTCGTGGTAGATGGAAAGTCTGACTCTGCCTTCCTCTTCTCTGGTCCAGGTGTCCTGAGAAAGCACACCGCTGGAGGACCGCCTTTTGGAAAGAGGAGGTCATGAGCCATGAAGTCACTGGATGTGATGGATGATGCAAAATGTATTACAGCACGACGCTGAGACTTGGAGAAAAAGGATATGAAGCAAGCAAATTTATCTGCCCTCTTGACTATTTCATTCTTGATTCCAGGCTCTCCTTCTCTATCCCCATTAATGTGGAACCAGAAACATGTCACATGTGGTGTCAAAAGAACAAAAAGATCAGGGAGACAGTGCCCACTAGCCTGAAAGTGAGACACTTGCATGAAGGATGCAGATCTCAGGCTCAGGAAGAAAATGAACCACCGTCACCCACATGTTGCATATATTTAAACCACTCTATTGAAAAAAGTGTCAGACTGTACAGTAATACAAGGAGGGCAAGAGGAAAGAAGAAGAGAAAGAGGAAGGAATTAACTTTTCACCCTCTAATAGCATAAAGATTACTATACCTCCTCTCCTTCATTTGATTCGAATCCTTGGGCATTTAGAGAAAAAGCAGAGATACTTTACATAAGGAGAGGAATTACATTTTATATTCTTGCATATATTCTTCCTGCAGTGTTGAATATGGTGTCCAAATCCTGAGAAGAAAATTATTTTAAGAATATGGAATTTGTATGGATGTGAAGAATAGGGGAGGTTTATGTTTCCTCTATGTTAAACTGATTTCTGAATATGTTTATTTTCAATGAAAACTTTCAACATGTTTTAGAGAGCCTGTTTACCTGACTCAGAGCTGTAGATTTTCTGTAGAGCTGGTAGGTGATGTCAGCTAGGCACTGCAAGCCTCAATTCACATTAAATTCATCTGGTTTTTTAATCTATTATTCTTATAATGGATGTATTCATGCATATTATTTAGGGAGAAATTTAATTATTCAGTTTTAAAATTTGACACTTCAGGGACAGCTCTTAAGGAATGAAGTGAGATCTGAATTATAAATGAGACAAACCATCAGCACCTAAATGGGAATTTTGATTACCAGAAGGTCAGAGGGGATGAGGTTGTTCAGCTCTAGGTCTTTGATTCAATTGAATACTATACAGGACCTGGCAGAGAAATTCAGTTCCACGTTCCTAAATGCTAAGATTAATTAAGAAAGTGACTGCTCAGAACCCATGGGGCATTTGTTTCATGTCCATCTTTTCTTTAAACAAAGTATTGTGTAATTTCAAAGGCAGGATAGATTGTGTTACTGCTGAATTTGGTGCTCAGGCTGAAGATGAAGAAACAATTCAGAACTGTTTTCTTACGGGTAAATTTTACCCCATATTGTGTGCTTCTGGAAGATATAATATCAACCTCCATGACACCTCATGTATTAATGATAAACAGAAAAAAACCACCTGAAACCCAATGAAACTAGTGCAATCTGGAAAGCCTCCACAGAACAGCTGTGGAATTACTTCTTGACTGTAGCAGGTTTCCTCTTGCTCAGTATAGCAGTCTCTTGAGTAACCAAAATTTACCTACACCTACGAGCAGGAACTCAAAATATTAATGAAGCCATGAACCACATACTGGGATCATGAAGGCAATAATTTCCAGAATGGTTTATTGCAGATGAGTCAGAGTAACTCTGGTCCTACTGAGTTCTGTGAAAACCAGTGGGAGTAACTGTGCAACTGGATTTAGGACCTAGAGGATTTGAGCTGTATGGATGCCTCTGTACCAGACCAGCCACGGTGCAGTTTCTTTCCATTTCCCTAAAACATGAGATAAATTTCCAGGGTTTTTAAGTCATATGAGTCTGAACTGACTGCAGCATGGCTTCCACGTATGATTTGATATTTTGAAACACTCGGGGATTTGGACACAGTTCTTAATACACATTCTGCTGTTTTGCAAGACTGATTTTTACAGATCTGTGTGGAAGACTTGAATTTTTATAATGCCATCACAATCATAAGACATGTTGAACAAAATTTATAATTATATGTTGTTTTGATAAAAAAGGAATACACATTGCTCCACTACCTGATATAAAAAGAAGACATGTTTAATTTGAAGCTGACGCTAATTTTTCCCTGTGTGAATATAATGGTATGTATAATAAAGTTAATAACAACAAGAAAGATGTATTTCTTATATCATATAATTTGGATCATTCAAAAATAAGTTTATTATGACTCCTAGCTATTTGCTACACCCAGTTCTTACTGTAGCACTACAATAGCTTAGCTGTACTCTTCAATCTATTTAAATAAAATATTGGGTTTTTTTTTCCCAAATAGAACATTATTGCTGGCTCAGAAATACAGGCTAGTACATTCATTTGCTGCAGAGCTGTAACATGAATTGTGTGGAGTTCTGGCTGGACGAGAGGGGACATAGCTTGGTGCATTGAGCAACCCAGGTTCCGATCCGGAAGTGAGCCTTGGGAGCGGCTGACACGGAACCCTGCTGGGAAGGTAGAGCGACGAGCTCGGGACACTGGAGCAGGGGAAACGTCACCGTTTCCTGCCACGCTCTCACTTCCTTCCTGCCACACTGTTGTTTCCTGCCACAGCACTGTTTTCACATCGAGATGCAGCTCTGCACCAATCACAATGAGTTGCAGTAGTTTTGCCTATATATGGATTGGGGGTTTAACCATTCAGATGCTGTAATAGTCTTGCTATATAAACCTTGTTTTCGCTGACTAATAAAGGTGAATGATCATACTCATATTGGGGTGACATCGTTACAACGGATCTGTAACCCACGCCAACATTTGGTAGCAGCAGATGGACGGTTTCCCTGCAGGAGTCCCTCGGTCTGCGGTAAGCAGCTAGAGAGGGGGCGTGGGAACAACGGCTGGAAGGGTGCTGCCTGGGTGCGAATGCGCAGGGCAGACACGGACAGCTGACTCCCAGGAATTTTCAAGCCACACTGGGGCTGCCTGGCGCAGTTAAATTTTAACATGGAGGCTGTGGTCGCAGGCATGGAGGTGGATGCTGCGGCAATGTTGCTAGTTGGTATTCTCTCTAAGAGAGAAATAGATGCAACAGCAAAGCAACTCATGAAGTTGATTAAATTGGGGCAACGATGGGGTCACTTTGCGGATACCCCGCTACTGTTTTCCGTCTCGGAATGGCAAGAGTTAGGAGCGACAATGTGGGAAAGGACAATAACTGGGGAGGATAAGGAAGAAAAGGAGATAAAAGCCGTCCATGAGCTCTGGCGAACAGTATTACACACCTTAAAAGCCATGAAAGCTGAACGAGAGGTGGCGTGTGCTGCAGCTCAGATGCTAGCTCCGGACCCCGGGAAAGATCACACGCCTAAGCCTGGGACATTATCACAGGTTTTCAGGCTACCTGCCGTTAGAGGGATGACTGGGATCACTTGTAACACAATTGCCGAGATTCGGGCGAGTGCGGAGCACGGTTCCGGTCATGGCGCAGAGGGGGGTGGCCCACCGGAAGTTGCTGCCAGAGACATCAACTCGAAATGTGAGCCGGACGCGGTAGTACGACCGCCCCCGGGGAGCGGGGAGGAGTCGGGCTCGGAAATACGACTGCCTTCTGGAAGAGGGGAGGGGCGGCTACTACCACCCCCAGAGTGGGAGGGAGAAGGGGCGCGGCTTACAACATCAGCCTCTCCTGGGGAGCGGCCTGCCAACATCGGCCCCTCCTGTGCGGCTAGTACCACCCCCAGAGGGGGAGGGAGAAGGGGCGCAGCTTACGACATCGGCCCCTCCTGGGGCACGGCCTGCAACATCGGCCCCTCCTCTCTATCCACCTCTGCCGTCTTCCAGTGAGGCGTCTCCACTCTCGACGCCCTCTGATGGCGGCCAGAACGAATTGCAAGGAAAAAAAGCGTGCGATCTTTTGCAGGCAGTTTTGCAGAGTCTTCAAGACATGAGCTTGCAGTTCCAGCATATGTCAATCGTTACCAAGCCCCCCCCCACCGGG